>Ga0265298_10007423_pt1 | contig 13318 bp, 12 predicted proteins | sample AusTroGonzalo_MG_3_FD_193486 | JGI IMG/M metagenome (GOLD analysis project Ga0265298, IMG submission 193486) | Bovine rumen microbial communities from tropical cattle in Woodstock, Queensland, Australia - Gonzalo_01 | ecosystem: Host-associated > Mammals > Digestive system > Stomach > Rumen ...
CGAAACTGCTGGAACAGTACGGCTATGATGCGTTCGACGTGGATGTCGGCTCCTATGACAGCTGGTACTGGTCGCATCCGCCCATGTACCAGAAAGACGGTCTCTACCTGAAATACGCCAAGGCGGTGAAGGAAGTGGTGAAAGTCCCGGTGATCTGTGCCGGCAAACTCGCGAATCCCGATCTCTCCTCGCAGGCGGTGAAGGACGGCTGGATTGACATCGTCTCCCTCGGACGTCCGTTGCTTGCCGACGCCGATTATCCGAACAAACTGCGCAGCGGCAGAAAAGCGGACATCCGTCCCTGCATCAACTGCCAGGAAGGCTGCATGGGGCGAATTCAGAATTTCTCGCTGGTCAACTGCGCCGTGAATCCGCAATGCGCCAGAGAGCGCGTTTTCGCATACAATCCGATCCTGCGCCCGAAGAAAGTGGTCATCGTCGGCGGCGGCGTCGCCGGCATGGAAGCCGCGAGAGTGCTCGCGATCCGCGGCCACAAGCCCGTGATCTTCGAGAAGGATACTATCCTCGGCGGTGCTTGCGTCCCCGCGGGCGTGCCCGATTTCAAGGACGGCGACAGAGCCCTGATCCAGTGGTATGAACATACCCTGAAGGAGCTTCAGGTCGAAATCCATCTCGGCGCCGCCGTGACGGAGGAAATGCTCCGCGGCATGGCGTTTGACGCCCTCATCATCGCGACCGGAGCCACGCCGCACCTGTTCGATCTTGGCAAAGGCATCCCCGTGTGCGATGCGAAATCCGTGCTGAAAAACAATGCTGCCGGACTTGGTGAAAATCTGGTCGTGCTCGGCGGCGGTACCGTCGGCTGCGAACTTGCCCTGTGGCTTCGCGAATCCTTCGGAAAGAACGTCACGATCGTGGAAGCGCAGAAAGACATTCTCACGCTCAATGCTCCGCTCTGCTCCGCCAACAAGGATATGCTGGCCGCTCTGGTCCGGTTCAAAGGCTGCGGCATCCGCGCTAACACCATCGCGAAACAGGTGACGGGTACCGGCGTCATCCTGCACGATCAGAAGAGCGGCGAAGAGTCCGAACTGAAGGCGGACGCGGTGATCGTTGCCGCCGGATTCCGCAGCGATGCGTCTCTGTATCAGGCCATGCAGGATGTCCCGGAACTCTACGCCATCGGCGATTGCAGGGAATGCCACAATATCCATCAGGCGATCTGGGATGCCTACGAAGTGGCAAACCATATCTGACACGGCCGAGAGAGGAAAACAAAGGAATCCGTACCGGATCCCCGGAAATTCTGTTTGCTTTTTTGTTTTTGCGGCGGTATAGTATGGTATCATTTCCCAATAACGGAATGCGTTTCCGATACCGCACCAACCAAAGAAAGACCGTAACAATGAACGCACAGAATCGCACCTATAACCTTTACACCACGATTTCCGCCCTGTTGATCACCGCGGTTTTGTTCCCGTGTCTTCTTCAGGTCTGCGGTTTGTCCGGTTGCGCCTCGGATACTCCGGCGTCGGATGAAGCCAAAGCGCAGGCTCCGGTCGCTCAGTCGACCACCGTTCAGACTCAGACCCCGGCGCAGCCCGCGTCCGACCTGAAGGAATACAAGCCGACCGGGAATCCGATGTTTTCCCATAAGTTCACCGCGGACCCCGCGCCGGTCGTGATCGGCGATACGCTGTGGCTGATCACCAGTCACGACGAGACCGCGCCGAACGGACGCCTGAACCGGAATTTCAGGATGCGCGACTGGTGCCTCTTCTCCACGAAAGACATGAAGACCTGGACGGAATACCCGACTCCGCTTTCCGTGGATGAGTTCAAGTGGGACGGCACACATACGGCGTACGCCGCGCAGATGATCCCGTGCGACGGCAAGTATTACCTGTACATCAGCACCAACGGCAACGGAATCGGCGTGGCGGTCGCCGACAAACCGGAAGGCCCGTACAAGGACCCCATCGGCAAGCAGCTTGTGACCCCGGCGCAGTGTTTCGCCACGACCCATTCCTGGGCGTGCATCGACCCGACCGTCATGATCGACGACGACGGCCAGGCGTGGCTCGTGTGGGGAAACCGGAAATGCTATTACGCCAAGCTCAAAAAGAACATGGTCGAGTTGGACGGTCCCGTTCAAACGCTGGACATCGATCTGAAGAATATGCCGTTCGAGGAAGGTCCGTGGATCTTCAAGCATGATGGCAAGTATTACCTGATCTACGCCTGCGGCAACCCCGAAAAGCTCGCTTATGCGATCGGCGACAAGGTCGACGGACATTTCGAGGCGAAAGGCATCCTGATGGAACGTTCCGGCAACTGCGGTTCCAACCATCCGGGCGTGGCGAACTTCAACGGCGAATGGTATCTTTTCTACCACACTGGAGCCAACGGCGGCGACTTCAACCGCGCGGTCTGCGTCGACAAAATGACGTTCAATGTGGACGGCACTATCAATCCCGTGCCGTTCTCCCAGGACGGCATCTTCGGCACCGCCGAACAGCCGAAGAAATGACCGTTTCCCCGGCTCGCGCCGATTCTCCATGTCAAATGCCCTGACAAACTATTTTGAGCATGGATACCGATTCCACAAGCTCGAATCGGTCCCGTCGCCGTGCAACCGGAAGATAAAGGCCGTCTTCCTCATTCACGGCTGGGGCGTGCGTGCCGTCGCGATGGCGCGTCTGGCGTCCGCGCTGGCAGACGAGGGATTTACCGTATACAATTACGACTATCCCACCTCGAAACGGAAGATCGGGGAGCATGCCGATCTCTTCCTTTCGTTGTACCGCCGCATCCTGGACACGGAAAAGCCGTCGGATGTATTCTTCGTTACGCACAGCATGGGCGGAATCCTGCTCCGGGCGGCTCTGGCGCAGATGGACGAATCCGAATGCCGCTGCATCGAGGCGATCGTCATGCTCGGTCCGCCGAACAGGGGTTCCGTTCTCGCATACTTCGGAAAAAGCAAGGCTGCCCGGCGCATCAACGCCTCGCTCGCCGACATGACGCCGGAAGAGGATTCCTACGTCCGGAACATCCCGCCTCCGCCATTCCTGCCGCCGGTCGGCATCGTCGCGGCCAAATATGACGGCAAGGTGGCGTTGAGCAGCACGCTCCTGCCGGACGGCCAGCCGTGCCGGCGCACCGTTGTGCCGTGTACGCATCCCGGTCTCCGCAATCCGAAATACACGCTCGTCCCGATTCTGAGCTTTTTCTCCTCAAAAACGTTCAGCAGGTCTTGACCATGATTAGCACATTCAGAATTCTCTTTGTCTGCCACGGGAACATCTGCCGCAGTCCCATGGCGGAGTATGTGATGAAGGACCTGGTCCGCAGGAAACACCTCGAGAACCGGTTCGAGATCGCGTCCGCGGCGACCAGCCGCGAGGAGCTCGGCAATCCGGTTTATCCGCCTGCCCGGAGAAAACTCGCGGAAAACGGCATCGCCTGTGCCGGACACCGCGCCCGGCAGATGACGAGGGCGGATTATGACGACTACGACCTGATCGTCTGCATGGACCAGAGAAACATCCGCAACGCCCTGCGGATCACGGACGGAGACCCGGAGCACAAGATCGTGCTGCTCCTCGATTACGCGGGGTGTCCCGGCGAGGAGGTCGCCGATCCCTGGTACACCGGAGATTTCGATACGACGTGGGATGATATCGTCAGCGGGTGCGAAGGGCTTTTGAAACAGTTGACCCGGGGCAACGGATAGCGTCCGCTTCCTTCAGCTCAGCAGGAAATCCAGCACCGCCCGGTTGAATTCCCGCGGACGCCGATTCGCAATAAAATGGTTTCCCTTCACGAATACGAGTTCTGCGTCCGAGATGCTGTTTGCGATCAACCGCGTATGGTCTTCCCGGATCATGTCACGGGTCCCGGCGATGACCAGTGTCTTTGCCCGTATTCCGGCAAGCTCCGGCGGGGACAAATTCGGCTCGTTCACCATCAATCCGAGCAATTCCGCATTCCGTGCGGCGGAAGCGCTTTTTTTCGTGAAGCTTCCGGCGATCCGATATCCGATCTCAATCGGGATCTGGGTACTTCTTTTTACGCCGTCCGCGTTCAGATTCGCGCCGTTCAGGATCAGCCGGTCGACACGTTCCGGATGCCGGATGGCGAAGACCATCGCGGTGTTCGCACCATCCGAAAAGCCGAGCAGGTGAGCTTTTGCGATCTGATGCCGGTCCATGAATCCCAGCAGATCCTCCGCAAACTGCCGTATTGTAAAAGGCATGTCGCCTCGTGGCGTCTTGCCGTGGCCTCTAGTGTCGAGCGCGTATACATGGTACTGTTTGGAAAACTCGTCCATCTGCCCTTTGAAGTAACCTGAATCTGCCCCATTCCCATGCAACAGGATGATGACATCTCCTTTTCCCTTTTCAATGAAAAAGTGCTTTATGTCCACAGTTGACTCCGTCTTTACTTCTTTCTGTTTCCGGAATAATATAGCATCACTTTTGGGAAAAACAATCCGCGCAGGTCATTAAGCAAAAAGCCGCCGGAATCCCGAGGGGATCCGGCGGGATGAATAAAACAGAGGATGCGGGATCAAAGCTTTTCCGCACTGGCTTTGAGCTCGGCGAGACGGGCGACGTCCTTCGCCAGATCGTCGGCCGCGGCGGCGCAGACGGATTCGTCCAGAACGACTTCCCAGTCGAGGAACTCCGCGATGCAGTGGAACTGATCGGAGATGAGCTTGTACTCGGGATTGCTCAGGGAATCCGCGCCGCAGGCCACGATGCCGATCTTCTTCTTCGTGCGGAGCGTGGGCTTCGCGGAGGCGTCGTCGCGGGAATAGAACTTGTCGACGACGTCCTTCAGCTGGGCGGAGATGCCCCACCAGTAGACGGGCGATCCGAAGATCACGAGGTCGGCGGCGGCGACTTTGCTGATGATCGGGACCGTGTCGTCGGCCTGGATGCAGTTTCCGCCGTTGCGCTTGCAGGCATCGCAGTTGTGGCAGGGACGGAACGAGAAGTCATAGACGTTCAGGGATTCGACCGTATGGCGTGCTTTCAGGCCGTCTTCGATGGCGCGCAGGGCGTGGGAGGTGTTGCCGTTCTTGCGGGGACTTCCGTTCAGGATCAGGACGTTCATGGTGGTTCTCCTAATGGTTTATTGAAAAGAGATAGTGTGAAGGCTTGTTTGTCGTATGCACGGGGTGGTCAAGGGGCGTCGTTCTGCTGTCCGGCAAGGAGCTCATTCATTTTTCGGAGATTATCCCGCTGTTCCAGCGGCCGGTTGTCCGGGTCGTACAGCAATCCGTTCTGAATGTGGGAATACAGGCGCAGGTTGTCCACGGTCAGTGTTCCATTTTCCACTTCCAGCGCAAAAAGCCGGATTTTTTCTTTCCCCTGCCGGGAGAAAACAGTCCTGTACACGCCGGGATGATCCACCGTCACCTTCTGCCTCTGCGGTCCCATGATCACCGTGATCGTGTTCGATTCCGCGCACTCGGTCACCTCGAAGGAAACCGTCAGCTCCGGTTCGTCCTGCTTGTCACGCACGTCCGGGATTTGCTGGCGGAGCAACGCGGGCGCGGTCAGACGGCAGACGGTGGAATCCCCCGTTTTTTCAAAAGCGACATTCCCTTCCGTTTCCCAGCCTCGCTCCCGCAAAAAGAAGCCATTGTTATACAGTCTGTTGTCGTAATAATCGCGGTAGGTCCACACGCCGTATCCGGCGGAGTATTTCCGAAGCACGTCCGGACAGGTCAGGAGGTATGTGCCGATCTCTCCGTCCTCCAGCCGCGCGTTGTGCTCGAACTTCGGCGTATTGTCATAGTAGAGGAACTGCTCGATATAAACCGGCTTGCCATCGTTGTGCCGGGCAAGGAAACGCAGGATGTCCGCTGTATGCCGCAGCGCTTCCTTTGCCTTGACGCGTTCCCCGTTGTTCACAAAGTCCATGGGGATTCCGTACATCGCCGCGGTATAGTCCGACTGCTGACACGGGAAAGTCGCCTCATGCTTGTAATACCCGTTCGGGTTTCCTTTTGCGTCAAACAGCGGATCCCCGTCCAGCCGGACTTCCATGGACAGGTTTGGGAAGACCGTCTGTCCGTCCGCCAGAAGCCTATTCAGGCTTCGGTCGAAGAAATCATACATTGCTCGCATTGCCGGTTCGCTCCGGCGCGGATAGGGAATGTTTTCATAGGAGCTGTACTGTAAGTTGAATGCCTTGTTATAATCCGTCAGGGCGTACTGCGAGCGCACGTGCTCCTGGAACCCCATCCGTTTTGCGGCGTCGATCCGGTCCTGCAAAGACGGCGCATCGCTGAACCCCAAAAACGGAGGCATGTAATCCTCCCAGGTCAGGAATCCCCCTGCAAAGCACGCATGCCTGCTCAGGTGCTGATACAGTGCCCGGAGGTATTCCCGCCAGGCGTTTCGTGTCCCATGGTCGTGGAAAAGCCGTATGATGCGTTCATGAATATCTTCGTCCGCATCGTTCACGAAATCCCACATATAGCCGACGCGGGCATAGACTTTCAGCCCCGCGCCGCCGGCCGCGTTCATCACCCGGTCCAGTTGGTCAAATGCATAATCGCTGTATGCGACCGGTTCCACGCTCGGCTGGAATTCCTTCCACGGGATCACCAGGATCACACTGTCGAAGCCGTCCTCCCGGATTTGCTTCATATCCCGCTCCAGGTGTTCCATTTCGCTGTTCCAGAAATTGATGTGCCATTCATCCCCGAAATACGAAGCCGAGCGCACATAGCCATCCGCGCCGAAGGTGGACGCATGGTCGGCGGAGGCATTTCTTTGGACGATCATCTTTCCGGCAAGCCCGCATAACAGGATCAGCGCGATCACTGCTATTACAACAGCAAAAACCGCATTTTTCCGCAGAATGCGGAAGGAACAGTCGTCTGCATGCGGCCTGCCGTTCGGAGGGGTCATGATGGTTCTCGTAAGTGCAAAGATTTGGAAAAAACCTGACGATGCAAAACCGATAGGGATAGTCTATCTGCCTGGACGTATTGTACAGGCATGATCAGCGTTTTTTGCCGTCTTTTTCGTCGTCGGATTTCGGTTTTTTCTTGCCCTGGATCAGGGAGGCCGGATCGCTGTCGATGTACTGGATGAACTCGATCAGCGCATCGACGCCGTTGTCGACGTTGAAGAGCGTTTCGTCGAGCGTCTTGCTGGTGCGGATGGCGGTGGAGAGGAAGGACCGGAAGTTCTCGGCGATCTTGCCGAATTCGATGGACTTGATCTCCACCTCGACGGACTTCGTGAGGGACTCGACCGCGGTCACGGCGGTGTTGACGTTCTTCGAGATGGTGTCGATCTTGTCGCGGATGTCGGAGTTCGTGAGGTTTTCGAGGTTTTCGATACTCTTACGCGCCTCGGTGACCATGGCGTTCACGTTGTCGATCGTCTCGTCGAATTTCGGCGAGTTGACGCGTTCGTTGATGGAATCCAGCACGGCGTTCGTGCGGTCGCTGATGCCCTTGTAGTCGATGCTTTCGAGCTTGGCGAGGATGGTGGTCACGCTGCCGCGGAGGTCGCTGATGAGCGACGGCTGGCTGGGGACGTAGGTGTATTCGAGCCCGAAATCCTCTGTGTCGTATTTCGGTGGCTCGGCGTCTTTTTCCATCTGTAGTTCGATGTACTTGCCGCCGGTGATGCCTTCCAGTTCCATGCGGCAGCAGAGGCCTTTTTTCACCGCGTCGGCGACGTGCGAATTGAAATCCTCGATCGGAATCGTGACCGGGGCATGGTTGGCCTGCTGGACTTTGAACTTGGAAATATTGATCTCCATGTCGATGCGGATGACATTGTCAATGGGATAGATCATGATCTCGCACACACTGCCGATGGGCACGCCCTGATACTTCACGGAAGACCCGACCGAGAGCCCCTGCACCGATTCCGAAACGAGCGTGGAGATGTGGGCTTTTTCCTTGAAACGGTCCATCGTGCCGAGGATGAAGAGCGCGGCGAAGAAGACGACGGTGGCAAGGATGATGAACAGTCCGAGTTTGAATTTGCTGTTGTCGTTCATGATGCGGGATTCCTTCCTGAAAATGACATGGAAACGGCCGGCGTGTCAGGCATGATCCGGCTCCGTGCTGTTGCTCTTATAAGTGCCGCCGCGCGAAAGGAACGTGCGGACGTATTCGTCGGTGCTGTGGTCGCGGAGATACGCGGGCGAACCGTCGTCCACGATGCCCTTCTTCTCCGCGGAGAGCATGATCACGCGGTCGGAGACGCGGAAGATGCTGGGGAGCTCGTGCGTGACCATCATAATCGTGGCGTGCGTCTTCTCGCGGATCTCCAGGATCACCTTGTCGAGCATGTCGGAGGTCAGCGGGTCGAGCCCGGCGGACGGTTCGTCGAAGAAGAGGAGTTTCGGGTCGAGGGCAAGGGCGCGCGCGAAAGCGGCGCGTTTGATCATGCCGCCGGAGAGGTCCGAGGGCATGTATTGTTCAAAGCCGTCCAGGTGGACGAGCGCGAGCTTTTCGGAGGCGCGTTTCCTGATCTCGTCGCGTTTCCAGTTCGTCAGCTCCTCCATGGGGAGGGCGATGTTTTCGGCGAGGTTCAGCGAACGGAAGAGCGCGCCGCCCTGGTAGGCCACGCCGAATTCGGACATGATGGAGCGCTTCTCCTGTTCGTCCGCGGTCACGATGCTGCGTCCGTTAATCAGGATGTCGCCGCGGAGCGGCTTGTAGAGGCCGATGATGTGCTTGAGCAGGGTGCTTTTGCCGCAGCCGGACCCGCCGAGGATCGTCACGATCTGGCCCGGTTCGATGCGGAAATTCAGATTCTCGAGCACGACGCGCGAGCCGTAGCCGATGACGAGGTCGCGCACCTCGATGGCGGGCGTGGCGTTTTGATTCGCGGCGGGGGCGGGGGATGTGATGTTGTCCGGCATGGCTCAGCTTCCCCATCCGTAGAACACGGTGAACAGTTTCGCGAGGAAGGCATCCGCCAGCACGATGAAAAGGATGCTGGTCACGACCGCCGAGGTCGTGGAACGCCCGACTGCGATGGCATCGTTTCCGGTGCGGAATCCGCGCCAGCAGCCCGTCATGGTGATGATGTAGGCGAAGACGATGCTCTTCAGGACACCTTCGATGAAATACTTGACGGCGACGCCCTGCCGGGTCAGCCGCAGGAAGACGTCCAGCGGCATGCCGAGCTCGCTCCGCATCACCATGTAGCCGCCCGCGCAGCCGACGAAATCGCCGATGACGGTCAGGAGCGGCAGCATGACCAGCATCGCCCACATCTTCGGGACCACCAGGAACCGCGTGGGGCGGATGCCCATCGTACGGAGGGCGTCAAGCTCCTCCGATATCTTCATGGTGCCGATCTCGGCGGCGAACGCGGATCCGCTGCGGCCGGTCGCGACGATCGCGACCATCAGGGGGCCGAGTTCGCGCAGGATGGTGCAGCCGATGACCATGGGCAGGAAATTGTCCGCGCCGTATTTATGCGACTGCACCTCGGCCTGGTACGCCAGCACCACGCCCATCAGCGCGCTGATCATGATCGTGATCGGCACGCCGTCCGGGCCGCAGGTGTTCATATAGAACAGGAAATCCTTCCAGCGGAGGCGTTTCGGATGGCGGATGCCTTCCCACAGCGCGGCGGTGACGTCACCCAGGAACGAGATCAGCGACACGACCTCGTCTTTAAGCTTGTAGGCCTTGTCTCCCCATTCGATGATATTGTCCGCTGTAGTTTTCATGAAAACTTTGTTTGTTTGTCAGAAGCCGGATCGAGCTTTTTCAATGCACCCGGGTATTGTTCTCTGTGTTTAGAAAGGATGCGATCTTAAGTTAGAAAGACTGGTCGTTACCTTCGTCCTGTTTTTCTTCATTTTCCGGGGCGGCCGCGTAGGGGATCCCGTCCGGATCCAGCCAGAGGACCTTGCGGGCGCATTCGCCTCGGTCGTTCGTGCCGACTTCGAACTCGACCTTCTCGCCGATCCTGAGATCGTCGAACTCGCAGTTGTCGAGGTCTTCCCACAGGAAGAAGAAATCGTGGTCGCCCCGCTCCGGCGTGATGAATCCGTATCCGCTCTTCAGCTGGACCACGGTGCCGCGACGGCGTTCGGCGGGGAAGCTCTCACCGTAATCTTCCTCCTCCTCATCGTAGCCCTCGTCTTCCGGCTCGTTTCCTTCGGAGGAGGGATAATTGCCGGTGTTGCCGGAGACGAACAGCGCGTCGATCTTGTCCTGCGGATAGAGCTGTTTTTCGATGATGTCCTGCATCCAGATGCCGTAGGTGGCTTCGGCCATCAGTCGTCCGGATGTCATGGTCTGACGGCGTCCGCCGTTGTCATCCTCATAGGCGTATTCCCAGCCGATCACCATAACGCGTGCGCCGAGGGAATTGAGCTTGCGGACGAGCGGGACATAGTCGCCGTCGCATGCCACCAGGACCACGACGTCGAATCCGACATGGACCATCTGCTCGTAGGCTTCGAGGGCGAGCGAGATGTTCGCGCCCTTTTCGGATCCGTGACTGACGGGAAGGAAATGCGCCACGACGCCTTCCCGCGTCAGGACGTCGTCGAAATTGCGTTCGGAGAAAAGTAAATGCCGCAGGTTGGCTTCGGCAGCGGTCAGGCGACCGCGGAAATAATGGCTGTCGACGATACGGCAGAGGTTTTCATTCACATGTTCGCGTTCCGCAACCATGGTGCGGATGAGGCTGTGCAGGCCGGGGACGCTGATGCGGCTTTTACGGGGATGTCCGTGATAGTAATAGTTGCTGACGTGATAAAAATAATTTCCATCGTAGAAGACGCCGATCCGAATCAGTTTGGAGTCATTTTTCGCGTCCATGGCGGGCAAGTCCTTTCCAATTTTTGTTCTGTTCAGATAATACGGGATGATACTGAAATCGTTTCACACTCGAAACATTTCAAGCCTTAACATAGCACGTTTTTTCTAAAATGCCAGTGCTTTTTCTGAAAAAACGCCGAAACAATTAGATTTTTGCCGTTTTTGTTCCTTTCTTCCAAGTCATTCTGCGCTATCTGCTAACATGATTCCTATGTTGTCGTTTTCCGAGAGGTAACTGTTATGGAAAAAGGTTTCGTTTTTACCATCTTCCTGACGCGCCGCCTCCGCCGAAACTTCCGCCTCCGCCGCCGCTCCGGCTGCTTCCGCCGCCGCTGCGACCGCCGCGACCGCCGCCGCGCGCCATTCCTTTCAGGACTTCCAGCAGGATCCGCAGGACGATGATCATGGCGATCAGCCCGATGGATTTTTTGACGTCGGGGTGGATCATGAGGCGGGCAACGATCGTCCCGATCAAGTCAAGGACAATAATGATGGCTATAACGCAGAACAAGATACCCTCGGCATCGTTCCCTGTGGATGCGGTATAGCCGACGTACTCCTCTTCATCATCCGTTTCACCGGGTTTTTCCGGTCCGTTTTCGTTCAGGACGAACGCCGCCACGCTTGCGACGACGAAGGAGATCGCTTTTTCATACTGCGCCTTCCGCATATAAGGCGCCATATCGCGCAGGATGTCACCCGCGCGGGCGTCGTTGATGACGCCTTCCAGGCCGTAGCCTATTTCCAGACGGCTTTCGCGGTCATCCATGGCGAGGAGCAGCAGGACGCCGTTGTCCTCGCCGCGCCATCCGATCTGCCATTTTTCGGCGACGGCGAGGGAAAAATCCTCAATGGCGTCGCCGTGGAGCGATTGAATGATGAAGACGGCCATCTGGCCTTTCGAGGCCGCCTCGTAGGCGTCGATCTGCACGGTCAGAGAGTCGATCTCGGATTGTGTCAGCACTCCGGCCTCATCGACCACACGCCGTGTCCCCAGAGCCGGGATGCGTTCGTCCGTGGACTTGAAGTCGTCCGGATCGAAGACGTTCAGGTCGAAAACGGTATGCAGAACGAACAGCGCAAGACCGATCAGGAAGATGACGAAACACAGGTTTCCCAGCTGGTTCGGGAAGGTCGATTCCCAAAACCCGAATATTCTGCCCTTGCTTCTCATCTTGATCCTCTATCTTTCGGCTTTTTTCTGCCTGATTAAGAAAAACCCGGGCAGACGGTCGTATGTCTGTCCGGGAGAAATGAACTCAAATCAGAATTCGACTTTCGGCGCGTTGACCACCGCATCGTGTCCCTGCGGGGGCTCGAAGTATTCGCGCTGCTCAAGATTCAGGCCGATGAACGGGAGATTTCCGGCGAAGAGGGAGCCGGGGAACTGGCGGATCGTCCGGTTGAACGTCTTGACGTCCTGGTTGTAGCGTTTGCGGGTGACCTTGATACGGTTTTCGGTGCCGGCGAGTTCATCCTGGAGACGGAGGAAGCCCTCGTTCGCCTTCAGTTCGGGATAGTTTTCCGCGATGGCGAGCAGGCGGCCGAGTCCGGCTGTCAGGGTGGCGTCGGCTTCGGCCTTCTCCTGCATGGTCGTGGCGCCGGCGAGTTTGCTGCGGGCATCGGCGATGCCGGTGAAGACGTCTTCTTCGTGCGTGGCGTAGCCCTTCACGGTGGAGACCAGGTTCGGGATCAGGTCGTTGCGGCGCTGGAGGTCCGCGTCGATGTTCGACCATGCCTCGTTCACGTTTTCGTCCAGGGCGATCAGAGCGTTGCGCTGCCCGATGATGTAGCAGCCGCCGAAGAGCACGACCACGGCCAGGACGCCGACAAAGAGCATGAATTGTTTCATTGCGAGTTATCCTTTCTTGTTCGAAAAGTTTGGTCAAAATACATGGGTGCGGACGGAACAGGATCGAACGCCCTGCTCCGCCTCGGATTTATCTATATAAGATACAATCTTTTCAGGGAAAAGCAAGCCCGTTTTCAGCAAAACAACGGATTTTCTTCCATGTTTTTTCTGCCGGACGAACGATGTTCCGCCGTCGTTTGCTTTTTGGAGACGGAACGAGGCGGGCGGATTTGACAAAGCTCCAAAGACGCGGTATATTAGTCGAAAAACGTTTTGTTTCATTCTTCATCCACCTTTTTGTAAGGAATTTTTCCATGCGTCATCCGTTCAAACTCATCGGTTCCGCCGTCTGTCTCTCCGCCTCCGCCATGCTCGCCTCGTGCTGCTGTGGCGATGGAAGCGCCTGCGCGGACCAGTACAACAAGCCCGTCAATACCTACGCGCCCGGCCAGGAACAGCCCCTTTTCCCGCTGCTCCCGAACGGCGCGTCCCAGCAGCAGAAGGACGACGCCATCTTCAAAAACACCCGCGTGACCGCGAAGACGTTCGACGCCGACGGCATCAAGATCAATTACTGCGAGGGCACGTACAACATGGATGCTCCCGGCAAGCCGACCGTGCTGGTCTTCCTGCACGGCGTGGGCGAACGCGGCAGCGACAACAAATCGCAGCTCCGC
>Ga0265298_10007424_pt1 | contig 13317 bp, 7 predicted proteins | sample AusTroGonzalo_MG_3_FD_193486 | JGI IMG/M metagenome (GOLD analysis project Ga0265298, IMG submission 193486) | Bovine rumen microbial communities from tropical cattle in Woodstock, Queensland, Australia - Gonzalo_01 | ecosystem: Host-associated > Mammals > Digestive system > Stomach > Rumen ...
GACGGACCGCGACGCCGGTCTGACGGGGACCGCCCTGTTGAACTGGACGGCGGCGGACTTCACGGGCGACACGATTACGCTGAAGCTCGGAACGGCCGCTCCGACCGAGTGGACGCTGATCGACGCGGCATCGACCACGAAGTACAACACGTTCGAGGTGGACGGCGTCGCCGCCGAGCTCGTTCTCGACCAGCAGATCGCCGGCACCGGCACCGCTTACGACGGCTGGGGCTTCACCGTCGAAGATAGCGTGCTCAAGTTCAAGAACTTGGCGTAAGACGACACGGCGCGGGGCCGCCTCCGGAGTTCGCGACATCTCCGGCGGCGGTCTCCGCGCCGATTTTTTGAGATTTTCGAGAGTTCTGGGACGAAACGGAAAGTCCAGCTTCCAGAGCTCCCAAAAATCCCAAAAGTCACATAAGCAAATCCGATATAACAGATACAGGGGGTATTCAATGAAACGTTTGTTTGCAATCGCGCTGTTTTTCACCGCGGCGGCGGTGTGTCCGGCGGCGGAGACGCTGCGCGCTTCGCTGCTGTTGTCGTTCTCGCCGGACAGCCAAGTGGAATTTGCCGGCGGCAATGTCAAGCTGCACAGCGTGAGCAACGGCCGCGTCCTTCTGGCGCAGATCACGCGCCAATATTCCGCGTCCGCCGCCGAAAAGGGCGGCCAAAAATACTTCGACGTCAGCTTCAAGGCGCTGACCGACGGCAAGCTTTTCGGCATCTCCGTGGAAAATCAGCGCGTCGAAGACCGCGCGGTGCAGGGATTTTGCCCCGTCACGGTCATCGAGTTCAGGGTAAACGGCAAGGACCTGCTCGAAGGCCAACCGCTTTCCGGCGGTCCCAACACGTTGCGCGTGAAGAAAACCGGCATGAAGCTCGAAGCCGGCAAGACCTACCGCGTTCAGGCGCGGATCGCCGTCGCCTCCGAAAGCGAACGCCGGTACGGCGCTCCCGCCAAGCCGATCGAAAAGCGGTCGCCCAATGCCATGTACGCGGTCCTGGAGTTCTGGAGCCCGACGCCGAGCGCGGTCAGCCTCTTGAATTCCCCCTCCGAATTCATCAAGACATACAATACCAATTGGAAAGAACGCAAAAATCACCTGTGTCTTTCCGTACACGCCAAGCTCGACAGCGTCGCCGAGCCCCAAGTCACCGTGAAGGTCCGCGCCAACCGGGACAGCGAGATACGCACCAAGTTCCGCGTCTCGGGCAAGTTCGTGAACGAGCGGGGGATCCGCCGCGAGATCGCCGGTGCGGCGACGCTGACTTCGCTGACGTGCGACGGCGTCGAACTCCTCAAGAAGCCCGTCTCCGGATCGTGGTACACCTGGTCCACGCCGGAGTGGACCAAGCTCGTCAAGGGCAAGGTCTACACCTTCGTCTTCACCGTCCGTCCCCCGTTGGCCGACATGTCGGCGGCCCGGAAACCGGTCTTCGCCGCGGACTTTTCGGTTCCCGCAACGGGCAAGGCGCTGCGGCCGATCTTCGGGATCAACGAACGGCGCAGCATGCTCATCACCAAGCGCATGGCGGAAACGCGGGCCAAACAGGACCGCGCGGTCGGCTACAATCTGCGGCGGCTCTCCAATGTGGACATGGTCACGGGCGGCCGCCGCGCGGGCGACGTGTTCCGCATCTTCGGCGTCTTCGAAGCCGATGCCGACGATCCGCAGAACTACTATTTCAAGGCGACCGACGACTTTCTCGCCGTGGCGAAAAAGAGCGACATCCCCATCATCTACAGCCTCGCCCCGACGGTGGAGTTCTCCAAAACCCACTACCGCACCGGCGAGCCCGACCGCGCGCAGTTCGTGAAGGTGTGTTCCGGGATCATCCGCCACTACAACGAAAAGTGGGCCGGCGGCTTCGAGCACGACATCCGGCGCTGGGAGATCTGGAACGAGCCCGATTCCCGCGACTATTGGGCGAAGAGCGTCGAAGAGTTCGGCAATTTATACGCCGAAGTCGCTTCGGCGCTCAAAAAACGCTTCCCCAAGCTCGAATTCGGCGGCCCCTCCTTCGCGGAGTTCGACGAGAAGAACTTCCGCGCCTTCCTCGGCGCGTGCCGCGACGCGAATGCTCCGGTGGACTTCTTCAGCTTCAAGTGCAACGGCCCCGATCCGGTCGCCTTCGCGCGTCAGGTGCGCGCCGCGAAGCGCCTGCTCAAGGAATACGGCTATCCCGATACCCCGGTGATCATCAGCGAATACAACCACAATCCGCTGGATAAGACCGTGTGGACGCGCAACCGCGCGGAAGAGTTGGAGTTTTTGGACGAGGATCCCTCCGGGCTGTCCGGTTCCGACGCCGGGGCGGCCGCGATCCTCGCGGCGATATTGTGGCAGGATGCGCCGCTCGAGAGCGCCTGCATCTACGGTTTCGCCCGCCATCGGGAGATGCAGGTTTTCACCGGCGCCCACGGCTACGGGATGTCGCGCGGCGGCATCCGGGCGGTGCTGCCGTTGTACAGCGAATTTTTCCGCGACGCGGCTTCGGGATCCCCGGCGCGCGTATCCGCCGCGGCGGATAATCTGGGCATCCTCGGCGCCGTCGACCGGAAGACCGGCGACGGGCTGCTGCTGCTGACGGCGCTGCGCGACGAGCGGCCGACGCTCCGGCTCCGGCTCGGCGGCGTCGCCAACGGGACGAAGCTCGCGCTCCGCGTCTGGCCGGCTCCGCTGCAGCGGCCCGGCGTCAAGGACTCGCGCCCGGATTATCAAGCCCGCAACGAGACGGTTTTCGTGCGCAAGGGAGAAGTGATCCTGCCCAAGTTCAACGACAGCACGGTCTGGCTGATCCGGATCCCGAAAGCGGCGCTGACCGCCGCCAGGCCGGCGGCACCCGTTTCGTCCGAGGCGAAAGTCGCCGCGTCGGCGGACTTCACCAAGGTCGTCGGCAAGTTCAAGCGCCTGCACGGCGTCAACATCATCATGCCGATGGAGTATGAACACGACGCCGCCCGCTGCGCCGACCTGGGCAAGATCGGTTTCGACACGGTGCGCGTCCACGATCTGCGCGGGCAGGACAGCTGCGCCGGCATGGCGGGGGACTATCAGAACATCTTCCCCAACTACCACGCCGATCCGAAAGATCCCGCCAACTACAACTTCGCACCGACCGATACCTTCATGCGGATGGTGCGCGAATCCTCGCCGGGGACGAATTTCACCTTCGGACTTGCCCCCACCATCGAGAACTACGCGCCCAATCCGACCAAGTACTGGGTGGTCGATCCGGGCAACCACGACCGCTTCGCCGACCTCTGCATCGGCATCATCCGCCACTACGACAAGGGGTGGGCGAACGGCTTCGAGTACGGCGTCCGCTACTACGAGATCTGGAACGAACCCAACAGCATCGCGTTGTGGGACAAGTCCTACGAGGAATTCTGCCGTTTCTACGCCCACGTCGCCAAGCGGATCAAGGCCGGTTGCCCGTGGATCAAGATCGGCGGCCCCGCCCTCACCAAGCCGGATCTCAAACTCGTGAAGACGTTCGTCAGGATCTGCCGCGAAGAGAACGCCCCCATAGATTTCTTCTCGTGGCACCGCTACCCCGACAACCTCGCCGAACTCATCGAGCCCGTCAAGGATGTGCGCCGGATCCTCGACGAGAACGGGTTCACGCACACCGAACTGCACTTGAACGAGTGGCGGCTGCTGCCCTACAGCTTCTCGGAGTTCCGCAGCGGCAACGCGCTGCTCAAGATGCAGGATCTCACCTCCCTCGGCCGCAACGGCACGAATTCCGCGGCGTTCGTGGTGACCGCGCTGGCGCGGATGCAGGACTCCGCGCTCGACATGACGAATTTCTACAGCTACGGCAACGGCCAGTGGGCCCTTTACGACCTCTACGGCCGCCGCCAGCTCAACTGGTACGCCCACAAGGTCTACGCCGACTTCATCCGCGCCTGCGGCGACAAGCGGGTGGCGACCACCGATCAGGGCGGCGACAAACTGGCGGTGCTGGGCGGCATATCCGCCGACGGGAAGAAATATCTGCTGATCTCGGCCTACGGCGAACCCGCGCGGAGCATCTCCGTCAAAGTGTCGGGCGTGCCCGCTTCCGGCGGAGTCAAGGTAACGGTGCTGGACGCGATCCGCAAGCTCGAGACCTTCAGCGACTGCTACGAAAACGGCGTGCTGAAGCTCGAAAAGGACGCCGGCGGCACGGTGTTTTTGGTGGAGTTCGACGACTGACGGCCGCGCCGGAGGAAACGCACTCACCATGGGACTTCTGGATTGGCTGATCGTTCTGATCCCGATGGGCTTCGTGCTCTTCATGGGGTTCTATTCGCGCCGTTACGTGCGCAGCGTCGTCGATCTGCTCTCGGCGGGCAGGCTCTGCGGGCGGTACGTCATCAGCGTCGCGGACATGACCAACGCGCTGTCGATCATCGGGATCATCACCTACATCGAGATTCACTACAAGACCGGGTTTTCGCTCGCCTTCTGGCAGAACCTCACGCTGCCCGTCACGATCTTCATGGGGCTCAACGGGTACTGCTTCTACCGCTTCCGCGAGACCAAGGCGATGAGCATCGGGCAGTTCCTCGAAATGCGCTACAACCGGGCGCTGCGCGTCGTCGCCTCGGGACTGCGTTCGATCTCGGAGATGCTCGCCAACATGATCATGCCCGCGGTCGGCGCGCGTTTCTTCATCTACTTTCTCGGACTGCCGTCGCATATCAAAATCCCGGCGGCGGATCTCGGATTCTGCACCCTTCCCGCATGGCAGATCCCGACCTTCATGGTGCTCACGTTCCTGATACTGACCGTGGCGCTGTCGATCATCTGCATGGGGGGGACGCTCGCGCTCGTCATCACCGACACCATCCAGGGGATGTTCTGCTATCCGCTGCTGGTGGTGTTCGTGGTGTTCATCCTCTGCAAGTTTTCGTGGAGCCGGGAGATCGTGCCCCTCATGTGCGACCGCGTCGCGGGCGAGAACTTCCTGAACCCCTACGACATCGAGAACATGCGCGACTTCAACCCGTTTCAGGTCGGTGTGTCGATCGTGCTGCTGATAATCAACCGCGCGGTCTGGATCGGGGCGTGCAACAGTTCCGCCGCCAAGACCGCCCACGAGCAGAAGATGGCGACCATGCTGGGTTCGCTGCGCGGCGCGCTGAGCAACATGTTCTATCTGCTGGTCGCCATCACGATCATCGTGGTGCTGAACCACCGGAACTTTTCCGGCGACGGCAAGGCGATCCGCGACAAGCTCACCGAACAGATCGCCGTCGACATCGTTCAGGACGAAGAGGTCCGCAGCGGCATCATCGCGGAAAGCCGGAAGCTCCCGCCGCAGCGGCACCGGATCGGCGTCGACCGGCCGCTCAGCCAGAAAAGCAATCTGGACACCCCGTATCTGGAGCTCGTCCACAATAAGCTCCTCGACGGCGGCCGCGCGGCGGCGGCGCGGCGCGCGGCGGAAAATCGCTCCGCCCCGTCGGAGGGCGACCTGCGCGCCGCCGAGGCGAAGGGCAACGCGCTCTTCCAGCAGTTCCGCACGCTCTTCCATCAGATGATGATGACGATCACCATGCGCCATCTGCTGCCGCCGGGGATGCTCGGGATGTTCTGTCTGCTGCTCATCATGGCGATGGTCTCGACCGACGACACGCGGATATACAACGCCACCTTGACCATCGCGCAGGACGTGATACTGCCCTTCCGCAAGAAGCCCTTCACGCCGGAACAGCATCTGCGGATGATCCGCATCGTCGCGCTCTGCGTCGGCGTCTTCTTCTTCTTCGGCAGTTTCTTCATGTCCCAGCTCGATTACATCGGCATGTACATCAGTCTGATGATCATGATGTGGACCGGCGGTTCGGGCGCCATCATGACCTTCGGGCTGTACAGCCGCTTCGGAACCACCGCGGGGGCGTTCGTCTCGATGATCTCGAGCATCGTCCTCGGCGCGTTCGGGATCTTCCTCAACCGCAACTGGGCGGACGTGGTCTATCCGTTTCTGCAGGAGTACGGATGGGTAGAGCCGGTCGGGAACTTTCTCGCGGCCGTGAGCCGTCCCTTCTCGCCGTACGTCGTGTGGGAGATGAATCCCGTCAAATGTCCGATCAACACCTACGAGATGATCTTCATCATCGTGTGCATCACGATGACGCTCTACGTGCTGGTGTCGCTGTCGCAGACGCTGAAGATCACGCTGCGCCCGTTCCGCATCTCCTGGCGGGAGGACAGGCTCTTCAATCTGGAGCGGATGCTGCACCGGGGCAAATATTCGCTCGACGGCGAAGTCAAGACGCGGATGAAGTGGTCGTTCCGCACGGTGTTCGCCAAGCTGATCGGCATCACCCCGGAGTACACGCTCGGCGATAAGATCACCGCGTGGGGGATATTCTTCTACAGCATCGTCTATCAGTTCATCCTGGCGTTCGTGCTGGTCTTCGTCTGGAACTGCTTCCGGCGCTGGCCGACGGAGTGGTGGAGCACTTATTTCTTCGTCACCCTGATCGCCGTGCCGGTCGTGCTGGCGGCGATCACGACGGTGTGGTTCGGCATCGGCGGGGTGATCGATCTGCGGCGGCTCTTCCGCGACCTCCGGAACCGGGTGGTGAATCCGCTCGACGACGGCCGGGTGGAGGACAGCATGTCGCTGGTCGACAAGGCGGAACTGGAAGCCGTCGACAAGCGGAAATCCTCCGACGACTGACCGCGCGCCAAGCGGCTTACGGCACCGGCAGCTTGTTGGTGTTCACCCGGTGGTGCGTCACCCACAGCGAAAGTTCCCGCGGCTTCACCGTCTCCTCCCCGGCGGCCTGGGCGCAGAGCCGTTCGATCACGTCGGTGGCGATCTCGTCGATGCTGTGCTGGATCAGTATGCAGTCGAAGGGGATCAGCACCTTGTTTTCGCGGGTGTGATGGCTCAGGACCGCGTAATCCTCACCCAGTTTCACGCCGCTGAAGCTCGCCGCCATGTACAGTCCGGAGATCAGACTGTCCGACAGCAGGATGATCCCGTCGGGGCGGTCGGGCAGGCGGTTCAGGTAGTCGAAGGCCATCCAGCTGAAGCGGGTGTAGTTCAGAAGCGGGACTTCGAGTTTCATCTCGTTGGGGGTGCAGTACCACTCGCGGCGCAGTTCCAGACCGTATTTTTTGGTGAGCGCGAGGTTCCGGCCGATGCCGTACTCCGCATTGTTGTCCTGCGGATCGATCACCGCGATCCGGGTGCGGCCGGTTTCGGCCATCATGCGGAACATCAGGTCCCGCGTCCCGTCGTTGAGCAGCCGGTTCATCACCACGAACGGCGTCGGAATGCGCTGTAACATGGGCCTGTAAAAACCGTTGCGCAGGATGACGCCGTCGATCTCGCCCGCGTTGACCATGCGGCGGATCCGCTCCGGCGCCTGGTGGTCCGGGGTGTCGTAGATGACGCTGCACGAGATCATGCGCTTGTGGAGCTTTTCGATGAGGATGGAGGTCAGCAGCCGGGTGAACTCCTCGTTGCGCTGCAAGGTCTGCCACGACACCATGAAGACGATGTCGCGCAAACGGCGGCTGGCGGGCATCACGACCGTGCCGATGCGCGGACGGCGGAGTATCAGGTGGTTGCGGACCAGCTCCTGCAGCGCCTGATGGGCGTTGGAGTCCACGGTGCCGAATTTGGCGGCGATCTCGCGGGTGGTCGGCAGGCGGTCCCCGGCGCGCAGTTCGCCGCTGCGGATCTTGCGGATATAGTGATCGACGATCCGCTGACGCATGCTCCCCCACGACTGCCGGGGCGAATTTCCCTCATCCCATGTTTTGTCGACGTTCATGTCCGCTTCTCCGGAAATACCGCAGTACTCTGCAAAACGATCCGGATCTCAACATCCGGCCTTGATCACCTCGATACGGTGCGATTTCAGTTTGATCTCGTCCTCCGCCGTCAATCCGGCGTCCGTGACCAGCAGGTCGATCTCCTCCAGCGAGGCGAAGCGCGTCAGCGAGCGGCGGCCGAATTTGCCGCTTTCCGTTATTACGGCGCTTCTGTCGGCGATGGAAATGGTCTTCTTTTCCAGATTGGAAAGCGAGACGTCGGAGGTGTAGAATCCGTAATCCGCAAACGCGCCGTCGCAGCCGGAGATCAGCCATTCCACATGGTACTCCTCCAGCGTTTTTTCCGCCGCCGGCCCCACGAGATCCATCGACTTGCTGCGCAGTTCCCCGCCGAGCAGTATCACCTTGCAGCGGCGCTGGAACAGCGCCGCCGCCACCGAGAGCGAATTCGTGATGATCGTCGCGGGCAGAAGGCTCCGGCGCGCCATCATCCTGGCGAACGCCAGACAGGTCGTCCCGGTGCCGATGAACATCGTTTCGCAGGGCAGGATGCGGCGGCACAGCGCCTCGGCCAAGGCGAACTTCAGGTCGTTCAGCCCGAAAAAGGCGTTCTCGGGTTCGTAGGAGGCGGGCAGCGGGATCGCCCCGCCCCGGATCTGCACCAGAAGTTTTTCCCTTTCCAGCGCGCGCAGATCCCGCCGCACCGTCATCTCGGATACGCCGAGTTCGCGCGCCGCCGCGTGCAGTTCCAGCCGGCCGGTGCGCTGGATCATGTCGATGATCGTTTTCTTTCGCAGGTTCATGCCGCTCGGCGCGGAGTGCCGTTGCCGCCGTTGTCGATGATGAATTTGTCATAAATTAACATATCTTCTGCATGATGTCAAGTGTTAAATCGTAACAAAAAAATATCGTCAAATGGCGCGGGACGCCGCCGCCGCCGGTTGCTTTTGCGCGGATCAGGCGGTATTATAAGCGGCAAAGGATGTTCCTCAAACGGCATTATACGACAGACAACCTCAAATCAAGGAATTCGAAAGATGGGCAAGTACGATCCCGCTCCGTATGAACTCGACCTCAACCAGATCCCCCACTTCGCCACGAGCGAGATACCGGGACCGAAAAGCAACGCGCTCCACGCGCGGGCCAAGGAGTATTACCGCGGCATTTCCGGTCAGGTGCGGCTCTTCCCCGTCGCCTTCGAGCGCGGGCAGGGCTGCATGATGGAGGACGTCGACGGCAACCGGTACATCGACTTTTCGAGCGGCATCTATGTCACGACGCTCGGGCACTGCCACCCCAAGATCTCCGAAGCGGTCGCCAAGTACGCCAAGAAACTCATGAACTGCCACGACTTCACCACCGAGGTCAAGGTGAAGCTGCTGGAAAAGATGGCGGCCACGCTCCCCGGCGACCTCAAGTGCTTCCAGCTCTACGACTGCGGCACCGCCGCCGTCGAAGCGGGCTTGCGCACCTGCCGCGCCGCGACCGGCAAGCACGAATTTTTGTCGTGCTTCATGGACTTCCACGGCAAGAGCGGCCACTCGATCGGCTGCGCCCGCATGACCAAGTTCAGCGGCCCCGCGCGCCCGACCGGCTTCTACATGGTGCCGCGCCCCGACACCTACCGCCCGTGGTGGACGCGCGAGGACGGCTCGCTCGACACCGAAAAGTACCTCGAATTCTACGACAAGTTCATCACCGAGTCGACGACCGGTCAGGTGGCGGCGTTCGTGCTGGAGCCGATCCAGGGGTGGGGCGGTTCGATCATGCCGCCGGACGACTTCTTCCCGAAGCTCCGCAAGTTCTGCGACGAGCGCAACATCTTGCTCTTCGCCGACGAGGTGCTGACCAGCATGGGACGCACCGGCAAGATCCTCTGCTGCGAGCACTGGAACGTGCTCCCCGACGTGGTGACGCTCGGCAAGGGCTTCGGCAACGGCTTCCCGGTGACCTGCATGGCGGTGCGCAAGCCCTACGCCGACGCGGTGGACAAGATCAGCGCCTCGACCTCCTACGGCGGCAACCCGATGGCGTGCGCGGCGGCGCTGGCGTGCTTCGAAGTCATCGAGGAGGAGGGGCTGCTCGAACACGCGCAGGAGCTCGAAGTGCTCTTCAAGAAGCGCATGGCCGACTGGACGACCAAGTATAAAATCGTCGGCGACACCCGCTGCAAGGGGTGCCTGCTCGGCATCGAGCTCGTCAAGGACAAGAAGCTCAAGACGCCCTTCGACGAAGCGGGGCGGATGGTCTACCAGAAGGCGTTCCGCAAGGGCCTCGCGTGGGTGCCCGCCGGACACATCCTGCGGATGAGCCCGCCGATCATCATGCCGAACGACGTGGCGCTGAAGGGCATGGACATCATCGAAGAGGCCATCGCCGAGACCGAAAAGGAGCTTCTGGGCTGAAGACCGGGGGGATATCGAGATGACGAAGGAATACAAAGTCGGCATGATCGGCTTCGGCTTCATCGGCAAGGTGCACGCCTACGGGCACTTGAACATCCCGCTCTTCTACGACCAGAAGGAGTTCCGCAGCCGGATCACCCACATCTGCACCGGGCACCTCGAAACGGCCGAAAAGGGGTGCGCGCAGGTCGGCGCGGAGCACGCCGTGACCGATTTCCGCGAGATCACCGAGAATCCCGAGATCGACATCGTGGACGTCTGCACGCCGAACGACCGCCACTACGAGGCGGTGATGTCGGCGCTCAAGAACGGCAAGCACGTCTACTGCGACAAGCCGCTGACGCAGACCTTGGCCGACGCCGAGAAGATCGGCGAGGCGCTCAAAGGATACAAGGGCATCGGGCAGATGACCTTGCAGAACCGCTTCTTCCCGGCGACGCTCCGCGCGAAGCAGCTGATCGACGAGGGGCGCATCGGCGAGATATTGGAGTTCCGCGGGCAGTATCTGCACAGCGGCAGCGCCGATCCCAAGGCGCCCTACAAGTGGAAGCTCGCCGCCGGGGTGATCAACGACCTCGGCAGCCACATCCTCGATCTGATGAACTACCTCATCGGGCCCTTCTCGGCGCTTTCGGCGGTCACGCACATCGCGTACCCGGAGCGTCCGGCGGCGGGCGAACCGGGACGCACGGTCAAGGTCGAGGCCGAGGACAACATGCTCGCCACCGTGCGGTTGGCCAACGGGGCCTACGGCAACATTTCGGCCTCCAAGATCGCGACGGGAGTCGAGGACGGCTTCGGCTTCGAGATCCACGGCAGCAAGGGGGCGCTCCGGTGGGAGCCGATGAACCTCGACAAGCTCTTTTTCTACGACATGAGCGCGGCGGGGGCTCCCATCGGCGGCGTCAAGGGCTGGACAGCGATCGACTGCGGCCAGCGCTACGACAAACCCGCCGGCTTCCCGACGCCCAAGGCGCCGATCGGCTGGCTGCGGGGGCACATGCACTGCCTCTACACGTTTTTGCAGTCGGTGCACACCGGGAAACAGCTCGGTCCGTCGCTCGCCGAGGGGGTGGCGATGCAGCGGATGCTCGCCAAGGTCGACGAATCCGCCAAGGCGGGCGGCAAGTGGATGGAACTTTAGAAGCACACGGAGGTATATCATGCCCGAATTGATGATCGGCTGGAGCGAGGCGGACATCACGCCCGAAATGAACGGCAAGCTCATCCCGTTGAGCGGTCAGTATTATGCCCGCTACGCGAAAGGCATCCACTCGCGGCTCAAGAACGTGGTCGTCGCCGTCAGCTCCGGGGAGGATTATTTCATCACCGGCTCCATCGACAACGTGAGCTGCCGGATCGGTTTCCACAACGCGGTGCGCGCCGAAGTCGCCAAACTCGCGCCGGAGATCGACACGGCGAAGATATTCCTGAACGCGATCCACACCCACTCCGCGCCGCGGCTCGACATCCTCGAAAATGTCGACGCGTCGGTCGCGGAAGATCCCGGCGTCCTCTCGATCGAGGAGTACTCCCGGAGCGTCGTGCCGATCGTCGCGCGGAACATCGTCAACGCGTGGCGCAACCGCAAGCCGGGCGGGATCATCCGCGGCTTCGGCAGCGCGCGCATCGGGCACTGCCGCCGCGCCGTGTACCGGGACGGCACCGCCGAGATGTACGGCGACACCACGCGGCCCGACTTCATCGGCATGGAGGCGGGCGAGGACAGCGGCGTCGAAATGCTCTTCACCTGCGACGCTTCGGGGCGCAAGACCGGGATGCTCTTGAACGCGGCGTGCCCCTCGCAGACGATGGAGGCGACCTATCTCGTTTCGAGCGACTTCGTCGGGGCGACGCGGGAGCTCTTGAAGCAGGAGTTCGGCGAGGATTTCCACATGATATACGAGATCAGCCCCGCCGGGTGCCAGTCGCCGCGCGATCTGGTGCGCCACTACACCGCCGAGCCGGACTTCTGGCACGCGGACGGCGTCGAGGTGCTCGCCCGCCGGCTCTTCGCCGCCGTCAAGAACGCCGACCTCGGCACGCCGGAGTTTTCTCCGACGCTCCGGCACGTCACGCGCCGAGTCGCGCTGCCGCGCCGCCGGGTGAGCTACCGCGACTACACGGCGGCGACCGCCGAGCTGGAGCGGCTCACGAAAATCATGCCCGAGGATCAGGCGTTCGAGCAGTTCTGCGCCGAGGTCCACGCCAACGAAAAGCTCGACGGCCCCGGCCCCTACGACAGCAAGCTCCACCACTTCGTGCTGATCAAAAACGCCAAGGCGGTGCTCCGGCGCTACGAGGAGCAGGACAAGGCCCCCGATCTGCACTTCGACATGAACGTGGTGCGGCTCGGCGACGCGGTCATTGCCAACAACCCCTTCGAGCTGTATCTGTACTACGGGCAGAACATCAAGGCGCGTTCGCACGCGAAGCAGACTTTTCTCGTCCAGCTCTCGGTCGGCTCCGACGTGAGCGCGGGGTACCTGCCGAGCCCGGACGCGGAAAAGTTCGGCGGCTACGGCGGCTTGGTCGTAAACGGTCAGGTCGGCTCCGACGGCGGCTACAAGCTCGCGGACGTCACGGTCGAAGCCATCAACTCGCTCTTCGACTGATCAACCCCGCCGGAACCGGACGACCATGAAAGAACCGTTCTGCTATCTGGGGATCGACGTCGGCACCACCGGCGTCAAGGCGGTGCTCTTCGACCGTTCCGGCGCCGAGCTCGGCGCGGGGCTCGCGGAGTACCGGCTCGAAACGCCGCGGCCGGATATCGTCGAACTCGACGCCGAGGTCTACTGGCAAAGCGTCTGTTCCGCGGTTAAGGAGGCGTTCGGAGCCTCACCGGCGGCGCCGGAACAGCTGCGCGCCCTGTCCGTCACGGGGCAGGCGGAAACGCTCATCATGGTCGACCGGGAGTTCCGGCCGCTGCGCAAGGCCGTCGTCTGGCTGGACAACCGCGCCGCCGCCGAGGCGAAAGCGATCGAGGCGCGGTTCGGCGCGGAGGAGCTCTTCCGCATGTCCGGCCAGACCGAGATGCTGCCCTGCTGGCCCGCCGCCAAGATCCTCTGGTACCGCGAACACGAGCCCGAGCTCTTCCGGCAGACCGCGCATTATCTGATGGT
>Ga0265298_10007425_pt1 | contig 13315 bp, 8 predicted proteins | sample AusTroGonzalo_MG_3_FD_193486 | JGI IMG/M metagenome (GOLD analysis project Ga0265298, IMG submission 193486) | Bovine rumen microbial communities from tropical cattle in Woodstock, Queensland, Australia - Gonzalo_01 | ecosystem: Host-associated > Mammals > Digestive system > Stomach > Rumen ...
CGGGTGATTCCCACGAAGGCATCCTGCTCAACTGCGTGGTCTGGGACATTCTCGAAGGCAAGCGCCTGGCTGTCAAAAATGTCGTGTCACAGGAGATCTTCTACGTAGATGCAGAGCAGCTCGTCGTCGCAGCGGGTGCCCTGCCTTTCATGCCGGCCTTCAAGAACGACGACCTTCCGGGAGTTTTCACCGCCGCCGTGGTGCAGCGCATGATGAACAAGGAATTCACCCTGCTGGGCAAGAGTATCCTGACTGTGGGCGCAGGCAATATCGGCTACCTCACGTCCTACCAGGCCATGCAGGCGGGGGCCAAGGTCAAGGCCATCATCGAGGCCATGCCCCAGGAGGGCGGCTTCCCGGTGCAGGCCAACCGGCTCCGCCGACTCGGCGTGCCCATCATGACCGGCTATACCCTGGTTGAGGCCATCCCCAACGAAGACTGGAGCGGCGTCGTGGGCGCCATCATCGCCAAGTGTGAGAATTTCAAAGCCATCCCGGGCACGGAAGTCCGTATCGACGGCATCGACTGCATCAACATCTGCACGGGCCTGCTGCCCGACAGCCAGCTGCTGCGCAAGGGCGCCGAGGTGTTCGGCCGCGCCTGCCACGGCGTGGGCGATGCAGTCCGCATCGGCGAAGGAACTTCGGCTGTACTTCGCGGCCGACAGTGCGCCTACGAGATCCAGCAGGAACTCGGCCGCCGCATCGACTACAATGCCTACCTGACCATTTCCAAAGAATATATCGATTCGCAGCAGCGTCCGCACCGTGTGCTCGACGAACCATGCAAACCTTCGCTTGAACGGCAGCGCAAAGGCGGCTTCGTCATCGCCGACTGCCTCTACGGCTTTGCCTGCAACCCCTGCTCCTTCTCCTGCAAGCAGGGCGCCATTACCAAGAGTTCCACTTCCGTCACGCCGACCATCGACTACGACAAATGCATCGGCTGCATGGAGTGCGTGGCCCACTGCCCGGGCCTGGCCATCTTCGGCTACCGTCCTGACCGCCGCGAACTTTTCCTGCCCATTGAATTCAATGTGGAGAAAGGGGCAGATGTATTTCTGGTGGACGACAACGGCCGGAAAGTGGGCGAAGGAACCATCGAACGCATCATCAAAAAGTCCAACAAGACGAACGTCGCTGTGGTGAAAGCCGACAAACTCTACGATGAATCCGGCGAAGAAGCGTTGCTGGCCGCGCGTGGGTTCATCGTCAAGGAGAACTATCCGGAGCCGCTCGAAATGACGCCCACCGAGCTCAACGACGACTTCACCTATATCTGCCACTGCGAGGACGTTCGCCTGCGTGACCTGCTCGCCTTGCTCAAAGGGCGTACCAGCATCACCGCCCAGGAACTCAAGCACATCTCCCGTCTTGGCATGGGCCCGTGCCGCGGCACCCGCTGCCTTCCCCGCGCCAAGCAGGCCCTGCGCGCCTACGGCATCGAGATCACGGGTGACTTCACGCCCCGCGGTCCCATGGCCAACCTCGTGGAGATCGGCAACGTCATCAATACCGACCGGAAGATCGAACTGATCACCAACCCCAAGTGTACCGATGTGGAAATCCGCCGTGTAGGCGCCTTCGTGGCCGGCGGCGGCATGGCCGGCACAGCCCTCTTCCGTTATCTGGCGGAAGCCGGATTCAAACCCGTGCTGGTCAACAACGAACATGGCAGTTCCTGGCGCTGCATCGCCGGCGGCCGCCCGGCCTTCTCGCTGCCCGCCCTGGCCGACATCGCCACCCATAACCTGGAGATCTTCCGCGAAGTACAGGCGATGCGCAACATCGACCTCAAGATGACGCGCTACGTGAATTTCGTCCACGACGACGCCACCTATCGTTCGCTCGACGCCTCCCGCGCCTGGTCCAACGCCTATATGGTTGACAAAAAGGACTTTGCCAAAGAGATTTCGCCGTACATGAACCCTTCGCTCGACCTCTACAGCCATGCCCTCATCTCGCTCGACTGCTGGCAGGCCACGCCGGGCAAGACCGTCGACACCGTGCGCCAGCTGGGCATTAAGGCTGGCGGCCAGGTGTTCGAAGATACCGAAGTCATCAATGTCGAGAAGGTCGGTGCGCAGTACCGTGTTACGGTACGCACGCGTGAAGGACGTTACGTCCGTTATGAAACCGAAGTGTTTGTCAACGCCATGGGCGCAGGAGCGGAGAAATTCGCCCGGCAGTTGGGCATAGAGACGGGGCTCTATCCGGTCCGTCACCAGGCCTTCATCACCAAGCGCCTGCCGTTGATCGGCAAGGACGGCGACTCACTGGACATGCTCATCGACCGCCGCCACTACAAAGGCTTCTCCGCCGTCTACGGCCAGCAGCTGGCCGAGACCGGCCAGATCATCGGCTGCGCCTCGCCGGCGCAGGATGCGACCGATGCGGGCAGGAACCTGAAAGTCAACACGCAGGAATTCCTTGAAATCTGCTCAGAAGTGTTTACGGAGTGGATTCCGCAGTTGAAAGGCATGAGTTTCCAGGCCACCTGGTGCGGTTACTACACCGAACCGCGTTACATCATCGACCCGGCACTCGGCCTCTTCGTGGGCATGCGCGGCCACGGCTTCATGCTGTCGCAATACATCGCGAAGCTCTACGTCGACGCCCTTCTCGGCCGCGAGGTCCCGGACTACTTCCGCGACTTGGCCCTCGGCGGCCCCGGCCTGTCAGAGCAGGCGTTCAAATAAACTCGCTCGCGTCGTTGATGTCCCCAAAAATGGGACATCAACCGCAATTTTTCCACATAATGCTTTCGATGTCCCTAATAATGGGACATCGAAAGCATTATGTATCGCGTGTCGGGGCGAGTTGAGCCAGGACGATAGCGACAGCCATCAGGGCGGCGCCGAGCATTTCGCGGGGTGTGAGCTTCTGGTGCAGGATGAGCCAGCCGGCGAGGACGGCAAAGAGCGATTCCGTGCTCATGAGCAGGGAGGCCAGCGTCGAGTTGAGCCCCTTCTGGCCGACAATCTGGAGCGTATAACCCACGGCGCTGGACAGAATGGCGGCGTAAAGCAGCGGAATCCAAGCGTCCCGCGAAGCGAATGGCTCCGCCCATGCGGAAAAGCCGACAGGGACGATATCGATCAATACCATCAGCACGGATGCCAGCACGCCGCAGGTCAGGAACTGGATGGCCGACAGTTTCAGGGCGTCGTAGCGGGGCGAGAACTGATCGACCGCCAGGATCTGGAAAGTGAAAGCCACGGCGCAGAGCAGCACCAGCAGATCACTTCGTTGCACGGTAAAATCCGCATCCATGCAGAGAAACCAAAGCCCGGCCAGGCCGATGGCCACACCCAGCCAGAGCGTCCATCCGGTGCGCCGGTGGAGCAGGACGAAGTTGAGGATCGGAACCAGCACGATATAGGTGGCCGTGATGAAGCCTGCTTTCCCGGCGCCGGTCCCAAGCGCGATGCCCTCCTGCTGCACCAGACTGGCAACGAAGAGCAGCGCACCACAGATTGCCCCCGCTTTCCATAGTCCTTTATGGGAAGCGGAGGTATCTGCAGATTTGCGATGGTCAGTAATGCGGATGACCAGCCAGAGCGCGGTGGCGGCAATCAAGGAACGCAGCGCTGTGAAGGTGCAGGAGCCCATGTATTGGCTCCCTTCGCTCTGTGCCACGAACGCGAAGCCCCAGATGGCGGCCGTCAGTGTAAGCAGCAGCGAATTGCGCAGTTGCCGGTTCCCCGCCACGTTCTCTTATTTCATGTAAGGGTACTTGTAACCACGGGCCGGGACCAGGGTCTCCTTGACGGCGCGTGGGATGGCCCAGCGGATGAGGTTGAACTCGCCGCCGGCCTTGTCGTTGGTACCCGACTTGCGGCTGCCACCGAACGGCTGCAGGCCGACCACGGCGCCCGTCGGTTTGTCGTTGATATAGAAGTTGCCGGCCGCATAGCGCAGCTTGTCGGCCACTTTCTGCACCAGCAGGCGGTCCTGTCCGAACACGGCACCGGTCAGGCCGTACGGTGAAGTGGTGTCGCAGAGTTCGACAGCCTCGTCCATATCCTTGTCTTCATAGACATAGACGGTGAGCACGGGTCCGAAGATCTCTTCTTCCATCGTCTTGAAGTGCGGATCGGTGGTCTCGATGACCGTCGGCTCCACGAAGTAGCCCTTGCTCTTGTCGCACTTGCCACCGATGACGACCTTGGCTTTGCGCGATTTCTTTGCATACGCGATGTTGGCGGCAATGTTGTCGAACGATGCCTCGTCGATGACGGCGTTGATGAAGTTGTCAGGATCGCATACGTCACCCATCTTCGCTTCTGCGGCAAAGGCCTTCATGCCTTCCAGGATCTTCGGCCAGAGCGACTTGGGCACATACATGCGGGAAGCGGCGGAGCACTTCTGGCCCTGGAACTCGAACGCGCCGCAGAAGGCTGCGGTGGCCACGTCTTCGGCCACGGCGGTCGGCGTCACGAAGATGAAGTCCTTGCCACCCGTCTCGCCGACAAGGCGCGGATAATTCACATAGTTGTCGATATTTTCGCCCACCTGGCGCCAGAGCGTGTTGAAGGTGGCGCTGGAACCGGTGAAGTGGACGCCTGCCAGGTGCTTCGAGGCGAAGATTTCCTTGCCGATGACGGAACCCTGGCCCGGGATGAAGTTCACCACGCCGTCGGGCAGGCCGGCTTCCTTGTAGATCTGCATCAAGTAGTAGTTCGAGAGGATGGCGGTGGTGGACGGCTTCCACACCGTCACGTTACCCATCAGCACGGGCGACATGTTGAGGTTCGAAGCGATGGAGGTGAAGTTGAACGGCGTCAGCGCGAAGACGAAGCCTTCGAGAGCACGGTACTCCACGGTGTTGATCTGGCCCTTGGCGCTCTTCGGCTGGAAGCCGTAGATTTCGGAGGCGAAGTGGGCGTTGTAGCGCAGGAAATCGATGAGCTCGCAGGTGGAGTCGATCTCGGCCTGGTAGAAGTTCTTGCTCTGGCCGAGCATCGTGGCGGCGTTCATCAGCGCGCGATATTTGGTGGAAATGAGTTCGGCGGCTTTCAGGAGGATGGCTGCGCGCACCGTCCAGTCGGTTTCGGACCACTGCTTGTGGGCGGCCATGGCGGCGTCGATGGCCATCCGGACTTCCTGCGGACCTGCCTTGTGGTAGGTGGCCAGCACATGATGGTGGTCGTGCGGCATCACCACTTTGCCGGTATTGCCGGTGCGGACTTCCTTGCCGCCGATGATCAGCGGGATCTCGATTTCGATGGAGCTTTGGCGCTTGAGCTCTTTTTCAAGGGCTTCACGCTCGGGTGATCCTTTCAGATAGGTCTTCACCGGCTCATTGGCCGGATCGGGGAATGCATAGATGGCGTCTCTCATTTCAGTATGTTTGATTTGTTGGTTTCACAATCTTCAAAATTACGAATTTTTTGTGTAACTTCGCAAGCGTTCACTCCAAATTAAGTAAAGATGCATATCGGAATCGCCGGCAACATCGGCAGCGGAAAGACGACGCTCACCCGCATGCTCGCGCAGCACTACGGCTGGACCCCGAGATATGAGGCCGTGACCCACAATCCGTTCCTGGAAGACTACTACAAGGACATCCACCGCTGGTCGTTCAATCTGGAGGTCTATTTCCTTACGCAGCGTTTCAAGGACGTAATGGAAATCGCACGCAGCAAAGAGACCATCATCCAGGACCGCACCATTTTTGAAGGCGTCTATGTGTTCGTGGCCAACAACGTGGCGATGGGCAACCTCTCGCAGCGCGACTACGAAGCGTACATGGAGCTGTTCGAGGTGATGATGCAGATGGTCAAGCTGCCCGACCTGCTGATCTACCTCCGCTGCTCGATTCCGCATCTGGTGGCCCAGATACAGAAGCGCGGCCGCGACTACGAGCAGTCCATGAGCCTGGAGTACCTCGGCGGCCTCAACGACCGCTACGAGAAGTTCATCTACGAAGAATACAAAGGCGAGGTCCTGACCATCGACGCCGACCGCCTCGACTTCCAGAACAACCCGGAAGACTTCGCCTCCATTACCGACAAGATCGACGCCCGTCTGTTCGGACTGTTCTGATTTTACAGGTGTCACATATTTTTATAGAAATTGTGACACCTGTTCGTATGAATCGCGACAAGATAGATTGTTCTTCCGGGTAACTTTGAATAGGATTGAAAAACAAATCTTATTCAATATGAAACGGTTTATCTTTACCCTGACCGCTATGTTGGTTTTAACGGTCACGGGATTCGCTCAGTCAATCGCCGAAGGCGTTTATGTCATCAAGTTCACGCACGACCCCGATTATGTGCTGACGCTGAAAGACGGCGATGCCAGCAACGCCAACATTGTCCATCTGTGGAAATGGAAGAACGACAATTCCCAGAAATGGAAAGTGACACATAAGGACGGCAAAATCGTCATCCGCAGTATGGTCGACAACAATTATGTGCTCGACGCGCTGGATTACATCTATGACAACAATACGCAAATCTACGTGTTTACCTATCATGGTGGCAACAACCAGCTCTGGGTACCCGAAAAACTCAGCAATGGTTCCTATATCGTCAAGATAGCCGGCAACACGAAATACTGCCTTGACCTGTACAAGGGCAATGCCAAGAATGGCGGAAAGATCGAGCTCTACAATGCCCACAAGGACTGGCCGGAGCAGTGGACTTTTGAAAAAGTATCCAGCACTACAAGCAGCACGCAGAAAACTACCGGTACAACAAGTAATACCCAGAAGACAGGGAATACTACAAGTACAACGGGCAGTACACAGAAGACGGGCAATTCGAATACCACGTCCGGCAGCACTCAGAACCTGAAGCCCAATGCCCCAGGATCTATGACAGATTATCAAGAAAATATTGGGAAAACATATACTTTCATAGTAAAGGGCGACATAAACGGAGGAAGCATCTACGGTGGCAAGAACAATATCTACACGAGTGATTCCGACCTTTCTGTGGCCTGTGTCCACGCCGGCATATTGAAGGATGGCAGCGTCGGCAAAGTGACGGTAAAAGTCCTGGCCGACCAGGGCGGTTATCCCTCGCTGACAAGGAACGGCATTACAAGTGGAGAGTGGGGTGCATGGCGCGGTGCCTACCAGATTCTCGCAGACAATGGCAGCAGTAACAGCAATGCCAACACAACCAATACCACCAAAAACACGGGAACAACAACCACTCAAAAGACCTCAAATACAACAAGCAGCACGCAGAATACGAAAAAAAACACATCGACGACTAGCAGCACCATTGAAGATGGCGTTTACGTTATCCGATTTACGCACGATCCCGATTATGTGCTGACGCTGAAAGACGGCGATGCCAGCAATGTCAACGTCGTTCATCTGTGGAAATGGAAGAACGACAACTCCCAGAAATGGAAGGTGACACACACCGACGGAAAAATCGTCATCCGCAGTATGGTGGACAACGACTATGTGCTCGATGTTTTGGACTACGAGTATGCCAACAACACGCAAATCATCGTCTATACCTATCACGGCAAGGACAACCAGCTTTGGGTTCCAGAGAAATTGAGCAACGGCTCCTATATCATAAAGACCGCCGGCGATACCAAGTACTGCCTGGACTTGTACAAGGGCCATGCAGCGAACGGAGAGAAGATTGAACTCTACAATGCCCACAAGGACTGGCCGGAGCAGTGGACATTCGAAAAAGTGTCTACTACTTCAAGCAACACGAAGAAGACGACCGGTACGACGAGCAGTACTCCGAAGTCCACGACTACGTCCGGCAGCACACAGAACCTGAAGCCCAATGCCCCAGACTCTATGACAGACTATCAGGAGAATATTGGGAAAACATATACTTTCATCGTGAAGGGCAACATAAACGGAGGAAGCATCTACGGTGGCAAGAACAATATCTACACGAGTGATTCCGACCTTTCTGTGGCCTGTGTCCACGCCGGCATATTGAAGGATGGCAGCGTCGGCAAAGTGACGGTAAAAGTCCTGGCCGACCAGGGCAGTTATCCCTCGCTGACAAGGAACGGCATTACAAGTGGAGAGTGGGGTGCATGGCGCGGTGCCTACCAGATTCTCACGGACAATGGCGGCAGTAATAAGTAGATTCCATGGAAGATAAAAGCTACAGAGGAAAGGAGATCCAGCTGTGTGCTGACGGGAAGTACCGCTGGGTGTATGAATTGAACATGCTGACCAATCCCATCATTTTCTGGACAGTCCTGAAAGTCCTGGGCGGAGTCTGGCTTTTTCTCTATGTCTTCATGCTGATTTTCGGTGATTTTGCCACTATTTGGGAGGCCTTCCGGATTTTCGCATATGTCATGGCCGGCATCGTGGCCCTTTCGCTGATGGGCTACCTGGTGGTCGCGGCGATGTACAAGGGCAAATATGTCGTTTTGTTCGAGATGGATGAGGATGGGATCAGTCATACCCAGATGCCCCGCCAGTACAAAAAAGCGCAGATATTGAGCGCATTCACGGTCCTGGCCGGTCTGGCTTCGGGAAAGCTGTCCACGGCCGGCGCCGGTATCCTTGCCGCCACAAAGAACAGCAGCACTTCGGTATTTGAGAACGTCCGTAAAGTCAAGGCACGCCGCAGGCTCCATTTGATCAAGGTGAATCAGATGCTGAACAAGAACCAGGTATATGTCCCAAACGAGGATTTCGACTTTGTATACGATTTCATCAAGTCTCGTTGTCCCCATGCGAAATAAACTGTGCAAATTCCTGCCGGCCCTGATGCTGGCCCTGGCGGCTATCTTGATGGACAGCTGCTCCTACGCCCATATGCCGCCAGATCCCGGAACGCCGGAACCCACCCCACACAGCGGCATGTTCGTCAGTGGAAACGATACCCTCTGGTTCAACGGGGACGGACGGAGCGTCCGCTGGTCCTTTTCCGAACCCGTATCAAAAATCGGCAGGACCGGATCCGGAGAGTATGTCTTCCTGTTCCGGAACAAACGCTGGCGCTACGATGTCGCTGAATCTTTCCGCCTCATCGACACCGGCCATGGAAATGCCTCGTATACCTTTCCCGTGCTGCAGCCCGCATCTGAAACGTTGATCCCCATCCGTTTCGATGATTTACAGTATTATTTCAGACAGATTGTCCAAGAATAATCGTACTTTTGCGAGGATGAGACTTCGACCGGCCATCCTTCCCGCAGCCTTGTTGCTGTCCTTTGTCTTTGTTCCCGTCAGCATCGCCGCCGGAGACGGAGACGATACCCTCGTCTGGCATCAGCTCATCGTCGAGCGGCTGCCGGACCTCAACACACCACGTGGCAGCCATCGGACAGTCGTCATCGGTGACGAGGTCGTGGTTCTGGGCGGCCATACCGACGGCTTCAAGCCTTTGGAAACGGCTGAATACTACAGCAACGGCGAATGGCACACAGTCTCCATGGTGTATCCTCATGAGAATGGGTTTGCCGCGTTGCTTCGGGACGGAAGGATTTTTCTGGGCGGCGGCAGCCCGGAGGCTTTCGGCATCGGCCAAAGTTGGGGCGCTGAAATATACGATCCGGCTTTGCACACATTTACCTCTGCCGGTATCATGTCGGCCAAGCGCGCCATGTCTTCTGCCCTCACCCGTCCCGACAGCAGTGTCCTCATCGTAGGCAACTGGCATGCCGGCGACTGCTTTGAGACCTGGTCTGCAGAAGATGGTTTCGTTCCCGGTGCACCGCTTTCTCCCGGGTGGGCCGAACCCTATATCCTTCCGGCCTCCAGTGACGACATCATTGTCTTCGGGCCTTGGGATACCCGTGGAAACAGCTGTGGCGGTCGTGTGGATCACCTGGGTGGAGAAATCGGACATGTTCCCCTTCTGGAAGAATGGCTTCCGGATGCCAACTATTATGTCTTTCCGGAGAATTGCCAGATTGCTGATTATACCTATCTCCTTCCTGTCAGGAACCGTATTTCAAACGAGACCGCCATCCTGAAAGTTGCTTCGGGGGAATTCTCCCTGCTGGAGATGGATGAGCCGCTTCCGATAAATGGACCCGACGGAACGTCCATCGGATGGGGATCTTTGCAGGTGGACCGACCCGCACGCCTCATTTGGGTACAGGGTCTGAATCCTGTATCAGGCGGCATCTGCATCGCCCGCATCGACTACGACGCCACTTTTGACGGTGGAAAAGCCTCTACGACGCTTTTCCATGCCGACATCCCCGGCGGTTTCCCAAAAGGTTTCGCCCATCTGCTCCCGGGAGGCCGTTTGTTCCTTGCCGGAGGCACATCCTGGAAGGAAGGAACGCTCCCGGTGGAGACAGACAATTTCAAAACTTTCGCCTCGGTCTATGTCTTTCATACCGGAGCGCCTGTCGCCGGACAGTCCCGAATTCCGGCGTGGCCATTCATTGTGGGGTTGCTGGTTATTGGTGGAAGTATCGCTCTGATTCTGAACCGAAAGAAAAAGACAGTTCCTTCCGTACTGCCTGATCCTGCAGATACGCAGTCGGAAGAACTGGTCCGGAAACTCAATGCCGACATCCTGCAGGAAATTGACCGGCTGATCCTGGAAAAGGAACTCTTCAAGCAGAAAGACCTCCGCATTTCGGACATCGCTTCCCTGCTGGCCACCAACCAGACATACGTCAGCGTTCTCGTCAACAGCTTGTCGGGCAATAACTTCGCCTCTCTGATCGGCGGCTATCGCATCCGCTATGCACAGGAACTCATGCGCCAGCATCCCGACATGCCCCATGCCGACGTGGCCGAAGCCGCCGGCTTCTCCTCCCGCACCACCTTCCTCCGCACCTTTAAGGCCCAGACTGGCCAATCCCCCACAGAGTGGAAGAAGCAGGAAGGTCTGGCCTGACAAAAACACGCCCGTCTCTTCGGCCTGTTCTAGCAACAATAACGTTTTTGTTGCAAAGTCGTGGGAAAGTTGGATTTGAGCGGGATTTTTTCTATATTTGCAGGATATGAGCGACGAGACACTGAACATTCCTGACCACGACTACGGCGACGACAGCATCGTCCACCTGGAGGACCTGGAACATATCCGGCTGCGGCCGGGCATGTATATCGGGCGCCTGGGCGACGGTACGGCGCCCAACGACGGCATGTACGTGCTGATGAAGGAGATCATCGACAACTCGATCGACGAGTTCGCGATGGGCTACGGCAAGCAGATCATCATCAAGATCGAAGACAAAAAGATTTCAATCCGTGACTTCGGACGCGGCATTCCCTTCGGCTTCAGCGAGAAAGACAAGAACCAGAACCTGCTCGACGCCGCCGTAAGCAAACTCCACACCGGTGCCAAGTTCGACAACAAGACCTTCCAGAAATCCGTGGGCATGAACGGCGTCGGCCTCAAAGCCGCCAACGCCCTCTCCAGCCGTTTCACCGTCCAGTCTTTCCGCAACGGGGAGACGCTCGCCCTCGAATATGAGCGCGGCATCCTCCAGACTCCGGATTTCACGCCGAAGCCCACGACCGAACGCAACGGCACCCTGGTCAGCTTCATCCCCGACGACACCCTCTTCGAACCCTATGAATACAATACGGAGTACATCGACACGATGCTCCGCAACTACGCCTACCTCAACGTCGGACTGAAACTTACCTTCAACGGCGTGGATTACAAGTCGGAGAACGGCCTGCTCGACCTGCTCAATGAAAGCATCGACGAGGAACCCCTCTACGCACCGATCCACCTCAAGACGCAGGACATCGAAGTCGCCTTCACCCATGGCAGCGGCTACGGCGAGAACATCTATTCGTTCGTCAACGGCCAGAACACCACCCTGGGCGGTACGCACCTGGCCGCCTTCAAGGAAGCCCTCGCCAAGGTGCTCAAGGACTTCTACAAAAAAGACTTCAACCCTGTCGACGTACGCCAGTCCATCATCGGCGCCGTGAGCGTCCGCATCCAGGAACCCGAGTTCGAAGGCCAGACCAAAGTGCAGCTCGGCTCGAAATACATGTGGCAGGACAAACAGGCCGGCACCCACGGCCCGACCCTGAGCAAAACCATGTACGATTTCCTCTCCACGGAACTCGACAACTACCTGCACCGCAACCTCGACGTGGCCGACATCATCCTGGCAAAGATCCAGGATTCCGAGAAAGAACGCAACGCCATCTCCAGCATCAGCAAGAAGACCAAGGTGCGCCTCAAGAAAGCGAGCGTCCACAACAAGAAACTCCGCGACTGCCACATCCACTACGGTGACCGCAGCCCGCTCGCCGAAAAGAGCACCCTCTTCATTACCGAGGGTGACTCCGCCTCCGGCTCCATCACCAAGAGCCGCGACGCCAACGTGCAGGCCGTATTCAGCCTCATGGGCAAGCCCTTCAACTGCGCAAAGGCCTCGAAAAAAGACCTCTACGCCGAGAAGAACGTGGAACTCTGCCTGCTGCAATCGGCCCTGGGCATTGAAGAAGGCGTGGAAGGGCTGCGCTACAACAACATCGTCATCGCGACCGATGCCGACGTGGACGGCATGCATATCCGCCTGCTGATGCTCACCTTCTTCCTGAAATTCTACCCCGATGTGGTACGCGCCGGTCATCTCTCGATTCTGCAGACTCCGCTCTTCCGCGTCCGCGACAAGAAGACCAACGTCTACTGCTACAGTTCCGCCGAAAAGGAAGACGCCTTGAAGAAGATGGGCCGCAGCGCCGAGATCACGCGTTTCAAAGGTCTGGGCGAAATCTCCCCCGACGAGTTCAAGGGATTCATCGGCGACGACATCCGCCTCGAGCAGGTACACCTGACGGGCGAAGACAAAATCGCCGACATCATCCAGTTCTATATGGGTGACAATACCCCCGTCCGCCAGAAATTCATCCGGACCAACCTCCGCTCCGACATCGACAACACCGAAGAAGCCCAGTAACCATGAAGCCGAAAACCGCCCGCAAGATCCTCACGAAATGGATGCACTGGACCACCCCCGACCAGACATTGCCCCCCGAGCCCAAACTGATCCTGCTGGGCGTGCCCCACTCCTCCATCTGGGATTTCATCGTGGCCTGGCTCTTCTACCGCTCGCTGGGCGGCAAACCGCGGGTCATGATCAAGAAAGATTTTTTCTTCTGGCCCCTGGGCTCGCTTCTGCGCAGCGTGGGCGCCATCCCGGTGGACCGCAAGAATCCCGTGGGCATCACCCGGCAGGTCATCGAAGCAATGGAGAAAAGTGAGCAGTTCGCCCTCTGCATCGCCCCGGAAGGCACCAGAAAGCCCGTAAAGCGCTGGAAAACAGGGTTCTACACCATCGCAAAGGCGGCTGGTGTGCCCGTGTACGTTGGCTATTTTGACTGGGGCAGGAAAGAGATCACTTACGGTTGGCGTATGGAATGCTCCGACGACGCGAT
>Ga0265298_10007426_pt1 | contig 13315 bp, 4 predicted proteins | sample AusTroGonzalo_MG_3_FD_193486 | JGI IMG/M metagenome (GOLD analysis project Ga0265298, IMG submission 193486) | Bovine rumen microbial communities from tropical cattle in Woodstock, Queensland, Australia - Gonzalo_01 | ecosystem: Host-associated > Mammals > Digestive system > Stomach > Rumen ...
ACGCCGCTCACGACGGCCATCTCGCGCGACGACGGCCGCACATGGACGCACGTGCGCAACCTCGAGGACGATCCGTCCGGCTGGTTCTGCTACATCGCCTTGCAGCCGCTCGACGACGGCACCGCCCTTCTCGGCTACTGCGCCTATAAGGGCCTCGCCCACTCGCGCCTCGTGAAGGTGCCGATCGACTGGTTCTACGAAAAGTAAAGGTAGGCTGCAGGGCACCCCTGTCTGGCCCGGTAGTTTGTGTAGTTTGTGTAGTCGCATTGAACGGCGAGATTGTGCTATACTAGTCGCCATGAGCGATAATCTCAAGAAGATGTCCTACGGAGTTACTTCCTTCATGCGCCTGTTCGGCGAGGGATACGACTACGTCAACAATACATCGTATATTTACACGCCTCGAGTAGATGCCAAGAGATAATGTGAGCTTGTCCGTGCGAGAGCAAAGAATTGGTCCTTACCGCATTGTCCGTCTGCTGGGGCACGGCGGCATGGGGACGGTCTACGAGGTGGAGGATGCCTCTGGTGCTCATGTGGCGCTGAAGCTTTTCACTGGCGGCGCGAAGAACCGGGAGTTCCTCGAGAAACGTTTCAAGGCCGAGGCGAAATTGTTGTCAACCCTTGACCATCCGCATCTTGTGAAGGTAAGAGATGTGGGTATGGACGAGGCGACCGGAAACCCCTGGTTCACGATGGATCTGGTGTTGAACGCGGACGGCGAGCCGGAGACGCTGGAGGACGCACGACGGCGCGGTGGCGTCTTGAACGAGCAGTTGCTCGGTTGGTATCACGATCTATCGCAAGAACTTGCCTACCTCCATGCACATGGCATCGTGCACCGCGACGTGAAGCTCGAAAACGTGTTGGTCAATGAGAAAGGACACGCCGTCCTCTCTGACTTCGGCATATCGCGCATCTTCGACGACAAGCTGCGCAGTCGGCTGGACGTCACGACGACGTTCATTGAAGGGCAAACCACGGGTACGCGCCCTGTGATGGGCACGTACTTCTACCTGGCACCTGAAGTGCGGGCCGGACAGCCCGTGACGCCGGCGGCGGACTGGTACGCGCTCGGAGTCCTCTTCTTCCGTTTCTTGACGGGCATGTGGTACGAGCCGCCGACGGGTTCGACGGAAGTGGGCAACAAGAAGGCGACTTCACCCTTTGACCTGCTGCTAGCGTTTGATCCGTTCTGGCAGACGAACTTGCCGCGCCTCCTTTCCGATGACCCCACGACACGCACCGTCGTGGAAGTGGCGTGCGGCACAAGAACCCGCAAATGGATGTTATGGCTTGGGCTGGGCGTTCTTGCGGCGGGGGCGATACTCGCTGGCGTATGCGTGCGTATGGGGAGCCGCCATCTTGGCGGCGAGAAGGATGTCGGGGTGGTCGCTTCGCGACCGCCGCATCCCCAGCCGCCTCCGGGTGTGCTGTGGGTGTCGCATCCCAGTGAGACGTATGGCATTAACCACGGCGGCGTGACATCGGTCGTCGTGAAGGCCGCCGTGAAGCGCATCTGGGTAGACCAGTTCAAGGAATGGTCGGACCTGCGCCAGGTGACAGTGGAGGAGGGTGTGGAATCGGTCGACACGGCGGCGTTCTTCGGTTGCCAGAAATTGGAGACGGTCACCTTGCCTGATTCGTTGAAGCATGTGGGCAGCTATGCGTTTGGCGACTGTTTCGCCCTGCGAGAGGTACGGTTCGGCAAGGGTCTCCTCGATGTGGGGCAAGCGGCCTTCGGCGGCTGTTCGAATCTCCTGCATGTCTATTTGGGCGGCGATGCGCCCATCGCTCGCGGTACGCGCATCTACGTGCGCACGCCAACCAACCTTCTCAACCATGTCAAGTCCGCGGCCAGGGGTTGGGGGGCGACTTGGCCTGCGAACGATGAATTCAGTAGGCCTGTGAGAAAAGAACCATGATTCCCGACACGCCCAAGACATTGCTCCGCAAGATCGCCGAATACGCCAACGGTGACGATGCCGCCGAATGGGCTCGTTTCGTGGAGCTGTACACCCCCGTCATCCGCCAGTTCGTGAGCGTGCATGAAGACGTCGGCAAGGCCGACACGGACGACGTAGTTCAAGAAATATTCGTGCGACTGGTGGACGTCCTGCGCACGGGAACCTATCGGCCGGAGAAGGGACGTTTCCGCGCTTATCTCGGAACGATGGTACGTCGTCTCCTGATCGACAGGCACCGCAGGTCGCTGGCACGCGGTGCTGGGGTTTCCGTTCCCGCAGAAGAAGTAGAACTTCTTTCCGAGTCGCCCGATGCGGCGGAGGTCGTGGATATGCGCCTTCGGGAGGCGCGCCACGCCGCCGCCGTGGAGCATGTCCTTTCGCGTACCATGCTGGATGCGCGCACGGTGGCGGCATATCGCGCATACGCGCTGGAGGGACGTCCTGCCGCCGAGGTTGCCGCCCGTCTCGGCATCACTGTCAACGCGCTCCGCCAGATCAAGTACCGAGTGGGTCGCATGATCGCCGCCGTCGAGGCCGCGTACGGCGAGTGAAAAAATCTGGTTCTCAGCATAATTTCTCCCTCACAGATGCGTATTACTTCTTAACGGCTGGGTGCCTGGCCGGGATGTGAGGTGTGTTGCGCATCTGTCCGCGAGCGAAAGGCGCTTGCGTTCAGGTAAGCAATATGCTACACTTCAACGCAACGCCGTCCTTCGGGAAGACTGGTAATCGTTCTGACGGGAAGGCGTAAGCGTAAGAGGATGCAGTTGTTACGGCGTCCCCTGCGTGCGTTTCCCGTACAGGCATACCAGTCGCCTCCGAAGGACCACCGCAGGGGACGCCACCTTTTCGTGGTGACGTACCGAGCGGCAGAACGAAATCTAATAATTTGGAGCGAAATGAGCATAAGCAAGAAGCTGTTTGGTGCCACGATGTTCTTATCCGTCTCTGTCTTTGGTGCGATTGACTTCGCCGAAGGGGAGTCGGCGGTGAGGATTGTCCAGAAGGATAACACGTCGGAAGTGTTTGAGATAAGACTTACTGGCGACGAGGCTTGGACTGCCACAACCGATGTCCCTGTTGCCAACGGAGGCTGGATAAATCTTCGTAGAAAGTCGGCTTCGGACTGTACGAAGACAGCAACGTACAAGGTGACGCACAACTATTCGACCGACGGCAGAACGGGGCACATCTTCATCAACGGCTTGATCTATACCGTCACGCAGGTCGGCTATGGCGCAGCGCTTTCTCCTTCAGGTTCAGTATCTATTCCGGCCATAGGGACCATGGCGGAAGGACAGGTTTCCTTTACGATAGAGCCGGCGACGGATGGCGCACACGAAATTTCTTGGACGGCAAATTCAGATTCCGATTGGGTGACCGTACATCCGACATTTGGTGATGGCGATCAGACGGTATTCTACAGTGTTGAAGAGAATACCGAGCCGTCCGAACGTACCGCCACGCTCACAATAGCAGGGCAGTGTCTTACAATTGTCCAGAGCGGCGCTGAGATAATTGATCCTGATGCGAACAGGGTATGGCTCATCCCTGAAAATGCAATTACATTGCCGTGTCCAGCCCATGACATTGACATATCCGTGGTGACAAAGAATCCAGACATGGAATGGTCGGCGCAATCGGATGTGGAATGGATGCAAATAACGACTTCTGGTACGGGAATCGGATCAGGTACGAACCATATCTATATCTCCGAGAACAGGAGCGTCCTTGCGCGTACAGGAACGCTTACGGTCAATTCGACTACGCTTATCGTCAAGCAACTCGGAACAACCGATTACGTTCTCTCGCTCGATCCGAATGAGTCGTCGTTTGCATACGGAACAAGCATATCCAATGTCGCAATAACGGCATCACAGGACTTGTCATGGACGGCACAAAGTTCCGTGCCTTGGGTCAGAATTACTTCGGATAGGGCTGGAGTCGGCTCAGGAGCGTTAAACTATGTCGTGAGCGCCAATCCCACGTTACAGGAACGCACGGCAGAAATTGAGGTGTCCGCATGGGTGCCGTATCCGGAAATCGACATCGCACGGGGTCTGACGCAGTGGAAAGGCGTAAACTGGCTCAAGTGGACGGCGTTCAATGATGTCGCCGTGCGCGATGCCAATGTCGCGGGCAGTACAGAGGGCGTTTGGTTCTATGTCACAGAAACCAATGCGCTTAATCGCCTTTTCGATTTGAACAACGGAGCCGCTTCCCTCTACATACAGGAGTTCCAGAATCGGCTTGTACTTGATGATGTTGGCGGTAATGTGGTCGATCTCGGATTCCCCGTTGCTACTAATGTAACATACGACTTGTTCCTTGTGACGTCGCCAACGAACACGGTAATCTATGGTGGATTACACGATGGAGGAGGCTATCGCCATTTGCACACGTCTGACCATGCCTTGCGAATCACCAACTACAAGCATACCACTAAGCCTTCCGAGGATTGGCTTGTGAAAGGGGATGCCTCACCACAGGCATATTATTTCTGGAACAGAGAATTGAATTCCACAGAGCTTTTCAACATGCCAGTCGCTGCTCCTCAAATCACGGCCGTATCTGGTGACGTTTATGCTTCGCTCTACAGCCATGTGCCAATGGACAGGTTCAGGTCCAGAAATATTTCATCTTCGGAGGAGGAAATAATCTCAGCTTCAAATGTTATAGTAACAGCGGGCCGGAACGGCTTGAATCATCAGGCATTAAGCGGTGGACATATTCTTTTGGAACATACTTTACAATTTACAGAATCATACTCGCGTCAACACTTAGGTAGCGATGATTTTTACCGCCGCAAAAATTATCCTGATCCAAGTTTAAGAGTAGAGAATTTTCTTCAGATTTACGATACGGTGGAGACAGAGAGGCGGATGTTACAGTATTTAAACTACACACAGGGCGACATGTATTATTATTTTGACATTGATTTTGGGGCGGATGTTCCTGCCTATAATTTGTTTTCTTATAATGTATGGTTGAAAACTTCAGGCCTTGTCAGTGATAAAACAGATGTTCTGGCTTTTTTGCGCTTAAGCGAATATAAATCATATGATAATATTTATGGAAAACCTTGCTCGTTTCGACGTGTGGCGCCAGTGGATTGTGGGGTGGATGCCTATAAACTTCAAGTGTCGTCGAATGGATTTTACTTTGTGGAGAATTCTGTATCATCTCCTGCCTTTGGCGGAGACAAATTAACTTCCGCTGCTTGGCACATGTTGACGGTTACCTCAAACGGTTCCAAGATGACGCTCTATTTGGATGGCCAAGACGTTGGCAATGTGGCACTTGCCGGCGGATATGACTATTTCTACCCCGATTCATGGTGTGCGTACGGAAACGATGGGAAGATCGTATTTGATGACATGAAGACGTTCACGTCCTGCCTGACGACGGATCAGATCAATGAAATATACAATTTTGAGAAACCTTTGTCTCGTAAGTTGGCGATTACGCAAGGCGTGGCAAATCCATCGGTTTCAGAGACGATGTTGGAATGTCCGTCGCGCGGCGATACGCGCACGATTACACTCACGCTTCCGACTCGCAACATCGAATGGACGACTAAGCCGCTTGTTGACTGGATTGTACCCAGCCCGGCATCTGGCAAGGGAACTGCCGAAATCACCTTGACGATCGGGAAAAACCCAGAGACAAGTGACAGGTCGGGCGTTATCATGATTGCAGGTGTGCCCGTTACGGTTGTTCAACATCGTGCGGGAATCAGCGTTCCTTATGAGCCGATTCGTGCAGATTATGACGGCGAGACACTTTACGTACCGATTGACGCGGATGACGAAGGTACGCATTGGATTGTAGAAGACTATCCTGACGATTGGATGTACGCGATCGACGAAGACGGATACGGTAGCTTCGACCTGGAACTTGATGTTTCTGAAATGGGATTGGGTACGGCATTACAGTCACGAGTAGGAGCGGTAACCGTTTCCGGACAGAAGTTTTATGTCTATCAGCGAGATTTCGATTTAACGGTTTCGCCCGTGACAATTGCGGCAAGAGCCAACGCCCAAAATGGAACAATTGTAGTCGAGACCGAAGACGAGATCGATGACTACTGGGAAGCGATTGCCGACGTTGAGTGGATCACGATAACGGCAGGACGAAATGGAACAGGGAATGGTACGTTGTCGTACGCACTTTCTGGAAATACGGGGACTGTTGCACGTACTGGTCGCATCATTGTAGCGGGTGAGGTGTGCACCATCACCCAAGCGCCACCTGCCGTTGTCACTGGTTTTGAGATTGTGGGAGCGGATTCGGTTCTTGCTGGCGCGACGATTACGCTCACGGGCCGCATACTCTATTCCGACGGGACTACCGCTGACGGCGAGAATGTTGCTTGGAACCTGCCGGAAGGGATGTCGGCAACAATCAATGAAAGCGGGCTGTTCACCGCAGGTGCAACAGAAGGCGATGTTGTGGTTTCGGCCAGCTGTGTGATTGGCGGAGCGACTTGGACTGCCACAAAAACGGTTGAAGTCTTAGCCAAGCCAACGGCATTGACGATTTCAGTAGGACAGGAACTATTCTGTCCAGGATGGACGGTTGAAGTTGGATTCTCGGTAGCCTACGCAAGTGGAACGACGAATACGGTGGCACCTAATGTCGCGATTGTCGGCGACGCCACGATTGACGAAGACGGGTTTCTTACTTTTGGAGCCAGTACGGGTACCGTTACGCTGAACGCCACCTATGTGGAGAATAGCGTGACTGTGCAGGGGACAAAGACACTGACTGTTCGCCCGGCTATTACCATAGCAGAAGCCATTGGCAATTTGGGCGGCGCGTATTCAGACGGAGGCAACGTTGCTTGGTCGGTCGATCCTTGGACATCGCACGATGGCACATTCGCCGTGAAATCCGGCATGCTTCTGCCAAATCAGACGAGTGACCTGACTACATCGGTAAATGGTAGGGGGACGATTTCGTTCTGGGTGAAGACATCGGTAGCCGGAGAGTCCGACATGTCGGGATTTCAGTTTGTTGTTGATGGTGTTGTTGTTGCAAGCATCCTGGGCGAAAGTGACTGGACGAATATCGTCTATGCCATAGAAACGTATGATTTGCATGAACTGGTATGGCGGAGTTTCCGTGGAAATGATTCTGCCACAACTCGTTCTGGCTCGGTCTGGCTTGACGATGTGGTTTGGACGGCAGGACCGCCAGATCCCATACCCGCCATCAAGTCGGACTCAGACGTCGCGAACGCGCTTGAAGGTTCTGCGGACGCGAATCTCGCCGTAAATATAGAAAGCAAGACGGCATATGATGCTTATCGAGCATGGGTTGATCGGTATGGGCTTAGTCATCAGGCTGTGAAGGAGGCGCGTAAGGCATGGCTTTCGTATCTTTTTGATTCGCCTACACTTATTGAAAAGAAATTTCGAAAGAGCGATTTGTCGATTGACTCGTTTGTCCCAGAAGGAACCGTGGGCTTTGTGTTCGAAGTGGGCGTGAACGGCATTTCTATCGGCTCGAATGCGAGTGCGGCAAATCTCGCCAAGGTACTCGGCGTAGAGGGTGCATCATCGCTGGAGAACGGGGTGTTTTCAAGTGACAACATTTCATTTACCTTCGGAACACCTCACAATGGCAAAGCAACAATAGTGGCCACGCCAAATGACGAGACGGCAACTTCATTTTTCCTACGTGCAACGATGTGCGATATCTACAATGACATACCAGTGGTTTCATTTGACTTGAATGGCGGCGACAGCCTTGGTGGTGCAGAATCCCAAAGACCTGTTGACATTGATTCTGAATATGGTTCTTTACCTAAGCCTACGCGTACCGGCTATACATTCGCGGGTTGGTACACGGCGGCAGAGGGGGGGGCATTGGTGACGAGTTCCACTGTCGTAACATCTGATTCCGCACACGCTCTCTATGCTCATTGGACGCCTAATTCTTATGTTGTGACATTTGATGCCAATGGCGGTAGCGGTAGTACGACAAGAATTGTGGAACACGCCGCCGCCATCGGCGCCTTACCAATACCTTCTCTGACTGGTTATATCTTTGATGGTTGGTACACGGAAGCGACAGGTGGAACAAAGATTACAACTGGCACTTTGATTTACGGGGAAGTTACTTACTATGCGCATTGGGCTGAAGAGGTGATATCGACTCCATCGACTTATTGTGTTATCGATCTTTCCGCTGGTTCAAGTGCAACGTCATACCCCGTTTCCTACCTTAGATGCTGTTCCATCTGGCGGATGGACTGACACTTACAAGACGACTAAATTAGTTCTTAGAAGAATTGAACACGGAACGTTTCTCATGGCAGGAACATGTCAGGTAACATTGACGAAACCTTTTTATATTGGTGTCTTTGAACTCACCCAGAAACAGTACAAGTTGGTCATGGGGGCACTGCCGATGACAACAGGACAAGCGTTTGCAGACGCTTTGCCGGTTGAGAGAGCCACATGGAATACGGTTCGTGGAGCTGCATGGCCAACTGCCACAACGGCTAGCTCAAGTTCGTTCATGGGTGTTCTTTCGAAGAAAACAGGATTGACATTTGATCTTCCGACAGAAGCGCAGTGGGAGTACGCCTGCCGCGCCGGCACAACGTCATCCTACAATAATGGGGGGGATTCGGAATCCGATCTCATGTCATTGGGCAGATTCAAGTCTAACTGTTCAGACGGAAGGGGGGGCAACTATCCCCATTCGTATACCACTGTCGGCTCGTATCTGCCGAATGCGTGGGGACTTTATGACATGCATGGAAATATGAAAGAAATGTGTCTTGACTATTATAGTAGCAGCACTCTTCCGTCATCTGCTACAGATCCTGCTGGACCAAGTACTGGTAGCAGTCGCAGATTACGCGGTGGCGGTTATGAATCCAGCGCTTCATTTTGTTCGTCTGCAAGTCGATGGAATACCATTGGGCCTAGCGAGACATATGCCGACGTTGGTTTCCGGGTGAAATTCTCAGTAGAATGATAACAATCTAATGGTAGTGTCTCTTGCCGGTCAGAAATCCCTCTGCGTGACAATGGCGAATGATTCACTGCAGTGGCTGCCAGTGACGGAATGTTCGCTTTCTGACATTTTTATTTTTGCGAACCTTTTCCCCGTCGGGTTTTGGTAAACTACTCCTGTCCTCCAAAGGGGCAATTTTGCCTGAAAACGATCTGACGGGAGAATAGACAATGAAGAAACGGTCTTATCTGAGACGCATCATGGCGATTTGTGCAACGGTTGCCGCGGCGCTGTTCGCCTGCACGGCGTTCGCCGCCGACACTGTCTACACGTGGACGGGTACGGCCGGGGACGGCAAGTGGTCCACGCCTAACAACTGGGACAAGGGGAGCGGCTATCCGTCTGCCGCCTCGCACATCGCCCAGTTCACCAAGTCGGCCACCGTAACCGTCGACACGGGCGCGCAGGTGACGATCGGCTACATCAAGGTCACCGCCGGCGACGTGACGCTGAACGGCACCGAAGGGTCGTATCTCACGCTCGACCATGCGCCAGTTAATATTTCAGGAAATTTCGAAGATGGATTCGTGGTATATCCTGGTTGCAAGTTGACGTTGAACGTGCCGATTGTGTCTTCGAAGCGCGTGGACAAATGGCGTGACGGCACGGTCGTGTTAAACGCCGACTTCACGGACACGGCGAGTTCGTATCCATTCATCGTGGGGCAGGGTACGAATATTGTCGCTTCCGGTGCTTCCATCTCGCTGCCAAATGAAAACCTGTGTGTCGCCAATGGTGTTGGTGACGCGAACGGCTATACGACACTCCTCGTGCAGGACAACGCGCACATCTCAGCGAATGGCATCCTCCTCTCCGTCTCCAACCAGAGAAACGCCGGACAGGTGATCCAGGACGGTGCCGGTTCGCTCGTGGAAACGTCTTCCGGCAATCTCGAGCTCGGTCATGTGTACAACGCAAGCATGCCCACCGCTTCCTACACGCTGAAGAACGGGCGTCTGGTCGTGCGGGGGAGCGTCCATCTTGGTCTGGTGGGGGCACATGCGCTCTTCCGGCAGGAAGGTGGAACGAGCAGCGTCAAAAACTTCATCTTCACCAACGACGTCGGGCGCGTGGAACTGGCAGGGGGGCTTCTCTACACGGACGAGGACGGCTTCATCACCCGCGCCGCCTCGTATTCCACTTTCGCGTTCTCCGGCGGTACCTACATGACGAGTACGAATCGCGACACGAATTTCGGCGCGAGCCGTCTGGAGCTGAGTGGCACGCCGACGCTTCAAGCCGCTACTGGGCGCATTTTCTATTTCCCCGCCAATATTGCCGTCGCCGATGGTACGGTGTTCACGCAGTCTAGTGGTGCCTCGGTTCTCAGGAACGACGTGGATGTGACGGGGGAACTCGTCATCACGAATGGTTCGGTCAATGTTTGGGAGGGATCGCTCTTTCCGAAACTGAACGCGACGACGCCCTGGAAGCTGACGGTACAGAACGGCGGCACGTTCTTCATGCGGCGCATCGATTCGCGTCTGGCCGTGCCGGTCGACCTTACCCTCTCGGGGAGCGGCAAGATTACGATGTCGGACGGCCCAAATGGCTACTACAACCGTTCCGTCGTGATCGCCCATTCGTTCACGCGCGACGGCGTGGCGCAGGCCAAGGGTCGGTATCTCGGCAACACGGCCTACCTCGCCGGATTGGCCCCCTCGTCCATCGTCGTCTGTTACGTCTGGACGGGCGCGGGCGACGGCACGAGCTGGAACGACCCCGCGAACTGGGAGGGTAATGCGGTGCCTCCATCGGACAATTCTACGTGCGTGGACATCTCCCGCGCGGCGGGCGGCACGATTACGATCAATGACAACATTAAGTTGACCTTCATCGGCTTCCTGCCGAGCGGGCTGGATCGGTCGGTCACGCTCGCGGGCAGCGGCACGATCACCCATGTCGGTGCCGCCTGGACGTGTGGCTTCTTCGTGCGGGAGGGCTGCGAGCTGGTGATGGGTGTGAACGTCACGCGCGGGACAGAAACCTCCACGCTGTCCATCCTCGGCGGCGGTCGCTTGCGCGTACGGTCCACCTTTCCCGGCGTAAACGGCAATAATGTCCCCGCCTATTCGCTGGACGGCGAAGTCGTCTACGATGGCCCCGTCAGCGTTTCGAGTACCAGCTTTAAGCAGATCGGCTACTTCACGCATGAGGCCCAGGGCAAGTCGAAGGTCGTCTTCGCGGATGGCTGCAGCAGCGCGGCAGACAGGACAAATCCGTATCGCGTCATCCATTCCCCCGGCGGTGGGTTTTATCCAACAGATGCCTTCGTGCAGGATGGCGGAAGCCTGATCATGAACGACCTCTTCGTTACGCGACATAACCAGAACGCTCGCTCGCCGTTCTCCTACACGCTCAACGGCGGTTCGCTCGACGTGAAATACATTGCGGTCGGAACGCATTTCTCCGGAAGCTGGGAGCGCTGGGGTGGTGGTAGCTTCGTCATGAGGGGCGGTACGCTCACGCTCAGCGAGGGCTTTCGATCCGACTGCAACAACAACCACTTCTATCTCTCCGGCGGCGACGTCTACCTGAAGACCGGCTTCTCCCGTACCACTGCCTCTCTGGACAAGCGCAAGGAGACGAACATCGTGGAGACATGCGTTCATCTCGGCGGCGTGCGTATCCATTCGACGGGTGACTGGTCCTGTGCGCTCGGCGTGCAACTGGCGGGCAGCAACGGCGACACGACCTTTGACACGGCCGGCTACAACGCCACGATCAACCACTACGTCTCCGGCAAGGGCGGCTTGATCAAGGACGGCGCGGGCACGCTCACGCTCGCGAAGACGAACACGTTCACCGGGCGGATCGTCGTGAACGGCGGCATCCTGACGATGCCCGCCGGCTCGCGTATGGCGGGCCCGACAGAGATCGTCGTGAACGACGGCGCGGTGAACCTGCTCGGCGAGATTGGCACCATGCCCGATTCGATCACGGTGCCGGCGGCGAACTGCCTCACGCTCGGCAGCGACGTCACGGTGAAGCGGTACATCGTGGGCGGCGTGCCGCAGGCGGACGGCGCGTATACCGTGAGCGGCCATACCCTGACGGTCGCCTCGGGTCTTGCCACCGTGTGGCAGGGCGCGTCCGGCGGCAACTGGTCGGAGACCGCCAACTGGACGGGCGATGTGCCGAACGGCGCATCCGCCACCGCCGACTTTGGCGCGTCCACGACGCTGGGTGGCGGCGGGAGCGTCGTGCTCGACGCGGACGTGACGCTCGGGAAACTCGCGTTCGCGAACAACGTCACGGGCACGACGCTCACGGTCTCCGGCACGGCCACCCTCACGATGGGCGGCGACGCCGAGATATGGGTCGGCGAAGGCCAGACGCTCGTGATCGCGGCCCCGCTCGCGCAGACCCAGGGCTATCTCTACAAGAAGGGGCCGGGACGGCTCGTCGTCAACGGCTCGATCACCGGCGCGTCCAATGGCGCGGGCTACTACTTCCTCGTGATGGAAGGGGAGATGGAGGTGAACGGTGCCGTCACGAACTGTCGCCTCTGGGCCTCGAACAACGACGGCGTCCACGAGCCGCGGATTCTCATCGGCGAACACGCGGACGTCGGGTCCTACGCGTCCGCGCATCCGGGATGGAACATCAGCACAAGCCAGACTGGCGACCACGGACATGTCGTGCAGAACGGCGGTACGGTCGACTGCAACCCGCCGGCTTACGGGTTCGCCAACAATTATTGTTCCTTTGCCCAGTTGTCGAACGGTGCCGCAAGCTACACGTTGAACGAGGGAACGCTGAACCTCTACAGAGGGCACGCGAATGTCCTCGTGGCAAACGGCACAGGAACGTTTGACTTTATCCAGAATGGCGGTATCCTCAACGCATGGGGGCTCTACCTCTCGTACGCGAACGCGAATGGCGCCACGACTTCCTACTCGCTGAACGGCGGCACGCTCGTGCTACTGACATACCTCTACGCCAGCGGAACGGGCAAGACCCATCTGGCGCTGAACGGCGGAACCATCCGATCTGAAACGAGCCCGACGCTCTTCCATTCGGCGATACCCGTCTCGTTGGGCGGCGAGGTCACGTTCACGCAGTCGGTCGCCGCGGCGGCCCTGGTGATCCGCAACACGATCGACGGCGCGGGTACGATCCGCCAGCAGGGGCCGGGTTCGCTGACGTTCGCGGGGTTGAACTACTTCTCTGGCGCGGCGGCGGTGGACGGCGGCACGCTCGCCTTCGACACGCCCACGGCCCTTACGAACTTCACAGCGACGGCCGGCACGCTCAGATTCGGCACCGATGCGTTGCCGTTTGTGAACGGTACGAAGATCGACCTCGGCGCAGCAGGC
>Ga0265298_10007427_pt1 | contig 13315 bp, 18 predicted proteins | sample AusTroGonzalo_MG_3_FD_193486 | JGI IMG/M metagenome (GOLD analysis project Ga0265298, IMG submission 193486) | Bovine rumen microbial communities from tropical cattle in Woodstock, Queensland, Australia - Gonzalo_01 | ecosystem: Host-associated > Mammals > Digestive system > Stomach > Rumen ...
AGTGGTTTCCACGCCACGCAGAGTCCTTTGATGGCTCGTTGCGTGAAGAGCGAAAAGATGGGACGCCCCATCTTCTATGGCGCCATGATTACCGAGGGATTGGTGGCACTCATCTGGGCCACGGTGGCCATGTATTTCTTTTATAACGAGCCCACGCCCGGCTATCAGGAGATGGCTGGTGGTAGCGAAATTCTCAGTAAGGCACCTGCCATCGTCAGCATGGTGTGCGACAACTGGCTGGGTCTCTTCGGCAGCATCCTCGCCATTCTGGGCGTAGTGGCAGCACCTATCACCAGCGGTGATACAGCACTTCGCTCTGCGCGATTGATTATTGCCGACTTCATCCACCTGGAGCAGAAGACTGTTCGCAAGCGCCTCTATGTATGCATCCCGATGTTCTCGGTCGTCATCGCTCTCCTCATCTGGCAGATGGCCAATCCCGAGGGCTTCGACGTCATCTGGAGTTGGTTCGGATGGAGCAATCAGACGCTGTCTGTCTTTACGCTCTGGGCTATTACGGTCTATCTCTATCAGCAGCGCAAGAACTATTGGATATCGCTCATTCCTGCTGTCTTCATGACGGTGGTGAGCGTGGTATACTTGTTCTCGGAACAAATCTTCAAATAAGAATACAATAAACTTTTAAAATATCTATGATTATGAAAAAGATGCTTTTCACAATGCTTTGCGGACTGATGTTCTCAGTTGCAAGCCAGGCGCAGGACCGTCTGCCATTTGCCAAGGACAAGATTTATGCAGCAGCCAATCTGTCGGGCTTTGACCTGAACTGGAGCAAGGACCAGAGTTGGCACATGAACATGGCTGCCAAGGGTGGCTATCTGTTCGAGGACGACTGGATGGTCACAGGTACGCTGGGATATGACTGGCACAAGGTGGGCAACAAAACCCTCGTGCTTGGGGCAGGATTGCGTTATTATATCGAGCAGAACGGACTGTTCTTGGGCGCTGGTGCCAACTTCCAGCACAACTCTGCGTATGATGACTTCGTACCCAATGTCGAGGTGGGATATGCCTATTTCCTGAACCGTACCGTTACCCTCGAGCCTGCAGTCTATTATAACCTGAGTCTGAAGGACCCCTCCCAGTATAGTGGTTTCGGCCTCCGCATCGGCATCGGTATCTACTTTGAGTAATTGAAAGGTAAGAACTAAGAATTAAGAACTAAGAGCTAATTCAATTAAGAAATAAGAGGTAAGAAAATAAAATGCTGAGTGTAGAAGAACTGAATGATAAATTGATTGACCTCGCGTTTGCCGAGGATATCGGCGATGGTGACCACACCACGCTGTGCTGTATTCCTGCGGATGCCGTGGGCGAATCAAAGTTGCTGATCAAGGAAGAGGGCATCTTCGCTGGCGTGGAAATCGCCAAAGAGGTGTTCCATCGTTTCGACCCCGAGATGCAGGTGGAGGTCTATGTAGAGGATGGTGCACACGTTATGCCTGGCGACATCGTGATGAGTGTGAAGGGCAAGGAGCAGAGTCTATTACAGACCGAGCGCCTGATGCTCAACATCTTGCAGCGCATGTCGGGCATCGCCACCATGACCCACAAGTATCAGCAGGCCTTGATTGATGCCGGCACCAAGACACGTGTGCTCGACACCCGCAAGACTACCCCAGGCATGCGTATGCTCGAGAAGGAGGCCGTGAAGATTGGTGGCGGCATGAACCATCGCATCGGACTCTTCGATATGATTCTCCTCAAGGACAACCACATCGATTTCTGCGGAGGCGTTCACAATGCAATATCGCGTGCCAAGGCCTACTGCAAGGAGAAGGGCAAGGACCTGAAGATTGAGTGCGAGGTGCGCAACTTCAAGGAGCTCGATGAGGCTCTTGCCGAGGGTTGCGACCGCATCATGTTCGACAACTTCACGCCCGAGGAGACAGCCCGTGCCGTCAAGATTGTTGCTGGACGTGCCGAGACGGAGTCGAGTGGGGGAATCACCTACGACACGATGATTCCTTATGCCAAGGCGGGTGTCGACTTCATCTCCTTTGGTGCCTTGACGCATTCTGTCAAGGGACTTGACATGAGTTTCAAGGCGGCAGGAAGTGACAAACTGAAAATTACGCCTCGTTCCTAATCAAGGAACGGGGTTTTTATTGAATAAAATACAAAAATGAAACGACAACTAATTCTATCTGCTATGCTTATCGCTGCTACTGGAGCGATGGCTTGTACTAATTTCATCGTGGGCAAGAAGGCTTCGGCCGACGGCTCCGTCATCTGTTCTTATAGCGCCGACAGCTATGGCATGTTCCAGGGCTTGGCTCACTATCCCGCAGGCAAGCACCCCAAGGGTACCATGCGTCAGGTATATGACTGGGACACCAATAAATATGGTGGTGAGATCCTCGAGGCCGAGGAGACCTACAACGTTATCGGCAATATCAACGAATGGCAGGTGACCATCGGCGAGACCACCTTTGGCGGACGCGAGGAGATGGTCGACACCACAGGTATCATCGACTACGGCTCACTCATCTATATCGCCCTCCAGCGCTCCAAGACGGCTCGCGAGGCTATTGATGTCATGACGTCGCTCGTTGAGAAATATGGTTATAACTCTGAGGGTGAGACCTTTACCATTTGCGACCCCAACGAGGCCTGGATCATGGAGATGATGGGTTGCGCCAGCGACCGCAAGGTGGAGAAGGGACGTACCGTATGGGTGGCCCTGCGCATCCCTGATGATATGATTTGCGGCCACGCCAACCAGAGTCGCATCACCAAGTTTAATATGAAGGACAAGGAGAACGTGCGCTACTCCAAGAATGTGGTGTCGTACGCTCGTAAGATGGGATGGTTCAAGGGTAAGGATGAGGATTTCTCGTATAATGCTGCCTATGCCGCTCCCGACTTCTCGGGGCGCCGCATCTGCGATGCCCGCGTGTGGCAGTTCTTCAATCGCTATGCTGACGGCATGGACCGATACATCCCTTGGGCTGAGGGTAAGGATCCTAATGCCGAGGCAATGCCGCTTTGGGTGAAGCCCAACAAGAAACTTTCTGTGGCTGATGTGGAGACGGCCATGCGCGACCACTTCGAGGATACACCCTTCTCGCTCGACAAGGATATGGGTGGCGGCATCTGGGAAATGCCATATCGCCCCACACCTCTTTATTTTAAGGTCGATGGCAAGGAGTATTTCAACGAGCGTCCCGTCTCTACCCAGCAGGCAGGTTTCGTCTTCGTCAGTCAGATGCGCTCATGGCTCCCCCGTCAGGTGGGTGGCTGCTTCTGGTTCGCCAACGACGATGGCAATATGGTGCCTTTCACGCCCGTCTATTGCTGCACCACCGAGGCGCCGCGCCCCTACAACACTCCTGGTGCCGACGACCTGAACTTCTCTATGGACAACGCCTTCTGGGTGCAGAACTGGGTCAGCAACATGGTTTATCCTCGCTACTCGATGCTCTTCCCCAGTTTGAAGGAGGTGCGCGACTCGCTCGACAACTCTTATTTCCGTGCTCAGAAGGAGGTTGAGGACAAGGCCTTGACGCTCGACGAAGCTGCCCGTGTGAAGTACCTCACCGCCTATACCGCCGAGAAAGCCGACCAGATGCTGGCCCGCTGGCGTCAGTTGGCCACCTATCTCATCGTGAAGTACAACGATATGACCATCAAGCCCGAGGAAAATGGACAGTTCACACGTACCAAATACGGACTTGGCTCAACGGTCAAGCGCCCTGGCTATTCTCAGAAATATGCACGCGAATTGGTGAAACAGACCGGCGAAAAGTTCCAAAAACCATGATGTGAAGGGTAAAAACGCACTTTTTTTATAGAAAACAACAAAAAAGTTTGGTGAATATAAAAAAAGTGCGTACCTTTGCACCCGCAAACAAGGAACGAGGTTCCGTAGCTCAACTGAATAGAGCATCTGACTACGGATCAGAAGGTTGTGGGTTTGAATCCCGCCGGAATCACTTTCAATGGTTTGCAAAGTTCATGGAACGGAGGTTCCGTAGCTCAACTGAATAGAGCATCTGACTACGGATCAGAAGGTTGTGGGTTTGAATCCCGCCGGAATCACGAAGACGAGAATGACCATCCCCAAAAGGTGGTCATTTTTCTTTCTCGGAAAGAGAACTCCAAAATGGCATTTGATACACGCTTCAATATGTATCAAAAAGTCTATAAAGCGTTGAGAATCAGTATTGTTTCTTAATGACTTGGAGACAAAATACGGTTAAAGGTGATAGACTCTTAGGAGCCTGTCACCTTTGTTTTTACACGAAATGGTAGCGGCCTAATTCGTTAATTTTAAGCCAGTTGAGGTCAATAAACAAAATGTTGAACTTTGCGTTTCATTTGGAATAGATTGGAATGGATTGGACTGGCTTGGAAAAGGGCGTTTTTGATACATATATTGATACATCCTACTGACTTTTGATACATAACTCATCATTTTTGGGCAGGAAAAATCAAGGTTGACTGAGATTGCCATCAGGGCATTGATACATTTTGATACATGCAATCCCTATAATTATGTCGACTTCAAAAAAGGCTCCTACAAAGAGCGTCAACCACTAATAGTTAAGGCAAAAAATGTTACGAATGCTGATTATCAATGACTTACGGGATTGTTAATGGCCGAGCCCTTAACCCGTCGGAGAAACCACCCCCCACGCGCCCTGTTCTCCCTTCCCTCTAACACCCCCTTGATTTTGCGGAATATGTAAACAGATGTTAAGAAATGGGGCTTTTTAGTCTCATTTGTTAAATGAAGCCGAAAGTCTCACAATGCTCCAAAAAGCCTCGAAGTTGCCTTAAAAATTGATGACCTCCACTTATTTGCAAGACTCACGAAAAAGGGCAAAAAGTCGCTTAAAAGATAGCAACCTTCGCCAAGAATGGGCGGTAAAAAGCCACGGGTGCAATAAGAAATCCCCAGACGTGTCTGCGGGGTTTCTTATTGTACTGGTGGAAAGGGCATCAAGATACTCTTCTGCTATGAAATCAATCTATCTGATTGACCTCATAACAGATGTGTATCTGCCCTAAATGCGCACGATGTGCGGTATAATTGCTTGCGTTCAAGGGAAAAGGCCGGAGGCTTGAATGGCAAGGGCTTAGTGGACGGAACGGACACATTTTGCTTGAATGTGGTGCGCTGAGACAACTCGTGGAGTGATACTGTAGGAGTGCGTGGGTGCTGCGCAGCATACAGCAATCGCTGTCCACTTGTGGCAAAGCAGTGTGTATGTGCTGGCACATTCTTACTTCTTTGAAGCGTTGCCGTATGCCGCATAGGCAGTACCTATGCTCTCCGAAAGCATCAAGTAACGAGTGGCCAGCCGCCACAGGCAAACAAAAACATATCGCCAGCTTTTGGCCGACGATATGAAAGCACGCAGGGGCATGGGGTGGGGCGATTAACTGCTGCGGATACGGTAGACTACATAAAGGCTGATGGCAAGCAGGAGTATATAGAATATATACTTTGGAGTACTGCTTGGCTTAGAGCTTTGCTTGGAGGACGATTTGATATTTTCGGACTGGGTGAACTTGTTCACGCTGTCTTTCAAATCGGCGTTGGCTATGGACTTCTTCTCAATGTTTTCATTGAGGTGTAGTCCATAGACCTTGACTTTGTGAGGAGTTCTTGGTGCTCGTATTGAGTTAGACGGAGTTTCCGCGCAGCCTACCATCCCAGATGGATAAGCTGTCGGAAACTCCGTGAATATAATGGAGATGCTATCAGCAGACAGGTTGAACTGTCTGGAGAGCGAATCGATTGTGTGGTAGAAAGAGAGACGGGATTCCGTCACGGAGGCCGTCTCTCTTTCGCTTACCGCCTTTTCGGACGCGCGCAATGTCCTACAGGAAGCAAGCGTCAAACAAATGAAAAACAGAATGATTTTGTATGTAAAAGAAGTGAGCTTCATTTTATTGATCTTTGAAGATGTAATCATATTCGTGAACGTCAAACGATGGGCACGATTTTTTTGCATAAAGACAACGCTCAGGATAGTGCTTGCACTTGGAGCATGGATAATGAGAATCCTTTTTCTTCAGGCTGCACACCAGTTCCCTGTGGCCATATAACTTTGCCATTGGGAACTGTCTGTGCAGCTCCTCCAGAAGCGTAGCCAGAGCCTTTTTCTGTTCTGGCGTTCGCGTATCTTTGGCATTCATATGCTTGTCGCAACCGCCGACGTAGACAACACCGATACTATATCGGTTGTGTCCGTCCTCGTTGCAATGGGCGCCCATCCTATCGATGGGCCTGCCGTCGTGGATGGAACCATCAAGGTATATCACTTTGTGATAGCCGATGCATGCCCAATGGTTGTTATTGCGATGGATATCATCTATCTGCTTAACAGTCATTGGCTGGCCCTCGGGCGAAGCCGTGCAATGAACGATGATTTCTTTTATCGGTCTCATTCTATGTCCCCTTCCTCTTTTGAGTCGATCTCAGACTTGAGTTCGGCGAACTTAGTGTGAATATAGATGCTGACTCCGAAGATGGAGCCTGCGTAGATTAGGCACTGGGCAAAGAACAGAAGTACGGAATCAGAGATTTCGCCTGTGGGCGGTACGATAAAGCCTGCGGTGGCCAGTGCTACACCTGCCATGAGCATTGCGATGGCAGAATAGATTTGAATGTCGGTACGAGTTTCTTTGGTCATGATGTTTCCGTGTTGATTAAACTGGTGCAAAGGTAAAGGCAGCTAATCAACTACGAAAAGACAAGGAATAGAACCGCTATTTGAGCTTGATGATGTCCGACCAGCGAGTGGTGGGATTTTGACTCTTGTGGTCATGCTTGATGGCATTGGCGAAAACATCCGCCTTGCCCTTGCCATCTGGCTTGGTATACTGCTGTGAGCCGAGGACAATTGTCTCTGAACCATGTAGGCGGTTGATGCGGTCAATGACCTCATCGAGCCGCTTCATTTTTTGGAACTGTTCGGCGTTGATGTCGAAGAGGTCCTGCTGGATGGGACTGTCGGGGCCTATGCCCATGACGATCACTCCAGCCTTCTTGTATTGGTAGCCCTGGCGGTAGATTTTTTCAAGTATGCTGTGGGCTGCTTTTACGATAGTAGAGGTTGAACTTGATGGTGTTAACAGTCTTGTTTCCTGATAGTTCCAATATTGCGCTAAATCTTCACGGAATAGGTTTGTATTGACGAAAACACCAACGATAGTGGCTACTGTATTCTGTCGACGAAGCTTCTCAGCACAACGTGCGGCGTAGTTTGAAACGTGAGTTCTTAGCCCGTCGATATCCGATATCATGCCGTTGAATGAGCGACTGGTGCAGATGGATTTCTTCTTAGCCAGTTCCTCATTCGGCACCACATCCTCGCCGTTCAACTCCTGCCAGGTGCGCACGATATTGATGTTGTTGAACGTCAAGCGTACCCAGTCTTTGTGATGCTTGGCAAAGTCGAGTGCCGTCTTGCAGCCGAGGGCCTGCAACTTGGCAGAATATCGACGGCCGATGCCCCAAACATCCTCGATGGGACACCATTCGAGCGCTTTCTCACGTTTGTAGTCCGTGTCTATCATGCAGCAATGGCGGTATGCCTCGAACTTCTTAGCAAGTTTGGAGGCAATCTTTGCAAGCGTCTTGTTAGGTGCTAAACCGATGCTGATGGGCATGCCAACCTCACGCTTCACACGCTTGTGAAGATGCTCGCCCCATGTCTGCAGCTGGTCGAGTTCTATACCGTCCAGATACATGAAGCACTCGTCTATCGAGTAGCGGAAGTAGGCTGGTGTCTCTTGTCGGATGATACTAACCACCCGGCTTGTCAACTCTCCGTACAGCTCATAGTTTGAGGAAAATACGGCAATCTTCTGCCCAGGGAATTGCTGTGCCAGTTGGAAGTAGGGTGTACCCTCCTTGATACCCATGGCTTTAGCCTCGTTGGATCGTGCGACTACGCATCCGTCGTTGTTCGACAAAACAACCACGGGAACGCCCTTCAGGTCGGGCCTGAAGACGCGCTCACAACTTACGTAGCAGTTATCCAAGTCAGCGATTCCGTACATATAAACTATTTCTCGAAGGTACGAATCAGGTGAATGACGGTGCCCCAGATTTCAAACTCCTCAGGATTATCTATCTTGAATACAGGGAAGTTCGGATTAGCTGGGCGCAGTTCGATATAGCCATCGTTGCGATGGGTAAGGTCGAGGTACTTCATGGTGAAACCGCCGTCCCACCATGCCACTACGATTGAATTGTGGCTTGGTTCTACGGCACGGTCAATGATGACGCGGTCGCCATCGAAGATGCCCGCCTCAATCATAGATTCACCTTCTACCTCACCATAGAATGAGGCTTCAGGATGCTTGATATAATCACGGTTGAAGTCCAGTGCATCATGAGAATAGTCATCAGACTGATTCGGAAAACCTGCTGCTACGCTGGCATGAACCAGTTCCATCCTGGTATCAAACACACCTTTTCTTATTTTAATGTTGCCCATATGTGCAAATAAATCTCAAATAACACTGCAAAGATACTGAATTTCGAGCTTTTTATGGTACTTTTGCAGAGATATTTAAGTGTATTTAGGTAATTGCAAATAGAAAGGTGGACGTATCAGAACTGCATGACGAAGAGAATCTGCAGATGCAGCTAGAAGACCGCTGGGAAAACTTTGGCAGTTTGGATGGGATTATCGACTCAGAAGACCCATTCACGCTACAAGGTGCGCCTAGGTTTGAATTGTCAGAGAAAATAAACAACTTGCTTGATCATGCTCTGACAGATGACGAGAACCTGCTGCTTCGCCAGATACTCGGCATGGGTTGCAAACAGCGTTCTGTTAAGGAACTGGCCCAACTACATGGGATGACTCAGAAAGCGCTTCAAAAGCAACTAGTGCAAATCGTCGACAAGCTGCGCCATCATGACGATTCCATTCAGCTTTGGAAATATTTGAATAGATGATATGATGACTATTGATACAACAAACATGTGTTCCCACTTGCAGAAGAAGCTATTTGAAGAGGATGGCATCTATCATCCTCTTTGGCTTGCTATGCAGGACGATGCGGAACTGACGGCAGTAGTCCGTTCACGCCAACTTCATATCTATCGCAATGGAAAGAAGGTATTGGTGCTGGCTGGTAAAGCCGCTCCCAAGATTATCAGAGAGGATCGACTGAGTGAAATGCTTCCTAAATAATTAAACAATGGCATGGAAACGGAAATATCGCTGTCTGGCCAGTGTTTTGAATCCTATTTGCGTATGAAGGAGATTACGGATGAAAAAGGTATTCATTTCTGGTCTATCTGCTGAGAGAGAAACGTATTTGAAGTTTCGTAATCATTTATTTGTATTTTAAATTTTGATTATTGGATAAAATTATTACCTTTGCACTCGCATCGCGATAATTACTGGAGGTGGTGACAGCATCAGGGTTCGAATCCCTAGCGATGTAGGAAACATGTTTAATTTTTAAAAAAATGAGCCAATGAGAAATAATACAAAATTATTCGAGTTGACTACATTTATCAAAAATGTTCTGTCAACCTTAGATCAGGTTGCTGAGGTTGCATTTGATTACATAGGATGTGGAATCCTATGTTTTGGAGTAGGTGCAAAAGTGGCAGAAATGTATAATGCTACAGAAATTATGCCTATATCCTTTTATTCAGATACAGGACTTGATGTCCTTGCTATCTTGGGGTATTTGAAATACCGTTATGCAATCAACATGTTACCTTGGCGCAGGACAAATTCCTGCGCCATTTTATTGTATTCTTTCATATAAATACCATTGCCTATTTCAATTCTTAGTGATTATATCTTCTAAAATTCTCATCGAGGGCTTTGGCTACTACGCCGACGAATGACTGACCGATGTTGTCGGCGAGGAAATCGCGGAGGTTGAGGACACTGGAATAATACTTCTTGGAGAACCATTTTTTAGCAACACGTTTTTTCTCACGACCGATATCCCCGTGGTTGCCACGGGGAATTTCTTTGCCTGTACCGAAGTCTTGCCAAAGGCCGTACTCCAGGAATGACTGGGTAAGGCCGATTTCAATGAAACGGCCGTCGGCACGGACTGGCAGAGCGTTGACAGAGTTCAACAAGTTGCCGGTATCAATGACACCAAGAAGCGTAATCTGCTCCTGCCAGATTTTGAGCATGGTGTCATTGAAGGCCATCACGAACTTCTCGCGCTCACCTTGTGGGTCGGGATGTTGATTGATTATTCCGTCCATTCCTCAGTATTATATTGCAAATCGGTGAATGTCTCTACTGCGATTTGGAAGTAGGCACAAGCGCATCCGGAGAAGAAATAACGGTCGATTTCTTGGAAGGAGATACGCGGGTCAATGTAGATGGAATGTTCCTGCAGGCGGGTTTGTTCCATGATCAGGACAGACATGAACTGCCGGAACAGCTCGCGCATCATGTCCATACATGATTGGCGGGCCTCCATATTGTCAATAGCGTGGCGCATGGCCAGGAACACCGTCTTCACTCGGCGAGTGTGTGGTGTGTTGTTGATGTCCGTAAATCCCTGCGAGATGTCGGACACACAGACGAAAGCCGTTTTCGTCATCATCTTGGCCAGTGCCTCTTCGAAGCCGTCGAGCCCTGAGACGCGGCAGAAGGTAAAGTGCTTGGAACGGGCGAACTTGTTGCGCTTGGTCAGGCTTTCAAAGAAGGCTGTGGCATTCCAGTTAAAGGTATGATCCTCGATGACTGTAGTTGGTTTGGGTGGGGTATATGGTTGAAATGGGAACATATGAATGAATATTATGTTTTCTTAGTTGCTTTGAGTAGCTCTTCTGCATCCCGAGCTTTGGCGTCCAACTCTGTAAGTGCACGCCATGTATCCATCTTCATGATGGTTGCCTCCTTGGTGATATCGCCACCTGTGAGGGCGCGGATTATGGCGTTCGTACTGTCGCGAAGCTGACGGTAGATATCGTGCTGGCCATTGCCCAGGAGGTTGTCTTCTGAATTGGAGGTAGGCTTGTAGAAGTTCGGGAATAGCCCTGCGAAATACTGTTTGAGCGAGGCCATCCAGTAGAAGATGCCGATGAGCTGCGCCTTGTCCGGCTTCACATGGTCGCTGGCATACAACACCTGCGCCATCTGAAGCAGCAACTCGTCGGATTGTGTGTTGAGATATCCTTGGAATAGGTTTTCAACATACAGGTATTCTTCGAATGGGACCTTCTCAAAGTCTGCTGCGACTGCTCGGTATTTGCCGATTCGTGCGATACGGACAGGCATCGGGGCGAATGAGTCCAGGAAATCAAGGACTGACGTTGCTTGCTGAATCTGCCTGGTACTTAGAGGTACGACCTCCTTTCCTCGCTTGATGAGGAAACGTTTGTCAGGCAGTTGGCTAAGCACCTTCAGGCCGTTCCACTTCATTAAGCAGAGAGTTTTAACCTCTGCAGATGACAAGTCACGTGCGAACAGGCTATAGACCATGTGCAGCTGCTTGTCGGATAATTCAGTCCAACTGGTGGGTAATGTGATATTGAATGAATTCATGGTGCAAAGATAGGAAAGTAGTTTGGGAAAGGAAAAGACATAAAGAGCGGCAGACCTTTCAGCCTGTCGCTCGCATCAGCATTAGTGTTATTCGGAGTATCTAGAAACCTAGCGAAATCCAAAGACAGTATACCAAACGATAAGTGCCAATGTCTGCGCCTTTTCTAGTAAAAACCGCGTTTCACAACGCTATAGTTTTGCAAGATAAGAATGGATTACCAATCATTATCTTGTTCTTCATCGTCGTCATAATCACTTTTATAGTCATAATTATTCTCGCGCTGCCTTTCTTCGCGGCGCTCTTCTCTTTCTTGCTCTCTATAAGCATCTTCGATGGCTTCCATAGCCAGGATGTCTAAAAAGTCAATCATACTACAATTGTTTTTCCCATTCTTGATGAAGTGTATTCCATTTTTCACTATGAGCACCCAGAGCACCTATTTGGCGTGGGTGTGCAAGTGGTAGTACCTTGATGGTGCGGCCATCGATGGTAACATCTGTGGCTTTGCCATATCCATAGAGATTAACAAATTCCTGAAGTGACGTGAAAGGAACGTCTGCCACAGCATTCAGGAACTGTGCAATAGGTATGTCACCAAGCAGAACCAAAAGGTCTGCTTTTGATTCCTGCAGCTCTGCAAGAATCTCTTTATTTCTCTGTGGGTCGCTAAAGACAGTCGGACGCTCAGGAATTGTCACTTCATTGAGTCCAAATTCTTTAATAAGCGGATTGTACTTCTCCTTGATAACCTTTACCTGACCAGAGTTTAGACGAGTCTCTGGGAGAAGGTCGCATAGCCACGCATCAGCACGAGTATAGCCAAGTGCACCAAGAATATGCTCGTCGAGAACTTTTGCAGAAGGGCCGTTGAGATGTTCACCAGCAGGCTCGAGAGTGCCAGCTTCCTTTGGGATTGCAATCTTAGAGATAATCTCCTTTGCTTCATCTACGTTACCATCCCAAAAGATTCTTGGCTCACTTGCCACAGCCAAAGCTGGGCAGATAGTCTTGCCGTCTTTCTTCCAACGGGCATGAACTGCACTAGCGTAAACGCCGAGAACAAATACTTTCTTGGGTGTTCTGTCCTGCTGAACTAGTGGACGAACAACTTGACCAAAAGGATATTTATAGTTCATAAGCACACATATTTGGTGCAAATATATAAAAAAATCCGCTTAAAACCAGTAAGCGGATGATTTTTTTTTGTTCTCGAAGACTTTTGGGGTGTATAGAGCTGCTACAGGGGAACTGTGCCAGGCAGGAAATACCTCTTCGTGCTCACGGATGATGTTCACTAGGTCGTAAAACGACTGCGGATGAACCTGCATGTCTGAGACGAGCATCATCTCCAGGGACTGGAGAGTGCGGATGACTTGTTCTTCCAACGGCTTGGCGGTGCGGAGCTGAGTGATGACGTGATTACGGAAGACGGCCATCTGCTCGTGGGAGAAGTATGTGTCTGCGAGGACCGACTCAATTTTAATGAGGCGGTCATGCAGCTTTTGATAGCTGTCCCAGATGTGCTCGCGAATAGCGAGGCGGTGGCATAGGCTCAGGAAGGGGAACATGGTGCTTGCAAAGTACTTACCCTGCTGGGACTGGCGCCATTCGGGGCGGGCGGAGAGACGAAGGATGAGCTGATGGATGTTGCGGTCACGCTCCGTTTCGAGTGAGACAAGCAAGCGCTCGACGCGCTCCTTGGATGCGGGGATGACATTCGTGTTGGACACGATGCCGAAGCCGTTTGGTGTCAGCACTAAGTCCAATGAGGGAACAGCAGACATGTAGGCGTGGT
>Ga0265298_10007428_pt1 | contig 13313 bp, 6 predicted proteins | sample AusTroGonzalo_MG_3_FD_193486 | JGI IMG/M metagenome (GOLD analysis project Ga0265298, IMG submission 193486) | Bovine rumen microbial communities from tropical cattle in Woodstock, Queensland, Australia - Gonzalo_01 | ecosystem: Host-associated > Mammals > Digestive system > Stomach > Rumen ...
CGTTTTCTTCAAACGATTGACCAATCTCCTTAACTCGACTATAGCAGTAAAGCCTTGCGATTGCATTAATCCAGCTTGAGTTGTTGCGAATTAAATCGACAAGCTCATTTCGAATAGCTTTTTCTGCTTCAGCATTGGTACTGTTCCTCCATTCACCGTTATCTCCGGATTTGTTTTGGACTCTTTCAGAGAATTCACTTAGGTTACTTACGATATAGTCCATGTATTCGGTAAAGGACTTTGCAGAATCTTCCAGTTCACGGCTGATATCATCAGAAATCTGATAGAGCCTTTCAACCGGCTTACAAATGCCGGCAAGGAATGTGTTCTTATCAGCCTGCCAGTTCTGCAAACGCTTAGCACATTCATCTTTGACTTGATGAATCTCATCGGAGCAGCGTTGTTTCTCTGCAGTAATCTGGCTGTCACATGCTTTTCTAGTTGCCTCTATTTCTTCGTTACAGCGCTTTTCGACGACGAGTATCTTGGCATCTGCATCAGCAGCCGCACGATCTCGTTCCGCTCGAGTTCGTTCATGCTCCTTACGCTCTATTTCTAATTCATTCTTCTTTATTTCAATAGAATCGGAAAGCTCTTTGAGCTTTTGCTCGGATTCGGAGTTCTCCTTTTGGAGGGCATGAATCTTAATAGCAGCATCATCGATCTCTTTTTGTTTGGCCTTCTTCTCTTCATCATTTGCGCTGATGATGCTTTCAAGTTCCTTTACTTTAGTAGCAATACTCTTAAGCTCATCATTCTTGCCAATAAGTTCATGATCCTTTTGCTCGAGTAGAGCCGTCAAAGCCGTTACCTGTTTTTCAAGACCGCCTTTGTCTTCCGTCTCAGGTTTTACTTCTGTCTTCTCTGTTGAATTGGTCTTAATCTCAGAAGGAACCGCATCTATCTTGTTATTCGTTGAGGCTGGTCTCTCCTCCGGCTTTTTCCTCTCGCCATCATTTAGGGCTTCAACTTTTTCATCGGCTTTTGTTTCCTCTGCTTGAGTAAGAGGGAAACCTATGAAATGGACATGCTTTTTCCCGCCGGGCTGGTAAAACCATAGCCCAAACTGGTTCTTCTCAGTTGAGTATTGACCTATTAATTGTGCGAGAGCGTGTCTTCTACCAGGAAGCTTTTTAATAGCCTCCCGAATTGCTGAATATGGAACATTGGCAACCACATGGATATTCTCTTTCTTATTCTTTTCCCATGCTTGCTTAGTTTTCTTTTCCTGACTGGTTACCAATACAATATCCGTGACTGTTTCTAAGTCTATACTATTGACAAGAGCCAATGAAGTATTATCTTCTTCTGGATACCATTGCCAGTCTTCTTTCCCCTTGTTTGATTTCGTATTAATAAGTATACCGGCGACAGGCTCTCTATTAACACCCTTTTTCTTTTTCTCGCGATTCTTCCGCCCACTTCGAATTGCGAGCAATGTGACAATGAGGACAAAAAGGACCCCTCCGAGTGAAACTAAGGAAATCCATAGACCGAGGCGAAGACCATTGTCAATATCTACGTGGACAGTTATTGTTGCTGGTCTAAGATAATATTCACCATCCAGATACTTGTAGACAAGAATGATGTCAAAAGGCTTCGTTTTTGAGGTAATCGTGGTGTCCCTTTTCGCAAAAAGACTTACATCACTTGCGTCAAATGCGTCATGAAGACCATCACGAGGACCGCCTTGAAATGCATATCCAAGATCCTCAGTCCCGTTTTCTCCGCTGACTAATATCTTTTCCAATATAGCTCCACTCCCATGTTTGTTGGCTTGAATTCTAATTGCTGCTCCCTTGTCCGCCTTAATCGTTGTATCTTGAGAGAAAGTAACATCGTTTACGGTCAGGTCAACAGTCCCTCTGGTCGGGGCCCATATGTACACCTTCTGACCATCGATAAGCAACTCATCCTTTACTATTGATTTTGGACGGGTAGAAGCTCGAAAGAGTGCAATATTGTACTTTCCATATGTTATAAAATCTTGATCTGAGGCTTTACATGGCATTTTGGATCCATCTGGGACATCTTTGAAAGGCCAAAAGCCTCCCTTCTCCTTATTATTCTTATCTACATCAGGAAGGACAATAAACTTGTTATTGCTGCTTTGGTTATCACCAAAATCAAAGTATACCCAATCTGCATTGGAATAGAGGTAATATGCGCTCTCTTGTGCGGGCTTATATAAATATCCGGGACCTTCTAGATCAAGGATAACCTTCCCATTTTCATCAATAGAATACTTAATCACATTTGTGACCAGAGGTTGCGCGAGTGAACAGTATCCTGCTAATAGGGCGAGAGAGAGGATGATAAATTTCTTCATAGGGCTACACTTTATCATTCATTATTTGTTTCACTGAAAATGACGGGCCACATACTCTTTCTAAAGGATGTGTTATTAAAATCATCGTGGGCAAGCATTTCCCAGCTATCGTCTCCGATCCAGAGCTCAATTTCATTATTCTCGTTTATCTTCAAGGCTACATCTTGATCCCTTAAATAATTGCCGAGATTACCTTTGTATCGGAGGATCGTGGTCATCTCTTTATTGTTATTCTTCCAGTCTTCAAGAGGATGGCTACTGTATGTTTGAATAACATATAGGCTATCAATATTGCCTAAGGGAAGACGGTTAGAGATATCTTTCCCTTCAACACAGTAGCGGCTGGAATCATAACAACATATATCCATACCGTGAATAGATTTGGGTTGTGTAGTTGGAATGGTCTTTGAGTCAATCAGTGGTTTCCAGATCCATCCGCTTGTCGTATGAGCCATAATTCCATACGTGGCGTAAACGTTTTTGTTTTTCACGGTGAAAGCCTTCTGGTCCGCAGTCTCATCCTTTACAATTAACGTGGGATAGGCCAGGGCGCCGGCAGCAACGGCAGACTTGAGGCCCTTGATATCTTCAGGTGCGATACTTTCTCCTTTTTCAACAAACTTTTCGGCTGCAATATCAACAAATCGACAAGAATCTTTAGTATTAAAAGCCCCAATATTCTCAATGACGCTATCGCGGATCAATTGAAGTGATGTTGAACGTCCGGAGAAGATAACAAGATCAATCGGAAGTTTTCCATTAGTCCCAAATAAATCCGCAAAATTATTGAAGACACCACCGGTGATTTCTTCAATGAATTTGACGAATTTCGGATGATTGATAATATCACTGCTACTAAACACCGTCAAATCGATGTCATCCTCAACACCTATCAACTTGGGCAATTTCTTGTCTGCGTCGTTCAGGAATGGTTTAACCGAATCTCTGACATACGTTTTTAAGTTATTACACTTACTGTTTTGGACAGCAGCGTTTCTTTTATTACGATCTAGTTCCAGAAGCTGATTGATCTCCTCTGCTTGTTTTGCCTGACCGCTTTGGAGCAGCAAGTCAACGAGTATTTCAGCAATGAGGTAGTCAATATAGTTGCCTGCTTTATTGACACCCATCTTGCCTTTTATTTCTATGACAGTGTGGTGGCCTTCAGTTTTATGGAAGTATGTTAAATCCAGCGTACCGGCTCCCATGTCGTAAACCAACGTGTCCTGATCAATTTTTCCCCAATCTCTTCTCGGAACAGCCCCACGTGTCATAATACTTTCTCTTCTAGATAGATAGTAATAAGCGACTGCATCAGATTCACTCACGAAGCGTATGCGGCTATGACGAAGAGTAGGAATACATTCAATGGCCAGTTCCCTCAACATTTTCAAATGGATGGGGGCGAAAGTGTTGGGAATAGAAAGAACCAGTTTTTCTATTCCTACGGGGACATAGTACTTAAAGAGTTGTTTATAAATTACCTTATAGATCTCGTTTACCTTAGATGCTGAGCTCGCAAATAAATCCTTCTCAAATTCGGCAGGGAAAATTCCTTTGGGTAAGGATTCATATCCCATTAAGGATTTAAGGCAGGGAAGCTGGTAGTTTGGATCAATCATTTTTGTGGACGGGGAGAACCAAATAGCAGACTCTTTATAGTCTCGCTTCTCGCGAATAATATTAAACTGATTCATGTCGCCAGTCCAGTTAAAGGCACACATGGACGAGATGAATTCAGTATTGGCTTCGCTTTTATCTTCCCGTTTCTCTTTCTCTTTATCAGCAAAAGCTTTTTTCAAAAGCTCCTTTTTCTTATTTCTGAGGTCAACTAGGTTATTAGATAATTCGCCTCTTTCATCATAAATGCTCTGACCATATTCGGCGACAACAGCCGAAGTGCCAAAGTCAATACACATCCATTCCGGTTTTGGTGAAACAGATAAAGGAATGATTATACAACCCTGGAAGCGTTCAAAATCACCTTCTGCCGGATTTGCTTTTGTACCACTGCCATCAACAATGTATTGGAAACTGAAATCAAATCGGACTTCGGTTTCGAAACAGGTTTCATTGTTGAGAGTAAATCCGGCAATTGAATTTGCTTTATATCTGATACGCAGGGAATTTGACTGACCATAAGAAAGGCTGGTCAGGTCTTGAGGGTAGTTGAATAGATTACCTCCTTCCATTTCAAATGGACTTGAGCACCCCGTATTAAGGATAGGAACAACACCCTCTTGATACTTGGGGCCCGTAATGGAAAAATTCCTTACTCGTACGGCCGCTCCATCAATCGACGGAGCCTCTGCCATATTACGAATCACAAGATTGAAGTCGCGCTTGGTTTCACCATTTACGAGAACTTCGCGAGCGGTAAAAACGGCGGGTCTCGTCTCTCCTCGTTCGTTCTTTTCGGGAAGCATCAGATGCTTTTCTGGTACAGCGTGAGCAGTCGGAATAGTGATGCATACTTCCAAATCTGTTTGCTTGGAGTTGCGCAAGATGGTGACGGGCTTTTTCCAAAATGGCAGCTCGGTTTTGTTTTGCGAGTCATCGCGGCTCCACATATGGCCTTCTAGTACGAGGTAGTACAACTCTGCTTCTTTATGTGGATTGCTGATGGCGTTCAGCTTCCATCTGATAGGAAGGTGTACATGGTGATTCCCATAGACATAGAAGTTGCCAATAATGTATTTCCGAGTCATCGGGTCATACTCAAATACCAGCTTAGAAGAAGTAGAACCCTCTGGACGAAGATTCATTTCTCCCGTAGAAATATATGCATCAATTTCAGATATTTCCTGCTGGCATATTTCGGCGATGTCCGTACGCTTGATTTCTCCGAATTCGGTAGACTCAAGAACGGATAATGTGAACTCCATGTTCAGGTAGGGTGCCCTATTACATGTGTGTAATAAAGAGAAGTCCAAATAGCTACAAGGAACAGACTCTTCCCGAAGCACAGAATACTCTATCGAAGGAGACTCAAAATCAATTTTTGCTTCCTGGCGTATTTGGGCAAAGCGAATAGTGTGCTCAAATGTGGCCTCTTTTCCCTTCTCATTTAAAATTCGTTTTGCGGAGTGGCGTTTGTTTGAGAGGATTTCATATTCCACCTTGTATTTTATGACATAATCGGAATTGACATTCTCCGCCGTTTCCATATCAGCACAGTCTAAGATCTGGTGCGTATCCAAGAGTGTGCTAAAATAAAGATCCTGGCTATCGAGGTCAACGACAAGATCAGAATCCTCCTGGTCTTTTATTTTCAATTTGATTAACGCTGACGGGTTGTTTACAACCAATCCATCATATGAGAGCTCAATGACTCTTATATGAATTGAGCACATGGTTGTTTGGTTAAAACCAAGCCAACTGCGATGCAACGGAAGTGACTGGTGGTAATCAGTCAGCAGGATTTCTTGGCCGCGATTGGGCTTTGTGAGATCTATGATTGTCATTTTGAAACGATTATTCTCTATTTTTATAGCTCGTTGTTATTTCATCTACCGTAGGCTCATAGTATCGTGTACGGTAAATCCAATAGAACAACGCAGCTATTAACAACGCGATAATGAGAAGGTTTACAAGAGTTGCGTCCAACCCTTGGTTTCCGGTAAAGCAGAATATATCCCATAACGGGAGAAGACCGAAGGCGGTTTTGGCCTTGGGCTCATATACAATGGGGATGTTGACATTTAACCCATTCTTCCCAAGGTATGGGGCTGCGTCTTGACTTGGAGTAAGGACTGTTGCATTATATAGTCCATCTTTAAGATTAGCCCAAACCCTCATTTCAATATGGTCAAAAGACTTTTTCTTGCCTAAAACATAGTTAAGAGGGCCGTCCTTGCTTCCAATTCCCGGGAAGGGTGCATCAGCGGATTGGGCAGAGTATGACACAAGATTGGCACTTAGCTTCTCGCCGCGTTTGTTTGTCCCATTAAGTGAGGCTTCCAAGCGAAGAACATTAAAACGTTCTGAATCTTCTGGAAGAATTGTAAAATCGAGACTATATTTCCCACCCTTGCCTCTTTTTGCGATAATCTGTTGGGGATATCTAACCACCGCAGGCATTCGAAGATGCTCCTGTAAGGGCTCTAATTCATAGAGGTCAACGTTTTTAGTGCGTTTATGAGAACCATTTTCGCGGAATTGATACTTTTCTTCATCCTGATTAATCCAGTTTATGAAATAATCTTTTGAAACAATCTGGCTAATGCCGACGATATCACTCTTTTTGATAGCATGACCACCAGTCTGATGGAATTGCTGGTCAGTAAAATCTCTTATGTCGTCGAAGTAATTCTTGTCCGAATATGATCGGTCGGTGATAACAATCACGAATGTCCTATTTGTAAGATGTTCATCCTCTGCCCGTTTACATTGGGCAAGAACTTGTGGGATGGCAATGCTGAATATAGAATGACGTTCTTCGTGAAGATCTCTCCGTTTTGCCAAATTACTCCATTGATCGTGGATAGTTTTCTTGACTTCTTCGGAGAATGGAACAAATTTATATTGTGTCCCTCTATATGATGAGATGGCAGAAAAAGCATCAATTGTTTTATCCATCTGACCTAAACTGAAGGTCACGATGGACAAATGGTCTCCTTCTTTAAAGAGAGGTTGACCTCCATAGAGCGTGTCAATCTTCTCGACTCTTCGATTATAGAAGCTCCGGCTATTTGAATAATGCGTGATGGTTATAGGCTTGAAAAGATATAATTCTACCTTATCGCGTATTTGAGCATCCCCGGGATTCCAATTACTTACGCGTTCATCAATAGCAATAATAATGTGGTTTGTTATCTCTTCCCCTGTTTGGGCGAAAAGACGCATCCCACCTAGGAGGAAGATAAGAATGAATAAAAGAGAGCGCTTATGCATAATAACTGTCCTACCCATCAATCTTCTTGGTAAATTTAAAATCTCGTCCATTCTCCCGTCCACCATCCACTGTGATGACGACTTCGTGAATTCTAGATTGTTCGATAATAACCTCTAATCTGACAGGAATATCTTCAGTGCGACGTCCATGAGCATATATGGGCTCATCAATCGTGATGTCAGCACATTTCAAATGCTCGTTGCGATTCTCCAGGATGAAATCGCCGTCACCCTGGAAAAACTGAATTTTCCCAATCTGAAATGTTTCACCACCAGGATTCATATGGATGGGGTGAAGCATCTTCGGCGAGTACTTCCCGTCAGGGGAATTCTTGGGCACCCACGTTTCCAACGCATTGTCACCGTGCTTTATGGCGAGCCTGTGTGGAAGACGATTGGTGATTTCTATGGCGCGATATCCACTGACCTTTTGAGCTAACCATGCCGAATAAAAAGCTGCTCCGGAGGCTATACTATCAAAAGATTCCTCCGTTTCGTTGACCATATCGCAAAGCATTGCATTAAAGACCTTCTTAAGCGTTTCCCTAATGGCCGGGATCCTGCATGAACCACCAACAGGGAGCAAATAAACCTGGCTCAGATCACAAGTAGAATCATAGTTCTGCAGCTTGTTGGCAAGGATATTCAACATAGTTGTCAACCGATTCAAATACTCTTTAATAAGCCCTTCGAATTCTGTGCGGGTACATTTAAGGAGTTTAGGCCGTCGATGGGCATCCAATAAAACGGTGCCGTCGGCCTTCATCAATGGAATCTGAGCAAAATCCTGGGTGGAAAGCTGGGACTTCAATACCTTAATGGAATTCCATACAACGTACTCGGGGACGCCAGCGGGAACACCATCAGGAAGCAGATATTTCATTAACGCCTCATCGAAGTTATCTCCGCCAAGTTTAGGATCGCCATCCATAGGACAAGCGACCTCAAACACGAGGTCTATCCCGTCAGGTTCGCGGTATTTTTCGCACTTGACAACAGCCAAGTCCGTAGTGCCGCCTCCGATGTCGCAAACAACGACGTAATTAGTGTCCTTGTCGCCATCCATGCGTTTATTCACGATGAAGTGGAGGGCGGCAGCAACAGGCTCGGGAATAATGGTAAAATTATCTTTGTCAAATCTGTGCCCTAATGCTTGCTCGGCAGCTTCATATACGCAGTTTCGCATATCTACATAATGCTGATCCTTCCATGCGTTAGGAACAGTGAGTGTTATTTTTACATCTTCCTTCTCTGCCAAGTTGAGATTGCTGAAGAGAGAAACAAGTGTCGCACACACTAGTTGCTGTGCTTCTTGTTCATGATTGTGCAACTTAGACTTCGGGGAACGGACGAAACGTCCATCGGAAGACGTGCGGTTTCGATATGCGGTCTCATCTGTGAATAACTTCCCGTCATTACAGATGTAGACGGACGAAAGGATTCTGCCTTCATCATGGGGACGACCATCGAGCCATGAGATGGCGAGGGATGTTGTCGTACCATAGTCAAGTCCAATAAGCATATTAGTGGCTTAGATAATAGTTATCAACTGATACGCAATGCGGAGCCTCTCCGATCTCTTTCTGAATCGCATTGTGAATCGAATCGTATATTGCTTTGAGGTTATCTATATCTCGTATGATTCCCCAGTGTCGTGCGTATGCTCCTCCAATATCTACACTCCCTGTCGTTATGGGATTGGCTATGGAGAACTCCGGGAAAACATATTGCATGGGTTTTTCTTTTGTCTGTTTCAGAAGCAAATAAAAGAACATTTTGAAAGATTCCAACGCGAAGCCACCTTGGTTAAGAATGGGGAGATATCTATTAACCAATTCTTGTTCATTTGCTTCACGAATCATAATATCAATAGCCCCTGCGAATAGGGTCTCTAATGAGTATGATTGTATATCTTCCCCCCTTTTTACCGTCACAGAGTCGATGCCCTCCAAAAGAATATCGCTATTGAAGGAATCAACAGAGATCATTTCAGGCGCCTGGAGCCCATGGTGTTCCGCAAAAAGGACGAGCGCTTGCTCTTCGCTCAAAAGTGTATGATCGACCTCTAGCCGTCCTTTCCCTGGAAAGTGGAGAGTAAAACCGGACGGCTCCCTCTGTATAATGACCTTTTCAACCATCGTTTGTTTACTCAATTACAAATGTCGGCATTTCTGCAGAGTACTCCTTGTCAATCATATGACACTGAGCTCGGATAATGGCGCGTTTCTCCACGGCAGGCTCCAGGCAGTAGAGGCGGTACATGAGCTTAAACTGGTCAAGATCATCGGCTGATAGGGCATTGACGTCAGATATGTGCGGGAATAGCAACTTGCAGTAAGCCGTCGCAATACGACGGACAGCTTTAACGTCACGGATATCGGGATTATCCTGCTCGGTTTTCACCAGCTGGTTGAAGATGGACTCGTATGCGCTTTCCGTGCGGAGATAATGCAGTGCCTCGGAGAAATATTCAGAATTCAATGTCCAACCACGAAGGATATTAGCCATACCCAGGCGGGGAAGTTTCCAACCTTCAATGAAGGCATGAAAGCGGTCCAGAGTGGCGGACTCACGGAAGAGGCCGGGAAGGGTCTTGTAGTAATCGTTGCCCGTTGGCTTGAGTTCTTTGGAAAGGTTGATGTTGCCGACCAGGCCCAGGCCGCATTCAGACTGGAAAGTGATGCCGTCCACGCTTGCCTTTCCGGCCTCCAGATACCCTTTCAGCATGGACTGGAGTTCGCCGTCGCGGGCGCCAATCTCGAAGGTGGAAATCTCATCGATGAGGACGGCGTCATGGCTCTTCAGATATCCGAACTGCTTGGTGGCCCTGTTATAGAACATGCGGGCACGGGTAGTGCTTCCGCTCCCGAGGAGCCAGACGTACTTGCTGAGGTTGGAGTACACAAAGGATTTGCCGGTACCCTTGGGGCCGAGTTCGATCATATTCAGCCGGGGTTCCACGAAGATGATGAGCCGTGAGATGAACTCAAGTTTGGTGCGGAGAGTCTCGGTTGTTCCGGGTTCGCCGAAACTGTCCGGATCGTACTCCATAGCCGCAATGATGAGATCAATCCATTCCTCTGTCGTGAATTCCGCCCGAGCATTAAGGAAATAGGCGTAGTCAATCGTATAGGGCTTGAAGGGGCGGAATGACGTCATGTTCACAAAGCCCTTCTTGCGAGCCTGCGGCTCCACGTATTCCAAGGTGATATTGCCCCAGTTCTCCCCATCTGAAAGGTCATCCTTATGCTCTTCGAGGACACTCGGGAGTATGAACGCATCAGCACCAAGGTCGGTCTCCGCAATCCGGAACCAGGTCCGCCCGTCCTTAAGGTTGCTCTCTACGGTGAAACGGCAGGTCAGGTTGACACTCTGGCCGTCCATAAGCTTGCGGCGGATCTCGCCACCATTGATACACATCTTGGTGTTCAGGTAGTCGGTGATGGCTTCCAGGTCGATGACGCCTTCCTTGTCGGAGAAACGCTTAATGATGTAGTCCTTCACAAAAGAGGGGAGGTTCCTCCCGGCAAACACGCGGTCGGTGTCCTCGTTCTTGAGGATGGCCAGTTCCGGGAAGACGGTTCTTATTTTCTCACTGATTGCACTCATGGTTATTATCTTAGAATGATTCATCTATGGAAACTCCTTCCACGTTCTTGATGGGCGGAGCGGGATTGCTGGTGGGTGGCTCGGGCTTTTCGGGCGTCTTGCCAAGCAGGGGGTCGTCTCCGAAGAGGCTTCCCGGTTTTCTGGGGACAGTTACCCGGCCGGGACGGGTTCCCTTTACAGGCTCTTCCGGCATGGTACCTTTGGAGGAATCTTTTCCTGCGATGGATTCTCTGATGCTTCCAACCTTCCTGCCTGCATTTTTTTCTTCCCGAAGAGATCCGGAGAAGGCATACTTGGCAATTAGGTTAGCAACATCGGATTCTTTCAGGCGCCCCTTGGCGGTAGATACGAAAGAGCGTCCGTCGCCGTGGTCGATTGAAACCTTCTGGTCGTTAATCTCCATGAGGAAATGATCGACAAAATGGAAGCATCCGTGGTACAGGCGTCTTTTCGTTTTGTCCGGCTGGGATGAGGAGGCACCGCTGCGTTCCAACATGCCTTCCGGGAGGGACATGCGGAGACGCTTGATCTCGGCTTCAAAGGCGGTGTCGCGGTATTCGTGGCAAATCCGGATGGCAGGATTGCCGCTGATGACGATGCTGTCGGAGAAGGCGTATTTCCGATACCACCTTCGCAGCGTTTTAAGACAGCTGCGGTAAAGGGATAACTGCAAGCGTGTCCCAAACGGAATCTTCTTCCGGTTCGGAGAAGGGACGGTCTCGGGACGAAGCAATTTAAGCAGCAACCGCATGGGGAGGTGGGTTTTAGTGCACAATGATACAAATATACACAAAAAAAAGTTTTTTAGTATATTTGCCCACGAAAGTTGAGTTTTATGAATTGCGTTCCAATTGCATACGGACTTGAACTACGCGGGGAAGGCTACTAATCATCATCAGTCACAATGTCGGTCAATTCTTGCTTTAAGACTAATTGATTACCCTTATAGACGTTCAATTCGTCCCCGACCACATACTTATATCCCATGTTCTCGAAAACATAGCCGCCCTTGAAACTATCGTAGTATCCGTTTTCAATGACAATATCTGGTGTGTCCCACATATTATCTTTATGCTTCCAGGCGGCATAGCGATAAATACAAGTATCCGTCTGGGCGGCCTCATATTCGTCGTCATGATCCAAATGATACAATCTCATGGCATCAATTCTCACCAGATAGTCTTTCGTCTTTCCGACATAATCCAGGGCGGCGAAATCACGGATGCTCGGGTGCAACCAGAAACCGCCATGATTGCCCGCATCCACAAAATGACGTCCATTGTATCGATAAACGAAGAATTGGTCGAACGTACGATAGGTGGACATACCTAGTCTTTCAACGATTGGCAGATACAAGGAAGAATCTTCAGGATGGTAATAACTGGCGGCTCCTTGGGGACCGGAAGAGACCGGATTGTCCCATAAATCAGACATGGAATAGGACCCTTTCCCATCCAGAAAGGCTTTATAGGGGATATAAACACCATCTCTGACCGTATAGGTCGCGACGAAATAACTGCATTCGCCGGAGAACTCATGATCACAAAGATCGACCAGATGAATCTCATCTCCATAGACGGCATGCTTCAGGACGGCGAGATCTTCATAGGAAGGAGCCTTATACTCATCTTTTGCCAGGCGGACGAAACGCCTGCCGTCGAATCGGAACATTTCATACTCGACTTGGCAGCCTTCTGCAGAGGGAGCAAACAGTATTGAGTCTTCCATGATGTAACAATCTCCTTCACGCAACTGGGCGGGCCCGTCCCAGGCACAATCAGGAAATTCGAATTCCAATCTGGAAGCATTCGGGAACAGCTGTCCGCCATATTTGAGATAGTGACGATAATCAGAGGAGAGAACGTAAGGCGTTAGCGTGTAAACTTGATTCTGGGTAAAGAAATCATCTTCACTCCCGAAACCGGGGAAACTATACCAGAGCGGGGGACGTTGCATCAAATGAATTAACTCATCTTTATCGGTAAGTACGGTGCCGATAGACACGCCCAAACACCAGTCCTCATAAGTATATTTTTCGCTGTCTTCTGACGTAGAAATAAGTTCCCGAGCTTCCTTGGAAAGATAGTGCGACAAGTCCTCGTAGTCGATTTTTCCGACGGAATAGTGATTCATCCAGTCCTCATTGACAAAAAGCGCCCCGTCATTCAGAAGACCGACACGGAAGAGACCGCCCTCATCTTCTGTAAATTCCGCCTTCAATGCCAATTTAGCTTTCTGATAATCATGCAACGGGAGATTATCATCCAGATGATCGTGGAGGAACCCGGCGAGCTCCTTTTCCGAAATGACGTCACCGATCAGATGTCCGTCTTCCTTGTTGAATGTATAGGTGTAAAGCGACGAACCGCAACTCCCGCCACAGCCATAATACTCGACGCCATAGGTGATGAACGACTCGGTCTGGGCAATCATCAGGCAGGTCACGCCCACCCAGCCGATATCCTCCTTGTCCACGGGGATC
>Ga0265298_10007429_pt1 | contig 13311 bp, 7 predicted proteins | sample AusTroGonzalo_MG_3_FD_193486 | JGI IMG/M metagenome (GOLD analysis project Ga0265298, IMG submission 193486) | Bovine rumen microbial communities from tropical cattle in Woodstock, Queensland, Australia - Gonzalo_01 | ecosystem: Host-associated > Mammals > Digestive system > Stomach > Rumen ...
GCCTCCGCTCGAACATGTTCCATTTCGCCGCTTCGGCCTTTGAGGCGGCAAGCAGCGACATGCTGCATGTCGCCGCCGCCGCCGCAACCGCGGCAAACACAAGTTTTTTCATTGTCCGTAGTTTTTTCATTGTCCGTTCCTTTCGCTTGTAGTTCGTTTATTCATTCAAATTTGTCTCTGCGGCTGAAACCGCCTGAAACTCCCGCGCCACTAATCACCGTTCCGCTCCGCTTACGCCTTCACATCCGCCACAAGCGCACGGCCTACACCACCGAACGTCTCTCGCGGACGCACCTCTACATGAATGGCTCCATAAGTCGGCGACTTGAGCGCATTCCATGTCTTGAATCCATCCAGCGGGAACAAGATTTCCACCTTCTCGGCTTCTGCGGACGGCGCAAAGTCGCATTTCGGGGAAAAATAGCGCCGTACGTTGCGTGCCACGTCGCCACCGAAGCAGAGAGCATGAACCGCCACCTCGTAATCGTAGGCGCGAACACCGCCCGCACGCCCGTTGACGACGGGGAATGAGAGCGAAAGTGTCTTGCGCGGAATTCCATCGCCACCAACCTTCTCTTCAATCTTCGCCTCAAGCCTCGCCCCTTCTGGGAATTCGGGGATTTTTGCGGCGCGGCGACGCGTCTCGTGTGCGAACGGTCTCGCCGCACCAACAAGCGGAATCGTCCACGACGGTCCGAGCGGCTTCTGATTCGCAAAGTCCAGCCGATGGAGTGTCATCCTGTCATCCCACACGTCAAGGAGCATTCCCTGCTCTGCGAGATATCCGTTTGGCTTGTTCTCGTGCCCCGCCTCACGCGTCACGTATTTGAGCGACGGCACCTGCACCGCCGTAAAGGCGCCCTGCCATATAGCATCCTCGCGCGCCGCCGTCTGGTGCGAGTGCCCGCAGAACGCGCAGCAGTTCGGATAGGCGGAAAGAAGCCGCCCCACCGTCCCGTCGTCCTGTCCCCACACGCCCGGCCCACACACCGTGTTGCGCAGGACGCGATGCTGGGAGTAGAAGAAGGGTTTCGAGGGATCAGGCTTGAAATCACGCAGGAACTTGTCCAGCCCCTGCGTCGCCCGCCAGCCCGCCTTTGTATAATGCGCAAGGACGAAGTCGTACCCCTTCACGCGCTTGTGGACGATTTGACTCCACGGTTCCCCGAAGATGCGCTCCCAATGCTCTTTAGGATGCAGGAAACAGGCGTTCTCGGCAAGTTCTCCCTCTGTCCAGCCATACTGCTTGCGCACACGCTCGGCCTCGCCAGACATCCAACGCCCCCGGTTGTCGTGATCGCCGTAGTGGAACAGCCGCTCGACGTGTTCGCCGTCCAGTCCCCTGGAATCGGGAAAGACCTTTTCCCAGACCCGCGCCAATTCCTCCAGCTGCGGCACGACTCCTTTGTCCGCAAGGTCGCCGCAGATCAGAACCCCGTCCACTCGTCCCCTGCGGAAAGCCAGCAATGCCCGTTCAAGTTTCTGCGCGGCGACGGCGCCACCGTCCAGATGGGTGTCGGACAGGATGCCGATGCGAAGACGCCGCCCGTTTGCCTCGTCTGCGAACACGCGCAGGGCGGACGCGGCAACAAGCCCGCCGAACGCCACCCCGCCTTTAAGAAACTCTCGCCTTGATGTGTTCATCATTTCGTGCTGCATTACTTTAACTGAAACGTCCGCGATGGCGTCGTGGCGTCGCCGCCGGGGGCTCCTTCCGCTATTAGTTCTGCCGAGCTTTGCTTGGCGTACCTGTGGCAATCTACTGTGGTAATCAGGTCTGACCCTGTAGCCCCGCGTCCACATCCTGCCGTGTCGTACTTCGCTTCGCCGCCTTCTCGCCAGGCACGAACGCTTATCTTTCGTCCGCAAGGGGTTCTGAACTCGGCCTCAAAGGATTCGACGCCATCCGGCAGGTGCGGCTCGACATGGAACTTCGCAAAGCCCGGCTCGTCGATCTTGATTCCTGCAAGATACTCGAACGCCCACGCGGAAAGGTCGCCGAACATGATGTGGTTGTGCGAGACAGGCGTTCCACCCGCTCTATCGTCAAACGACTCGAGCAAAGTGTCGTTGTCTTTCATCCAGATCGCCCACCCGGGAGCGTCCGGCTGCGTAAAGATGCGCCAGGCGTCGTCTATGTAGCCATAGTCTGCAAGAACACGCGGAATCCACTTCGCGCCAAGGATGCCGAACTTGGCCTTGTGCCCGTTCTCGCGGAGACGGCGCAGCAATTCGCCAACGACCTTTCTTTCCTCCCCGTCCGCGCAAAGCCCCTTGAAATAGAGAGGCGCGGCGAGCGACGTAAGCTCGCCTCCGGCATAGACACCGCCGCCCTTGTAGAACTCCTTGTTGAAAGACGCCTTGACCTTTGCCGCCTTCTTGCGACATTCAGTGGCGACATCGCCCTCCCCAAAACGCTCTGCCCAAAACGCGACGCGGCGGTTGAACTCGTAGACATAAGCGCTATCCGTCAGGAGGACTGGCGCAACCTTCATTCCTTTCGGCGCACACCAGTCACCAAGCCCATGTTTTACAAGTCCGTCGGGCCGCGCCTTTCCGCCAATGAACTCAAGATACTTCTTCATTGCGCCATACGCCTCTTTAGCCGGAGCGTCGTCGCCGTAGAAGCTGAATATCTGCCACGGAATTTCAAAGAGAATTGCGTCCCACGCAGGTCCTGAGCCCCAGCCAAAGCCAAACTTCTCCGTGCAAGGAAGAATGCACGGAACCTTCCCATCTGACTTCTGCGCATCAAGCATCATCCGCAGGAAATGGATATATCCCGCCTTTGCATCAAAGTTCCAGAGCCCAGTTTCCATCGCAAGCTGCGCATCGCCCGTCCAGCCGTTTTTCTCGCGGTGCGGACAGTCCGTGGGAATCCCCGTGAAATTCGAAAGGTAGCTCCTGCGCGTCGCATCCTGGAGTTTCCCGAAAACTAGATCGGAAATCTTGAAAGAACCGACGGAGTCGAAGTCGGAATGCACAAACACACTCTTGATGGATTTAAGTTCCACTTTCCCTTCCGTACGCACTTGCGCATAGCGGAAGCCGTGGTAGGTAAAGCGAGGATGCCACCTCTCCCCACCTTCCTTACCGGCAAGCGTGTATTCGTCATGCTGCGCCGGACGGGGATCTTTGTTGCGCCTGATGAAAATGCCGATGTTGCCAAGAAGCGTATTGGTCGGCGTCAGGCACTCGTCGTAGTCAATCACCACCTTCGAGCCCGCATCGCCCACGACTTCGATTTCGCACCATCCAGTGCGGTTGGAACCAAAGTCGTAGATTGTGCCACCGTTTCCGGCGGGGAACGAACGCACGGGCGAAATCGGATCGAAAGCTCGGCAAGGCACGGCGTCTTCCGGCGAAACGGCCATGGCCGGAGCCGCCTCAACCTTGACTGCGCGAACGTTCGCACGGCTGCCCTCGCGTCTTGCATCGTAGTATTCGCCGTTTCTGAGCGCATTGAACACTATCGGCGAATCGCGAACCGTCCAGCTGCCGTCCGTGACAAGAAGCGTCTTGCCGTCTGCAACGAGTTCGCCGCAGACCTTCGGCGCACCGAGCCACGGCGCGGAAGAAAAGCCCCACACCTCCTTCGTAAAACAGTTGAACCAGCCGTTGCCAAGCAGAACCTCTACGACATTCTCGCCCTTCTTCAGAAATGACGTGACGTCGTAAGCGACAGACGACAGACGCTTGTCTGGCTGGCATGTCACGGGCGAAAGAACATCCTTTCCAACCTTCTCGCCATTCACATAGACCTCGCACCAGCCCGCAACAGCGACAGTAAATACGGCGTTCGACGGCTTCACACCAAGTGTAAACTCTCTAAAAAGAACTGGTGCCGCCTTTTCAGGCAAGAGTGTGTCACCAGAAATCCATGTCGCCGCACCACAACATCCCGCATTCACAGGTGCAGTGCCGACCGCGTTGACCGCGCATGTCGCCGTAGCGCACACCGCCGCCGCAAGAATTGTTCCGCATAGTGTTTTCATTTTATCTTTTCCGTTCTTAAATCTAATCTGTGGCAATCAGGTCCCTTTTTGCTCCTTGTCCCTTTCAAGAACATCCTTGGCCGCATCCCCGTCGTCTGCGCTTTCGCTGTTCCAGGCGCTAACGCCGACCTTGTGGATTTCCTTGTCGCACTCGATTAGGACATCTTTGCCCTCGCCCGGGAGCAGGGAGAAGAAGTTGTCGGAATAATGCGTGGGAACGATCCGGCGCCCATTTTCATCCAGCGCCTTCGCCTCCACCATGAACGCGATCCTGTCGCCGACGTTCCTTACGGCCACGCCGTGCTCGGAGCGGAAGACGGACAGACTGGTGCGCGGCAGTTCCGAAAGCGCGGCGAATCCGCCCGTGCAAGGCCCGGTCGCGGAATCCTGACCTTCGTAGGCGGAGCTGGAGCGCCAGTAGAACGTGGAATCAACCTCACGCGCGCCGTCCATGAGCCGCACTTTCACGAAATGGGGCTTCTCCAGAATCGGATTGGCGGCGGACAGCTCGCCGAACGGGATCATGAATGCGTCGACGCAAGATGTGCCGTGCGCCACGACCTCGGCCTTGCGCTCCCACAGCCTGCGCGAGTCAAAGCCGTAGACCTCCGCCGCCACCGAGAGACGCCTGTCGACATAGGTGTCGTTCACCACCGAAACGCGGTTCGAAAGGTATTCGTACTGCACGTGCAGCGGCGCAAGCGCGCTCCTCTGCGCGAAGAAGCTCGCCGTCTGGTCAAGGTCGTAGTCCCAGGCGTGTGAGCCGAGCTGCGGAATCGGCGTGTTGTTGTACCAGAAGAGAACGCCGGTCGCGCGGTTCATGGCGAGGTTCCACGCCTCCCACAGCGCCCTGTGCGCAAGCGCGTCCGCCGCCTGCGACCTGCGGCAGTACTCGTCGAACGTCTTCGACTCGCCGTACGCGTTGACCGCACGGTGGTGGAACTCCGTCATCTTGTCGAAGCCGCCGCCCTCGCGGTACTTCCATGCGGCGACGTCCATCGGCCAGAGCAGGCTTTCGGGCATGAACTTCCTGCACTGGTCCGCTGCGGGCAGGGCGCACGTCCCGTACTCAGGCGAGAAGCCGTAGACGCGGCTGCCGCGCGACGAGGCCTTGTCCATGTAGTAGCCCATCGGATTCACCGGATAGTACGGCGAGCCGTCGTGGACGCCGTCGCACTCCGACTGCATCATGTAGCTGCGCGTGCCGTCAAGCCGCGCGATCAGCTCGCGCGTACCGGCGGTCTCGGAAGATTCGTTGGATGCTACGTAATGGCAGAGGCACGGATGCATGCGTATGCGCCTCACCTGGTCGGAAAGGTTTGCAAGGTACAGGTGCTGGTCGTCAGGATGGCGCGTGTCGCCGGTCATCCAGAACTCCTGCCACACGAGAAGGCCGTACTTGTCGCAGAGGTCATAGAAGCGGTCGCTCTCCACGATGCCGCCGCCCCACAGGCGCACCATGTTCACGCCCGATTCAGCCGTGAGGCGCACCTCCTTCTCCATGCGGGCGTCATCCGCCTTGAGCATCGCCTCCGGGATCCAGTTCGTTCCGCGGATGAACACCTTGCGGCCGTTCACGTAGAACTGCCGTGCGCCGCCAGGGCCGGACCGGTCCGACGAGACCTCCCTCACACCGAATTTGCACGAAACTTCATGCGAGCCGCCGTCCACGCGGAACTTAGCGACATAGAGGTTCTGCGCGCCCTTGTTGCGCGGCCACCAGAGCTTGGGCGACTTCAGCTTCGCCTCGAACCGCTCCACCCGGCGTTCGCCGCGGAAAAGCGTGATGTCGCGCGAGAGCACGACGTCGGAGCCGTCGCCCTCTACCGCAACCTCAAGCCGCCCCGAGACGCTGCCGCCCGAGTCTGTCGCATTGCTCACCTCGACTTCGATCTCCAGCGTCGCCTCGGACAGGTCCTTGCCTAGCTTCGTCTTCACGAACGGCGCATCAAGGCGTATCGTTCCCGTCGGGAAGAACGTCAAGTCGCGCCAGATGCCGGTATTGCGGTCGCGGATGCCGTCGGAGAACGTGAAGTCCCATCCGGCCGACATTAGCATCGTCACATTCCGCCCGATCTCGCCGTCGCCGCCATTGTGCCACTCGCCCTTCGCGCCCCACTTCTTCTGCTCCGGGCGTCCGGGATGGTCAACCGGAAACACCTTCACTTCTACGTGGTTGCGCTTGCCCGGCCTTACGAACTTCGTCACGTTCACGGGATTGCGCGCGAACATGCCGACCGTGACGGCGGCAAGCCGTCCGTTAAGCCAGATCTCCGACCGGTAGTTTATGCCTTCAGGACGCATCCACACGGTCTTGCCCGCATAGCCCGCCGGGATATCGACGTCGCAGCGGAATCTCGCCGTGTAGAAGTCGCGCCCTGCGTCGGCGACATCGGGTATGAGGCCAAGCTCCCTCTTGTTGTTGAGCCCGTAGTAAGGATCCGGCACCACTCCATTCTTCACGAGCGTGTTTAGAACCGTCCCCGGCACCACGGCCGGTATCCATTTGCCGGGAGCTGTCGTCTGCTCCATCTCCCACGGGCCTTTCGCCACAACCACCCCCGCATCGTCGCCGGGGTTTCCCGCAGCGGCAGCCCCTCCCACAACTACGGCGCATGCCGCAGCAGCCAGCGACCTAATCATCTTAATCTTCATCTTTTCTCTCTCCTTTTGCTAAGACCTGCCTCGCAACAACTTCTCAAACCCGGACATCAGCGCCCGCCCCGTAACAGCCGCTTCGCGTGGTTTCTACCCGCTTCCGAGGTCATTCAGAGGGGTGGAAACGCAAAAAGCCCTGTAAAACGCGCATTTCGCGGGGTCCGTCCCCCACCCGTTCTTTCAAACCATCTTGTAGTATTCTTCCCAGCCCTTGCGCGGCGGATGCCCCTTGAGGAAGTACGCGGCGTATTCGTCGCCGGGTATCGTCCCCTTCGAGACGTCGAAGTCGAATCCGCGCTTGACGCGCTGGGCGATGCAGCCGAGCGTGAACAGCTGGGAGATGCGTCCGGCGACCTTGAACGGACTCGTCGTCTGCGTCTCGCCTTTCACCGCGCGGATGAAGCTGCGGTAGTGCGACTCGGTCTCCGGCGGATATTCCGGGAGCTTCGCGTTGAAGTCGCCCACGAGGTGGAGCGGATGCTTGTGCGAAAGCGACTGCCAGACGGTTCCGTCGGCGCAGTACATCTCCTTGCCGGGGTAGAGCTTCTTTCCGGAACCTTCTTCGACGTTCGCCGAATTCTTCGGTATGCCGTCCGGCACGTCGAACACGAACCCCTTGGGAAGCTCCGGCCAGTTGTCCGCGCCGTCGTACCACTCGAGCCGGAACTCGTCGTGGAGGGCGTTCTTCGGGAACGTGAACGCGAGCGTCGTGGCGCACGGGAAGGCGAACTGGTTCCAGCCTTCGCATTTGAGGAGCTCGACTTTCGACGGCAAATCGCCCTTGAGCAGGAACTCGTGGACGCAGTCCATCGTGTGGGCGCCCCAGTCGCCGAGCGCACCGTTGCCGAAATCGTACCAGCAGCGCCATTCGCCCTGCGTGTATTCGGGCGAATATTCGTGGAAGCGCGCCGTGCCGAGCCACGTGTCCCAGTCGAGCGTCTCGGGCACATCGACGCCTATCGGATAGTTGAAGATGTTGCCTTTGTACTTGTGCCAGCGGCGCGCCATGTTCATGTGCACGCGCACGAGGCGCACGTCCTTGACGACGCCCTTCGCGACGTACTCCTTGAACTGGTGGTACTTGATCGTCGAATGCCCCTGGTTGCCCATCTGCGTGACGACGCCGTATTTCTCCGCCGCCTTCATCAGGAGTTCGCACTCTTCGTAAGTGTGCGCGAGAGGCTTTTCGACGTAAACCGCCTTGCCTAGAGCCATCGCGTGCATCGCCGCCGGGAAATGCGAGAAGTCCGGCGTCGCTATCAGCACCGCGTCGATGCCGTCGGCCATCGCGTCGAACATCTTGCGGAAGTCGCGGAAGCGCGGGACCAACGGATACTCCTTCATCGCCGGAATCGTCGCTTTCGCGCCCATGTCGGTGTCGCAGAGCGCGACGATTTCGCAAATGTCGGATGCGCCGTCGCGGAACTGCCTGATGTCGTACCACGCCTGCTGCCCGACGCCTATCGCCGCGAGACGCACCTTGCCGTTCGCCGCGAACGCGCCGGCGACTGCGCTGCGCGAAACGAACGCCGCGGCGCCGGCCGCCAGGGCCGTCTTGAGAAAACCCCTTCTGTCCATGTCAGAGCTCCTTGACCTTGAGGTTGCAGAAGCTCACGGTGGAGTCGCTGTGGTCCTGGAGGAGGATGCGACCTTCGGGGATCTCGCCCCAGTCCTGCGGCTTGCCGTCAGCGTCCTTGCCCCAGTCCGCGTACTTCGACGCCTTGACAGCGGCCTTGAAACCGGGCGTTCCGCGGTCGTATTCGAGAACCTTCACGCCGTTGAGCCAATGCTCGACGTGGGCGCCCTTCGAGACGATCATGCCGCTGTTCCACTCGCCCGCCCCCTTGACGAGGCTGTCGGCGTGGGCGGGGATGATGTCGTAGAGCGAGGCGGACTTCCGGTTGCCGTACCTGCCCTTGTCGGAGTCGGGATGTCCGTTCTCCAGTATCTGGTACTCCTCGCACGTCCCCTTGTTGAGGTTCTCGTCGTAGAAGTACTTCACTCCCGAGTTCGCGTTCTCCGTGAGGCGGAAGTCGAACTTGAACGCGAAGTCGCGGAACTTCCTCGCGGTCACGATGTCTCCGCCGCCGCCGAGCTTCTGGTCCTCAGGCGGGAGCGGGAACCACTGTCCGTTCGCGATGCCGTTGACCGGGCGCATCGTGAGCGTGCCGTCCTTGATGACCCATCCCTTCTCCGGCGGCGCCTTGCATCCGCTCTTCACGGCGAGCCATCCGTCGAACGTCTTGCCGTCCCAGAGGAGCTGCCAGCCATCGGCCTTCTCGTCGCCCGTCAGCGCGTTCGCGCCTTCGGGGGCGGGCTTCATCTTCGCTTTCGCCTTTATCGCATCGCATACGCCGCGCTCGTAGGCGATGCACTCGACTACGGCGAGGAGGTTGTCCTGGAAGTCCACTTCGTATTCAAGCGAGCAGACGCCCGTGTAGCCGATGTCCGCAAACGCCTGGAACACGGGGACGAGGTCGATCTTGCCGCGCGGAAGCGGAATCGAGGAGCCGTTCTTCTCGCCCTTCGGGAAGTTCTTTATGTGCGCGTCGTAGATGCGGTCGCCGTACTTGCGGATGGTCGCGGCGGGATCCTTGCCGCATCCGTACTCCCAGCCCACGTCGATGCAGAAGCCCACGCGCGGGTCGAGGTCCTTGACGAGGTTCCATCCGTACTCCACGTCGGGGTACATGTCGGGCGACGCCGGGCCGTGGTTGTGGATCGCGTAGCGGATGTCGAACTCCCTGACGAGCTTGTCGACCTCGAGGAGCAGCGCACGGGAGCCGCGGCGCTTGCCCCAGGAGTCCTTCTCGTCGGTCGGCTCGTACGGAACGCCCACGACCGTCTTGACGCCGAGGCGCTTCGCGAACTCGAACTGCTCGCGCAGCTTCGAGGCGTCCTTGACGTAGACCGGACCGATCGCGTATGGAGTCACGCCGTAGGACGCGCACTTCTCCTTGAACGCCGCGATGTCGGCGTCCGTCGCCGTGAACGGAAGGTGGAAGTCCTTCACGCACAGGTAGTGGACGTCCGCCTTCTGCATGATCGCGAGCGCATCGTCGATCGTGCGCTTGTGGAATGTATACCCGGCGACGCCGAGCCTGAACGGGACCGCAGCCGACGCCGACACCGCGGCGACTAGCACAGCACCAAAAACGACCTTCTTCATTTTGCGGAAACCTCCTTTAATCTTGCCCTTTATTTCTTTTTAAGTTTTACACTTTACACTTTAAACTTTACACTCTGTAAAACTCCTCCCAGCCCTTGCGGGGGGTGCCCTTCGAGCCCTTGAGGAGCGCATTCGCCTCGGCGTCGCCGACGATCTGCTTCTTCGCAGGGTCGAACTTGATGCCACGGTTGAGCCGCTGCGCGATGCAGCCGAGGCAGAAGACCTCGCTGAGAGGCGCGGAAACCGAGAACGGCGAACGCGTCTCCTCGCGTCCCATGACGGCAAGGAGGAAGTTCGCGTAATGGTTGGAGCCGCGCTTCGGATAGTCCGGAACCTTGCCGTCCGTGTCGCACATGAGTATCGCGGAGCCGTGCGAACCGCCCTGCCAGAACGTGCCGTCCTTCATCTCGAAGAACTTGCCGGGCACGAGGCTCTTCGCCGCGTCCGCCGCCGTCGAGCCCTTGGCCGCCGGGATGTTGGGATCCCATTTTGCCGGCCTGTAGCCCTTGGGGAGGACGGGCTTGTTCGTGACGCCCTCGTACCAGTCGAGGTCGATTGCGGGACGCTTCCCCTTCGCGGCGAACTTGAACGTAAGCGTGTCCTGCATCGGGAACACGTACGGATTCCAGCCCTGCACGTCCTTGATCTGTATCTCGGTCGGCAGCCCGAGGTCGAAGAAGCGGTGCATCGTGTCCATCGTGTGCGCGCCCCAGTCGCCGAGGCATCCGTTGCCGAAGTCGTACCAGCTGCGCCACTCGCCCTGCACATAGTCCTTGGAGTACTCGTGGAAGGCGGCGGTCCCGAGCCATGTGTCCCAGTCGAGGCCCTTCGGCATCTCCTCCTTCGCCGGGAACGCGGTGACGTTGCCTTTCCACTTGTGCCAGCGGCGCGGATTGTTCATGTGCGCCGTGAGGTGCTTGAGCTGCGACACGTCTATGACGCCGGTCTCGACGTAGTGCTTGAACTGGTAGTAGTTGTTGCCGCTGTGGCCCTGGTTGCCCATCTGCGTCACGACGCCGTACTTGTCCGCCGCCTTCATGAGGAGCTCGCACTCCTCGAACGTGTGGGCGAGCGGCTTTTCGCTGAAGACGGCGAGACCGCGTTTCATCGCCGCCATGAGCGCCGGGAAGTGGGCGTGGTCGGGCGTCATCACGGCGACCGCGTCGATCTTGCCGTCCATTGCGTCGAGCATCTTGCGGAAGTCCCTGAAGCGCGGGGCGTTCGGATACTTCTTGAGCGCCTCGACGCACTGCGGCCCGTCGAGATCGGTGTCGCAGAGCGCGGCGATGTCCACGATGCCGGACTTCTCGAACTCCTTGATGTCGTTCCACGCCTGCTGCCCGATGCCGACGCACGCGAGGCGGACCTTGCCGTCGGGACAGCTGCGGGATGAAATGCATCCCGATATGTACGGGAAAGCGCCGGCGGCGAGCGCCGACTTCAAAAACGACCTTCTGTTGAACTTCATGACTGTTTTACTCCTTGTTGTTATTTTACCTCTACAAGCGTCTCGCGCTTCTTGCCTGATGCGTCTTTCCACGAGAGGCGATAGCGGCCCTTGAAACCGCGGAACGCGACCTTGCCGCCAGCCGATTTCGCAGTCGTCTTCGTCTTCCACTCGCGGTTTATGAGATCGTCCATCGCGAAATAGGCCGTCTTGGGCTTCATGTCGCGCGTGAAGATGCCGGAGATTGACGGCTCGCCTGGCGCACCGCAGCCATCGACGACGTTCCACCAGGTTATGCCGTTCATCTTCTCGACGGCGAACCATGCGCGATAGCAGTTGCGCATGATGATCGCCTGGATCATCTGCCCGTTTGGCGAGTTGTCGGGCGCGGTAATGGTGATTTCCGAAAGATGGATCGGTCGACCAGCCTTAGAGACGCGGAGAAAACGCTCGGCTATCTTTTCCGGACGAAGGTGCTCCGGCCCTGCGCCTGCCGCGATCCTTGCGCTCTCCTTCGGGTTGAACAGATGCATCTGCGAGCCCACCACGTCAATGCGCGCGCCGTTGGCGACGAGGTCTTGCGCCTGCATGAAAAATCCGTCGCCCATGTTGTAGTCGTTGAGGTTGAACCATGCCGTCTTCGGCAAGTATTTCCCCGCCCATTCAAACGCCTTGAATGCGTAGTCCGCCGGCATCGGGCCGTAGAGCGAGCCGTCGAACGGACGGTTGCGAACGGCCTTCCGCCCGAAGCGGTCGAAGTCCGTGGCGCTCTCGTTCACCACGTCCCACGAATGGACGCGGTTCCCGTAGCGCTCGCCGATTTCGCGTACACGCCGCTCGTAGCGCTCGTTCTGCGCCTTGACAAACGTCGGCACGAGCGCGGCAATCTGCTCGCCGTTCAGCTTGGCATATATCTTCTTCCACGCCTTTTCCCATTCCTTGTCGAACTTGCGGGCTGGCGCACCCGCTGGAACCGATGCGTCCCAGCGCGGCACCTTCACGCCCGTCGCCTTTTCAAGCGCGGCCTTTTCGGATTCGGGACACAGTTCGTCCCAGAGCCAGTTCGGTGTCATCCACGTGTTGTTGCCCCACACGAGAGGGTGGCCGTGGATGCGGCAGCCGTGCGATTCGAGGAAGTCTATCACCGGATCGGTCGGCGGACGCCTCCAGTGCGGCTCGCGCTTGGCACCTTCGGGGTCGCGCTCGTATTCGCGGCACCAGTATTCCTCGCCGTCCTCTTCACACGCCTCGAAGCGCGGCTTGCCGGGGAACCGCTCGAAGGCCCGCCAGTAGAACGCGACGGTCGCGGAGTTGAAAAGCCCGCGCTCGGCGTCGTAGAGTTCCTTGTAGCGGTCGTTCCACTCCTTCCTGCCCAGCTGGTCGAAGTTGAAGATGTGTGCGCCGAAGAAGAAGGCATGCGTCAACTGCTCAACCTTGACCTCCGCACCGTCTGGCGCGGGGATATCGAACGAGGCGTCCGCCTTGCGATATTTTTCGATGTCGGCGTCTATCCGCTTTTGGACATCGTCGTTCCAGATGTTCCAATACTCGTTGCTCATCACCGAGCGGTCGATCTCGAACTGCGCCTGCGCAGACTGCGCAAGAAGAGTCAGCGCGGCAACGGCGATTATAGTTCTCATCTATTTTTCTCCTTTTATCTTGACACGATTATCGCATGAGGTAATTGCAAAACCCCTCTTCGCGAGACCGACGCGGCAAGCCGCCTGACTTGCTGACGCACGTTGGCGACTGCGGTTGCGGGGCAACAGGGTCAGACTTGATTGCCACATTTTCACGCGCGGACCCCAATCGGCAGCTATCGCGCCGCTTCAATCAGATCGGCAATGTTGTCGCGCCAGCGGTAAATGACATTGGAATCCGTGGAGAAGTTCTTTACGGAACGCGCCACTTCGTCCGGCACGGCAAGCGCCTCCTTCGCGGCGACCGCCCATGCGTCGCCCTTGTCGCCGTGAGCGGCAAGGCGCTTCTCCAACTCGCGCACGTACCAGAGGTCTTCCAGTCCGTCGCGGAAGTTCTCAAGC
>Ga0265298_10007432_pt1 | contig 13306 bp, 13 predicted proteins | sample AusTroGonzalo_MG_3_FD_193486 | JGI IMG/M metagenome (GOLD analysis project Ga0265298, IMG submission 193486) | Bovine rumen microbial communities from tropical cattle in Woodstock, Queensland, Australia - Gonzalo_01 | ecosystem: Host-associated > Mammals > Digestive system > Stomach > Rumen ...
ACCAGTTATGGTGGGTTCAGGATGTCTTCTGCAAGTGGTGTGCGAAACATCCAAAGACGATGTTCTTCGTGGTGCCTGGCAATCACGACCTGTTTGCTGAGCGCAAAGAACTTCGCAAGACGATAAAGTGGCCGGACAATGTAAAGCTGCTTGTTGATGAGGGATGCGAATTCAACGGGCTTAGCATTTACGGTACGCCTTGGGTGCCGTTCATAAATGGCAGTTGGGCGTTTGAAGAGGTGTTCCCAGGGCATCTAAAGGAGCGGTTTGCGGCAATACCGGAGAATCTCGACATCCTCATAACTCATTCGCCGCCGAAGATTCGTAACAGAAAAATAGATGTGTCGATTGACAGGAACTCACCGCATTTCGGGAGCGAGGACTTGACCGACGCAATATTGCGGAAGCGCCCCAGATTGGTGTTGTGCGGTCATATCCATACGGGCGACCACAGCCTTATTGAGGTAGGGCATGATGATGGAACGAAAACGCTTCTTCGCAACGTCTCTCGCCTTGATGAAGAGTACAAGGTCAGATATGAGCCATACATATTCCATCTAGATGGGCGAGCCTAGCTTAGCCACTAACCAGCGAGGGTCGGACCCATTGGTAGAGTAGAGAGTGGTGGAGTAGCGGGCTTTTGTTGAACAGCATAGCTGCAAACAGAAAGTAAGAAGGGTATTAGTGCAATACGGCGCATGTTATTGCATTAAGTGTCGTTGGTTATTGCAATAAGCGACATGGGAATGCTATAATACCCACACAAGGAGGCACTATCTGCCTGGTAAGACACGGCAAGATAGTCCGGCTTGTGCAGGTGGCATACACGATAGCGGGCGACAAGACGCGCAAGCGAGAAACGGAGTCTTTGTTGGCTGGAGCGAGAAGGACGGGATGCCGAGACCTTCTGCTCATAACGGATCATGAACATGATACAATATCTGATGGCGGGTATTCCATAAACGTCGTTACTGCACGGGAATGGCTTGTCTCGCATTGATGTGCGAGCGCATTGATGTGCGAGGACTTTGCGGGGACAGTCCCCCGCACTCGGGCGTCTCCGTATCGAAAGTCCTAGAACTTTCTGCCGAAAGTCCGAGGACTTTTTTTGTTTCTCTCCCGCCAGACGGTCCATAAAGACCCAGGGGGCGAATTTGAATCCGCAGACTGTATCTGTGCGCTCAGTCGTCGAGGAGGTCGCGGAGCCATCCGGGGCGGCGGCCCTCAGCGCGGCGGCGCATGTCTATCAGCAGTCCATCTATCGAGTGGTTTGCGAAGCGAAGGTTGTCGACCTCGTATATCTCGCCGACGAGTTGCGTTCCGGGTATCGCCGATACAGGGTCGCCCTTGCTGCGGATGTTGGAAATCCTCTTTACCGCGCTTTCGGCCACATCTTTTGGAATAGAGAGAAGTGTTATGCTCGAAATGCCCGCAGCGTTGTATGTGGCGCAGACGAGCTGCCGCGGCTCGGCTAGGTGTATCGTCGAATACGCGGCGATACCGCCGCCCAGGGAATGTCCCGTCACCACCATATTTGCATCCGGAAACGCGCGACGGACCTCCGCCAGCAGTTCCGCTCCGTAGATATACTGCCTCGGCGTCCCTCCGCCGCCCTGCTGGGCGTCGTGGATCCAGTCCTGCATCCAGTGCTCGTCCTCGCCAGGTGCGTTCGATCCGCGGAAGGCGACCACGATCTCGTCGCCGTCGGCAAGCCTGGAAAGCCGCGCTCCGAAGCCGGCGCCTTCCGTATCCTCTATGAATCCCGTTTCCGCTTCATAGCGGTATCTGCCTGAAATCAGGCTCAGCTTTGCGAATTCCTCCGGGGACAGGGGCGCATATCCTTCGGGAAGGTTCGGGTGTACACGGTATGCTGCCGCAGAGTGTTCGCCGATGGATATGAAGCGCACTTGCGTGTCGGCGTCCAGGTCGTCCCCGAAGGACATGACCTTCGCGCTCGCCCAGGCCAGCGTCGATCTTGCGGCGTTGCCCGTCGCGGAGACGGCGTCCGCCGAAGTGCGTATGACAGCGTTGTCGTCGCCGTAGCCGGTCTCAAGAAGGCGGCATCCGCACAATGCGGTCATGGCGATCACTGCTGATGAGAAGAGTTTTATGTTCATGTTTATGAATTATACCAAATCTGGGATGCGGAAACATACATAAGATTTCATTTGGGCGCGAAATTTACTGATGCGCAATTGGCGGGGTTTTGATATAATGCTTCCACGCCACAAAGCTGTTAAGCATCTATGCAGGACTACATCTATTCTGTGATCGCCTTCGTGGCGATGGTTATCCATCTGATAATCAACTACAAGCACAACCCCGACCAGACGGTTGTGCTCTCCGCGACGCGATGAACAGACTGCGGGAACCCGTCAAATGAAACAAGGAGGATGTGTGAAGACCGGGTTGGTTCTTGAGGGCGGCGCAATGCGCGGACTGTTCACGGCAGGCGTGCTGGACGTGCTTATGGAGAACGGAATCACGTTTGACGGCGCGATAGGCGTCTCGGCTGGCGCATGCTTTGGCTGCAACCTCAAGAGCGGACAGATCGGGCGCGTAATCCGCTACAACAAGCGGTTTGCGAAGGATCCGCGATATTGCTCGTGGCGGTCGCTTTTAAAGACTGGCGATCTATTCAATGCCGACTTCTGCTATCGGGAGCTTCCGCTCGAACTGGACGTCTTCGATGCTGTGGCCTATGCGGCAAATCCGATGGAGTTTCATGTCGTGGCGACGGACTGCACCACCGGTAAGCCTGTCTACCGGCGGCTTGACGCGGCTGACGAGACGGCGTTCCGGTGGATCCAGGCCTCGGCTTCAATGCCGCTCGTTTCGCGTCCCGTGGAGATTGACGGCGGCTTCTACCTCGACGGCGGGCTTTCAGACGGCATACCGCTCCGCTATTTCGAGTCGCTTGGCTACGGGCAGAACCTTGTCATTACGACGCGTCCGCACGGCTACCGCAAGTTCCCGAAGAACAGGCTGCTCATCAAGCCGTTCCTGCGCCGATTCCCTTCGATTTACGATGCGATAAAGAATCGCCATGTCTGGTACAACAAGACGCTCGAATACATCGACGAGCGCGTTGCCGCGGGCAAGGCGACATTGATAGCGCCAAAGGAGCCGCTGCCGATCTCGCGCATATGCCACGATCCAGACGTGATGCAGCGCGTCTATGACATCGGTCGCAAGGCTGGCGAGGAAAATATTGAGAGGATATGTCATGTCTGAAATCATTGAATGGTACAGAGACCTTGCGCAGACGATCGGGAGGGATCCCTTCAACCTGTTGCTGGAGTACATAGGAACGTTCGCCGGCGCCATATCTGGCATACGCCTCGCTTCGGTGAAGCGGTTCGACTGGTTCGGCGCGTACGTCGTAGGCTTTGTCACGGCGCTTGGCGGCGGAACGATTCGCGACGCCATGCTGAACATACCGCCTTTCTGGATGACCCACCCGAGCTACCTGGCGACGACGTTCGTGGCGCTTGTCGCGGTTTCGGTGTTCGGGCGGCGCTTCATATCAGAGCGCATAACGTGGTTCGTGTTTGACACGATTTCGATTTCGCTGTTTACCGTGATCGGGCTTGAGAAGACGCTCTCTTTCGGATTCCCGAGCTGGTGCGCTATAATAATGGGCGTCGTCACGGCCGTGTTCGGTGGCGTGTCGCGCGACGTGCTCATAAACGAGGTCCCCTTGATATTCCGCAAGGAGATATATGCAACCGCCTGTTTCGTCGGCGCTGTGCTGTACGTCGTCATGAGTGATGTCTTCGGCGTGGCCCCGATAGTGTGCGCCAGCGTGTGCATGATTGTGATATTCATTTTGCGTGCGCTTGCGATACGCTTTTCTTGGAGCGTGCCTGTCTTGAAGGGGCGCCCGCTCCACATGCGCAGGGACGACTCAAAGTAGAGGTATCGGCTAGTGAATATGCATCTGCTCGATTAAGGCTTATTGCGGTGTATTGACACTTAGGAGAAAATATAATAGAATTACAAGACAAAACCAAAGGAGAAGATTCATGAATAAAATGATGATTACGTTTTGCACTATGGCCGCTGCAGCGGTCGCATTCACAGCGCAGGCCGAGGAGACGCCCGTCCAGAACGAGCCCGCGCAGCCAGAGGCCGCGGAGGTCGAGGTGGCGGAGAAGGTTGATTCCCCGCTGTTCGAGGTTTCGCTCGCACTTGATATAAACTCCGCCTACGTCTCCCACTGCCGCATCTTCTCCGATACTCCGAATGCGCAGTACGACCTCTGGATGCAGATGAACCTTCCGGAGGACTTCGGCTGGCTTGCGTTCGACGTTTGGGCCAACCAGGAGCTCAACAAGCGCCACGCCCGCAACTGGAGCCACGGCGGAAACGGCGGCAACAGGCTCGGCGGCATCGGCGAGTTCGACTACGAGATCGTCTACGGCAACTCGATCGGACCGGTGAACCTCACGGCGTCCCACCTCTGGTACACCTATCCGCGCGGGGTCGGCGGCCGCTCCTCCAAGAATTCGTCCCAGAAATTCTGGACGGTCGGCGCCGAATACGACAACGAGTTCGTCGTCCCGAGCGTAAAGTTCTTCTGGGAGTACAAGCATGACAACAAGCCCGACGAGGCGTTCATGATCGACTTCGCGCTCTCCCGCAGCTTCGCGCTCACCGATCAGCTCACGCTGAAGCTCACCTCCAAGACGACGCTCTACACCTCGGAGTACGCGAAGTACATCTCCGGCGGAGCACTGACCGATACCGTGTTCGGCGGCTGGGACAACGGCGTCGCGCTGAACTACGCGCTTACCGACAACATTTCGCTCGGTGCGCACCTCAACTTCCTCTACAAGCTCGACCACCGCGTCCGCCACGCTTCGGGATGGGACACCTATTCGGTCGACAGCCCGCACGGCACGCACGACGGACTTCTCTACGGCGGAGTCTCCGCCAGCATCTCGTTCTGAGCTTGATCCGCCAGCGAAAAGGGGCTTACATGGGGCCTGCCCCATGTAACCTTTTTTCATTGAGCGTGTATACGGGGCATAAGGCACATCCAATAATGGAGGACGCAAAATGGCAGTTGAAATAAGTCTTGCGCAGTTCAACAGGATAGCATCCGGCGACTACAACGCCGGACAGATCGACATCAAGACCGGCAAGAACGGCCCCGAGCTCGTCAAGATCAACAACCATGTCTGGCAGACGAGCAAAAACAATGTCATGCTCTCGCCGGAGCGCATAATGGAGGTCAAGGAGGCTTTCCTGAATGCGCTCGAGAAGGCGAAAGTCCCGAAGGCGAACATGGACGCGATCCGCGCCAAGCTCGGGCTCCCCGCGGAGATTGACGCCACCAGCACCCACCAGAAGCTGGCGGACGTCCTCGAGAATCGCTACAAGCCCCTGTCGCGAGCCTTGGTGCGCGAACTGCTCGACGAGTACGCGAAATACGGCAAGGGCTACACGTATGAGTCCGCTGGGGAAGTATCATATGACGACTACCAGGCCGCATGGAACACTTCGAGGATGAGCGCCAGCCATGCGACCACACGCGACCGGACGAACTTCACGGTGAACAACATGTATCGCGATCGCGGAGACATCGCCGGCACGAGTCACGCCATTACGGACGCCATTTCGCTCCTTTCCACCTCGCGATTCCTGTCGGATGTCGAGGCGGCCCGCAACAACCGCATCACCGGCGAGAACGCGGTGAACGAGAAGGAAAAGCAGCACACGGTTCTCGTCAACTCCTTCCAGGGCCTTGTGTCCGCGGCGCTCAAGATTCTTCCGGCGAACGTGCGCGAGTCGGGTGAGTTCAGGCTCTCCGGCGAGACGGTGAAGCTCGTCAAGGGCGATGACGGCAGCCTCCAGGCCATCGTCGGCAAGGGCAACATGGCGACGAAGGTCAATCTCAAGATGGACGCCGACAAATTCGCCGCAAGGCTCCTCGGCCGTGCCGTCGCCGACGCCGAGACGCTCGGCGCCCCCGTTCTGAAGAACATTCTCAACATGGTCTACGACAACGACCTTCAGGGCGGCCTTGTCGTAAGCGAAAAGACGAGCCTTACGCGCAACCTTTCCGCGCTGATCCTCTCGAACAAGTCCATGAACAAGGTGGACGTCGCGGCGCTCGTCAAGGGCAACTACAACACGGGCATCCTAGAGGAGATGGCCGAGCGCGCCATCGGCGGCGAGAACGTCGGCGACTGCAAGGCGGTGCTCGACGCCTACCACGACAAGCTCGTCAAGGACAATGCCGACCTGCCCGAAGAGATGAAGACCATGCTCGGCAACGTGGCCAACCTTCCGCTTGAAAAGCCTGAGGGCGGCAATGGCGAATTTGTTGTGAAGGCGCCGATCACTGGCAACATCAACAAGGTCATCCAGGCGATTCCCCCGCAGGCCCCTGCGCAGGTGCCGAAGGCTCTCAATGACATCGGCGGACTCAATGGCGTCAAGGACTTTGTTGCTAACCTCGTCTTCTCCGACGACACGATGGTGGGCGACGTGGTCGTCAGCAAGGCCGGCGAGTCGATGCGCAAGATGCTGACGAACGACAAGAACGTCGTCGCGCTCGCTGAGATCATCAAGAATCCGTCGATACTCAAGACGGTGTGCGCGCCGAAGATCGCAGATGTTGTCATGGAGGGCTTCACCAAGATATCCGACACAATCGGAGAAGAGTTCAAGAAGGTGACGGGCAAGACCCTTACCGACGCAGCGAAGGAGGCCGACTTCGTCTCGCAGCTCTCGCAGTTCCTCAAGGACCCCAGCAAGATGCTCGGTGCGGATCTCGCCAAGTTCGACACCATCATCCTCTCGATGGCCTCAAAGGGATGCGAGAAGATACAGGAGTTCATCAACAAGGACGTCTTCAAGGTCGGCAACGCGAGCGTCAACGCCAACGGCGGCATCGTGAACAACCCCTACGAAAAGCTTTCCGCATCCGAAATCGGGAAGAACCTCGACGCTAAGGGCCTGAACGATATCCTAGACGCCGCGTCCAACTCCGATTCGCCTGGCCAGGTGGGCTTCTTCAGGCAGGTGATATCGACCTACTTCACATCGCTCGGCAAGGCCGATAAGCGCTCGTGCTTCTCCGCCGCGCTCAAGTATGCGCAGACGTTCGACTTCGGTAACCTCAAGGACGCGGAGCTTGAATCCGCGAAGGCCGTGGCCGTAAACAAGTTCACGGGCGCGATTCTGAAGGGGACGAGCCCGCTTCTCCAGAAGATGATGCAGGGCCTTCCCAAGGAGATCATGGGCGGCTATGCGGAGGCGCTTGACGACATGAAGTCGTCCCTCGCACCTATTCCGCGCAAGATCGTGCAGGCCCACTTCATGCAGATGATCAACGAGTCGAAGGGCAAGGGCGACGGCCAGGAGATCGAGTCCATCGAGCTGGAGAAGTCGCTCGGTGCGGCTTCCGTCGGCGAGGCGTTCCTCTGCAAGTTCAAGATCAAGGGCGAGGAAAAGCCGAAGAGCTTCGTGGTGAAGATCATGCGTCACGACGCCGAACGGCGCGTCAAGGCCGAGGCGGAGATCTTCACCGCCGCCGCGAAGAAGATAGGCCCCGGCATGGCGAAGACGTGGGAAGGGCAGCTCAAGCAGTACATGACCGAGTTCGACTTCCGCAACGAGGCCGCCAACGTGGAAGAGGGCGTCAAGCTCTACGACATCGCCGGCAACGACACGCATGCGCTCCGGGCGCTTGCGCCGGACGTGAAGTCCATGAAGATGTCCACGATCGTCGCGCCCAAGAAGGACGTGATGGTCGCGGAAGTCGCGGAAGGCAAGACGGTGGACAAGTTCTTCAAGTCTAACATCGCCGAGATCCGCAGAGCGGCCTCGTCCGTGTTCGAGCAGGATTCCGTCACGGGCCGCATCAAGTGGGTCGATGGCCCGATCGACCCCAAGACGAACAAGCCGAAGAAGGTGCCCGTCGTCAAGCCGGATATCCCTGGCGGCGCCCTGCCCAACATGATCGACTGGGCCCGCAAGCACTACGCCGACATCAAGGGGTCGCAGAAAAAGCTTGTTCAGGCCACGAAGGCGTGGTTCCACGAGGCGCTCCTCGGCAGCGGCAAGTTCCACGGCGACACGCACGCCGGCAACCTGATGGTCTCGGGCAGCAACATCACGTTCATCGACTTCGGCAACCTGTACCAGCTCAAGTCCTCCGTGCCGCTTCTCGACGAAGAGGGCAAGGTCGTCATGGATCCGCAAACGAACCAGCCCAAGACGGTGAACGAGCGGCACGAGCTCCTGCGCATCATCATGGGCGCCACGTTCCGCGACAAGACGTTCATGCTTGAAGGCTTCGAGAAGCTCCTCTCGCCGGCGGGCAAGGTCGCGCTCAAGGCGAACCGCGCCAAGGCCGAGGCGATTCTAGATTCGGTGCTCAAGAAGGGGCGTTTCTCCTACGATATGGTCTATCGCCTCAACGCGGCCGTCGCGGAGCTGCAGAAGCTCGGTTTGGAGCTGCCGCCGCAGATCAACTGCTTCGTGCAGTCGATGGCGCGCCTCTCCAACACGCTGAGCGAGATGAACACCATCATCAACCAGACGAGCGAGCTTCTCGACGCCGCCGACGGCTACATTCGGCAGGGTCCCGCGCCGCAGCGCGACGAACTCGACCTCCTCGGCATGGCGCTCGACTTCCGGAACACCCCGGAGGGCAAGGCGCCGGTGGCGGACGACCAGTCCGTCGTTGGGCTCTCGAAGAACGGCAAGGACGTTCCGATCTCCGCCTTCTGCCATCGCCTCACGGACGACACGGGCTTTGGCGGTTTCTCGCTCGAAGACGGCACTACGTTCAAGCCGGGCGGCGAGTACCATGGCCGCGTGATGGACCGCATACTGAATGCGCAAGACTCGGTCGCGGAGGCCCGCAAGCTTGCGGACATGTTCAAGACGCACGCTGACGCCGAACACAACGAAAGCTCCCAGATCTATGTCGATCTCGTGGATGAGGCGATCGCCAAGTTGCAGACCGACCTCGCCGCGGCTGATACGCCAGAGAAGAAGTCCGCCGCCGCGAAGGCATTCGCTTCGACCTACGGCACGTCCATGCAAAAGGTGATGGAGAGCATCCAGCAGATCGAAGGCTCTCTCGTGTACATGCGGACGTTCGAATCTGTCGAGGCGCCGTCCTCCTTCGCGAACGCCGTCATGACCACCATCATGGACAACTTCGACGCGCTCTCCGACACCTTCGCAGAATCCCAGGGGCGGCTGATAAAGGATGTGTTCATGATCACATCTGGCGAGTTGGGGGTCAAGTTCTGGGCCGGCGAGGCGACCCGCGTCCAGGCCGTGAAGGACGACGCGCTCAAGATGGCGGGCGACAATTCATACCAGATAGACATCGGAGTTTAAAAAGGAGACAGGATGACATTCGGAGAACTGATAGACGGGCTGGGAAAGAATCTCGGCATTGAACTGGCGGACGAAGGTGGCGCCACCGCAGTCGAGGTTGACGGACTCTCCGTCATCCTCCACGCGGCGGGGGACGACATCCTCTTCGTCCACGCCGATCTCGGCGAAATCGCACCAGAAGGCCGCGAAGATGTCGTCGCCGCCGCGCTTGAGGCGAATTTCCTCTATCAGGCGACTGGCGGGGCGACGCTTGCCGTCAATCGGCAGGACGGCCATTTGCACATCCAGAAATACAACTGGATCGAGCGTCTGGACGCGGAAAAGGCGTTGAAGGGCCTCAACAATTTCGCCGATGTCGCGCTCGCCTGGCGGAAGATACTCGAAGACCGCAAGCTGCCCGAGACGGCAACCGGCGGCTTCATGTCCGTGTAGCCCCGCCTCATGGAGCGACTTCTTAAGGCGATCGAATCGGCGAAATCCGTCGGCGCGCTGACGGGCGCCGGCGTGTCCACCTTGTGCGGAATCCCCGACTTCAGGGGGCCGAAGGGGCTGTACCGGCAGCCTGACGCGGAACGCATCTTCGATATCGACTGGTTCGATCGCGACCCTTCCGTCTACTATCGCGGCTGCGCCGACCTCGTATACGGGCTTGCAAAGTTCGAGCCCGGGCCCGTCCACCGTGCGCTTGCAGCTCTCGAGCGCGCCGGGCGGCTCTCCGGCATAGCGACCCAGAACATCGACATGCTCCACCAGAAGGCCGGCTCAAGGGCGGTCTACGAGGTCCATGGTTCGCCCATGCTGCACCACTGCCGGCGTTGCGGGGACGAAAAGAAGTTTGAAGAGATTCTTGAAATGCTCGCTGGAAGGGAGCCGGGGTTTGTTCCTCGCTGCGCGTGCGGCGGAGCTTACAAGCCCGACATCACATTCTTCGGCGAGGCCTTGCCCGAGCAGGCGTTCGTCGCCGCGCAGTCGCTTGCGATAAGGAGCGACGTGTTTCTCGTGCTCGGGACTTCTCTGACGGTCTTCCCGGCGGCGGGGCTTCCCCGCCTCACCCTGCAGGCGGGCGGAAAGGTTTTCATCGTGAACGCCCAGCCGACACCGCTCGACGACTATGCCGTGACTCGGTACGATGACCTTGGTGAGTTCGCCGACGCGATAAGTTCGATCTGCATATAGTCGCCACATTTATGAATTTGCCCTTTGCTTCGATTGTCGCGCCCGGTACGCTCATAAGCGTTCTGCTGGGCGTCGTGATGTTCGGAATGGGCCTCGCGACCAGGCTTGAGGACTTCAAGGTGGTGTTCAGCCGTCCCAAGGATATCGCCATAGGATGCGCGGCGCAGTTCACGATCATGCCGGCGCTCGCATGGGCGCTTGCGAGGCTTTTCGGTCTCGACGCAGCCCTGACCGTCGGCGTCGTACTTGTGGGTTGCTGCCCCGGCGGCACAGCGTCGAACGTGATGACGTATCTTGCGAAGGGCGATCTTGCGCTTTCCGTGGGGATGACCGGCGTCTCGACGCTTCTGGCGCCGTTTCTGACTCCGGCGCTGACGCTGCTTCTTGCTGGCAAGACGGTCGATGTGGACGCGGTCGGCATGTTCGTCGGAATCCTCTGGGTGGTGGTTCTGCCGATATGCCTCGGTCTTGCCGCAAAGCGCTTTTGTCCTAAAGCCACCGAGCGGGCAGTTCGCTACATGCCTGTCGTGTCGTCCGTCACAATCGCGGCGATCCTTGCGCTTGTTCTTGCGGCTAATGCGGAGCGGCTCGCCCAAAGCGGGTTTGCGGTCCTGGCCGTGGTGATGCTGCACAATATCTGCGGTCTGGCCCTGGGCTATCTGATTGCCGCCGTGTTGCGGCTCTCCGAACCGAAGCGCCGTGCGCTCTGCATCGAAGTGGGCATGCAGAACTCCGGCCTTGCTGCGAGCCTCGCCGCCGCACATTTTGCGGCATATCCGATGGCCGCCGTGCCGGGTGCCATCTTCAGCGTCTGGCACAACATAAGCGGCGCCATCGTCGCGCGCCTGTTTTCTTCTCGCATTCTCCTGCGCAAAAGGTAACTTTACTCCCCGTATCCTTTGCGCTCACAGATGGCGTAAAACGGCGAAGTTTGGTATATCACCGCCAGAATGGCGAAAGGAAAATGAAAATGAAACCAATTGCACGAACGATCCTCGTCTCATCCCTCGCGCTCGCGGCGGCGGGGTATGATGACACAGTGAAAAAAGCGGAATCCATCGGCATAATTGGTGGAGAGGACGGCCCGACTGCCGTGTGGATTCTCGATGATAAAGTCTGGTGGCTTGACCCAAAGCCCATAGTTTTCAAGACTTTGGTTGCCAATCCATGCTCATCCCCTGCCGATGCTGCTCGCATGGCAGAGAGAATCTTTGTGGATATCTACGGGAAGGGAGTGCTTTCAGAGAGACCTTGGCGTGTGACGGACACGAATGGCTGTTATTTTGTATGCGGGACACTGCCTGATGGCTTCCTTGGCGGTGTGGCACAACTGAAACTCGAGAAAGCAGACGGAATGGTATGGATATATCTTCACGGAAAATAGCTTTGCGGCTCCATCCCTCCGCCGCTCTGCGTAGGGGGATCCTCGTCTCATCCCTCGCGTTCGCGGCGGGGTGCGAGCCGGTCCCGTTTGCCACCGATGATTATGCTGTAGAGAAAGGTACAGTATATTTCCACATGGAGAATCCTCCTTGCGCGTTGAAGATATATGCGTTTGACCAGAATGATATTGCGGTCTTGAATGATTGGCTAGCACATCTCAATGATGGGCTCTCCGCTACATATGTTACGTTCGCGCCGGATGTATGTCTGGACTTTGACAAGTTGCAAGTGAACATTCATCCCGACGCGGTAATAGTACACGATAAGCGGAACGGAGACACATGGAAACAATATCACCGGAAGGCGACGAAAAAAGATAAACATATCCGTTCAATGCTCTTATCAAAGAAAGCGTCTGCCGTCCCTGTCAACGAAACCACAACCGAAAGGAGCGACCCATGAAACCCTTTGCAAGAATGATCCTCGTCCTCTCCAGCGCGTTCGCGGCGGCGGGCGCATGGGCGGAGTTGCCACCAAGTATTGTAGAGGTGCTGTTTGGGCTTACTGAAGGCAATGTCGCCTGCGGCAAAGACTATGGACAATGGGTCAAGTCTGACGGAACGGTAGTGTTTGTCAAACGCTTCGGGGTCTTTGACAAAGGGGAGTTCTGCGCATATGCCGACAACTCGAAAAATATCCATCTTATCTACAAGATTGAGATGCGGCAGGTTTTTGAAGCACCCAGAACATTTGATGATGTTGTGTTGGAGATTCGAGGCATGGAACAGACGTTGCTTAAAGAGTTGTATTCGCCGTGTTGCTTTAGCATAACGAAAACAGCAAATTCGTACAGGTCGATTTGTGAGGACATTGATTCGCAGGGCTGGAATGTGACGTTCTCTGCACTGCAAGACACGAACGGCACAGTGGTTGTTACTGCAAGCTTCGATAATGCGTTGCATCGCAACGGTAAATGGGTGTCGTGCGAAGACCTTTTTAATGATACGACAGATGATAGTCAATTGTGACAGTGAAATGTGAATCGAAAGGACGCAACCCATGAAACCCTTTGCACGAATCAACTTGTCCTCCGCCTTGTCCTCCGCCTTGTCCTCCGTAGCCTTGGCGAAGGGGGACGCTCTGCGTAGGGGGATCCTCGTCTCATCCCTCGCGCTCGCAGCGGGGTGTTGCACGGTTGACAGGACTGGTGAATACTATGTCGCGACGAAAAGCATGACTAGAGGCAAGTTTCCTCCGTCGGTTGGAGCTTACGGAATTATGCTCGGTGCGAACTATCCGTTGCCATGTTTCCCTCTGATACCTGTCGGGTTTGCTTGCTATGGCGCAGAGATAGCCGTGTTCGCCCCTCTTTGGGATACGT
>Ga0265298_10007433_pt1 | contig 13306 bp, 9 predicted proteins | sample AusTroGonzalo_MG_3_FD_193486 | JGI IMG/M metagenome (GOLD analysis project Ga0265298, IMG submission 193486) | Bovine rumen microbial communities from tropical cattle in Woodstock, Queensland, Australia - Gonzalo_01 | ecosystem: Host-associated > Mammals > Digestive system > Stomach > Rumen ...
CCCCGCCGAGGACTACGATGCCATCGTCACCGTCAAGCGTTCCCCCACGGACACCCTGTATTTCCAGTTGAGCGACAACGACCGCCTGTTTCCGAGCCATTACCAGAACGCACGGGGGCTGGAAATGCAGCGCGCCATCTGCCATCTCACGGAATATCCCTATCTGGACAGCCCCTATGGCCACTATGTCCAGGTGCATTGGCTGGAACTGCTGGAAAAAGGGATGGTCCTGAAATCGGCCGCTACGGGCGCGGGAGACGGGCTGGACATCCTCAACGACTGGATGACCTCGGTGGAGGACGGCTTCCTCACGCTGCATTACCGCACCTGGTGGGGCAGCGGCAGCGTCCGGCACCGCCTCACCCTGCACAGCGGGCTCAATCCGGACGACCCCTACGAACTCCTGCTGGTGCATGACGCCAACGGCGACGAGGCCCTGGAGCTGGCCGACGCCCTGGTTTACTTCGATATCAACAGCCTCCCCGACACGGAGGGTCAGTATAAAACGCTTACGCTTAAATGGACGTCTGGTGAAGGAGCGCGCACGTCAAGGCAGTTCCGCTTCCGCAGCAGGGAATGACCTGAGCGAGCAGGTACTGTTAGAGCAAGTCCGCAGCAAGGATCCCGCCGCACAGCGCCGTTTCTACGACCGCTACGCGGGCTATCTTACCGCGGTTTGTTCCCGTTATATCCCCGACCGGGCCCAGCTCAAGGACGTGCTGCAGGACGCCTTTATCCAGATATTCAACCATGTGGACGGATTCGAATACCGCGGAGAAGGCAGCATGAAGGCCTGGGTGACGCGCATCGTGGTGAACCACGCCCTCAAAGCACTGCGCGGCAGCGGAAAACTGGTATTCGTGGACGACATGCCCGATGCCCCCGAGGAAGAGGATTTCAGCGTCCCGCCCATCCCCGCCGCCGAAATCCAGAAACTCATCCAGGCGCTGCCGGATGGCTACCGGGCGGTCTTCAACCTCTTTGTGTTTGAAAAGAAATCCCATAAGGAGATAGCCGCCCTGCTGGGAATCAAGGAGGACTCCTCCGCCTCCCAGTTCTTCCGGGCCCGCGCCCTCCTGGCCAGACAAATCAAAACGTATATAAAAGAACACGATAATGGATAAGAACAAACAATGGACAGACTCGCTGCCTGAGCTCCTGGACGGTTATACGGAAACCGCCCCGGAAGGCTTGTGGGATGCCGTCCAGGCAGGCCTGCAGCCTCCGAAACGCCGCGCGCTCCCGCTTTGGTGGATCGCCGGTCCCCTGGCCGCCGCAGCCGCCGTGGTGCTGGCCGTGGTGCTGTGGCCGGAGCGCCGCGTGCCCCAGATTATCCTGCCCGAAGACGGGACGCCGGAGAGCCTGGCCGTAAACGTCCCGGACCAGACGCCCGCCAAGGAGGAACCCGTAGTAACGGAAATCCCCGCCGTCATCCCGGCCGTGAAACCCTTTGTCCTCTCGGCCTCTCTCCTGGCCGATGCCCATGCCGATACCCCCGCCGACGAGGTGACGGCTCCCGCCGAAACCCTCCTTCCCGCTGCCGACGACGCGCCTGCCGAAACGCCTGTCGAAACGCCCGCTGAAACGCCCGTAACGGAGCCCGCCGAGGCCAAGCCTTTCGAAACCCCGTTCATCCCTCCCGTACAGGAACAGATCAAGAAGAAATTCCGGGGCAGCGTGCAACTGGCCCTGCTCTCAGGCGGCTGCCTGAGCCCGGAAACCACCCTCCAGAAAAGCGGTTTCGGCCTGCCGGCCCAGCCCGGTATCGTCACCCGCGGCACCGATGCCGGCCTTCCCGGCGACGGCGTCACGGTTTTCATGGTAAACCGCAACAAAACCAGCACCCTGGAAGCGGAGCATTCCCAGCTCACGCGCTTCCAGTTCGGCCTCCATTACCGCTTCCAGCCCCGCTGGGGCACCGAAACCGGCGTGGTGCTGTCCCGGCTCCAATCCCGTTTTGAGAGCACTTCCGGGCAAAGCCAGTCCATTACCAAACGCCAGGTGAGCTACCTGGGCATCCCGCTCTACCTGCACTACCAGGCCCTGCAAAAGAATCGCCTGGGCCTCTACCTGCAGGCCGGTCCCATGTATGAAATCACGCTGGACACCCCCAGCACTACCTGGAACTATATCGCCGGAAAAGAACAATCGTCCCGTACGGATTATACCTATATACGGGACGATATCTGGTCTTTCAATGTGAATGCCGGCCTGCAGTTCCGGCTGTTCCGGCACGGGGCGATCTTTGTGCAACCGGGCTTCTCCTGGCATTTTGCCCGCGAGAATAACCTGGAAACCTATTACACCACCCATCCGGCCGCGTTCTCCCTGTCGCTGGGATACCGCGTCCTGCTCTATTAGAACAGGCGGATGATGCTGTCTCCCTTGGAGTCGCGGCCGCCCAGCGAGATGCCCACGCCAAAGACAATCTGGCCGGGGATGTTGAGGTCGTAGGTATAAAACTTATTCTTGGTCTCCCCGGAAGCCAGCTCGGCCGAATAGAAATTGGCCTTGGCGTTGAAATACATCTGATACCCCGCCTTGAGGGTGATGTTCAGGAAGGGCAGGCGGGAAGCCAGTTCCAACCCGGCGAAGACCTCATGGCCCGTGAAATGGGAGAGGGGAACGATGGTCTTCAACACATCCGGATACCAGGCGTAGGAGCCCACCAGGTCCACATCCATGTAATCGCAGATGGCGCCGCCCAAGCGGAGTTCATCGTTCAGGAAAAGCACCGTAAAGCCCGGCAGGATGCCGCCCGGCTGCGCCGTGCTCACCAGGTCCCCGTTCTGCTTGGGCACTTTCACATCCTGCGCCACTTCGCCCTTGAACAGGTGCTCCTGCAGCATCATGTTCGCGTGCAGCACCGAGGTGGAGAATCCCGGGAACAGGCGGAACTTGAAGAGGCTGGCATTGCCCACGGGCTGGAAGACCACCTCATTCTTTCCAAAGATGAACGGCTGCGGGCCGAAGGGCGCCTCCAGGCCCACCATCGGCGCCGGCACAAACAGATCGGCACTGATGAGGTGGAAGTTGTTGCGTGACCAGGACTGGATGTGATGGCGGCGCTTGGATTCGCGGTTGAACTTGAGCTTTCCCCGGTAGGCGACGGCATCCGTGCCGCCCCGGCGCAGTTCCACGTAATAGGGCTTCTTGCGCACCGGCAGGTTAATCTGCGTGGGCAGCTGGAGCCGGTTCACCAGGGTGGAATCGGCCGACTTGTCGCGCTTGCTGGTCTTCACCACCAGGTACAGGTTCTTGTCGTCGGTGGTCACATTCAGGGAAGAAACCTTGGTGAGGGCAAAGTGCTCCACCAGGGTGTCGCGGCGCTCGAAATCGGGCGTAAGCTGCCGGCGGGAAGGCATGAAGCCGTCCTTGCGCACGTCAATCTGCAGCCCGTCGCGCACCTCCGTCTCCTTGATGGCGACAGGCACCGTGGGCGTGCTGCCAAAGTATTCCCCGTTAATGTACACCAGGGCGTCCTTGGGCGTGGAGGTAAAGGCGAACACCTGGAAAGGAATCATGGCCACGGGCAGGGTGGTCATTTCGTTCTCCTTGATCACAAAGCTGTAGCTGCTTTGCTCGGCGATATGGCCTTCCTTCGAGAGCTGGAGGCTATGTTCGCCGATGCCGATCACATAGCGGTCCAGTTGCTCCACGGTGCCCACTTCCTGGCCGTCCAGAACCACCATGGCATCCCGGGCCTTGCCGGCATCCACCAGCTGGAGCACGCCCTTCACGGCCTTCAGCACCAGGGTGATGTTCTCGTGCTGGCCTTCCTTGAGGCGGCAGTTGTAGCGGGCCGTCTCGAACTTGGGCGCCGAGGCATACACATCCACGTCGCCGAAGGGCACGGGAATGGTACCGTCCTGATAGACCTCATAGCGATGCAGGAAGCTGTCGTCGTCGTAGGACAGGATATCCCGGCCAGAGAGGTTGATGGACTGGCCGTTGAGGCGCAGGACCGGAAGCTCGTCCCCGAAGGAGAAGCCCTCTTCCGGCAGCAGATTCACCGACACGGTGGCGAAGTTGGGACGCAGGCGGGTGGAGATATGGATATTCTCTTCCACGTTGTCGTCGGCAATGACGATGGTGGTATCCTTCATGGCATAGCCGTTCTTCTCAATGTGGATGCGGTGCGTACCGGCCTCCACGCTCATGCCCACAGGCGAACTGCCGGGGTTGCCGCCGTCAATGGAGACGTTGGCGTGGCTGGGAACGGTGGCGAACTCCAGGTACTTGCGGGTTTCCGGGCGGGCACTCTGGGTGATGTCCACATACTGGGTTTCGGCCTTGCTGCCCATCCGGATCACAATCCGGGTGCGCCGGGGCGCCTTGTCCGGGTTGAAAAGACCCTGGATGTAGATGGTGCTGCCTTCCACGCGTTCCACCTTGCACACGTTGGGATCTTCCGAGGTGGCGGTGAGCAGTTTGGGCTGTCCGGCCACGCAGGAAATGCTGTCCTGGCCACCGGTATAGGCAAAGTCTACACTGCCGCGCAGCGGATGGCATTCGTTCAAAATGGCGATGGCGTCGTCGCAGTCCTTCACCAGGGCCTGGCCCTTGTTGCGCTGGGCGGCGGTGATGCCGGGCGAGTTGGAAAGCGCCTTGCGGATGGTGGTCTTGGCTTTATCGTACTGGCCGTTTTCAAATTGCTCCTTGGCAATCTTATACTTGGCCTCAAATCCCGGACTCTGGGCGAATACGGGAAGCGCGACCGTCAGCAGCAATAGGCTGACTAGCATCCTGAATGTTCTCATAGCTATTTTTTCTTCTTTTGTAATTTATCCTGAATCTTGAGCAGGGTCGGGTCGTCCGGACGGATGGCCAGGGCCCGGCGGGCACATTCGAGCGCTTCATCCCGATAGGCCTTGTTGGGATAAGAGCGGTAATCGTTGTAATTGGACACGGCATAGCGGTTCCAGTACTTGAACATGGAATCCAGCTTGTGGGTCATCTGGTTGCGCAGGTGCAAGGTGGAGAAGTCGGAGAACAGCTGCCGATAGGTGTAGTTGGCGCTGTAGCGGTTCACGATGGTATCCACCCGCCTGGCCAGGGGTTCGACGGACTGGAGCGTGGCCACTTCCTCCTCGAAGGTGTCGAAGGCGCGCTTGCGGTTGCGCAGCGCATCGGCCGTCCGGAGCTGGAGCTTGCAGGAATCCAGCAGCTGACGGCACTTCGCCTCGTCCTTTTTCACGGCTTCCTGTTCGGCCCGCAACGCGGCCTGCACCCTTTCCTGCTCCTGTTTTTCCAGTTTCTTCACATGGTACTGGTAGCCCACCAGGCCACCGCCGCCCAGGATCACGAGCAGCAGGATGAGGATAAAGAACACCCGGGCCGATCCCTGCTCCCGCTGGCGGAGGGTTTCGCCGGCGTGCGGGTCCTTGAGCTTGGCCAGGATGTCCTCCACCAGATCGGTCTCGATATGATAGTGGGCCGACAACTGACGCCAGTTGATGTCACTCAAGAGGAATTCCAGCTTTTTGGGCAGCGTACTGCCGTCCACGATGAGCGGGAAGATAAAACGGCTGCCCTTGTTGCTCACGGCAAAGGTGAGCTCCTTCTGGGTGAACTCCGACGCATAGGCATTCTCGCTGGCTACCAGCAGCAGGATCTTCGAGTTCATGATGGCATCGGCCAGGATGAAGGGGAAGTCCGCGCCACCGGAAATGTCTTCCCGGTCTATGAAGCAGTGCACGCCCGCGGCCTCCAGGGAATCATAGATCTTCTCTGCAGTCTGGGCATCCTTTCGGGAATAACTGATAAATACGTCGTACTCCATGCCAATGATGCGTAAAGTACAAATTTACAGCAATTTTTTCAGAATTTCAACAAGCGCCCCCGGGGGTGCTGTCAATCCTCCCAGACGGGTGGCGGAAGCATGGGCATCAGCCGGGGCGGAATGGCATTGGACAAGCCGATGACCGGGGCCGGCGGCGTATCGCGGACGGGATCCGTGGGGTCGTCGTGGGCGAGGAATTCCTCCAGGGTGAGCGGCGCCGTGAGGCCGGCCATCGTACGGATGCGCTGCGCAATCAGGTACCGCTGCCAGGCAGAGAAATAGAAGCGGTTGTCAATCATGCAGCTGATCTTCTCGCTGCGCCAGCGGTAAAAGATGGTGTTGCTCGCCCCCTGAAACACCCCGATCCGACCATAGCGTGCATCCAGGGCCGTGAGGCTTTCCTTCACCACACCATTGTCCAGGAACATATCCCAGGGCGTCGGGCTGTAGGAGTCGGAAATATTCAGGGCGTACGGCACATTCCAGGTATGGGAATCTATGGCAGAAGGACCTGTCTGGTAAGAGGTTCCCCAATACTCATCTCCCAGCCGGCCAAAGCTGTGACCGCCGAACTCGTGCACCACGGTATTGCACCAGGTGCCCGAATTCCGGCCCATCTCATCCCGCTCGGCATTGGTTGTCGAGACATAGTCGGGCGGGGTTGCCGTGGCGCTGGCGGCCTGCTTACTCGGGAAGCCCCAGTTCAGCCTACCCTGCACCAGCGGCACCTGGCAATAGGTTTTTCCGTTGGAATAATTGTGGGCCATACCCCCGTAACGATTATCGTTGATAAGGATGAGCACCGGCACCTCGTCAATGACATGCGAGCCGTCCTTGATATCCGGACAGCGCTCCGACACGAACGAGAAAACCGTCGAGGCATCGGCCGACAAATCATTATACGAATCGGCGCCCCATTTGGAGCCGAAAAAGCAGTCCCGGAAGGTAGTGATGTTGCCGTTGCCGTCGGTAATGCTGGCGCCGGACTCGTTGGAAGGCACCGGCAGAATCCAGGCATTGAAATAACTCGCATACGACTTGTACGGCTCCGTGCCGAACAGGGCGTCCAGGGCCGCCGGCGCATCCTCCAGGGTGAATTTGGAGAGTTCATCGGCCGTATACCCGTCGGGAATCACCACAATGGAAACGGCCTTGGGCGCACCGGCGCTGGCCGTCTTATACTGGACGGGAGCCTGGGAAGCCAGATCGTCCGTAAAGGCGTCCCCCAGGTCGATGGTACCGAAGTCCGAGATGTCCGACCGGTTGAAGGTCATGCTGTGGGAACAGGAGCGCGTGGTACTCGCCGACCCGTCTGCGTTGGCAAACACCATGGAAAAACGGTTTTGCGAGGAAGGCGCCATGGCAATATAATAATCCGTATCGGGCAGGAAGGTCCCTTCCAGGACAACATTCGTGCTGCGTACATTATGGCTGGAGTAATAGAGGCTGGTGAGGATTTGAGGATCCCCGTCCGGATCATAGAAGACAAAATCGCCGGCAATCTCGGACATCCCCCGGAACGTGACGCTATGGACGCTGGAAACAATGTCGCCCGCGAGGCGGAACTTGACAAGCGAAACCAGGTTCCGGAACGAGAAATGGCCATCCTTTGTCGAAGGCGTGGCATAGGAAACATTGGCGCCTTCTGCCACACTCCCCGGCGTAGCCGTCTGGGTTATGGGAATGGTAGCCCCAAAGATGGGATAGCTCTGGCCACTCACCGTAGTCCTGGATATGGCAAACGCATCCGGATAAATGGCATACAAGGAAACGACGTCTCCGGAGACGGACCCCGAGAATTCGGCATTCGCCCCTCCCTCTGTGGTGATATAATACTTAGAATAATAACTGCCATTGGCCAACAGATTATACATCTTGAAACTGTCGCCGGGGCTCCACACGACGGATGCGCCCGTCCCGCTTGACTCCAGATGCGATTTGGTAGCAAAGCCGGCCACCAGGGTGTGCGGCTGGCCGCCCTGCAACTCGGGGCAGTCCAGGGGCACCAGCGCCCAGGGATCATAGACAGAAATTTCCGTTTCCGGAACGGTTACAGGGGCTTCCTTGCTGCAAGAAAGCACCGCCAAGGCACCGCACAGGCCCCATAAAAGTTTCTGGGTCCTCATAATATGTCAAAGATTTCATCGCTAAAAACCGGCGCTCCAAAAGGATTCTGGGGCGTCACCGAATAATCCTCGTTGCTGGCGGTGGTCATCACCGACTCCCGCAACCCGAGGTCTATGGCTTCACAACTAGGTGAAAAATAGATAGGTTGTCTCATAAGCGGTACCTCCTTGCTATGGGCAAATATAAGAATTTTTTTCAGTATCGCCCGATACTAACACGCTATCGACCAGCACCTTATAAAAAGAAGCCCCGCCACAGGGGGCGGAGCTTCGAATAGTAAGCCGCTGAAAACCAGCGACTTGTGTATCAAAAGAAGGATTAGTCCTCTTCCTGTTCCTGGGCGGCGTATTCCGCGAGGAGCTTGGTCTGGACTTCGGCCGGCACCTGGACGTATTCGGCAAACTTCATCTGGAAGGTGGCCGAGCCGCCGGTGAGGGAGCTCAGGATGGTGGAGTAGCGGTAGAGTTCGGCCAGCGGCACGCGGGCGTGCAGCACGGTGAAGCCCTTCTCCATATCCTGGTTCATGATCATGCCGCGACGGGTGTTGAGGTCGCTCATGCAAGGCCCCACATACTCGTTGGGGGTGAAGATGTCCACGTTGTAGATGGGTTCCAGGATCTTGGGACCGGCATTGCGGAAGGCCTCCTTGAAGGCGTTGCGGCCGGCGATGATGAAGGCGATTTCCTTGGAGTCCACCGGGTGCATCTTACCGTCGTACACATACACGCGGATGTCACGGGCATAGGAACCGGTGAGCGGGCCTTCCTCCATCTTGGACTTGATACCCTTCAGGATAGCGGGCATAAAGCTGAGGTCGATGGAACCACCCACCACGCAGTTGTAGAATTCCAGCTTGCCGCCCCACTCGAGGTCGGTGATGTCCTGGCTCTTGAAGTTGAACACGGTGTCCTTGCCGTCGATCTTGAAGTTCTTGGGGGCTTCCTGTCCTTCCACGTAGGGGCAGACCAGCAGATGCACCTCACCGAACTGACCGGCGCCGCCGGACTGCTTCTTGTGACGGTACTGGGCCGTAGCGATCTTGGTGATGGTCTCGCGGTAAGGCACCTTGGGCGCGTAGATCTCGATGTTCTGCTTGAACTCGTTGTTGATTCTCCACTTCACATAGTTGATGTGCTGCTCACCCATACCGGAGAGGATGGTCTGACGCAGTTCCTTGGAATATTCCACGCCGATGGTGGGATCCTGGGCCGCGATCTTGTTGAGGGCGTCGCCCACCTTGGCCTCGTCGTTCTTGTCCACGGCCTTCACGGCGCAACGGTACTTGGCATCCGGGAACACCATGTGCTTGATGGCGTCCACGCCGCTCTGGGCCAGGGTGACGTCGGTCTTGCCGGCCTTGAGCTTCATGACGCAGCCGATATCACCGGCGCAGATGCTGGAGACTTTCTCCTTCTTGGCACCCGCCACGGCGTAGATGGCGCTCAGGCGCTCGCTGTTGCCGGTTTCGGGGTTCACGAGGTCGGCGCCTTCGTTGAGGATGCCGCTCATCACCTTGAAGTAGGAAACTTCACCGAGGTGCTGCTCCACGCTGGTCTTGAAGATGAACAGGGCGGTGGGACCGGCCGGATTGCACACGATCTCGCCTCCTTCCAGGGTCTCCTGCTTGGATCCTTCCGGGGAAGGAATCACGTTGATGATGAATTCCATCAGACGGCGTACGCCGATATTTTCCTTGGCGGCGGTGCAGAACACCGGAACGGTCTCACCCTTGAGGATACCGGCACGCAGGCCTTCGCGGATCTCGTCGGTGGTGAGCTCCATGGTCTCGAAGAACTTCTCCATGAGTTCGTCGGAACCTTCGGCAGCCTTCTCCATGAGTTCGGCGCGGAGTTCTTCGGCCTCGTCGGCATAGGCGGCGGGGATATCCACTTCCTCGTTCTTCTTATTGTAGAACTTCATGGTGATCACATCCACGAAACCTTCCAGGCCGGGACCGGGGTTCACCGGGAACTGGCAGATCACGGCCTTCTTGCCGAATTCTTCGTTGATGGCGTTGCGCACGCCGTCCCAGTTGGCCTTATCGTGGTCCATCTGGTTCACGGCGATGACCATCGGAATGCCGTACTGGTCGGCATAACGGCCGAAGAGGGTGGTACCCACCTCGATGCCGGCGGTGCCGTTCATCACCATCACGGCAGCTTCCACCACCTTGAATGCAGCCAGCGCGCCGCCGGAGAAATCGTCGGAACCCGGGGCGTCGATGAAGTTGATCTTGGTGCCATTGAGCTCGGCATAGAGCGGGGTGGCGTTGATGGACTTCTGGTTGGTCTGTTCGAATTCGGTGTTGTCGGAAACCGTGTTCTTGTCTTCCACGGAGCCACGGCGGTCAATCACTTTGCCTTCGAAGAGCATAGCCTCGGAGAGCGTGGTCTTGCCACAGCGCGGAGCGCCGATGAGGACAACGTTACGGATGTTTTTAGTAGTGTAAGCTTTCATTGGTATTATTAATTATTTTTGCTGATTTTCGTAAGCTTGCAAATATAACCATTTTTCGCACAAAAACAATGTTTCCGGCGAATGAATTCACGAGCCCACGAAAGGCTTACAGCAGCAGGTTGGTGAAAAAGACGGCCACGATGCCCACGGGCGCCACAAAACGGATCAGGAAATAGACCAGGCCGAAGATGCGCCCGTTGCAGCGGCCGCCGTTGGTGAACTCGTCACGGACATCGGCCTTGGACATCTTCCAGCCCGCAAACAGGGTAAAGAGCAGGCCGCCCAGCGGGAGAAGCCAGTCGGAGCAGAGGTGGTCCAGGAAATCGAAGAAGGTGACGCCCAGCAGTTTGACATGCGAGAGCGGGCCGAAGGACAGGCTGCACAGGATGCCCACCCCCCAGCAGAGGAAAGCCAGCAGCAGGGTGGCGCTGCGCCGCTTCATGCCCTTCTCGTCGGTGAGGAAGGCCACGCCCACCTCCAGCATGGAAATGGCCGATGTGAGCGCCGCGGCCAGGATGGTGACAAAAAAGATCACGGAAACCAGCGTACTCACCACCGGCATCCCTTCGCCCATCCGGTTGAAGATATAGGGCAGGGTCTCGAAAACCAGGCCGGGACCGGCGCCGGGCTTGATGCCCGCGGCAAACACGGCCGGCATGACGGCAAAGGCGGCCAGGAGGGCAAACAGCAGGTCACTCACCGCCGTACCCAGTCCGGAGACCAGCAGATTCTCCTCTTTTTTCACGTAGGAGGCATAGGTAAGGATGGTGCCCACGCCCAGCGACAGGGAGAAGAAGGCCTGTCCCAGCGCGGCCGCCCAGGCTTCCGGCGTGAGGCGCGAGAAATCCGGTTTCACCAGGTACTCCACCCCCTTGTAGGAGCCCGGGAGCGTGAGCGAATAGGTCAGGATCACCAGGATGAGCACGAAGAGCACCGGCATGGCCACCTTGGAGAACTTCTCGATGCCTTGTTTCACCCCGCCCAGGACAATGGCCGCCACCAGGGCCATGAAGGCCGTGTGGGTGAGGATGGGCTGCCAGGTGGAAGAGATGAACTGGCCGAAAAAGCCGGACACGACGTCGGCCGGGCTGTCCGTAAAATTGAAGGAAAGCGACTTGAAGAGGTATTCCACGCTCCAGCCGCCCACCACGGAATAATAGCTCAGGATCAGAAGCGGCGACACGATGGTGAGGAGGCCCGCCCAGCGCCAGGGACTGCCGGGGGCCAGTTTGTCCATGGCCCCGAAGGTGTCGCTGCGCGAACGCCGGCCGATGATGGATTCGGCAAAGAAGATGGGGACGGCCATCAGCAGGCTGGCCGCCATGTAAACCAGCACGAAGGCGGCGCCGCCGTTCTCGCCCACGATGTAGGGGAAACGCCAGATATTGCCCAGGCCCACGGCGCTGCCCGCCATGGCCATGATCACCGCGAAACGGCTGCCGAAGTGCTCCCTTTTCCGTATCATATCACCAGGGAGGCCACCATGGCCAGGATGCCCAGCGGCGCCACATAACGCAGCAGGAAGAGCACCACCGGGAACAGTTTGACGTTCCGGCGCAGGGTGCCGCCGTTGGTAAGTTCCGTAAAGAGGGCCTTCCGGGGCATCACCCAGCCGGCCAGGATCACGCTCAGCAGGCCGCCCACAAGCAGCAGGCCGTTGGAGGCGAAGCTGTCGGCAAAGTCAAAGAGCTGCAGGCCGAAGACTTTCACCTGGGCCAGCGGGCCGAAGGACAGGCTGGCCAGGGTGCCCAGCGCGCCGCAAAACAGGAAAAGCGCCAGGCAGGCCGTGCGCCGTTTCCAGCCCCAGGATTCGGTGATATAGGCCACGCCCACTTCCATCAGGGAAACGGAGGAGGTGAGGGCGGCGAACAGGATGGTGACAAAGAACAGGATGGCCGCGGCCGAACTGAACACCGGGCTGTTCAGGCCCATCTGGGCGAAGATATAGGGCAGGGTGTCGAAGATGAGCCCCGGGCCGCTGCCCGGCGCGATGCCTGCGGCGAACACCGCCGGCATGATGGCGAACCCGGCCAGGTAGGCAAAGAGCAGATCGCACACGGAAGTGCCCAGGCCCGCCGCCATCAGGTTCTCCTGCTTTTTCACATAGGACGAATAGGTGATGATGATGCCCATGCCCAGCGAGAGGGAATAGAAACTCTGCCCCAGGGCATCCACGAAGGTGTGCCCGGTCACCTTGGAGAAGTCCGGCACCAGCAGATAGGCCACGCCCTTCATGGCCCCGGGCAGGGTGAGGGAATAGACCGTAATCACCACAACCAGCACGAACAGCACCGGGATGGCCACCTTGCTGAACTTTTCAATCCCCGATTTGACGCCGAAAATCACGATGGCCATGGTGGCCAGCATAAAGCCCCAGTGACACAGGAGCGGGGTCCAGGTCTGGCCCACGAAACGGCCGAAGGAGCCGCTCACCTGCTCCGGGCCCAGGTGGATAAAGTCCAGCCGGCAGGCCTGGAAGAGGTATTCCACGCTCCAGCCACCCACCACCGAGTAGTAGCTCAGGATCCACAGCGGGGTAATGACGGTGAGCATGCCCAGCCATCGGCCCGCCCTTCCCGGGACCAGGGCGCTGATGGCCGTCCGGCTGTTGGTGCCGCTGCGCCGGCCCATGGCGCTCTCGGCCAGAAAAATGGGCAGGGAGAGGATGAGGGTGAAGATAATGTAGATGATGACAAACGCGGCGCCGCCGTTCTGGCCCGTCAGATAGGGGAAACGCCAGATGTTCCCCAGGCCGATGGCGCTGCCGGCCATGGCCATGATAACAGCCGCACGGCCGCTGAAATTCTCCCGCTTTTTCATACGCTTGATACACTACCTTGTGGTGCAAAGATAATGAATTCTGGAAATAATTCGTTATTTTTGCGTTATGCAACAGTATTTAGACCTGCTTCGGCACATCCGCGCCCACGGGGCCATGAA
>Ga0265298_10007434_pt1 | contig 13306 bp, 6 predicted proteins | sample AusTroGonzalo_MG_3_FD_193486 | JGI IMG/M metagenome (GOLD analysis project Ga0265298, IMG submission 193486) | Bovine rumen microbial communities from tropical cattle in Woodstock, Queensland, Australia - Gonzalo_01 | ecosystem: Host-associated > Mammals > Digestive system > Stomach > Rumen ...
GACTATGTGATGGCAAGACAAATCTCTATGTATTTGGCTCAGAAATTTACGAAAATGCCAACGTCACGTATTGGTCAGCTTATTGGCGGCCGAGATCACTCCACCGTTATTCATAGTTGTTCTGCCGTTGAACAGCGTCTAAAAGTTGATAAGGCATTCGTTGAAGAGTTGAATAGCATTGAGACTTCTTTCCGCCTAAAAAGATCATAATATAACAGATGGTCGAGCGTTATCCGCTCGACTATTTTTTTTCTTCTTTTTTTTGATTTAGGACTGTTTTTGTACTTTTTAACGAGGTTTATAATATAGAAATCGTTTTATTTCGTATATTTGCAACATCTTACTACGCTAAATAGACCTAATGAAACGTATTCTTTCGATAATCATTCTTGTCTTGCTCTTAGGGAATGTTTCCGTGAGAGCAGAGATAAGTATGGATGATTCGGTTTTCATTTCATTACGTAATAAGATGGGGGAGGCCTTTAATGCTGCTGATAGCGTGCAGTTTTCTCGTGCTATTATAGAATTAGAGAAATATTGTCTCTCCAAAAACGATCTACATGCCTATTATACCCAGCGATGTAACGAAATCGTGTTTCTCTTAAATCGTGAGGATATTTTTGGTGCATATAAAAAATCTTTGAAACTTTCACGAGAATTACGTGAGCGCAATCTTACACGTGAAATTTATATGGCCATAAATATGATGGGGCATATTTATCATTATTGCGGTAATAATGAGATGGCTCGTCGGTGTTTTAATGAAACTCTTGAGATTATGGAAAAGGAAGGCTATACCGAAGGAATGCCTCCCATTTACATGAATCTTGTTCAGGTGGAGATAGAGGAGAATCCGAAAGAAGCACTTCGGTTGATTGATTTGGCTGCTAAATATTGTACGACTGACAGTCGTCTGATAGATGTTGAGGCCTATCGTGCTATCTATTACTTCAAACAGAAGGATATGCCTTCTTTCCGGAAAGCGTATAATACATATAAAAAGTTGGAGAAGAAAGGACTTACTTCTGTGCATGGTAGTTCTCTTGAAATATATAACTATCTGACACAAAATAAGGTTGACAGCGCTTTCGCTTTGGCTGCTGAGAATTATGATCGGTTCGGTCATGAGGCTGCTATTTACGAATGGATAGGGGACTGGGAGAATGCTTATTCCATCATGAAGAAGGATATGGCTGAGACGGACTCTATTAATGCTGTTATCTTAAGCAATAGCATGGAAGGTATTCAGAATGAGCTTGACTTGTTTGAATATGAGCAGAAATTGGCTCGTCAACGTATTATCATTCTTACTGGTCTCGTGTGTATATTGGTGCTGGTTATTATAACAATGGTGGTCTACAATGTCATTCGCCGTCGTAATATCCGAAGACTTGAGGAAGCCCGCGACCGTGCATTAGAGAGTGACAGAATGAAGAGTGCCTTTATTAATAACGTAAGTCATGAAATTCGCACACCATTGAACATTATCTCGGGCTTTTCTCAGGTGATGGCAACTTCCCATAACGAGATGGAGGATGCAGAGCGAATGAGACTGGTACGTCTGATATATAAGAATACTGAACTGATTGTTTCTTTGGTGGATGAGATGCTTGATCTCTCTATGGCAGAGAGCTCTAATTCGTTGGAGTGTAAGGATCTCGTCGTGATTAATGAGATGTGTCATTCTGTATTGGAAAAATATGCTGACCGGAAGAATGATAATGTAGAAATCTTATTCACTTCTAATGTTGACGATGAATATAAGATTCTTTCTCATAAGTATATTTTACCCAAGGTTATTAATGCGCTAGTTGATAATGCTGTGAAATATACTGACGAGGGTACTGTCAGCTTGAAGGTGCAACTGCTCCAGAAGTCGATAGTATTCGTCGTTGAGGATACAGGTCGTGGTATTCCTGCTGCTGAGGCAGAACGCATATTCGACCGATTCGAGAAGTTAGATACATTTATGTCTGGTCTTGGCTTGGGACTTACATTGGCTCGAGCTCTTGCTGCTCGTCTTGATGGAACCATAACCCTAGATACAACATATAATGAGGGAGCACGTTTTCAGGTAGAATTCCCTCTAAAATAGTTAATTATTCAATCTTTTTATGACATTCAAGTGTTTTGCCTTAACAGGTTTACTTTCATTACTGTCCTTCTCTAATTCCTATGCTGGCAGTATTGACGATATCCGTAGTGAGTTGGAACGGTCATCGTTATCACAGATTCAGGAAAAAGTGTATGTCCATACTGATAACAGTTGCTATTTTGTTGGCGACACGTTATGGTATAAGGCTTATGTAGTGCGTGCGGACAATCTTGTTCCAACTGATCTTAGCCGCGTTCTTTATGTTGAACTACTGTCGCCAGACGGTCTGCTCGTCGAACGCCAGCAGATTGTGATCAATGCCAAAGGCTATACATGTGGACAGTTTGTGTTGACTGATTCCTTGTATTCTGGATACTATGAGTTGCGTGCCTATACCCGATGGATGCTGAATTTTAATATGCATCAACATCATTACAGTACGACTGATAGGTGGGCTTTCTTCAGTAAACAGATGGCTGCTGATTATTATCGTGTTTGGGAAGGTCTTTATTCCCGAGTTTTTCCTGTCTATGGAAAGCCTGAAACGGCAGGTGACTATTCTTTGCGACGGATGTATCAGCGTCCTAAGGCTCGCATTCCAAAGCCTAAAAAGGAGAATTTGATTGTAACATTCTATCCTGAAGGCGGTCATCTTATTGAGGGTGTTGAGAATAATGTTGCTTTCGAGATTGTTAATCAATTGGGAGAAGCAATTAATGTTAGTGGTACTGTAGAATCTGGAGATGTTCAGTCGTTTAAGATTACTCCTGAGTATATGGGGCGTGGTTCGTTCCGTGTTACCCCGGGTAGTAGTCGTCTAAAAGCATCCTTTACTTATCGTGATAAAAACTATACATTCTCTTTGCCCCGTGCAGAAAGAAATGGTGTTTCAATGCTCTTGCGCGATAGCACAGTGAATCTGTCATTTCAGGGACTCAAACGGGAAAGTCAATATGCATTGTCGATCTTGTGTCGTGGATCTTTAAAACATTTTCAGGCGATTTCCTCTGATGCAACTCGCGTTGACTTACCGTTCTCATTATTGCCTACTGGCGTAAATGAGATAACTATCTTTGATGATGAAGGACAGATACTTGCTGATCGCCTGTTCTTTGTGAATCATCATGATTATGATTCTACTCTTATTACTGCACCTATTATAACCACTCATACCTATAATCCTTATGAGAAGATTGAGATTCCATTCCAATGCTTAGGCGTAACTGAGCCAACTTCGTTCTCTCTCTCTATTCAGGATCGTAATACGTTGGAACCGACCTATGATGATGGCAATCTCATGACGTCAATGCTCCTCTCCAGTGATCTTCGTGGCTTTATTGCTCGTCCAGCCTATTATTTTGAGCGCGATGATGATCAACATCGTCGTCATCTTGATTTGTTGATGCAAGTTCAGGGGTGGCGCAAGTATAAATGGCAGGAGTTGGCAGATTCTACTCATAAGCTTCGCTATGCGCCAGAGTTAGGTCTTACTGTCGAGGGCCATGTATATAAGATGATTCCTCTTGATGAGGTCGAGCCTGATGAAATCGAAAGTTGGCTAACTGGTGTGGGTATGATTGGAACGAAAGATCCTACCGATCCAAATTCAACAGAGAATCCTTGGGCAGAAGAGACACAGAGCGAAATGGAAACCATTGGAGTGGAAACTGCAACTGAGTCGACAGTTACGACAGGCCTTGAGATGGGAGAGTTCAGTCAGTCAATAGCAGGCTTACGCAGTTATAGTGGTTCTCTTCGAAAGGATGTCCTTGTAGAGGCTGAGATTTCAGTAGGAAAGGATATCGTAGGTTCTGTTCAAAAGACGGAACATGGGCATTATCTATTTAACGTTCCGCCTTTCTATGGGGTAGGGTATTTGAATATGAAGGCCTATAAAGAGAATGATTCTATTAAGAAAAACATGATTTCGCGTAGTGATCGAACGGTACTTGACGAAGATGCTTTCCCGGACTATTACGTTAAGCGCGATCTGTTTTATCCGATGTTTACTCATGAGTATAATTATTATGAGAAACATCAACCAGATATCGATGAGGACCTGATGATTGATTCAATTTCTGATCTCTCGATGGAGAATGATGTCTATCAGTTGGGTAATGTTACGGTGAAGGGACGTCGTCGTGGGCGTCGCGCAATCGATTGGAATAAACCGGCTTTTGTTGTCGATGCCTATCAGATGTATAATGATCTAACCGACTATGGATTATCTTATGGTAAGCTCGATATGCGCTTGTTCCCTGTTCAAGTTTGCCGTTATCTTTTTGGCAATATGAACCGCTATCGCATGTTTAATGTTGATGGACGCTTGGATGGATATACTTATTATCGTAACTATTCACCATATACAATCGGATCAGAGGCCGAAAAGGAAGGACTTGTACGTGCTCATCGCACACCGCAGTGGTATATCAACCAGTTGAAGCTGAGACGTTTGCAGGATATTCGTGTCTTTACCGACTATGAGCCACGCAATGAGGATTCTACGATGGTTGAGTCAATGAATGTAGCGGATGCGACTGTTGATCTTGTGTTGATACCTAACGATGGAAAGCAACCATCATTCCGTGATCGCCACATATTGTTTCAGGGATTCAATGCGCCTGAAGCATTCTATCAGCCAGACTATAGCGAGCGACAGCCCGAAACGCCCTCCGATTATCGTCGTACCCTTTATTGGAATCCGAATGCTGTGACTGATGAGGAGGGTCGTTTTACCGCAACCTTCTTTAATAATAGTAAGCCAACTCGCATCACAATGTCTGCTGCCGGTGTGACTGCTGATGGTAGATTGTTGCATAGCAAATAAAGACGATTTGATGGATCGTGATGACCTTAAATGGTGGGATTTTAGGTCTTGAAATCAAAAATAGTAGGCATTAGTCAAAAATCTAATGCCTACTATTTTGTTGTTTACCATATAATAACTAATTTTGCAGCGCAAATGTGTTTCTTGCATATTTGTTCAATTAAGATTTATAATTATTAATAACTAAAAAATAAACCTTATGAAGAAAATCTCTACTCTTTTTCTGATGATGTTCTTTTTCTGTGTAGGTGCAATGGCTGACGTCGTGTTAGGCGATGTCAAGTTCAGTGTGGCTGACGGAAAGAAACTGAATCCTACAACAGGTAAGATTGTTGTTACATTCCCTAATGTTACTGGTGTTGCGGATCCTACAACTACATCTTTCGTACTGGAAGGAAATTTCGGTAATGATGACCTCGTATTCGATGGTATGACTGGTACATTCGCAACTGGTGTTACTTTCGATTTGGCTGACTTCGATCTCCAGCCCTCTACTGACTACACCCTGAAGATTACTTCTGTGAAAGTAGACGGTGCTGAACTGGCTGCAGAGGGAGGCTATTCGCTTAACTTCAAGACTCGTGGCGCAGAGCGCAAGATGTCATGGACGTTCTCTATTGACGAAGCATCGGTCGCTAAGATTCTGGAAGATGAAAATGCAGAAGGCAATGAGACAGCCGGTGTCGGACAGTTCTGGTCTGTTATTACTGCAAATCAGCGTCACTATGTTCACCAGAAGTTGACAGGTAGTGAGATTATGCTTGACGCAAATACTCCACTTCCCATGACTGAGGAATTGTTCTTTACTATCAATGCCGATAAGGTCTATGTAGGTGATGTTACCGACACGAAGTATAAGAATAATTTGGTCTTCAATGCCAATGCTCAGCAAATTACTATTCCCGATTGTCAGGAGGGTGATCTTATTACTTTTACTGGCTGTAAATATGCAACCAAGCCTACTTCGTCAAAATTTCCTGTGATTGTAGCTATGAATGGTGCTGCTATTGCAGTTGACGGATTAGTTTCTTCTTCTGGCCTTAAGGACTCACTTGATGTTCCTAAGAATGCAGCAAACTTAAAGTTTGAAGTAGTGTCTTCTGGTGACGTTTCATTTACTATCGGTCAATGTAATTTAACGGGTATAACCATTGAAGAGGGACAAGAGAAACTGCCTCGTAAATACAATGTGGTAGCAGCTTACTCAGATAGCATTTCTAATGTTACTCTGAAGGAGCTTGTAGCAGAAACCCAGGGAACCACAGGTTCAAGTGTAAAAGCTATCTATCCTTATTGGCTTACTGATGCTGAAGGCACCGTTTATACTTATGGTTCAAAGGGAAATCCGTTTGAAGAAACTTTCGAACTGAAGAACGGTGAAGGCGACACAACTTTCGTTGTTAATTATAAGAAGACTGCTTTTGAGGGCGCTGTTTACCTCTCTGAGGGTGAAGATATCGAAGGCGCAGTTCTTTGCACAAGTGCTAATGCTGCTGTTCGTTCTTCAATGGCTAAGGCTGCATACGTTACTGCTGATACAAAGCTCTGCACACTCCAGCCCGGTACATATAAGGTTCGCGTTGTGCTCTTTGATGCTAACAAGACTCCTGGCTATATTTGCAAGTTGGCGAAGGGCACTACTGAGAATGATACGATTACTTTCACCGCTTCAGCTACCAACTTCGATGAGTTGGAGTCTGATTTGATTGAAATCACAGAGGCTACTGATATCACCCTGGTTGCTGGTGGTGGCGATAACACAGGTCTTGATGTGATTGTAATCTACGCATCTACCGATGCTCCTGACGATCCCGATGCTATCGTTGACGTTCAGAACGCAACTCTCAAGAAGGCTACACGCAAGGTTGCTAAGGATGGTCGTATTGTTATTGAGACTGCCAATGGCACCTTCAACGTTGTTGGCGTACAAGTGAAGTAATCCTTTTTACCATAAACCACGAATTTCGCGAGCGGAACGAATTGGTTAGCTAAACGCAACAATTCGCAAGACTCGAGAAATTCGTGGTTCTTTTTATATCATTTATGAACAAACTACTACTTATCTTATCTACTTTTTTGTTGCCTGTAGCCGTGATGGCTGCTGATGGCGATGTGACGATGTCAGTCAGTGGTATGACCACTAAGATTTCCGATGGCACTTGGAGTATTACTATCAATAGTAATGGACGTGTCAGTTCCCTGCAACGTAAGGGAACAGAATTCCTTGCCAGCAATGGCATCTATTTCGACTATACGACTTCCGAGGGAAACAAAGGTCTCAGTCCCTCGAAAGTAACTGTAATCAAGAATACTGTTGAACACTGCGAAGTCTTATATAGCGCCACTTCTGGCAATACTATCTTCGAACAAGGCTTTATCATGCGTAAGGGTGTGCCAGGCATTTACTCTTATGTCATAGCTACAGGTACGGCAACTTCTGCCAACGAACCTATCAAGGAAGCACGTGTTTGCAGTCGTCTTGCTGATACTATGCTGAATGGTTATGTGGACTGGCGTATGAACGGTCGCATGCCTTCGAATAGTGAGATGGCTACAGCTGAGAAAGAGGAAAATACCATTCAGGATGCCACCTACCGACTTTCTGATGGTAGCATCTATACTAAGTATAACTGGGCTAACTATGTAGAGCGTGACACCTTGCACGGACTGTGTGGGTTGAGTAATAACTATTATGGCCTTTATAACATCCCAGTTTCCTACGAATGGATCAACGGAGGCTGCGAACGTCAGGAACTGACGGTTCATGCTACCAGTAAATCGCCTATTACCATTCAAATGCTCCAAGGTGAACACTTCGGTGGTCAGGCAATGGTACTGAATGAGGGCGAGAAGAAACTCTATGGTCCGTTTCTGATTTGTACAACCTATAGTAAAGATCCTGTCAAGAGCGCACGCAACCAGTGGGTGAAGGAGGTCGAAGCATGGCCTTACCAATGGTTCGAGAATGAACTCTATCCTCGCGAACGTGGCGTGGTGAAAGGCCATCTTGATGTAACTACTGGTCAGCGCAACGACAGTGTGCGTGTTGTCCTTGCTCAAGAGAAAGGTAAGGATCCCATTGAGATGATGCACGGCTATCAGTTCTGGACACTTACCGATGCCAATGGCGACTTCGAACTCAAACATGTACGTCCTGGTACATACCATCTCTATGCTTATGCCAAAGCAGGTGAGGTAACTGATATGTTAGAGAAGGATGATATTGTTGTCAACGTGGGAGATAACGACCTTGGCAACGTTACGTGGACACCTAAGAAATACACGGAGTTGTTGTGGATGATAGGTCAAAATGATCGTCGTAGTAGTGAATTTCGTTATAGCGATACTATCCGCCAGTATGGCTTGTGGGAATTGGTTCCTGCTAACCTTACCTATACTATAGGACAGAGCAACGAGAAGACCGATTGGTATTATGCCCAAACACAGAAGAATGGCACTTGGACTATCAAGTTCAACCTTGATGAACGCCCTGCAGGACGTGTCTATCTGACCGCTTCAGTTGCGGGCTGTGCTGGTAGTGGATCTACTATCAATGTGAAGGTCAACGGTACGCAACGAGCTACTTGGAAACCTGGTGTCAATGATGCTTCCGTCTATCGTAGCGCCGTGAACAGTGGACGTCATTATCTTTTCATGACCGATTTCCTCAATACAGGTCTGAAAGCGGGGGAGAATACCATTACCTTGCAACTTACCGGTAGTGGTAGCAAGGATGGTGTTTTATATGACTGTATCAAACTGGAGGCAGGAACGCCTGTGGTATCTGGAATTATTGATGTCGTCCATAATGTTTCCGACTGTAGGCCCACTAAATATTTGCACCAGGGTCGCTTGGTAATAGAAAAAGGTGGGGAACGTTATGCTGTTGATGGAAAGAGAATATTTTAGGAATATGACAAAAAATAGAGTAAAAAAGCAATAATTGTTGTCTTCTTTTCTTGCGTCGTATTAGTAAAAATGCTTATCTTTGCCGCCGAAATAACTAGCTTTTACTATTTTAATCTCTATATTAATCTCTATAATTTACTTAATTACTTAAAACAAACAGTTATGAAGAAACGTTTACTTTTTGCCTTTATGGCTATGTGCGTTGCTGTTTCTGGTTTTGCTCTTGAGAAGAACGAGTATGTATATACTCCTCAGGGACGTTTCCAGGTTATAGGTGACAATCTGAATGCAAACAATGCATTCCAGAACATGGATGGTTGGACAGCTATTGGTGAAGGAAAGACTTTAGCGGACCTCTTTAACGTCAATGCCAACGGCTTGGCCGATGGCATGAACTCTGTACAAAGTCTCAGCTCTACTGCTGGAGAGGGTATGTATTTTAAGTTCGAACCATCATCTGCCAGTGATACCTATGTGGTAAGCTTTAAGATGAGGGGTGCTGTTCTTGATAACGTCAGAATCAGAATTCCTGGTGATGGTTACAAAACAGAGAGCAACTTGGTTAAGGTTGCAGGTAATAGTGACAATGCCTATACTCATCCCAGCACAGATGGAGAGGTGATTGTCAATACCGCTGAAGAACTGACTTCAGACTGGCAGACCTTTAACTATGCTATCGTAGGTGATAATACTCCCCGTACTTGGTTCATTTCTTTCACAGCAATGGCAAATACAATTGAGATTGCCGACCTTCAGATAGCTCCTGCAGTTCAACTCGCCGACCTCCGTCTGCGTGATGCAATGCTGGATAAACTGAGTGTGTATAAGAACTGCTACAAATGGTCATCAGATGTTCTGGAGGAATATGCCTTTGATGAGGCAATCGAAGGCCTTCAGAAAATCACCGATGAAAGTAATCAGACTGCACTTGATGAGGCATTGGCTACTGCAAAGGAGATTCTTGATGAGTTCATCGTGAAGAATATGGATGACTATCTGGCTGGTAGCTATGATAACTATTTGAGCGTCAAGACAACTAGTGGTAATACACAAAAGGTGAATAATATCGGTGTTTGGAATTGTCTTCCTTCTGGACGTGGCCACTGGATGAATAGTGATTATCCCGATATGGCTCACTTTGCAGGTAATACAGCATGGAACTATGGTAATGTAAATGATCCTATTGGCGTATATACACAGAAAACCTTTGATCCAGGTTCGTATGTATTCGCTATTGAAAGTAGAGGCGCTGTTCGTGAGGATCCTACTTCTTCTTCATGGACAACCAATGACGGTCTGAAGCCTGCTTATGCTATTGCTTATGTTGTAAAGATTGTTGACGGCGCTGCTGCAGATACCATCACGTCTGAGGTGAGGAGCATAGAAGCTCTTAACTATACTCAGTTTATGGTAACAGCAAAGATTGAAGAGGCTGGAACCTATGAGGTTGGCCTCAAGGCTTACTGTAAAGATGCTTATAAGGATCTGAAGAATGGTTCTGTAGTTTATGTAAAGGACGCTTCTATCTGGGGTAAGAACAATAATAAGTACAATCAGAAGCAGCTGGGCTATGAGACTGACGTTCGCGAGCAGATTTCTACTGGCCGCACTCAGCTGACTACTGCTACTACAAACATTGCCGATGCTAACTATTTCTGGGGTAAGGCTACCCTGCAGGCATGTGTTGACACCGTTGAAGTGAAGATTGCTGCATACGAGGCAATGACTCAGGACGATATCATTGCTACTTATGAGGACGACTACGTGAAGTCTACTACCGATTCTACTGGCTACATGGTTCGTGAGGTTTATCAGACTGCCGTTAAGGATATCATTGCGGCTAACAAGCTGTTTGTCGCAGTAAACGATACTCTTGCATCTATCCAGACTGCTATTGAGAATGCAGAGATTGTAAAGGGACAGCGTCTCTATGATGCTGCAACAGGTAAGGACGCTTTCCAGACCGCAATCAATGCTGCTAAAAATGTACAGAGTCAGATGAAGGCTGCTCAGTACAGCCAGGAGAATGCTGCAGCTATCGTAGCAGCTATTAAGGCTCTTGATGAGGCTGTTGAGGTGTTCAAGGCTTCTGTTCCTGCATCGGCTATTGCAACAATCATTGATATTGACTTCGAACAGGATGCTGTTCTGAACGCTGAGACCCAGCTCTACAGTGTTCCAGGAACTGCGGGTTCTATGGAGTTCTCTACATGGTCTACTGACGGTTCAGGCAGCCAGCCATTCGAAAAGGGCTATTGGTCAAATGGTGAGCAGCTCTGGAAGGGTTATATCCGTGTAGGTAACGGTACTGGTACAACCTTGTTCGACGCTACCGAGAATGGTTCAATGGGCACCAACATTCTGAAGGTCGCTTGTGATTTCTATATTCAGGGTCTGAGCGGTCGTGATCTTGGCTTCTTCCTGAAGAATGCTGCAGAGGGTCAGGAAGAAACAGAGGTATTCGGTCTCTTGCGTAACTATTACAACGGTACAACCACAACCAATACTTGTGATCTTGATGTCAGTGTAATTTGGGCAAAGTCTGGTGGTAGCTATAACAACGCTTCTCCTTCTGATGCAGATACTTTGACTGCTAATCCTTTGCAGAAGACTCACTTCGAGGTAATCCTTGACTATGGTCGTAAGAGCATGTATTGCACAGCTAACAGCGTGAATGGTTCTGCAACTTCTAAGGAGATTGTTCTTGAGAGCATTCCTAATAAGTTTGTTCTTCAGAGTAACTATAACAACAATGATCGTCGTCCTTGGTTTGACAACCTGAAGATTCAGCGCATCACTGCTGGTTCTACAGAACCATTCGTTCCTTCTGGTATCGTAGAGATGACTGCTCCTGAGGCCAAGGTCGCTGTTCCTTCTAAGTACATTAAGAACGGCCGCATCGTGATCAACGGTAAGTATGGCATCAATGGCGTACTGATTAAGTAATCGATCATGAAATAACAGTTAGTTCGAAAGAACTCCATTTTTCAAAGTCCTTTCAGTGGAACGCTATCCTTACAGGGTAGGGAAGTCCGACTGAAAGGACTTTTTTTGATTATAATTTGATGCTTCTTTTCCCCTCTCTGAGCTTGCAGTTTCATTAAGGTCCATCAACCCCAAGATTTTGAGAAAAGAGGTGTGAAAAATGCGAAAAACCGTTTTTCGTAGAAAGTAGCGTGTTAAAAAGTTGCAAGTTTGGATAATTTTTTGTTATTTTGCGCTCGATTTTGGGGTACACTGTATAGTGTAGTTCTAATTTTTCGTACCATAAGCAGCGAACAAATCAAGAAATTATAAATATAACTATCATCTCTATGAAAAAAGTCTTTTTGTATGCCTCCCTTCTGTGTTTAGGCATCGTATCCTGTAAGAAGGACTACATCGTGCCAGAGGGAGAATTGCCATCTTGGCTTGGCGAGAGTATCTACAAAGAGCTTCAGGAGCCATCTCATCTCGAGGGTACGTTTAATACGTATTGTCGTCTGATTGATGATTTGGGCTATGCTGAAGTGCTGAGTAGGACCGGTAGTAAGACCCTCTTCCCCGCCAATGATGAAGCTTATGCAAGATTCTTTGCAGGTGGAAACAATAAGTTTGGCGTCAGCAGCTATGAGGAACTGACCCATGCGCAGAAGGCTGAGCTGTTGTTTTCTACGATGCTCGACAATGCAATCCTTGTTGGAACATTGTCAAACAAGCAGAGCAGTGCTGGCAACCTTGTGCAGGGCCAACTGGTAAAGCATGCGACAAACATGCGTCTTTCTTATGCATTGAAGACGCTTCCTGCTGCTAATTGGCCTGAGAACAACAAGTATTTCGCTGCCCTGAAGGCCGAAGGTGTCAATTCTATTCAGGCATTGTTCGACAACACTGTTGCCCCGATGGTGCATTTCACGGGTGAGTATATGTTGAACAACAATATGACTGTTACGGGCGATGACAGCGACTTTAAGATTCTCACTGGTCATGATTATGTTGATGGCGACGCTTATATCTTTGACCGTAAGGTGATAAAGAGTGATGTCGTGTGTCAGAACGGTTATATCCATCAGCTCGATGAGGTGCTGGTGAATCCTGGTAACATGGCTGAAATACTTCGCAGCAACGATGATACCCATTATCTGTCTCGTATGTTGGATTACTATAGCTTCCCTGAGGCTTATGAACTGGCATCAGACGATGATGCATCTGGTTCTGGTGCTAAGAAGCAAGTTTATGCCATCCGTTATCTGAGTCAGAACTCTCAGCGCGTGAAGCTTTCTCAGCCACAGCGTGGCATGACGGTAGCCGACAATCAGTTGCTCGACTTTGACCCAGGTTGGAATAACTATAATCCCACCTTGAAGGGACAGGATGTGGAGGACGAGGCAGAAATAGCAGCTTTCCTTGCTCCTGACGACAAAGCTGTGGAAGATTATTTCCTCAAGGAAGGTGCTTACATTCTCAAAAACCTGGGAGATCCTTCGCTTCCTGTG
>Ga0265298_10007436_pt1 | contig 13305 bp, 15 predicted proteins | sample AusTroGonzalo_MG_3_FD_193486 | JGI IMG/M metagenome (GOLD analysis project Ga0265298, IMG submission 193486) | Bovine rumen microbial communities from tropical cattle in Woodstock, Queensland, Australia - Gonzalo_01 | ecosystem: Host-associated > Mammals > Digestive system > Stomach > Rumen ...
TGTGACGATTTTTAGCGGAAAGTGTGTGTATATGCCAAACAAACACGAAAAAGAAAAAGAAAACAATATAAAGGCGTGTTCCGTTATCAGGGACAACCCTTCAGCAAAACCCGTCGCAGTCATTCAGGCTGTACGGGCAATCAACAAGTTATTGCCACGCGATAACCCCGAAGAACACAAGGCGTTCAATAAGAACTTGAAAGCCTTGATCGCGATTCGGGACAATGTCGCGATTGAAGACACGATTCGAATTATGGCAATGAATACGATCAACACTATGTTGGAATCAGCAAGTCCGGTTCAGGATAACCGACCGACTGAAGCTGACGTAATGAACAAAATAAGGGGTGTCAAGAAATGACCGATTACAAAGGCGTTGTTTACCTTCAAAACAAACTGAACAACAAAAGAAGTCGTGTTTTGCTTCGTTATAGGTATTACGAGCAAAAGGCAATCACAACCGACTTGGGTATTTCAACCCCTAAAGGTCTTGAATGGCTGAATTCGATTAACGGTTGGTGTACGAAAGCCGTTGACAATTTAGCCGACAGACTTCAGTTCGACAAGTTCGACGACGATTACTTCAACTTTCAGGAAATGTTCGAACAGAACAACCCCGACATTTTCTTTGATGATTCCATTTTGTCGGCTTTGATTTCTTCCTGTTCCTTCGTCCTTGTAACAAGGGGCGAAAAGAACGATTTAGGCCAGCGAATCCGCTTTCAGGTCATTGACGGCGGAAACGCAACGGGTGTCATTGACGACTTCACGAAGCTTTTAACGGAAGGTTACGCAGTCTTGAAGCGTAATGACAACGGCGACGTTGTTTCATACGCTTATTGCACAATCGGAAAAACTGAAATATACGAAAACGGTCAGTTGATCGCGACGGAAACGTTCAATGCAAACTATTGCGCTTTAGTTCCGATAATCTATAAACCCGACGCAAAACGACAGTTCGGACATTCCAGAATTTCCCGCGCTTGTATGGACTACGCACGACAAGCAATGCGAACAATCAAGCGAATGGAAATATCGGCTGAATTCTATTCTTTCCCGCAAAAGTACGTCACGGGACTTTCGCAAGACGCTGAAGACTTGGATAAATGGAAGTCGGCAATGTCCGCAATGTTGGCGTTCACAAAGGACGACGAAGGCGGTTCGCCGACAGTCGGTCAGTTCCAGACGGGTTCTATGTCGCCACACATTGAACAGATAAAGTCTATCGCTTCAATGTTTGCGGGCGAAACAGGTTTGACCCTTGACGACTTGGGGTTCGTGACAAGCAATCCTTCTTCCGCTGAAGCAATCAAGGCGGGACACGAAGGACTGCGACTAATGGCAACAAAGGCGCAAAGGTGTTTTTCCGTCGGCTTCAAGAATGTCGGTTATATCGGCGCGTGTATTCGCGACAATCAGGCATACTTGCGCGAAGAAGTATTCAACACAAAGGTAATTTGGCGACCGACGTTTGAACCGGACGCGCAAATGTTGTCGGCAATCGGCGACGGAATCCTGAAGCTGAATCAAGCAATGGAAGAAGGCGGAACATATATTGACGGCGAAAAGCTTCGTCGCCTGACGGGGATTGACTAATGGCACTTACATTCGACGACATAAAGGGCGAATTTATGACGAAGGTCAACGCTGACCCGACCGTTCAAAAGTGCTTACGCACGATCAGGGACGGAAAAGGGACATATAAGACCGCGAACAAACTTGCGGTCAGGGTTGGCGAAACGTTGGGAAAGGTTCTGAAATCACACGAACCGATTGAAAATATCGACGAATGGGACTATGTGAATTTGATTCCGCAGTCTTTGGGACTTAATCAGGAACTTATCGTCGAAGCTTGTCGGGACGTTCAGAACGGATTGAATCAGAAAAACGGATTCGGAATCAGGTACGCTGAACCAAAGTTCGATTGGGACAGGGTCAACGGCTTGATTGACGAACTTCGGAACAATCCAGAATTTCACAACATTGAAAAGTCCTTTTATGACCAACTTGTCAACTTTTCCGAAAACATTGTTGATGATTCTATCAGGGACAATGTCGGCCGGCTTTATCGTTCAGGAATACGAACGATCGTGGTCAGACAGGCGGAATTTCGCGGTTGTGCTTGGTGTCAGGAAGTCGCGGGGTCTTACGACTATGCGGAAGTCCGCGACACGGGGAACGACGTCTGGCGACGACACGAAAATTGCCGTTGCACGATTGACTATATAACCGAACGCGATTCGGGTTTTTATAGTGAAAAAGTAAACAACGCGAAGAAGGGGTGATTTTATGCTGAATCATTCGCGGGATAAGCCAATAAGAAAGGGGTGAAACGACGGTGACAAGAATCGGGAATCAAATCCCGACACAATCCGTTGTTTTACCATACGAAAAGTCATACGGCGACGAAGCCGTCAAGCTTTACAATCTGACAGGAAACGTTTGTCAGGATTGGCAATCGTTACTGTTAAACGACATTATGGCGACGAACGACGACGGTCTTTGGGTTCATACCAAATTCGGTTATTCGGTTCCGCGTCGTAATGGTAAAACCGAAATCCTGACCCAAAGGGAACTTTGGGGATTGCTGAACGGTGAACACATTTTACATACCGCACACCTGACGGACACGGCACACATTGCGTGGGAACGAATTATGTTCCGTTTGTCGGAAATCGGACTGAAACCCAAAAACGCGATCAAGGGTTACGGAAAAGAAAGAATCGCAATGAATAACGGCGCGGTTATTGACTTCCGAACAAGGACTTCTTCGGGCGCGTTGGGTTCTGGATATGACTTGTTAGTCATAGACGAAGCGCAAGAATACACGACAGCGCAACAAACTGCGTTGAACTACGTTGTATCAAGTTCGAAGAATCCGCAAACCTTAATGTGTGGAACACCGCCGACGGCTGTTTCAAACGGAACGGTCTTTCGTGATTACCGCGACAAGACCCTTCAGGGCGAATCCATTAACGGCGGTTGGGCGGAATGGTCAGTCGACCACAAGACGAACGTCAAGGATAAAGAAGCGTGGTATTTGACAAGTCCTTCGCTTGGAACAATCCTGACCGAACGAATTGTTCAGGACGAAATCAACGGCGACGACTTGGACTTCAACATTCAGCGATTAGGACTTTGGATTCGATATAATCAGCAATCCGCAATTTCCGCGCCTGATTGGGACGCGTTAAAGGTCGAATCATTACCGAAATTCAAAAAGCCGTTATTCGGTGGCGTGAAGTTCGGTCGTGACGGCTTGAACGTGTGTCTTTCGCTTGCGGTCAGAACGGACGACGGTCGAATGTTCGTTGAATCAATAGATTGTAGGAATCAGCGTGACGGCAACGAATGGATTCTGAACTTCATAATGAAATGCAACTTTCAGACCGTTTTGGTCGACGGTGCTTCCGGTGTTGAAACATTCCTGAAGGAATGTAAAGAACAAAAGCTGAAAGGTGTTTCAAAAGTAGGTTATAGGGAAATCATTCAGGCTTCGTCAGACTTTGAAACCGCGATCGCAAACAAGGTGATTTGCCACAACGGGCAACCCGCTTTAAGGCAAAGCGCGACGAATTGCAAACATAGAGCAATCGGAAGCGGTGGCGGTTATGGTTATTCGACATTAGACGACGAAATCGAAGTCGCCCTTGTCGAATCTGTTATTTTGGCAACTTACGCGTGTTCAAACGCAAAAGAAGCGAAGAAACAACGCGTTAGTTACTAATATTTTACGTTTACCGAACGGATTGAATCGGGGAAAGGACACTAATATGTCAGAAACAAATGAAGGCTTCAAGCCTATCGAAACGCAAGAAGAACTGAACGCAATCATTAAAGACCGCCTGAAGCGCGAACGTGAAACCACGGAAAAACGCTTTGAAGGTTGGGTTTCACCTGAAGACCACGCAAAAGCTATTGAAGACGCCAACAGGGCGTTTGATGATTACAAGAAGGTTCACGACGGCGACGAACAGACAATCAAGGAACTGACCGCGAAAAACAGGGAATATGAAACGGCAAACCTGAAAAGCCGAATCGCGCACGAAGTCGGATTGTCATATGAATGGGTTTCACGAATCGGCGGTGATGACGAACAGTCAATCCGCGCTGACGCTGAATCCCTGAAAAAGTTGGTCGGTTCTGGAAACAACGTGACACTTCCGACCAAATCAACCGAAACCGAAACACCGAACGCGCACACCGCGTCGATCAAGTCGGTGTTGAACGGTATCAAAGCCACATAAAAAATAAAAAAGGAAGGTAAAAATTATGGCTTTTGCAAGTACTATTTTTCCCCACGAATTAGTTAAGGAAATCTTTTTGGGCGCGAAGGGTAAGTCCTCAATCGCTAAACTTTCAGGTCAGACACCTATTGCTTTCAATGGAACTGACGTAATGACATTCAGCCTTTCGGGTGAAGTTAACCTTGTTGCTGAAGGAAGCGCAAAGGCTTCACACACAAACGGCGCGGACACAATCAAGATTGTTCCCGTTAAGGTTGAGTATGGTGCAAGAGTAAACGACGAATTCGTTCGTTGCGCTGAAGCTAAACAGCTTGAATATCTTTCCGCTTTCGCTGAAGGTTTTTCAGGAAAGATTGGTCGCGGTCTTGACATTATGGTTATGCACGGCACAAACCCCGCAACGGGCGCACTTGCTACAACTCTTATTGGTGACAATTCCTTCGACACAAATTCCGACGTAACAGGCGTTACATACGACGGTTCAGACCCCGAAGGAAACATTGCTTCCATTGTTTCTTCTATCGGTGACTATGACTTCAATGGTCTTGCAATGTCAAAGACATTCGCGGGCGACCTTGCGAAGCTGAAGGTCAACGGTGTTCCGCAGTATCCTGAACTTGGTTGGGGCGCAACACCTTCAACAATCAAGGGCGTTCCCGTAGACGTTAACACAACTGTTTCCGCAGTTGTTGGCGAATACGCTTACGGCGGTGACTTCCAGAACGCTTTCAAGTGGGGTTATGCTGACGTTGTTAACTTCGACGTTATCGAATACGGCGACCCTGACGGCAACGGCGATTTGAAGCGTTACAATCAGGTCTATTTAAGAGCCGAAGCGTGGATTGGTTGGGCAATCCTTGACGGTTCCGCATTTGCAAGAATCGAAGCAACGGGTTCAGGTTCCTGATATGCGTTACCGTAACACGAAGACCGGACAGATTATTGACGTTCCTTCAACGCTTCGTGGTAATTGGGAAAGAATAGACGGCGGAAAGAAACCCGAAACGGATTCTTCCGCCGTTCCTGTTCCTGTTCCCGTCCAGAACGTCGAAGAAGAAGTCAAGACAACGGCAAAACCCAAAAGAACAAGAAAATCAAAGAAGTAAAGGGGAATGAATATGTCAGATTATGCAACCGTGACCGACATTCAGAATCTGAAAAGAACCCTGACCAATGCGGAACAGACACGGGCGGGTTATCTGATTCCTATTATCTGTTCCCTGATAAGGTTTGAAGCAAAGAAGACGGGTCGTGACTACGATCAAATGATTTACGAATCCGAACTTGTTTCCCTGATTGATACATTCAGCGGAAACGGCACGGCAACCCAATTCAATCTTTCATATACACCTTGTAGCACGCCTGTAATTGCCGTAAACGGCGTTGTATGCGCTTCGACGGACTATTCCATAACGAATAACGTCCTGACATTTGCACACGCGCCTACGGGCGAAATTTGGGCGACATACGATTACCGCGCTTTGGCCGAAGTTGCAAAGGCTGTCGTTTGTGACGTGGTCATTCGTGAATTGAACACGCCTTCAATGCAACTTCCCGCGACTTCGTATTCCGAAAGTGCGGGCGGTGTTTCGCAGTCGTATTCGTTGCCGAACGCTTCGGGCGCGATCAAGCTTTGGAATTCTGATTTGAAGGCTTTAGGTCTTAAACGTCAGAAAATTGACGTGGTCGACTTAATGCACGGGAAGAAAGGGTGATTTTATGCTTCCTTCATTCTGTATTCAGGAAGTCACAAGGATTCGACCTTCAACGAAGGTCGTCAGGGGTTCGGTCGTTCCGGATTGGGACGCGGACAAGGTCAGCACGAAAACGATAAAAGGCGTTTCCGTTCAACCCGCTTCGACTTCCCTTTCGGAAGATGGGCGCGTTTTGGGAATATCCGACCTTTACACGCTTTTTGCACCGCCTGACGCGGACATTCAGACAGGCGACCGAATCGTTTTCAATTCGAAGACATACACGATTGACGGCGAAGTTCGGATTTACCCTTCAGCTTTGAACCTTGAACATATAGAAATTACATTAAGGCGTTACAATGGCTAATTCTGGAATCAACCACATTGAATTTATAAACGACGGCTTCAAAGCGATTCTTGCTTCCGACGGCTGTCGGGAAGCGGTCGAAACTGCGACGCAAGAAATTGCGGACAAGGCGAACGCAAACAATTCAAGGGGCGGAACGGGATTTGAAACAAAGGTCGAATTCGGTTCACGCGCACAAAGATTCGTCGGATTCGTTCACACGACCGACAGGAATTCAGAAATTGCCGAATCTGAAGACGGCGCATTGACAAGGGGAATTCTATGATTATTAACAAATCAATCGACATTGAAGAAGAAATCAGGCTTGCGCTTGACCCGTATGTAATTGCATACGTCAGACCGTTGCCCGCTAACTTCGCGACACCTTCAATACTTGTCGAAATGTTGGGCGGAACGACTGAAAACCTGATTGACACTTTTACGGTTCGCCTGTCGGCACGCGCCGAAGAAAATAACGACGCTTTGGAATTGCTTCGAACGGCTTTGGGCGTTCTGGATAATAAAGCAAAGGTTCAGTTCGGAAAACTTCGATTCTGTACTGAACAGAATTTGTCGAATTGGGGGACTGACCCGATTCGACCCGATTTGTGTCTTTGTCAGGCGACCGTTCAGGTCGTTGCACACAAAGAGCAAGTCGAAATCGAAGAATCTTAATCGAAAGGAAATCAAATAATATGTCTGACGTTTTAATTGGTGCGGGTTTGGCAACGGGTATGTTTTACCGTGCGCCGAAGGGAACTTCACTTCCCGCAAGTCCTATGGAAACATTGACCGCGGATTGGGTCGAAGTCGGCGCGATCACCGAAGACGGAATCACACTTTCTTTACCTTCAGGCGACGTTCTTCGCAATTGGGCGAAGGTTGCCGAAAGGAAGATTAACACCGAAAACGGTTCTGTTACTGCGCCCATTATGTATACAACAAAGAAGGTTCTTGAAACCCTTTTTGGTGCGGGCAATGTCACACACATTGCACCGACTTCAGGTCACGGAAACGTTGATTCCGTTACACTTTCACCTGACGTTTCCGCCGAACCCGCTTCCTATCTGTTCTTGATGAAGGACGGCGACACATTGGCAATGCTTGGAACAAGTGACGGACTTATCACCGAAATTGGTGACGTTGCCTTCAACGGTGGCGCGTCCGCTAATTGGGAAGCAACAATCGAAGGAACTTGGACTTTCGCAACTGACGACGGTCAGGTCGCGTCCGGTTCCTGATAAAAGAAAGGGGTTCTGAATATGCCTAAAGAACTTAATCTGAACAGTAGAGTTGAAGTCCTTGTCGTCAAGATTGGCGACAAGGCTTACAACGTCCCGTTGGCTACGTCACTTCCATATAAGAAGGCAAAAGCCTTAATCAAGTTGGCGAAATCTGACGAAGAATCCGCGCTTGAAGGATTCCTTGAATTCTTTGCGGAATATATTCCGTCGGAAGTTCTGGACGAACTTCCTATGTCAGCATTGACGACACTTGCGAAGGCTTGGACGGGCAAGACCGAAGAAGAAGGCGGTCAGTCATTGGGGGAATAATAAGCCTTGTTGATTTCGTTTCGAAACACGACAAGGCGATTACTTTTGACCTTCTAACACGAACAAATCATACTTTGGACGATTTAGGGGGCGAACTTTCGTGGTTCGCCCTTTCGTCATTTATACAGAATTTAGACACTAATTCCGCTTTAGCACGGGAATTAAATAAATCTACGGGTTGGGAAACGACACTTCAGACAAACGTCATTCTTGCGGATTTATACGACTTGTTGCAAGTCATTAACGCAAACCTTGTCGCTGTCGGCGGTGGAAGACCGAAGCGTGTCAAACCCTATCCGCGACCGTTCAGGAAAGACGAAACAACAAAGAAGATTGGTAAAGACCCTTTACCTTTCAATCAGTTGAAAGAATGGATAAAAGGAAGACAAAGCAATGGCAAACGGAATTGAAGTCGCAAAAGCTTACGTCACGATCGTTCCTTCGTTGCAAGGTTCGCAGTCGACAATTACAAGCGAACTGACAGGAATTACCACGCCCGCAAGTGAACAGGCGGGCGAAGAATCCGGAAAGAAGTTCGGCGAATCTTTGGCAAAGGGACTGAAGACGACCGCGACCGTTGTTGCGGGTGCAATGACCGCGATCACGGCGGGGGCGATAGCAACGGGAAAAGCCTTCATTGACGCAACGAACGACGTTGCTTCATACGGCGACACGGTCGACAAGGAATCCCAAAAAATGCACATTTCCGCGCAATCCTATCAGGAATGGGATTTCATATTGCAACACGTCGGTTCTTCAGTAGACGGCTTGAAAACCGCAATGAAGACTTTGACCGCACAAGCCGAAAGCGGTTCTGACGCGTTCGAAGCGTTGGGAATATCCGCTGAAGCATTGGAAACAATGTCGCAAGAAGAACTGTTCAACGCGGTTGTTTCTGGACTTCAGGGAATCGAAGACGAAGCGACAAGAACGGTTCTTGCTCAAAGCCTTTTAGGTCGTTCAGCAACGGAAATGACGGGTCTTTTTAATATGTCCGCCGAAGAAACCGAAGAACTTCGAAATCAGGTTCACGAATTGGGCGGTGTAATGTCTGACGACGCGGTCAAAGCTTCCGCCGACTATGCCGACGCAATGCAAAATATGCAAACGTCAATGGACGGACTGAAAAGAAATCTAATGTCGCAGTTCTTGCCGTCGGTTACGACCGCAATGGACGGACTTTCAAAGGTCTTCAGCGGTGACAAATCGGGAATCGGGGACATACAGAACGGAATCAAAGGCGTTATTTCGGACTTGACCGCGCTTGCACCTGAATTCTTTGGTTTGGCGCAAACGATCATATTCGCATTGCTTGAAGGCTTTGCGCCTATGCTTCCGCAACTGACGACAACCCTTTTCAACGTAATAATTCAGGCTATCACGCTACTTTCAACAATGTTGCCGTCGTTAATGCCTTCGATTATATCTGGAATACAAGGCATTTTTCAGGCGTTGTTTCAGGCGTTGCCCGTCATTACTTCGGCTTTGTTCGAACTTGTAATGTCGCTTGTAACGTGGTTATCGGAAGGCGACAACGTTACAAACTTCGTGAACGGTATAATTGCGCTTGTAACACAAATCGTTGACCAATTTTCACTTTTGCTTCCAGTTCTTTTGCCCGCGATCGTGAAGATTATTTCCGAAATTTCTCTTGCGCTGACAGACCCTTCGAACGTGCAAATGATTCTGAATTCGGTTCTTCAGATTGTCGGCGCGGTCGTTGTTGCCCTTGCGGGTGCGTTGCCTGAAATAGTAAACCTTGTCTTCGGACTGACCGAAAATGTCGGTGAAACGCTTGACGGGTTCTTGAATTGGGCGGGAAGCCTTGTCGCAAGTGCGCTTGATTTCATAATTTCCAATTTTACGAATTGGTTCGGAAACCTGAAAAACGGCTTTGTAAACGCTTTCAACTTCATTCGGGACAAGATTTCGAACATTACAAGCAAGGTCAGGGAACTTGTTTCGACGGTCATTGGCAAGATTGCGGAACTTCCAGAAAAGGTCATTTCGATTGGTTCCGACCTTGTCCGTGGACTTTGGGAAGGTATCGGGTCAATGGCGAATTGGATTGGTGAAAAGCTGAAGTCCTTCGGTGACGGAATCCTTTCAAGTCTGAAGTCATTCTTCGGAATCGCAAGCCCTTCAAAACTGTTCGAAACCGTTATCGGCCAGAATTTGGCTTACGGAATCGGCGAAGGCTTCGAAGAAGGTATGTCGGACGTTAAAAAAGATATGCTGAACGCTTCGGGCAATCTTACAACTTCAATGGTTGCGGAAGTTTCCGCGTATGGTTCCAACGCTTCGACATTAACGGGCAATGAAACGACTTATAACGGCGGAAATGTAAACATCAATGTTTATGGCGCGGAAGGTCAGAATGTAAACGAACTTGCTGAAACGATCGCATTGAAGTTCGAACAAATGACCCGAAGGAAAGGGGTTATATATGCCTAATTTATTTGATAACTTAAACAAACGTGGTTTGATTAAGTGGGGCGGGAAGCAATCTTCGGACTATGGCATTGTCGTTCAAGATTGCCCCGCTTTCGATAAACCGCGAAGGAAACAGACCGTTTTCAATGTCGCGGGAAGAAACGGTTCTGTTCTGTTTCAGGAAGACGCGTTCGAAGACACGACGCGTTCTTATAACATTTGGATTGACGAACAGACCGAAGAAGATTCGGGCGGAACTGAAACGGGAAGACTTGACCAAAGGGTTGCCGACTTTACAGCGTGGCTTTATTCGGTCAAGGGTTATCAGGAACTTTCCGACAACTTCGAACCTGATTATTACCGTTTGGCGTACTATTCAGGCGGAAACGACGTTTCGAACGAACTGATTATGTATGGCAAATCGACATTGACGTTCACTTGCCGACCCGAACGATTCCTGAAGTCTGGAAAAACGCCTGTCACGGTTACAAACGGCGCAACAATGGTCAATCCAACTTTATTTGTTGCAAAGCCTTTGATTCATATTGAAGGAACGGGAACGGTCATTGTTGAAATCAACGGTGTCGGCATTGTGGCGACCGTTTCCGATTACATAAACATTGATTGCGAAAGAATGAACGCATATAGGCTTCCGTCAGAAAATATGAATGAATACATTCAGGGAACCTTCCCGACGCTGAAAAGCGGTTCAAACACGATCGCAATTACGGGAACGACAACGCTTGTTCAGATAACACCGAATTACTTTACTATTTAAGGGGAAAAGAAATGATTCCGATTCTTTATTCTTCAGTCGTTGAAGGAACAGTCCCGACCGATTACGGAATCGGGGCGTTGACTGATTGTTTGTCTTGCACCGTCAAGGAATCCAGAAACGGCGAATATGAACTGACGTTGGAATATGCTTCAAACGGAATTCACGCTGAAGACATAGAGCCGGACAAGATTATCAAGGCAAAGCCGAACTTCACCGACGACCCGCAGTTGTTCCGAATCTATAAGGTCGGAAAGAATATGAACGGTCGTTTTGAAGTCAATGCACAACATATTAGTTATGACTTGTCGGGAAAGGTTATCGCGACGGGTTCGGCGTTGTCTTGCGAAACAGCTTGCGAAGTTCTGGAAGCAAACGCGGGAAATTTCACGATCGGGACGGACAAGGTTGTCACGGCGACCTTTAAGATTTTAGAACCTTCGTCAGTCCGTTCGTGGTTTGGCGGTAAAAAAGGAAGCCTTCTTGACGTTTTCGGGACGGGTGAATGGCACTATGACAATTATTCGTGTTTTCTGTATTTGCACCGCGGAACGAACCGCGGTGTCGAAATCCGTTACGGAAAGAACCTGACGGAACTTTCGCAAGAAATCGACATTCAGAATTTAGTCACGGGCGTAATACCTTATTACAAGGACGACGACGCGGACATTCTTTTGGTCGGTGACAAGGTCGCAACGGGTCTTGTTTGCGACGTTGACCACGACATTGCCGTTGATTTTTCTTCCGACTGTAATTTGGAATCAGCAACACCGATTGAAATTCAGTTGTCGACCCTTGCAACGCGATATATTAACAACCGCGTTCTAACAAGGGCGACAAGTTCAATAAAATTGGACTTCGTTCAGCTTTCAAACCTTGAAGAACGCGTTGACTTGTGCGACACGGTAAAGATTTACTTTGAAGCGTTGGGAATTGCAACGGAACTGAAGTGTATTACAACCGTGTGGGACGTTCTGAAGGAACGCTATACTTCAGCGTCCTTCGGCGATATGAAACAGGACATAACCGACACGATCGCGGAACAGTCCGAAAAACTGTTCGTCAATGACACGAACATTACGAACATCAACCAACAAATCGTTGACAATGACGTTACGTTCTACGCTTACGCGAACACGGAAGCTGTCGACATTGGGGCGGAACAGGAAACGGAAATCGCGCAACTTGCGTTCATTTCCACGCAAGAAACGACCGTCAAGTTATTACACGAATTCATATTTGATTTGACTTCAGACCTTTCGAAAGACGGTTCATACGAAATCCGCTATTATCTGGACGACGAATTGGTCGATTATCAGCCTTCGGAAAGAATCGGCACGATCACGCAGTTGACCGAAGGCGATTTGACAGACTTACGAATAACACGCGATTTCTTTTATGTCGTTTCTGACGTAGAACCGCACGTCAGGCACGTTTGGAAAGTCAAGGTTCTGACGCACAACATTGCGAACCTTCATATTGACGTAAATCACGCACACGTCACTTTAGAAGGCCAGAAACTGTTCAGTCAGAAATACTTCGACGGTTATATCGACATTTACGATTACATTACAATCATTCCGATTGGCAATCTTGCGCTTGTTGGTATTACCGAAGCGTGTTCCGCGTCCGTTACCGACCCGAACGATTATCACCTTATCACGGGAACGGATTCTTTCATTCCAGAATCAATCGGTTCGATCGGTCTTGTCGGCATAACCGAAGGAACCGGATTGGACGCGCCTTCAATCACAATGACACGCGGTTTCCCGTGGGCGACCGAAGACGGGAAGTATTGGTCAAGTGAAGACAGTAAAAAATGGTTTACAGATTAAGGGGGTTATATTATGCCTGACGACAAAATCTTATATTCTGAAGCTTATCAGAACGCAAGGGCAACACAATTACACACAACCGACGTTATTGGAATCGCACAAGTTGACCCCGACACGGAAACGGGTTACGGGTCAAAGGGAACGGACTTCGACGATATTTCGAATTTCTTCTTGAAGGGAATTCAGTTTTCTTCCGACCTTCCAACAACAAACAAGACCGTAATCGGCGCAATCAAAGAATTGTGCGGTGTTTGGGTTTCTGGAACGCTGACGGCGGGTTCGACTTCCCTTGTCTTGTCCGACGCTTCCATTCTCACGACTTCGACAATCGACATATATGTTTCCGAATACGGCATACAGCCTATAAATGCGGTTGTTGCAACGGGTTCGATAACCTTGTCATTCCTTGCCCAAGCGTCAGA
>Ga0265298_10007437_pt1 | contig 13305 bp, 13 predicted proteins | sample AusTroGonzalo_MG_3_FD_193486 | JGI IMG/M metagenome (GOLD analysis project Ga0265298, IMG submission 193486) | Bovine rumen microbial communities from tropical cattle in Woodstock, Queensland, Australia - Gonzalo_01 | ecosystem: Host-associated > Mammals > Digestive system > Stomach > Rumen ...
TCTCTCCCTGGAGAATCAGAACTTAGCGTTGACGAACGGAAACACCGGGATGCTGGCGTTTCCGATGAGATTGAGCAGACCGACCTGCACGCCGAGGTACCTGTCGGCCGCGTTGAAGAGGCCGAACTGGAGTCCGCGCCCGGACTTCGTCGCGATGTTGAGCAGGCCTGCCTGTACGCCGACAAAGGAATCCGTGCAGTTGACCGCTCCGAAGGAGCAGCCGACGAAGTCGCTGGACTCGACGTTGACGAGGCCTAACTGGACGCCGCGCGAGAAGCCGATGTCCCAGTTCACCGCGCCGACCTGAAGGCCGGAAAGCTGGCTCGCGATGTTGACGAGGCCGAACTGGACGCCGGTAAGGACGGAACGGCAGTCGTTGACGCCGCCCGCGAGCATGATTCCGCAGGTGTCGAAGCCGTTGACGTTGCCGACGAGGCCTAACTGGACGCCATCGACCGCGCCGTCAACCCAGCTGAACCCGTCGAGCGAAAGCCCGTTGAAGCTCTCCCTGGTGTAGCCAACGAGGCTGAGGTCGAGCCCGGTGACGTTGCGGCTCTCTCCGTAGAAGAGGCTGAAGCGAAGCCCCCTTACGTCGCAGTTGGAATCAGGCCACTGCACGGGAGTGGCGACACCGACCTGGACTGTGGTCTTGACATGGTTGGCGGAATCCAGCGCGGACGAACCGTCCTCGGATGCAATTTCGTCGGCGAAGACGGACGTCGCGCAGACAAGCGCGGCGGACAGGAATGCGGAAAGCTTGTGGTTCATGATTACTCCTTCATTGAGGTTGTTTCTAATATTTTCTCATATCGGACGGAAAAATACAACTGCTAATTCGACGCAGCGCGCGCGCAAACGCCTCAGAGCAGGTTCTCCAGTATCTTGCGCCCCCACTCCCGCGCCTTGTCGAACTGGGCGAGGGAATAGCTCTCGTTCGGCGAGTGTATGCGGTCCTCGGGCTGTCCCCAGCCGACGAGAAGCGGCGCCGCTCCTGACACCTCCTTGAGGCGCGAGACGACGGGGATGGACGCGCCGTCCCAGTGGAAGACGGGGCCGCGCGAATCCATCGTCTCCAGGACCGACGACGCAAGGCGGAACATCGGCGAGTCGAGCGGAAGGCGGAAGCCCGTCGCGCCGTCCGAGTATTCGCCTATCTCAAGCTTCATCCCGCGCGGACAATGCTCCTCGAGGTGGCGGCGGATCGCGTCGTACGCCCCGCGAGTAGTCTGCCCCGGAACGAGCCGCATTGATATCTTGGCGACAGCTTCGCACGGAATGACCGTCTTGGCGCCGGGCCCGCCGTATCCGGCGTGGATTCCGTTGATCTCGATTGTCGGCTCGAAGGAGTTGCGCTGCGCGGCGGTCTTGCCGAGCTGCCCTCCGACCGGATCGCAGCCGATGTCCGCCGAAAGCGCCGCGTCCGTCTGCGAATACGCCTCGGCGAGACGCTGCTCCTCGTGGGAGGGCGGCTCGATCCCGTCGCGGAACCCGAACACCGCTATGGAGCCGTCGGGATTGTGCAGCGAGGTCACGAGCTCGGCGATTGCCTGCGCCGCATTGGGGGCCAGGCCGCCGTATTCGCCGGAATGCAGATCGCGGTTCGCGCCGCGAAGACGCACGGTGAAGGAACTTACGCCGCGGAGCCCGGCGACGATGGCAGGGCGCAGGCCGGGCGCGGCGGACGTGTCGCAGACGAGCAGCACGTCCGCCGCAAGCTTCTTGCGCATCTCTGGAGCAAGCTCGATGAGGGCCGTGCTACCGGATTCCTCCTGCCCCTCGAAGACAACCTTTACCGTGGGGACAGACCCCTTTGCGGATGAAAGAAAATCGCGCATTCCGCACAAAAACGCGAAAAGCTGGCCCTTGTCGTCCTGCGCGCCGCGGCAATAGACGCGTCCGTCCTTCTCTGTCGGCTCGAACGGCGGCGTGTTCCATTCCGACACGGGATCCACGGGCTGGACGTCGTAATGTCCGTACACGAGCACCGTGGAGGCCCCTTCCGTCCCCTTGCGCTCGGCAAAGAGGATCGGCGGAGACGCCTTGCCGTCCTTGACCGGCGGCATGGTCAGCTCTCCAGCGAAACCAAGGGCCTCAAGCCACTTCTTGAGCCAAAGCGCGCAGTCGGCGCAGTCGCGGAGCTTCGCGGGATCGGCCCCGACGGACTGATGCCGCAGAAGGTCGAAGTACTCTTTCTTTATGTTGTCTTCCATAATTCTGAATTATACCGAAAATCAGGCGAGTAATCAACAATCCGGGCCGCGCTAGCGTGTCAGGTCGCGGATTATGTCCTTGACGACGGACCAGCGGACATGCTGGAGGCGCTTGAGGTCCATGGACATCTTTAGCCTCTTCGCGTCTGTCTCCGGACCTCCGTCCGCCGGCAGCGCGCCACGCTCGCGCCTGAGCCAGTCGCACCAGAGGGAGCGCACGAAGTCCTGCATCACGTCCGTCGCGTCAAGTCCGCACGACTGCATCTTCCCGGCCGCAAGAAGGACGCCGTCGAACCACCCGCGCTCCGTCTCGCAAAGGGCGTCCGCGAACGCCGCGAACCTGTCCTCGCCGCTGACCGCCTCGTCGCGCCATGCCGTGACGAAGCGCCGCGTGAAGTCGTGGGAGAAGAGGCTCTCCGGCAGGAACTCCCCGGCCATGGAGTCGAGCCCCCTGTCGTACTCGTTCGCCATCAGGAATTCCATGAACTCGCGCTCCAGCGCAGGCGGCGGCTCCGCGGCGCGCGCCGACCCTCCAGGAACCGGCTCCGGCAGCGACTCCATTCCGTCCGGGGAATCCCGGCCTTCCGGCTCGTCCTGGCATTCCGTGACATCCGGCTCCGGCTGTGGCCTGGGTGCGGACTTCGCAACGGCGCGCGCCTTCTCGACTTCTTCGTTCAGCGCAGCGGCCGGGAGCCCGAGGATGCGCGACGCCTCGTCGGCCATGCTAGCCCTGAGAATTGCCGACGGACACGCGGCGACCGTCTCGACTACGGCGCGCGTCACGCGCGAGACGGCGTCTATGGACTTCGGGTTCGCCTCCTTGGCCATCTCCGCCCGGCACTGGAACGCGACCACGCTCTCCGCGCTGTCGATGAGCGGACGCAGCGCCTCCGCGCCGTGCTTCCTGAGGAAAGAATCGGGATCGTCGCCGCCAGGAAGGCTTACAACGCGCACCGGCATCTCCATCGCCAGGAGCATGCGCGCGACCTTGACCGTCGCCTTGTGCCCCGCGGCGTCGTCGTCGTACATGAGAACCGCCGCGTCCGCGACGCGCTTCACCATCTTGGCGTGCTCCTCGGTGAAGGCCGTGCCCTGCGACGCCACCGCGTTGGTGAATCCGCAGACATGGAGACGGATCGTGTCGATCTGCCCTTCGCAGCAGATCACCTCGTGATGCGGACTCTTCGCAATCGCAGCAGCGGCGCGGTCGAAGCCGAAGAGCACCTTGGACTTCTTGAAGATTACCGTCTCGGGCGAATTGACGTACTTGCCGGAGTTCTTGCTCTCGACCAGCTGGCGGCCCGAAAACGCGACAACGCGCCCCTGGCGGTCCTTGACCGTGAACATGAGCCTTCCGCCGAAGCGGTGGTAGCCGCGGTCGCCAGGGCCCTTCGGCGCGATCACGACGCCGGCCGCCTCCAGCTCTGGCATGGTGTAGCCGTGCTTCTCCGCCCACGTCTCCATCACAGACGCGCCCGACGGCGCGTATCCGACGAGGAAATCCTCCTGCGTCCTCTCGTCGATCTCGCGCTTGGCGAGGTAGCTGCGCGCGACGGCGGCTTCCTTCGTCTTCACGAGGCAGCGGCGGTAGAACTCCGCAAGTTCCGCCATAAGCGCGTACAGGCGTTTCCTGAGCCCGGCTTCGGGGTCCTCGCGCTCCTCGATCTTCACGCCGCACTGCGCGGCTAGCTTCTTCGCGGCCTCGACGAAGGAAAGCCCCTCCATCTTCTGCACAAACTTTATCGCGTCGCCCGACTCGCCGCATCCGAAGCAGTGGTAGAACCCCTTTGATGCGTTTATGTTGAAGCTGGGGGTCTTCTCGTTGTGGAACGGACAGCACGCCTTCATGCTCGACCCGGCGCGCTTGACGGCAACGCCGTAGGATGAGATCAGGTCCGCAATGTCCGTGCGCGCCTTGATCTCCTCTATCGTCGAGTCTGGTATTCCCGTAGCCATCGGAGTTCTGCCGTCCTTGCCGACTATTATAGCAAAATCGCGCAGACTACATCATGCCGAATGCGTCGACGTCGATGTAGGCCGACAGGGCGGAAGGAGGCGGACGCACCGAGACGAGCCAGCGCCAGGACTTGACCGTGAGGGCGACGGACTGCGAGCGCACCACTATCTGCCAGCGGTAGAGCCCGTCCGCCTTCTCCAGCGCGCACGGGACCGCGTCGCCGACCTCCAGCCCCTTGACCTTCGCCAGCGACGTCGCGTACATCTCCGCCCAGCTTCCGACGAGCTTCAGGTCGCGGCTGCGGAGTCCGACGACGGACAGGTGGCAGTACGGGGGAAAGCCCAGCTCGCGGCGGACGGCCAGCTCCTCTCCGGCGAACGCCGCGTAGTCGCCGCGGGCCGCGGCGCGGATGACTGGCGACGACGGATCGTATGTCTGGATGAACACCTCGCCCGGAAGCTCCGCGCGCCCCGCGCGCCCCGCAACCTGCGACAGGAGCTGGTACGTGCGCTCGCCGGCGCGGAAGTCCGGCATGTTGAGCGAACTGTCCGCGTTCAGGACGCCGACAAGCGTCACGTTCGGGAAGTCGAGCCCCTTGGCGATCATCTGCGTCCCGATCAGGACGTCCGCCTCGTGCCGGCGGAACGCGCCAAGTATGTCGTCGTGGGAGTTCTTGCGGCTTGTGGAGTCGGCGTCCATCCTGAGTATTCGCGCGGACGGGAAGCACTTCGCAAGCGCAAGCTCCGCGCGCTGGGTCCCGATGCCTCGGTAGTCCAGGGCGGGAGATCCGCATGCCGGGCATGCCTTCGGCGTCGGCATCCAGCCTCCGCATACATGGCAGCGGCAGCAGTCGTCCGCCCTGTGGTAGGTGTAGGGAAGCGAGCACTCCGGGCATTCCGCCACGTGTCCGCACGCGGCGCAGGTGACGGACCGCGAGTAGCCGCGCCTGTTGAGGAAGAGGATCGTCTGCTCGCCGCGCTCCAGGCGCGTCTTCACCGCATCCAGAAGCCTTGCGGAGAATATCGCACCGCGAGGGCCGGCGGACGCGTCCTTTCCGCCGCGCTCCTCCGACATGTCTACTATGCTTACGTAGGGGAGCGTGCCTGTCCCGGCGCGGCTCGACATCGTGGCAAGGGAATACTTCCCCTTCGCGACGTTAGCCCACGACTCGAGCGACGGCGTGGCGGATCCGAGGACGACCTTCGCGCCCTCGATCGCGCCGCGCATCACGGCGACGTCGCGCGCGTTGTAGCGGGGGTTGTCCTCCTGCTTGTAGCTCGTCTCGTGCTCCTCGTCCACGACGATGAGCCCGAGGTCTCGCACCGGCGCGAACACCGCGCTGCGAGGTCCGACGACTACGCGCGCCTCGCCGCTTCTGATGCGGTGCCATTCGTCGTAGCGCTCGCCGTCCGAAAGCGCGGAGTGGAGGACGGCGACCCGGTCGCCGAAACGCGAGGCGAACCGCTGGACCGTCTGCGGCGTGAGCGATATCTCGGGGACCATCACGATCGCGCCGCGTCCCGCCGCCAGCTCCGACGCAATCGCCTGGAGATACACCTCCGTCTTGCCAGACCCCGTGACTCCGTGCAGAAGAAGCGTCGAAGCCCCCAGCTTTCCAACCTTGTCCAGCGCGGCGGACTGCTCTGCGTTGAGCGGAAGAGGCCTCGTCGGGAGGACTCGGCGTCCTGCCAGGGGGTCGCGCCGGCGCTGCCTCGCCGTCACGGTGAGCAGCCCCTTCTGCCCAAGCGCCCGCAGGCTCGTCGGCGTGGTCTTCAGCTCTTCGCACAGCTGCCGCATCCATCCGCCGCCGAGTCGGACGACCTGGTCGTAGATCCACTTCTGCCGCCTGGACAGCTCCACTGCGCATGGCTCGGGCGAAGGCTCCACGAAAAGCAGCTCGCGCGGACGCACCTCCTGCTTGACGACCGCCGCCGGAACCGCAGCGCGGAGGACGCTTTCGAGCGGGGCCGCCGTGTAGTCGGCAATCCTCCGGACAAGCTTCAGCAAGGCCGGGGAGAAGAACGGCGTCTCGTCCACTATCGAAGCTACCGGCTTCAGCGAGTACTTGCCGCCCGCCGCCCCGCCGGGCCCTTCCTCCAGCGCCAGCACGAATCCGCGCGCGGTGCGGTGCCCGAACGGAACGAGAAGAAGCTGGCCGACGGCCAGCTTCTTCTTCAGCGCTTCCGGCACCTCGTAAGTGAAGAGCCTGTCGAGCGCCAGGTCTATCGCGACCTTCGCGAGCACCTTAGTTGGAGGCGGACGGCGAGATGTAGTCGATCTCGGAGTTGTCTGCGAAGGTGATCGTCTGCTTCTCGTAGATGTCGGAGAGCGACTGGTAGCGTCCCTTGTAGGTCGAGGCCGCGCCGCCCTTGTGGATGATCACGGACGCCTTCGTGCCGAACGGAAGCGGGAACTTCGAGTCGGTCGAGAGCTGCTTCGTCTGGGAGTTGGAGTCGTTGCTCTGGCCGGAGCGGTAGAACTGGTCCGTGTTGAGGTTGCGCGTGATGAGCACCGGGATGATGTCGGGCATGTCGGACGTGAGGTCGGTCACGATCTTCCACGCGATGCAGCCCTTGAGCGACTTGTTGCCCTTGTACGCGGGGACGCCGGCGCCGGAGAGGAACTTGATGTCCGTGTCGACGAACGGGCTGTGCTGGGTCGTGCCGTAGTTGGTCATGTCGAACAGGTCCTCGAAGTACTTGTCGGCGTCGGAATACTTCTGGTCGGAAATGTCGTCGCCGCCGGACGAGGAGGTCTCGCTCTTGTTCTTGGGCCACACGGCGTCGCGGCCATGGCTCTCGCGGTCAACGTTCGCCTGGGTGATGCCGATGTAGAGGTTGCGTCCGTTGGTGGCCATGGCGCTCGTCTGAGCCGAAAGCATGGCCGAGGTGATCGCCGGGAAGAGCGCACCCATGAGAATGCCGAGAATGCCGATGACGACCAGCAGCTCGACAAGCGTGAAACCTTTTTCCGTCTTATTCATTTTCTGTGTTCCTTGGTGTTGTTTTTTTGTTCGTTAAATTTGCCTGGGGCCCGACCTGCGGACCTCGCTTCTTTCGAAGATATTATCTCAAAAAAATCACTTGCGTTCAAGTGCCTTTCTCAAATAGGGCATGTAGGCCCGCGTGTAGGTCACGAAGCTTACGACGTTCAGCGCGATCATGACGGCCTCCGTGACGTAGCAGCTCCATATCCACGGCGTCTCCCACGCGGGGAAAGAGCGGTGGGCGACCAGGTAGATGTATATCCAGCCTGCCGCGGGGAAGGAGAGGGCCGTCCTCACCTTGCCGAGCCACATCGCAGCGACGTCCGCGCCGAACATCGCCCCGACGGAGCGCATGAACGTGACCCAGAGGTCGCGCAGTATGTAGAGTATCGTGAACACGAGCATCGCGAGGGCGTGGACCTGCGGGCCGCCCTGCTTCATGATGAGCCACGTGAGCGACGGGAACGCCACCACGTAGAACACCTTGTCCATGAGCGGGTCCGCCATCTTGCCGAGCTGCGACACGACGTCCCACTTGCGGGCGAGCGCACCGTCGAAGGCGTCCGTCAGCGCGGCGAGAAGCATCGCCGCGCACGCCCAGAAGCCCAGCCAGAATCCGCCGCGGAACTCCTCCGCCACGGCAAGCGCGAGCCATGCGAAGATGAGGGGAACGCGCAGGAAAGTCAGCGCGTTCACGAATGCACGCTTGGCGCTCACGCTTCGGCAAGTCCCTGCGCAACCGCGTCGCTCATGGCTCCGAGAGCCTCCTGGAGCTGGGCGAGGCTCGCCTTGAGCGCCTGGACGCGCAGCTCCGCCTTCTGGTAGTTGCGCCTCGTGGCGAAAAGCTGCTTGAGTATCTCGCCCGGGTCGAGGTCGAGGTCCGAGAGCTGCATGCCGTCGGGAATCGGCACGAGCACGCTTGCCCCGCACTGAGAGCACGTGATCTCGAGTCCCGCGCCGCGGTAGTCGATGACAAGGCTCTTGCCGCAGCGCGGACAGTCGAACACGATGTCCGTGTCGCGAATCTCCACGCCGTCGGCGCTCTGGTTCTCGGGAATCTCCATTTCCTCTGCTTCGGCCATTTTATTCGCCTCCTTTAGGTTGCTCAGAACAAGCTTATTATATAAAAAATCCGAATTCTGCGCAACTAGGCTTCAGCGCTTGAATATCTCTGCTACTCAACTTAGGCATATCAGCACGACACCCGCAACAATCGCCGAGAGCGCCAGACCCTTTCGCACAAGATTTGTCTCGCGAAATATCCGTGCGCCAAGAATAAACGTAACCACTACAGAAAAACGCCTAAGCAATGACGCCAGCGAAATTGGCGTGCCGGGGCATGCAAGGCCGTGGAAATACAGCCAGTCCGCCGTGACGAGGAGAATGCCGACTAGCGGAATGCTCCAGCGCCACTCGAACGCGGAACCTTGCGAACGGACCAGTCGCTCCACCGCCATCGCCAAGGCGTAGAACGCCACAAGCCCCACCTGAAACACGAACTGCACTCCCTCGACAGGCAGTTCCCGGACCTGGAAGACATACTTGTCCCATATGGCCGAAATCGCGGCGAAAAAGGCTCCTGCCACGGCATACCACACCGCTTTGCTGCGGAAAAAATCAAGGCCTTCGTGTCTGCCGGCCCACGAAAAGACGAAATAACCGCCAAAGACGGACACCATGCCGAGCGACTGCAACGGAGACGGACGCTCTCCATAAAGCGCAATGGCAATCAGGAATACGAGTGCGGGCGCAGAAGCTCTGATTGGAGTAGCAATCGATATCGGCAAGGTGCGAAGTGCGCAAAACGTGAAAACCCACGAGATCCCCACAATTATGCACTTTGTCCCCGAAAGACAAACAACTTCGCTTGTTATGCCAAGATCGGAGACAAATCGTCCGCCGATCGCAAGCCCCGCGAGATACAATGCACTTCCGCAACATGTCGAGACAAGCAGCGTCGGCAGAACAGCATTATCACTAACACTCGCTTTCTTGGCGAGATCATAGAACGCTAGAAAAACCGCACTTGATAGAATCCATGCCGTCCAACTCATACTCGCGTATTATACCACTTCCAAAGCGCCTGCCTCAAGCGGAATCACCCCTTCGGAATATCGAAGCTTTGCCTTGGTGAATGTAATTTATCGCAAAAGCTACAACAAACATCTTCGCACAGCCCCGACGGGTCGGTGCGGTTGATGGGGTCGTTGTCGCAGAAGGCATAGACGTTCCAGCCGCCGTCGAGGAGGATTGGATCCTTGCTGATCCAGCGGCCGGTCTCCGCATCATACCAGCGGCAGCCGAACTCGACGAGGCCGGTGTCGGGGTCGTAGAGTCCGCCCTGGAACCCGAACGGCTGGAAGCCGGGGTTGGTGTCGCGCAAGACCCTACCGAAGGAATCGTAGTCGAGGCGTTGCATTACCTCGCCAGAGAGGCCCCTCTCCTCGCGCTCGACGACGCTACAGAGAGCGTCACGTTTGAAGGACACCCTGGCGCCAGACGACAATGACAGCTCTGCCCTGCGCGTCCGTATTAAGCCGCGCCTTATCGCGCCACTGCTCAATCGTTTCGTCATGTCTTTGCGTTAGTGCCCGATCTTACCCATGTCAAAACAAACGCCAATATTGTCCCCTATGCGCATAATCTCGTTGTCATTATCGAAAACCCGATCGGTTGGATCCACAATGACTAACCATACGTAATTGTAATGACACCCGAAACGAAGGACAAGAGCTTTTGATCCCCTGTACAGCGTTCGGTGCCAATCGCCCGGCGAGGGAAGCTCACAAGAAAGCTTATACAAGCAAGAACTTTCTGGTGCTTCATAGTAATTTAGGTATGAACGCTCTTCCCAGCCATTGTCGGCAAACACGATTTTTACTTCTTCATTGATCCGATCAGCGCCTATCGTGTTGATCACGCATTCTTTTCCAACTGAATACAGCGCCCCATCTGAATATCCAAAGGCATAAAGCCCAACCTTGACCCACAAGGGAAAGCTTATCCACATCAATATAACACAGATAGCAATTATCGCAATCGCCTTCATTAAGGCAAAAATCAGTTTAAGCATCGCAAACAACATTCTAGCTAACGTTGCCCTGCATGTAGTCCTCATCATTTCTCTCCGTAATATGCCTGAAATTGATTGTAGCCGTATTTCAACCAATAATAGGTTCCAACTGAAGGAGGCGAGAAATACTGCAACTTCCACAAAGCGGTAATTGTCTCCGCCCACTCCATACTGTGATTCAACCACGCCTCATACATGCCAATTCCAATATAATTAACCTCATTGTCAGACCACAAGCCAGGATGGCCTTCAATATGATAATATTGACGTTGCCCAAATGGACCAGCAGAGAAATTCGTATCGAACGTTGCCTCATGCCAAATTTTCATTCCCCAACCATCATTGGCATATTGATGCAATCTGTTAGCAATCTTGCGCAACTGTAGGTCTAAGTATTTTGCACTTCGACGACGAAGCCTAACTATTCCATCCTGTCCATCATCGACCCATCGCCAATGATGCATAATACTTTCGCCAGGTATAATACCTATCGGTCTAGAACCAGAGAAAGGCTTTGTGTCCCAGACAATTGTTAAACCAGACGGATCGGTATGGTTCACGGGATCATTGCCGCAGAAGGCGTAGACGTTCCAGCCGCCGTCGAGGAGGATTGGATCCTTCGAAATCCACCGCCCGGTCTCCGCATCATACCAGCGGCAGCCGAACTCGACGAGGCCGGTGTCGGGATCGTAAAGCCCACCCTGGAACCCGAACGGCTGGAAGCCGGGGTTGGTGTCGCGCAAGACTCGGCCAAAGGAATCGTAGTCGAGCCGCTGCGCGACTTCGCAGCCGGGAAGGACGCGCTCCTCGCGCTCGACTACGCGGCCGAGTCCGTCGCGCTTGAAGGACGCCAGGTTGCGAGACGACAGCGGCGCCCTGCACGGCTGGATTCCGCCGCGCCTCGTCACGCCTCTCCTCTCTCGTGGCTCTATGCCTAACATTATGTCACGCACCTTCACCCCTGCGCTCCCAATCATGCGCTAGAAACCCCGCCGGCCATGCGATTTGATCAGCGAAGAGACCGCCAGTTCGGGACCGCACACAGGGTGACAAAAACAAATGACAGCACAAACATCCACCATTTTCGCCGATGAAAGCGCTCTTGACGACCAAGCATAGCGTATAATTCCTTTGCATTCGAGTCTCCCATCTCGGTCGCGACACCGAAACATCGTGTCGCAGCTGACAAGTCCTTCGTCGTCGCGTCCCCGCAAAATCCTCTCATGTAGCACAACCCAAGGTAGGTCTGCGGTAAAGGATCTCGCGCCTCTCTCTCTGCCGCCTTTCGCAGCCAACGCTCCGCTTCACGCGTGTCTGCAGACACCCCCAACCCACAATTATAGAACCATCCAAGTCTGAACTGAGCATGCACGTCCTCTTGCTCCGCGGCAAAACGATACCACTTCACTGCGGCTGACAAATCTTTTTCCACGCCTCTGCCGTCCTGATAGCACCATCCTACACACCGCTGCGCCCCTTTGTCGCCACTCTCGGCAAGATCCAGCATTGCGCGCGAAAAACGCTCGTCTCGAACATTCCTCTCCCCATAAAACACCCGTGCCTTCTCAGTGCGCCGATCAATTTTTTCCTCCATAGCAATGGACAACCACCGTTCGGAGCATGCCCATGTCGCGAAAGACAGCAATAGGAAAAACGCCAGCGTCAATCCAGGCTGCCGGGCAATTCTGCCATGCAAGCAAAATGTGAATGCAAATGTCACGGCGCATGTCGCCGCACTAGTTAGAATCAGCACATCCAGCGTAACACTGACATAGAACAACGACCCGACAAAAAGTCCAAATATTAGAATGTATATGGCAAACCACGCAAAAACCTTGGTCATTTCAAGTTCCTCCTACATGTATGCGCAGGGAAATCAATGTCATTGCAGTTGAGAAAGCTGTCATTTCAAGATGATTGAAGCGACAAACGGACAGCAGACAATCACAAACAAAAGCCAGAGAAGCACAAAGGATAGCATCGAATCCGGTCGCTTCTCGATTCTCCCTCGCAAGCAAAACGTGTATGCAAACGTCACTGCGCATGTCATCAGATTCAATGCGACAATGACATCCATCATCGAATCGGCGCGCAAAACCACGCAGGCCGAACTTGTAAACAAGCCAAGATACACACCAAGCCACAAGAATACATTTTTCATTTTCGAACTCCATTCCGGTACGTAACCCGTTTGCCGCGACACCATGTCTCCTTGCTATACTCTATGCCGTACCATTCTCCAAATCCAAGTGCTAAACGCTTATGCCCAATGACATTAATGTCAGGCAGCTCCTCGCTAAGAAATCTTGATATATTGTTATCTGACTGCCAAAACCAAAATCCATCGCATGCTGTTAAGCAGCCAGCCAAATATATCGTTCCATTTCTGGCCATCTTTGACCTTACAACATCCGAAAATGAAGATCCGTTGTCAAACACAACGCGATCATCAAGGTCCAACGAGATACTGTCCGTCTTATTAAACCGTATCAAACTCGCATGTTCAGACCACGGGACTGCTGCCCCATGTCCATAAATGGTCATGCGCGAGATACTACCTTGATCATAATCAGTTATTGCCTTAACATACTCGGCAAGAGAAGGATTGTATAGCACATTTCGCCCTCCTGACACATCTTCAATAACGACTCGCGCTAGCCCAGACGGGTCGGTGCGGTTCACGGGGTCATTGTCACAGAAGGCGTAGACGTTCCATCCGCCGTCGAGGAGGATCGGGTCCTTGCTGATCCAGCGCCCTGTCTCCGCGTCGTACCAACGGCAGCCGAACTCGACGAGACCTGTGTCTGGGTCGTACAGCCCGCCCTGGAATCCGAACGGCTGGAAACCGGGGTTGGTGTCGCGCAAGACACGCCCGAAGGAATCGTAGTCGAGCCGCTGCGCGATTTCGCCGGTCTCGGTGTTCACGACGAGACGCACCGAACCCTGGTTGTCGGTTATAAAGCGATAGGTGACGTCGCCGCGGATCATGTACGCAGGTGCTGTCGCGCCCGCGTAGACGAAGACGCTGGTATCGTCAGCGCCATACTCACATTCTGCGACGAGACGAGAGCCAGACCAA
>Ga0265298_10007438_pt1 | contig 13304 bp, 8 predicted proteins | sample AusTroGonzalo_MG_3_FD_193486 | JGI IMG/M metagenome (GOLD analysis project Ga0265298, IMG submission 193486) | Bovine rumen microbial communities from tropical cattle in Woodstock, Queensland, Australia - Gonzalo_01 | ecosystem: Host-associated > Mammals > Digestive system > Stomach > Rumen ...
CCGCCGGCTCCAGCACATTGAGCATCCGGGGGAGGTTCCCAGGACGATATGCAGGCCAATGCTGGAGTGGTTCGGGACCAGGAGGAGGCTGATGCGCGAAATCGGGGAGGACCTGAAGCGCGCCAGGATAGACGTGGACATCCGGTTCGACCTCTGGAGGCTGGAGCTGGACACTTACGGAGCCAGTTCCGCATGACTGGAACGCGAACGCACGCTCCAGCCCAGGCCCGCCGCACATTTTATCCTTTCTCCACAGCACTTCCAGGAGGGCTGCGCTAGCTTGTGCCCTTGAATAAACGCCTTTCCGTTTCCTGTTTCCGGTGAGGCAGAACGGTCGAAAGGTCGAGTTTTGATTCTTCAGTGCTGTGACATCAGCCTATTTCGCGTTAATTGCATTGTAACGGCTATTTGACGGGGTATATTATTATCTAGTGCACAGAATGCCCGAACTGGGCTATTTTGCGCGGGGCGAGCCCGCGCATCTCCACGCTCATTCTGCGCGTCATAATTGCTCCATACTCCGAAAAAACGAGTAGGCAATCAGCAATCAACCGCGTGTCTAGATGATGCCCGACTGCGTCAGGCTGGGCGGTTGTGAAAAAAGAATTGAAATCACATTCGCCTCAAATAACCACAAAAGAGAGAACAACATCATGAAACGCACACTGTCCATTTTCCTGTCTGTCCTGGCCGTCGCCGTCCTGTCCGGTTGCCAGACCTGTTGCAAGAGAAACTGCGCGCCCTCGCCATTCGCGAAGTACGACAACATAACCACCGTCCAGAAACTGGAACTCAAGCGCACGTCCGAAAGCTGGGACGGCACAACCTTGCCCGATTACCTCAAGGGCAAGCCTGAACTCGTCGTAATGCGCTACGTCTTCCCTGTCGGCAGCAAGTTGCCCTGGCATCATCACCCCGTCATCAACTACGGAATCCTGCAGCAGGGCGAACTGACGATTGTAGGACTCGACGGCAAGAGGCAAGTAGTGCGCCCCGGCGAGGCAATCGTCGAGATGGTCGGTCCCATCCACTGCGGAATGAACACGGGCGACAAGCCTATCGTCCTCGACATGTTCTATCTCACGCAGGAGGGAACTCCCCTTGCCGTCCAGCATCCCGAAATCCAGAAGCCGATGGAATAAGTCGCCATTCCGGCCATGCCCTGATTAACGCCATCAGAGCCAAGCCTGACCTTGACCAACTTTCAGAGCCGTTAGGAGTTGCCAGGCCGTAAATTGCCTGGCAACCCATCGCGGGAATATCTGGCCAAACTCCGTCGCGGCATTCCTGACAACCGGGAGGAGCAGAGCCGTCTCTGCCTCGGAAAATAGGCTTTCCGATTTTCACCACTCTTTGCTTTTTGCGAAAACACAAAGTAAAATGCCGCAAAAAAGTAAAATGCGGCATTGAAAAAAAGCAAAACGGTGTTCTAGAGCAATGCTGTTTTGACAAATGGGCGATGTGCGACAAGCGACGCTTCGACGTGCGATGTGGTGGCTGGTGCGACGAGCGACGTGCGACATGCGACGCGCGGGCGACAATCGACACTTCGACGCGCGACAAGAAGAACAGCCGATCAACAAAAGAAACATTTTGTCAGAACACGGACAGCACTAACTACCCTCTTGTGGAAAAAAGCGTTTGACAAAACCAAATAGGAGAACGTATGTCAAGAAGCACAAAGAATGATTCTGTGTCCACAATCCCGCAACAGGATAAGGACCATTTGAAAACATTATTTGGTGAGTTCCTCGCTCACAAAGAATATCGTGAAATGATGAACCCAGGGTGGTTAAGCGAGAGCGAAATAATGATCACCCTTTGTGCGGCATACGGAAAGTTTGATTTTTCCGTTGTGCTAGAGCATTTTTCCGACCTGATGTCGGCAGTGAAATTCATGAGAATGTCCAAGGAGTTTATGAAGTGGGAGGATTTCATGATTCATTATGCGGCGTATTGGCTACTGGATTGCCCGCTTCTGAATTTAGCGGTTGGTGCCTCAAACGATTTCCGATTAATGAAGGAAGGACTTGACCGTCTGCTTTTTTCCTCATATTATTCTCCTCTTGGAAAAAAGGAGAAGATTCTGAATCCTGCAGGTTTGCCAGCACCTGTTCAAAAAGCATTTGACAAAGAGGATTTGCCGAATTTGTTCAAAAAAATGGAGGCAGAAAAGCAGGCAGAAAAACTCATCGCTGATGTTACATACACGGCATTGCTGCAAGAAAAATGGGAGGTCTTCGCAGCAATCAATACTCGATATGACCTGTCGCAGTATGTTGACATGGAAAAAATCTTTGATTTCTGGTGTCGAGAACTGCTGCCAAATGCTCGGCATAATGATCTTGGCAGTCAGAAGGCATTTGATTTTCCTGGGCAATGGAAGGAACCAGAGAAGTATCCGCTGCACCAGATGATGATTGAATACGGGCGCGAACGTTGTGTCCCCGCACTGTATCGACAGGGTTTTCTGCTTCCGGAAGTCATTGAGTATCTGTGGGAGCGGGGAATATCCTTTGCTTCACCGTTCAACCAACTTTACGGTTGGGAAAAAGTAAACTTTTCCGCATTTGCAGAATGTTTCGGTGACCTGGCGGATAAAATCCCACTGATTCCTGTGCCGAAATATCCTCAACGCGGAGAAATGATTTTCCGGCAGAATGTGAAATCTGCGGCATATTTTAACGAGTATTCTACAAGCCATCCGCGCAAAGCATCCATGTCTAAACCCATTCCGATAAAGACGAAAAAGGGAGAATTGACACCTGAACAGAAAAAACGCCTTGCCAATGATGAGGCTGCTGGCATAGAGTTCAGCGAAAACAAAAAGATTCTGAAAAGGTATACCAGTTGTCTTGGCGAAAAGGATGACTGGATTGAGAATGGATATGCTGTTCCGGACTTTGTTACCGCCATTGCCGCAGGCGCCTTTTCTGACATAGATGGATTACAGGTAAAAACAATTATACTGCCAGAGGGACTGACCAAAATCGGACCACGCGCTTTTGAATACGTACAGATTGAGAACGTCACATTCCCTTCATCATTGAAAACAATAGGAGAAGAAGCCTTTTGTTCCAGTGAATTGAAGGAACTTCATCTTCTGGAGGGAATTGTCAAAATTGAAGAGGCAGCTTTTAGCTGCTGCGACAATCTGAAAGCGGTCATTCTTCCGGATTCTCTGACGGAACTTGGCCGAGACACGTTCTTAAATTGTACCAACCTCACGGAAGTGCGTCTTCCTGCAAATCTGAGGGTTATACCTTCCGACGCTTTTGCAGGATGTTCGAATTTGGAATCCATCGTCATTCCAGACGGAGTAAAGGAAATCAAAAATGCTGCTTTTGAAAGATGCCCGAAACTACGTCAGGTGGATGTCCCCAAGGGGATAAAAATAGATAAAGTTGCCTTCGCGGGGGCTTCCCCTGAACTGAAAATCACCTATCGGGAACCGAAGAAACGTTGAAGTTTTGTCGTCAAGGAATAGTGGAGGCAAAGTACGGTTGTCTCAACTAACAGAGAAATCAGGCACTTGTGGCACACATCTTGACTTTTCCAGTTCGCGATATATCTTATCATTTTTTAGAAATGTCATTCTTCCACATTTTTACAGCCTTAATTTGCAGACGTCGAATACTCAGTTTTTTTTTGCCATACGGCCTGAAAAGGCGGAAGGGCTTTTCGTTACAGATTAGCGCCATCCATAACAAATGACAATAGAAAGGACTCAAAAATGCCAAGCATTAATCTTGAAAATGCCAATTACCGTCTGTTCACGGATTTCGCAAGCAATGCCAGGTCGGTGAACAACCGTGCGTTTTTGAGCACAACCAACACGGCTAACGGCGAGGTCAGGACCATCAGAGCCTCGTCCAACTGGGATTTCATTGGCAATATCGGGCGCTCGGCCGACAAGGCGAGGGTTAACAATGATGTCCGCACCCTGTTTCGCGAAACCATAGCCGACATGTTCGGCGGCGATGACCATATTCCGCCTGATGTCAGAGAAGCCATGAAGATGGAAGACTATGGCAGGGGAAAGCCTCTCACGGCACGGCGCATTTCCCTGGTCAAGGCGGCAGTTGAACAGGCCGCCGCGAGATTCAGCGACAATGTGGCCGCCTTGCGGGCCAATGCCACTGCCACCGATTTTCTGGCCACAATCAAAGACTTCAATGAAGACAAGCGTAATGACCTGAACCACATTGTCGAATTGATGCTTGAGAACATTGGCAACGACATGGGGCTTTTGGAGGTGTTGAAGCATCCGCAAGTCCTCAGGAAGATATTGTTGAACAGTGACAAGGAACTTCGTTCTGAGAATCAAATATTGGCGAAGGTTGCGGAACTCAAGGCCAATGTGGATGAACTGTGTTCTGCTGCTGGAGGCAACAGGTATATTCTAGAGGCTGGATTGCGGAGCATCGCTTTTTTAGCTCAAAAAGGGAAGGCGTATGGCCAAGGAATGCTGAGAACTATCGTCGAACTCAGCCAAAACGCGGACTTGAGGGCGGTGGCCAAGATGTCCGCCAGATCCAGTATGCTCCAAATTCATAGAGGGCTGATGCAATTCACCAATGCCGTGGATGAGATCAAGTTTTCTTCAAAGCTGTTGCACATCTTCACCGATGGCTTGCAGGCAGAAGAGATGTTGCAGGCCAGGCGCGCCATAGGATATATCCTGTTCGGATGCCTCAATCCCAGCATTTGGCGTTCTGTCAGGCGGGCGCTTTCCAGCAGGTCTGCCGGAAAGATGATCAGCATTTACGGCGATATTGTTTACGGTGACGGTGTGTTCCCGAATGACATTGACGAGGCGGAGCAGGAGGAAATGAAAGATCTGGCGCAAATCTACAATCGCAGCATATCCTTGATGGGAAACATACTGAGCGATACCACTGGGGAGGACTTTGCCACGGCGGAGGAAATTGATGCTCAGATGACCAATTCTTTGAAGAATAGCCTCGTCCAAGACTTGCGCTCGTTCGCAACGGTGAGTCTGGCACGGAAGAAACAGGCCATCGTCTCACAATATCTCAACGGCAACGGACAGGGTGCGGATGTGGTTTCTGCCGCGATTCTCACCCAAACCAATGGGGCGATTCTCGGAAACGTGGAGGCCAACATTGCCGAAGACATGAACAATAATGTGAGGATGATGCTCAATTACCACATCGTCACTTCCTGCAAACAGATAGCGAACAACGGGCCGGAGAAATCTCAGTTTGCCCTGCTTTTACCTAAAATCGCTTCTGGCAATGTTCGCATCAAGCTGGGCAAAGAACTTCTGGCCGGCGACTTTGAAACGGCGATGAATCAGATTGCCCGCTTCGTGGCAGGCAATGACAAGGCAACCTACAAGGGGCTTGAGAAGCCTGCCCAAACCAAGGCCCATATCATCATGTCCTTGCTGACCCATGAAGCCAGCAATGCCGCCTTCGACGGCTCGGCCATGGCCTTCTGTGACGATTTGAACAAGGTTCCCTTCAACGCCATCGGGGATGAGAATCAGGAAAAGCGCAATTTCGACATCTCATTCGACGACAAGGGCAACTTGGTTGTCAAGCACGAATACGAAAAGCCGATTCGCTCAATACTGCCGGAAGGCGCGGTTCCCCAACCTGCGGATTTGCAGCGCTCCACCGAAGGTCGAAATATCAAGACCAGTTACACCTACAATTTGAAAGGCTACTTGTTTGACCACATTTGCCAATTGGATTTCGGCGAAGTGGATACCAGTTATGCCAAGGAGATCTTTGATTCGGATACTCCCAAAAAGATGAAGAATACCATTAAAAAGTTACCGTCCGAGTTCGTCTTTCTGAATGATAGTGCTCCTTGCCATGTCAAGTTCAGCGCCGAACTGAACTGAGCCTCCAGCACAAGAGTGGGAAACGGATATGGAGTTCACCAAACTAATTGAGGCCTTCGCCCAAAAATATGGACTTGATGAGATGACCATCCGGGACGGTGTCTCCGCCTTGGAAATCGATGACATCAACGTCGCCCTCATCCTCAATTCTGAGGAAGATGCTTTGACCATCTACGGCGAAATTGGCTATCCGACGCCAGACTCTAGCGGACGCTTCTGCGAACTGATGCTGCGCGCCAATCATCTGCTGGTACGCACGGGAGGGGCAATTTTGTGCCAGAACCCCGACAGCGGTGCGTATGCGATTTTCCGCACCTTCCCTCTCGACTCAATGACCGAGGAAACGCTGAGCGATGAACTTGGCAAACTCGTTGACCAAGTTGTCGATTGGCAGCGCCTGCTGGAAGGCTTCGACGCTGCCGAGGAAGAGGTACAAGCCACTAGCGAAGAAGAAAATACTATAACTCATTCTCCCGAAGGCTTTATTCAAGTGTAAGTGCCATCAGGCAACTGTGATTCAGGCGTGCGTTGCTGTTTGCGACTTCAGTTGCCTGCCCTCATGGGGAAATGAGCGCACGTCTAAAAGTTCTTTTTAAGAGCCTTGATTATTCTATCTGCCCGCCTGCATACGATAGCGGTGACTTTATCCAAATAATCTGAGGCACGGCGACAGTATTCCTCATTCCCCAATTTGGGCTTTCTCCAATGGAACGGCACATCGCCATGTCCATTTCCGAATAAGTCGGTAGCGTGTCCATCGGGGCCAATATAGTCTTCTAGGTAATAATCCCTGACGTATTGCGCGAATCCTTCTCTCCCTGCATATTTTGAAAATGGAATGGAATTGCGTTCTGTCACAAACGTTCTCAATATTTCATCTTGACCTGGCGTGTTGCCAAGCACGCGTTCCAAGGCAATAAGGTACTGATCGAAGAAATCATGCCACTGTTCATGACATCCGCGATAGGTGTTTATCGTTCCAATTCCCCGGAGGAAATTGTTCGGGAGAACGATGAAATTCCCGATGGTCGGACAGAGCCTTGAGAACTGCCTGACACGATTGCGTAGCTTTTCGTCAGGATTATAGGCTTCAATTCCCCGGAAGCACCCTGGGGTTCCTTCAATCTCCTTGCCGAAGATGGTATTGAAGGTGTTCATCGTGTCACCGCGATATGAACGCCCCCTGCCGAGGGAGAGCATATTCAGAAAAGGAAGCTTGTCTCCCCAGACGAGGACATAAATGGCACGTGACAACTGGCAGTCATCTGCATCGAAATCATTTCCCGGCAGCTGACCGTATTTTTCGTCATTCTCAAGAGAGGAAAGATTGAAGTCCTTCAGCCTATTCAGGTTTCCGCCTAGACGTTCGGCAATGAAATCCTGGACAAGTTCCCTGGCGTCCTCATGGGCATAGGCCAGAATGGCTTCGGCCTGCAGGTCTTCAGCTTCCAAGTCATCCAACCAACTGTCATCCTCCAGGCGACTGTCACTGTATTCGGGACTTCTTGGATCGAAGACAATTTTCCGCCATAGATCATCAATCTTCCAACCCAGCGAGGCATCATGGCTCTGGAAATATTCGGCCTTCATCTGCGAAAGCAGACCTCTTGCGCAAATTGCACAATAGAACTTGCCCTCGTACTCATAGCCATACCATTCCTCACCACAGCAGTCGCAGATTTTTCTTTCATTCGTCATGGTTGTTCTCCTTTTGTTTTTAGCCGTTTTCTGGGCTCTGGAGATATTTTACAACCAGATGATGGACATTTTATGTCTATGATGTTGATTTTCTATTCTTTTCTCATCGCTGTATTCTCCATGAGGGTAGGAATTGAGCCGAAAAGCGGGACGTGGGACGCGGGACGCGGGACGCGGGACGTGGGACGTGGGACGCGCACATGGCTGGGACGCGGGACGTGGGACGTGGGACGTGGAACGTGGGACGAGCAACGTGGGGCGCGCGACTAGGAGAGAACAGCCAATCAACAAAAGCAACATTTTGTCAGAACAAGGACAGCACTACCTATCCTCTTGGGGAAAAGAGCGTTTCTCATTTTTATTGGCTTTGGCCACGGCCAGGGCGTATCCGTTGATCTTTTCCCGCAACCATTGGGGAGACTGGACAGAAGCTTTTCCCCCAGATGTCATCACAAAGTTGAGTACCCGATATTCTTCAATGTCCTTGAGGACAAGAACCATTCCGTCCTTGGTCTTTTTCAGGCTGGCCTTGGGAAAGGCCTCCACGCTCCAGGTTGACGATGACTCGCGGAGGATGATTCTGACGCAATCTAGGCGCGGCAGGTCAAAGAGCCTGCCGTCGTTGACCGCGTCAACCATCTTCCTGTCCGTCTGGAAGTGTCCGTCTATGCGCAGGGCGCCGAGCATTCGGTGCAGGGCGAGCGTGATGACGGGCTTGTCGCAGGCAGCTGTTTTGCCTGTCTTCCGCAGATGTCCCTTGAGATACCAGACATTGTCGAAGAGCGTCAAGACATGCGGTTCGACGGTCATCTGCAGGACGTGTCCGTCTCCAGCACGACGATACTTGACTACAATGGGAGCCTGCAAGCGCCAGGCCTCGAACACAGTCTGGAATACCTCGGGAGAAACTTTCTGGGAGGAGCCGCGCGCCACCAGGGAATTGAGAGCGGCAAATTCTTCTGAGGTGGCGTTGTTCCTGCTCCAGAGGGCATCGGTTCCCTTGCGGATTTCGCTGGCTATGCGCGAGGGAGGCAAAAGCGTTTCGGCAAGATGCGCACCGTATACTGCGGCGTCCATCTCGACTTCCTCCGTAATGGGCACGCCGCTCCATGACCTGTCGGTCAGATAGTATCCCTTGCGCTCCTTGTCGTATTTGATGGGGGCATGCAGTTCCTCCACAAGATATTTCACATCCCGCTGGATGGTCTTCTGGGAGAGTTTGCATACGCCCGCCTCATCCAGCCTGCTCAGTTCCTTGAGCACCATCGGATAATTGGGATACCTTTCCTCCTTCATCAAACGAAGGAGGCAGGCTATGCGTATCTGCGATTTCTTGTTGACGGGCATGGGGTAATATTGAGATGCTAGTCTTCCAAAGTTGACAACAGCAGCCGTGATAGAATTATTTCCTGCCAATGTCTTGACATTATATGGCACTTCTTTCCGTGCCAGCGGACACCGTTCGATCTTCGATGTTCGTTGCCTTTCAATAACTCTCCATCATAGGGAACATGGCGTTTCCTTAACGTTGGGTATTCATTAACCTATTTGCTATTTACGGAGTATTTCCAAATCAGATGAGGGGATTGCAAAAATACTTCCAAAGAAAAGAAAATTCCCCCGCGAGGAAGCCATCGCGGGGTTGTCATACAGCCGATTGGGATGAGAACTTGGCAATTATCTCAGCGAACACGAAATAGCCTCTACGCAACCTCATATAGGATGATGAGTACGAAGAAGGATATGAAACGAATTTAGCAAACATTATGAGACAAAGGAATGGCAGCGTGTTTGCTTATTCTACTCTGGCAGAATCACCTCAGCCTTGATTCCAAGATGGAGTTTTTCACTAGCTTCGTTAAGATAATCTGCAATGCATTCCGCACCACCGACTGTAAGAAGCTTCCATCCGTCGGAAAGTTCACATATTTCCCTTTGTTTAGTGCATTTCTCATAGTCCGCAGGATTTTGGGACATCAAAGGGCCATAATAGCGATTGATTGTCCCAAAGTATTCGGCAGCCTTGGCAGGTCCGATTTTCTCTATGGTTTTCACATAAGTAATTCTAATTGTGTCTTCTTGAATAACCGTTCCATCCGGAAAAGTTACCTTGAGACTCTTGTTTTGGGAACGTTTAATCCCTTTTCGATAGGAACCGCGTTCGTACGAGCTTTTTACTTCATCAGACATTCTAATCATTCTCCATGTTGATATGTTGGTTACATCTTGCTGAAGCGCGGCTGCTTCCGCTCGGGCAAGGCATCTCCAGGTTAGTTCGCGTCACTATGGACCTTGCCTCCGTCTCGCTAACATCTTTACTATATCTGGGATTCCAGCGATTTCAAATCTTTTTCTTCTCAATTTCTTTTTTTGTAACTGGAAACGCTGTATTTGAAGATTGAAAAACTAAACGCCCAAAACAGAAAACCATGCAGGCGTTTAAACCTGCAATGCCGTTTCCGGGCGATAAAACCTACAAATGATCTTTGCGGAGTTATAGCCTGCCATGCCTATGGATGGCAGTCATGGTTCTCAGGTGTGGGGGGAGGAGAACTGTGCAATCAAACGAAACGCAACACTTTGTCAGGACATAGCCTACACTGCCTATCTTCTTGGAGAAAATAGCGTAAACGAAATGCAGGTCAACTGGGCTGCTGACATCCTAGCCCCCGCGTGCAGTATGCTTCGGGGCAGGGCACCGCTAGCGAAGCGAGGTCAATTGGACTTCTGGAGATCTGCGGTGTGCTTGATCAGCATGTCGTAGTCGGCGACCACGACGTAGTACATCTGGAAGACTTCGAGGTAGGCGAAGGAATACAGGGTACGTTTGCCGTTTTCTTCGATGATGAAGGTATTGTAGTCGCGTCCGCGATCGAGAATTTTCTCGCGAATCTCGGGTGTGTGGAAGAGCGGTGTTTCGAAGGGCACTTCCTGGTGGTATTTTTCGGGGTCGAACATTTTGTTGAAATATTCGGATTTGGAGGAGACGATGATGTGCCCTTCGGTATTGATCAGGGCTTTTTCGAGGACGTATTCACCGACGTTGCCACGTTCGAGGAAGTTGTGGGTGAGGTGGTTGAGGGAGAGGTCGAGGCTGGCGACGCCGCAGAAGTTCCCGTGCAGGTCTAGAATCTGGACGGAGCAGGGAATGGAGAGGCCGGCGACGGAATCGAGATCCATGTAGGGCTTGCCCCAGACAGGTTTTGGCTGATTCAGCGCATTCTGGTACCAGGCGCGCTTGCGCGGGTCGATCTTGCGCGAGTAGTTTCCACGCCAGGGATAGAGCATCTTGACACCGTCGGGCGAGCCGATGAAGACGGAGCGCACCGGGAATCCCTTGCTGAGATAAGCGTTCTTCTGCGCATCCAAGTCATCCTTGGATAGATTGGTGTCAAAGTTGCTCCCGAGCACGATTTCCTTCATCTTTACCAGGGACGGCGCAGCCTTGTGGAAGAATTGCTCGCAGGCTTCCATTTTGGAATCAGGAGCGTAGGTGATGACGCCACAATCGAAGTTGACCCACCGCTTGTAGAACAGGGAATACTGCAAGTTCATCTCTTTTTCCATTTCCATTCCCATTCCCCCGTCGGTCTTCTTGATCTTGTCCATCGGTGGCAGGAAGACATATTCGGCGTCCTTGACGGGGTCGTAGTTGTGGTAGGCGAGCAGGGTTCCGACGAGGCGGGCGAGGCTGACGAGTTGGTCCTGGATGTTGAGGGCGGTTATGTCCAGATGGCGCGCCACGCTGGCGACGCGGTTGTAACTGTAGTTGATGGCGATGCGCTGCTGGCTCAGATTGCGGGTAGTGACCAGTTGTCGGCGGATGGCGTAGGCAGTGATGGCGGACAGCAGAAGCAGCAGCCCGATGAAACCGCTCAGGAACTCCATACGGTACCTGACGACGTAGCGGGCGAGTTTGCTGAAGTAGGTGTCTGGACAGGCGGAAACGGCGTGTCCCGCCATATAGCGGCGGAGGTCGTCGGCGAGATCGTCGACGGTCTGGTAGCGCTCCTGCGGCCAGTAGGCGGTCGCCTTTTTGATGATGGCTTGGAGCGACTTGTCAATCTTGTGGTGGAAGAGGTGCACGATGGGCTCAATGTCACCGTTAATGATGTGTTCCATCTGCTCCTTTTCCGCATTCCCCTGGATGGCGAACTGGAGAGTGACGACTTCCTGAAGGATGAGGCCCAGAGTGAAGATGTCGGAACGGGCGTCACAGCGTTCTTGGCGGAGCGCCTCCGGAGAGAAATAGCGGGGAGTTCCGGCGAGGCGGTTGGGTGTGGTTTCAGGCTCGCCTCCCTTGGGGATGATCTTGGCGAGTCCCCAGTCCATCACGAAGACCTCCATGTATTTCCCGATCATGATGTTCTCGGGCTTGAGGTCGCGGTGCATGACGTTGCGGTGATGGGCATACGCGATGGCGTCGCAGACGTGCAAGAAGATTTCCAGACGCTTACGGAGCATCAGATCTTCGTCAAAGGAATCAATTCCGCGGATGCGGTAGTTGAGGATGATGTTGCGGAGGTAGTCGCGGAGGGTTTTCCCGTTGACGAGCTTCATCGCGAGGTGGATGCCGTTCTCGTCGTCGCTGGAGAGACCGTAGATGGGGATGATACCGGGATGATCCAACTGCGCGGTGACCTTGGCCTCAGCGACGAAGGAATTCAGCAGTTCCGGATTGCTCTCGGCCTCCTTCTTGAGGGACTTGATGGCGACGATGCGCCGCAGGTTACGGTCCTTGGCAATGGAGACCGTCGAGGTTCCGCCTTTCGCGAACTCCTCCAGGATGGAATACTTGGTGTCCAGGACGTTGAGCGGTGATTCCAGGTCGGCGCTGGTGTCTAGGTCGTGGCTGGTGTAAGGGGTTATGTTCAGACCGCCGATGATGTCCTCAATCTCCCGCTTCTTCTTGCGGGATGACGTCGCCGCTTTCTTCGATGGCGCCGATTCCCCGCCGGCACTGGAAGGGACATCCGCTGGGGAGATTATGACAGTACGGTTGAAGTCGTTGTGAATCGCATTGGCGGACGCAACGTCTACAGTCGGATCATTTTTCGATTTGTCGATCATGCTGGACTCGCTCTGTGGCCAGGATAAATACTAGTCACTATAAAATATAATCATTTTTCCCATTTTTTTCTCCCTCAACGTTGTACTTTTTGAAGGAATTTTCAGGTACAGGGCGAGGGAAGGGCGCTTTCCCTCTCTCATTTTCTTTGACGCTGTATTCCCCATGAGGGTAGGTAATTGAGCCGTAAAGCGGTTTTGACAAACTGGCGACGTGCGACAATCGACGCTTCGACGTGCGATGTGGTGGCTGGTGCGACGAGCGACGAGAGACGCGCGACGCGCGGGCGACAATCGACGCTTCGACTTGCGACAAGAAGAACAGCCTACCAACAAAAGCAACATTTTGTCAGAACACGGACAGCACTACCTACCCTCTTTGTGAAAAGAGCGTTGTACAAAAACGTCTCTTGATTTGCATACACAGAGTATATTAATGCCGATGACAAGATACGGGGCCATGACAGTTTGTGAGCAAGGAAATTATCAAAATGGAACAGGCTTTTATCACCATAGGAAAGGATTGCCAGGGCGCAATCAAAATCATGAACGCCGTCAACAATGGCCCACAGATGTGCGGGAACACTCAGTCGCGCGGCAACTTCAACGCCTACAAGGCCTTGGAGATTCCATACGCTCGCATCCATGATGCTGCGCACTGCCATTC
>Ga0265298_10007440_pt1 | contig 13303 bp, 16 predicted proteins | sample AusTroGonzalo_MG_3_FD_193486 | JGI IMG/M metagenome (GOLD analysis project Ga0265298, IMG submission 193486) | Bovine rumen microbial communities from tropical cattle in Woodstock, Queensland, Australia - Gonzalo_01 | ecosystem: Host-associated > Mammals > Digestive system > Stomach > Rumen ...
AACCAGACTTCATAAGTTTTTCTTGCTCTGACTGTGGGAGACGAATGGTGTAACCGTTCTCATGCAGCTCGTTCTGTATTGCTTGAAACATCACATACTGAACGAAACCCGTGAACTGCATATTTGTCTCTTTATCACCACGCATATATTTACGGGTTGCGTCAAGCAATGCGATTTTACAGATTGACAGCAATTCAGCTTTGTCGAGCGGGGTACACTTAGCATACTTGAACACCATTTTCTTAATCATAGGTGTATATTGCTTAATCATTGCTTGAACACCCTTATTTGACTGACGGTCAACAAGAAGGTCATCCAACAGTTTAGGGTTTTTCATAATTGACTCGCGAGCAGCGTCTGAAATACTCATGGGTATTGCGTTCAATTCACCACCCAATGTCTTTATGAGGTCTGCTATCTCTGCCAAATCTTTAATGTCGATTCCAAGTTTATTTGCAACAGCGCGTTGGTCAGACGGATTGCCATATCGCAAGTCGTCCCAATCCTTTGTTGTAGTCACATTGTTTTTTACAAGCAATTCACTGAGCGTCCAAAATCCTTTTGAAAGATTTGCACCTTTCAAAAACTTGTTCCATTTTTCGCGATTCTTATCAGTTACATCTATATCGTTAGTTACGCTTTTAGGGCGTCCTTCAATTATTTGAGATAGTTTTTTCATCTATGCTAAATATGATTTTATATAAATAAATAATAATGAGTGAATGTTGTTATTTGTCAAGCCCTGCTCGACTTCTGAAATTTTTAGCCATTCGCTCGTAGGTCACCTGTGATTCCTCATAAAACGTATCTTTGGGCGCGTCTTTTTCCAATATTTCAAGCATTTGCTCGAAACGAATGTCAGGATACTGCTTCGTGAATTGCAGTAACAGCTCAATGATACGTTGGTTATACATTGCTCTATTTGTATTCATAATTTTATATATTTTGTTAGACAAAACAAATATAAAACTATATTTGGAAATTTACCACAATCAACGAAATTTTTAATGAAAAATATATAAAGCACTTGACTGTCACAGCCAAATGCTTAGGAACAAATATATGGTAGAAAAAATTATTCAGTTTGAGCGCTTTGTGCATCATCTACTTCCTGTTGATGACTTTCAACGGCATCAACTATGTGCTGCGTGCTTGCAACAGCATCGACAAACTCAGGGAAGAACTGTTCAATGATATACTTATTGCGTTCCATCATTTCAGCGTGCTCTTCTTCACGTTCTTTCCACAACAATTCGCGCTTTGACAATTTATATGCCGAATTTCGTTTGCCTCGTGTCAAAGATTTGCTTACAAGCACATCAAACAGTTTTGTTAAGTGATTCTTAATAGTTTCTATTGTTATCATCGAACGCGTAATATCAACTTTACCTGCAGAATCGTTCTTTGCCAAATTCAGCGTTTCGCTTATCACAAAAGCGTCAATTTCCGTTTTTGTTCGCTTGTTGTTGCCTTCAATAAACTCGTCTATATGTCGCATATATACGTCAATCGGTATATCTATCTGGTTTTGTTTAGCATAATGTTTAATTGTGATAAGCGTTTTGAGACGCCGCAAGTCAGCCCAATTGTAATTTCCTTTCTTATCTTTACAATAGTCAAACATATCGCGAATCGCCCTAATTGAATAGCGTTTAACCATAGAGACAAACGTAGGTACAACTTTTTCAAACACTTCAATGTCTTTAACAGTCATAGTCATGTCAAATGGGTCCTCAGACCACATATTGCCCTTTTTGATTTCATAACGTCCCTCCATGACGTCCTTGTAAATTCTTATTCGCTCTTCCGTAATAATATCAAGCAACTCATCTGCAAGTTCACTTTGTTCGGCAACCGTCTTTTGACGTTGAAGTTTTGCGTCTGTCAAAGCAGTTGCGTATGTTTGGTCATCAGTTGCGTGCTTATCAATTAATGCTACGTCTATATCATTACACTGATAACCATAATGCCTCATTGCGTTATACAGAACCATGAGCTGCTGTACATATTCGCGGTACTTGCGTTCAAAGAATGTTACTTTATACGCAATATCATTAAAGTAATACTTGTTATCTACTTCATTTAACTCAACAAACTTATTTGTAGATATAATACTATTTATTAAACTATTATATTTATAGTCAAGCGGGTTACGTTCTATGCTTGCATTACACAGACGAAGTATAGAGTGCATATCTTTGAGCTCGTCAGTGTTAAGCTTAGGGTTATAAGGCTTGAATGACATCAGTTTGCGCGATTCGCCGTCCGACTTGGTATCTGATAAAAACATCTTAATATGCAAGTCATTACCTCGTAAGCGATTGGCAAACTGTTCCAATTCTTGCGGCATCCAAATATCATTAACATAAATTGCAAACTCATAATCGTCCTTAATATCAACACCCACACTTAAAAATGTTGAACACATCAAAACATCAGAATTTGCTATTGATTTGTCAAAGTTTATGCTGTTCATAAACTCTTCGCCATTGTTAGATTTTTTATAATAGTTAACAATTATCTCATCAGTGTCGAGAAAATGCTGAAGCAGCGTTGTAACTTTCTTTTGATAAAGCGTACCCGCATTTGTTGGAAACAAAATTTTCTTTCCGTTACGAATGTCCTCAGCCATGTTTTTACACAAGTGGTATAGACAATCTTCCTCAGAATGAGTTATGAATACTGTAAAATCTTTCTTTCGTGTATCGTCCTTTGTTACTTTGATATATCTCAGCTCAGGAAAAAATATTGATTCTGCAACGGGCGTACCTGTTGTAAATATCACAGGTATCTCAAGTTGTCGAACAAGTTCAATGACTTTTGCCATCACAGGACGATATTCAGACATAAAGAGCAGATGCGACTCGTCAATAAACACATAGTCAAATCCTGCGATTTTAATATCCATTGGATTGAGATGTGAAAACTTATCAACAGTCAACGCAAGTCCGTGAGCGTCAAGGTCGGGTTTTTTGTTCGCATAGGAATAACTCCAATCTTTATCGCTTTCGACTTTCGACTTAATTGTTGAGGTGAACGGCATGACCATCATGACTTTACTGCCGTCCCTAACAAACGACTTAATCATTTCGGTCTTGCCCAAACCTGCGCCTGCATCAATAAGTGTGATATGCCCAAAATTCTGTTTGAGTTGTTGACGTATGCTTCCAAGGTATTCGTCTGACTTCAAGTGGAAATTTATGACGTTGGTATTTGCGCCTATTACAAGTGGGTTTTCAAGATTGATAACCGTATTATAAGTATCAGAATGTTCCTCAACAGGCTTGTTAAGTTTAATCTTAAACCCATGATAAGCATTCAATCGGTGAACTGCCCATTCGTCAACAGGCTTATCGTAATTTGCAGCAGTACGACAGTCTGCTTGAAGCTCTTTGAAAGGTATGTCTTCCGTACAAATTCTACGCATCACTTCGCAAGCACCGTTCACGCCACAAATAGACACAAGTGTATTTGCAAGTCGCCAACGTTCGTTGTGCTTATAGTGAAAACGGTTTTTAGTATCAAAAGACGGCAATTCAGAAGTCGCGACAAGCGGTTCTACAGGTCGTTCCTCTTTATCAAACCAAGTCCATTTAGAAAATACCTCTCGCAACTCTGGGTGAGTTATCCATGCTATTTCCTTGTCATCAATGTCCGTTACATTGTTAAAGTCAACATAGATAAAGTCCTCAAAGAAACGAGTTGATATTTTAGCATTAGGGTCACAAGTAATACAAGTTGCTTGTTGTGGCTTCATCATGTGTTGGTCCATCCATGCAACAAGGTCATTTGTTGTGAAGCCTTTTTCCAAAATAAAAGGCTTTAATAATAAATATATAAAACTATACTTGTGTCGGTAATTACAATAATATAGAATCTTTCGGCTTGGAACCTCATCGGGTACCTGTATCTTTGTTAATATATGAATACCTGTACCTGAATTGGAAACAGCAACAAGGAAAAACCAGTTGAAGTTTTTTAGTTTCTCAAATAGATAATCACGCATTTCAACAGCAAGTTGCTCTCTGTTGTCTGCTTTAATATCTATATCTATCATCTGAAAGCCGTTCCACAAATCGAATGTGCCTTGACCTGTAGGTCGTGTTTCCTCAGAAACACCGTACACAACTTCACGGTTCAGCTTTGAAACTTTCTTTCTTGCTTCATTTGTGACAAGTGACATTACATCGGACAGGTCACAAACTCGACCTGATTGAGTACGTACATTCTGACAGATAAGTACGTGACTGTCTTTGAGACGGTTTATATATCTTATTCGTTCCTGAACGTCACAGTCAAGGACATTAGAATGCGAATAAACATCTTTTACAAGGTATTGTTTCCAAGATAAGTTTGAGGGAGTATGAAGTATTGCATATTCTTGCAACGCTTGTTCTATATTTATTTTTTCTGCCATTTTGTTGACTTGTTCCTGTATTTTTTTCAAACGATTTTTAATATAATAAAAAACTATGCTGAATACACCTCATCGCTTTAATTATTTTTATATATAAATATTAAATAGAAACTTAAATCTTATGAATAAGAAACAAATGCTTGGATATTTGGTTGCCGATGCGACTATAAATGAAAAAATCCAAAAAGGAACAGCGTTGACTGACGCTGAAAAGAAAAAAGTCAAAGTTATGGCAGGACATTACGCTACGTTCCTTGGTGAAGAGCTGAATGCCGTTTATAATGGTGAAATGATAACAGAGGTCACTCCAAATGACGAACCCCTCAAAGAAACGGATAAAGTTGAAACACCTATTCCTGAACCTGAAGCAGAAACACCTATCACAGTTGACGTTGTAACTCAGGAGGACGTTGCTGATATTGTGACTGAAGATGAAGAGCAGTCACCAATCGAGATTGAGGACAAGGAATAATTTAATTATAATATATATATATATATATATATAAAAGCGAGCAGGGCGAAAGTCCTGCTCATTCAGTTTATTGTAGTGCAAAATCTAAAGCAGTTTGAAACATCGCCGGAATGGCACCTCAGAAGCACTTCAGGCGCCTCAAACTGAAAAAACGATAAATATATCGATTTACACAGTGAAGCGCCTGAAGTGCTTAAAAAGCGCTATTACCTCAATGTTTGGTTTTTGGGTGAATTTTTACAAGACGAAAAAAGCAGGACTTTCGCCCTGCTCGTTTATCAAACAATTTTATATAAAATAATTATGAAACTTATTCCTCGATAAGACTTATTTTGTCTTTTCTGAAATTGCGAAATGCTTTGTTCCAATTTGAATCAAAACCTTTCACCTCAAGTGAAGTACCCATAGGCTGTGGTTCCCAGTTTGCAAACACCTCAAGCGCCTTGGTAAGTTCGTCCTCATCAAGCAAAGCAATATCAAGACCAAGAATGTTTGTTTCTGATTCGTTTGTTACTATAATTTCTCTTTGCTTTATTTCGCCGTGAGATTCGTAGTTGAATATTAGAGTTTCCTTCATTTTATTTAGTTTATATATTATAGTACTTTATTTACCTTCTTTCATCATATATAAATTATCAGGCGAGAAGTTGAAACGATGACCGTCTTTGAATTTAATTTTAGAGAATGCAAGAGCGTTCGCTTTGTTCGCAGCTTCAGGATAATATGTTGCAAAAATCACACGAGCAGGTGAAAAGCACAGTGACGAATATCCTAACCAAGTTTCAGATAACAGGTTCATTTTCACAGTACCCGTATCAGGCGAATATCGCATAGAGATAATTTTCTTAGTATTTTTGTTGCGAATGCGGCCGAAATTTGATACCTCGTAAATAGGTTTGATTTTATAAATGCCATACGACATAAAGCATGGAATTTCAGTTGCAATCGGTCGCCATGTTTCTTTTTCTTCATTCACATGGGCAACAATATTTTTTGCGGTGTTGACAATTACAGTTTTATCATCTGATAACACATAAAACTGCGGTGCGAAATATCTTGCCATAATTTTTAATTTTTTAATTGTTATATAGTAATATAAAATTGTGAGGAAAAATTCACCCATTAATTATTTATTTTTATATAAATTCATGAAGTAAAAACTGCGGTTAAGAAGTTAAGTTAAGAAGTATGATTATCAGATTAATTATTTATTTATTCAAGTTTATCCGCTTTCACAAATTGCTTAATGAAGCATACGAAGTGGATAACATTCCTATCAGTGTCTCGCGTCTGCTTGGCGTGCCGATGCATATAGATTTCTTTAATAGAATTTATGGTGTATTGCACCCACTGACACAGCAAATCAACAACGGTGCAAGTGCAATATTCGCGCTTAATCCTGACGGCACTTACAATGCAGAACCAAGTATTAAGATGTGGCTTTATGACAGACTTGAAGCGATGTCGAAATTTATAGCAGCACAAAATCTCTTGGACTGCTTAACACTTGACCTTAAGAAAATAGATGACGACAATTGGTTGTTGGTAATGTCGCCTGTTACTTTTCCAGAGTTCAAGAAACGACTTACAGCAGCTATAATAGAAATATTTATTATAATAGCACTTTTAGGATTTTATATATTTTTCGCCTGAAATTCGTTATAAATATCAAATAGAAGATTATTATATATCAAAGAACAAATTTTTAATATCATGAAGGCAACTAAAGCAAAAGCATCAAAAGCAGAAAAAGCAGCAGAGAAATTTGATAAGCTCATCGAAGAGTTCAAGAAACAAGTCGATGAGATAACAGAACTTGAAAAGCTCAAGGAACTTGCAGCAGCAACAGAAAAAGAAGCTGACGCATACGATAAGAAACTGACGGAAACGGAATATGACCTACCTGAGGAAGTTCAGTTTGAAGGCAAGACAATCAATAAGGATACTATTATGAGTAATCTCCTCTATTTCCTTGGCCATCAAACCATGAAATATGAATACGTCTTTGCAATGCATCAGACTTATCAGTTCTGGAAGCAGCGCCCATCGACTGTTCCTTATAAGGTATTTGATTCACTTGTACGTTTCTTGACAACGCTTCAGTTTACAGGCGATAAAGAATGGACGGACATTCTCGCAATCAACGCATATTTTGGCACCTGTGTTGAGCAGTATCAGACTGACCTTGCGGAGCAGATGTTCTATGCAAAGAAATTTAACATACTTGAGGAACGCGGTTCAATGCTTACTCCAGTACCTGACCGTTCGGCAACTGCAGAACAAGCATAAATTATCAATTCAGATATAAACAAAAAGCGGCAAAGCGCCGCTTTTGTTTTTGATTTGATTTGTTAATTAAATTGTGTCATCAAAATCTTCAATTTCAAGTTCGTCGATAATTTCAAAATCACTTATAACTTGAAATTTGATATTTGAAAAGTAGATACGTTCAACTTCGTTGTTTTCATTGTTGATGTCATAATTAACGTCGGCATAAATTTTGCCACATATAGTATATTCGTCAACATCAAGTTCAACGTCCACACCTTTGGTGTTTAATTCGTCTTTTTGTTTTTCAACTTCTTCAATATTACAATTCAGAAAATAATACGATAATTCGCCGGCAGCTTTACTGCAAATTTTGCTTTCATTATCATTAAGAACACGGCAAAAATTTGCATTGCTTCTTGCTTCACGAATATCGGCCAACACCCATGGGTTTTCAATGTTTTTCATTTTGTTCAAGTTTTAATGTTTGATATGTAAAATATAAAACTTTCGAGGGATATTCACCGAGAATGTAAAACTTTCGAGGTATATTTACCGAGAATGTAAAACTTTCGAGGTATATTTACCGAGAATGTAAAACTTTTTCGTTCAATTCAAACAAACGAGAAGAGGCAGCTATCACAGTTGCCTCTTTTTATTAATATATAATTATTCTCCTGCTTTGACGTTCCACACAGGAACGATTCTCGTAAGTATCTCAGCAGTTTCAGCAATATCGGAAATTATCACTTCAGCGTCTTTGTATGCCATAGGCGATTCGTCAAGCGTTGATTCGTTGACAGAAGTAGAGTATACATTTTTCATTGCGTTTTTGAACTCATCAATGTCAACTGACGCCTTTGCTTGTGAGCGTGATAATATACGTCCTGCTCCATGAGGCCCAGAACAGTTCCAATCTGCATTGCCTTTGCCTTTTACGATAAGCGAGCCGTCTCTCATATTGAGAGGTATAAGTGCAACCTCATCTTTGTTAAGAGATATTGCGCCTTTTCTGACGGTCATATCTTCAAAGGATATATAATTGTGTACAGTCTCGAAAGAATCAGACACCTTCAAGTCAAGTTCACGTAAAAACAACATCATCATTAGACCTCTGTTTGCTTTTGCATATTCTTGAGCTATCTTCATATCCGAAAGGTACCCATTCAGCAAATCGCCTTCAAGATAAGCAAGGTGTTCGGCAGGCAATGGGTTTTCTGCTTTGTACTTAGAGATAAAACCCGAAATTTCCGATGTGCGACCTTCTTTCTTTAATTGTGCAATGCCTTCATTTAGACGGGCAGTCGATTTTTCAGCAGCAGCTCTAATTGCAACATTTTGCCAATATTTTGCTACCTCAACACCAAGGTGACGTGACCCAGAGTGAATGATAAAATAACCGTTGCCTTCAGTGTCAATGTCAAGTTCAGCGAAGTGATTGCCACCGCCGAGAGTGCCCATTGCCTCAAGTTCTTCGTCAATGTTAACAGGTGTTTTTAATTCGCGCAAAAAATATTTCCATGGACGTGCAAAGACCGTACAATTAACGTGGTGATTTTTGCCCATAGGAATAACTTTTCTCCAAGCAGTGTCGATAGATGCAAGCACTGATTCTTTTATCTTGCCGTCAGTGTCTTTCCATTTAGATGAAATTTTGAACTTGCATACCAACATGCCGCAACCTATATCGACACCTACAGTTGAGGGAGAAACGCGAGGCACAGTTCCAAGTTTTATCGTTGTGCCTATGGTTGCGCCTTTGCCTGCATGAGTGTCTGGCATAATCGCAACAGAAGCACATTCAGTTAGCGGCGAGTTCACCATTTCGTAAATTTGACGTTCCGTTTCGGCGTCAATTATCGAAGCGTAAATTCGCGCGGTTGAATATTTTCCTGTAATGTTAAACATATATTATATTCATTTTTGTTTTGTGTTTGCAATATAAAATTGTGAAGAAAAATTCACCGACAAATAAATTGTTTGCTTATAAATATTGATATAAACAAAAAGGCGACTATCACAGCCACCCCTATAACTATAAAAATTTGATAAATAATGAATTGCATATTTAATATAATTCGTTCAATTGAAAATTTACATTTCAATGTAAAAATTTTTTCAATATAAATTTTTTCAATATAAATAAAGTCTACCCCCTGGCGTCCGTTATACGCTGTGTTTCAACGTATATTTGATTATAAATCAAAAAGAAGCAGCTGTCACAGCTGCCCCTCAATCATAAAAACATGTATATCTATAATAAAATGGTCAAATTAATGTTTGTTTCAACATATATTTTTGTTTCAACATATATTTTTGTTTCAACATATATTAATATAAAACGTTCAATGCAAAATTTACAATTCAACGTAAAAAATATAAGCATAAATTGCAAAGCACAAAGCAAACAAAAAGCGCGTCTTATTCAGACGCGCAGCACACAAAAAGTACGAAATAAAAAGTCAATTAAAAGAGCTGCGTTGATAACGTTTCGCGTTTTAGATTACGCGCAGCATAAAATGATTTTTCGGCATCAGCTGAACGAAACGATTTATAAGTTCGTTCGTTTGCCGGGTAGATGATAACAATACCGTTAGCAAATTCAACTCTCTTTGCGAAAATTGTTGTCTGGGCGTTGCTCAGAACGATTTGACTTTGTTTCATATTATGTATTTGAATTTGAACAGATTTAATATAATATATGTTATGTAATATTCACCGATTTTAACAAAAACATTAAATAAAAAATTAAATCACAAAAAATGAAGCAAAGCGGTGAATTGTTGTAAAAAGCATTTATAATAATATGTACTTAAAAATTATTAACAAACAAAATTAAATTATTATGAGCAAAATGAAAATTCGCATCGGACAAACGTGTTTTGCAAACATCGCAATTGTAATCGGCGAAACGTTCGACTTCAACTCTGAAAAACAACGCGAAGTTGAAAATTACATCGAACACGAATTAAATATACGTATTGCATTTCGTGCCGATGAATTAATTGAACAAGCCGGCAGCGTCAAAGACCAAAACGGCGAAGGCATCGTTTATGTAATCGAAGTTTACCACGATGGCACAACTGAGGTACGCGCCCGTTGCGTTAATTCGCATTACGATTTCGGCGTATGGGCGTTCGGCGAAAACAACGAACGTTTAAGCGATTAAAACGATTTATATAAATAACGTATTTATGGTTGAGGGCAGCTGTGATAGCTGCTCTTTTTGTTTATATTGATTTGTGCTTTGTGTTTGTGTTTGTATTTGTGTTTGCGCTTTATGTTTCGTGCTTGTAATCATTCAAATATATTTTTACGTTGAATTGTAAATTTTGCATTGAACGTTTTATATTAATATATGTTGAAAAACAAACATATAATTTGATGATATTGTCATAGGTATACATATTTTTTATGATTGAGGGGGGCAGCTGTGACAGCTGCTCTTTTTGTTTATATTGATATGTGCTTCGTGCTTGTACATTTTTATATTGAAACGTGAAATTTTCGCAGAAAATTTTATATTAATATATGTTGAAACAAACAACATATAATTTGTTGATATTGTCATAACCTAATATATTTTATTATTGATTTGAGGCAGCTGTGACAGTTGCTTCTTTTTGTTCTTTTTGTTCTTTTTGTTCTTTTTGTTCTTTTTGTTCTTTTTGTTCTTTTTGTTCTTTTTGTTCTTTTTGTTCTTTTTGTTCTTTTTGTTCTTTTTGTTCTTTTTGTTTTTTGTGAAAATAAGTTTAGCATGCGCCACAAAAATTATAACAAATTTTCTTTGTGATTTTGGTAAACTTGCGCCTCGCAATTTTATCTATATATAAACGAATTAATAAAACAACTTAAAAATCGAACAAAAATGAAAGCAAAGAAAGTAAAATTGATTAAGGTAGGCAACAGCAAATACGCTCTCGGCCAGGTTGTAACTTATAACAATAGAGAAATGACCATTCAGAATATCCGTACTGATGGGCGAGGACAAGCATTGTACGACCTTGTTGTGTACTCAGGTTTGAAACCGCTTTATCGCGAACTTGACGTAAAAGAATCTTTGATTTTTGACGAGGAGGAAGCAAAATGAAAAATCAAATCGGCAAAGTAGGAATGCAGTGTACAGAGTACCTGTATTCCGATTATTACGGAGGCAAAATAGTAGAAGCTTCAAAAAACGGCAAACGCATCAAAGTACATTTTTATCTGCCACCAAAAGACAAGTGCGATTATGTGTACCCAGAAAACGAACCGCTGCCTGAAACGCCTTTTCACGTTCGCGAGTATTCTCTTCGCAAATCAGGCACATGGCGTCAAGTCGGCACACCTGATAAACCAGGAAATTGTTATTTGTGCCTCGGACGAGCAGTGTATCATTATGACAGAGAATTTTAATACAAGATTACTTGGCGAACTTATAAATATATAAAGTAAACGTTATTATTTGTATATATCAAAAAACAAAATGAAGAGTCTAAATCAGTATATTACTAAAAGCAATGCCGTCACTGAAGGCAACGCCATCAATGAAGCAAGCGAAAAAAAGAAATATTGTATAATATCAGAAGCCTGGGGCGATGACAACGGTGGTGTTGTATTGCCAGACGGCAAAGAATATCATTCAGGTGTCGAATTTGACAAAGATAAACAGCAACTTGTAACAGCAGATGATGCTATAACCGCAGCAATTGCTCGTTATCATGCCGCACTTGAAAATTGGGGTGACGGCGAGAAACCTTCTCAACGTTTCATTTCAAAACTTAAAAAGAATATCAAAGCCGCATTCGCTACAGACGGACCTGCGCGTGCAGGAATGGAATATACATTTGAAGGAGGCGAAGAGGTTATTCTCGAAATTTGCACAGATGACGAGCCAATCGACGGCGAGGAATTTGAAGAAAAGTCTTACGAAGAATTTATAGATTAAAAAATAAATTATATATAAGTATCTTTATGAAATCATTGAATCAATATATTGCCGAAAGCAACGTCAACGAGGCAAGAAAGAAAAAATTTAATTGCTCTGTTGCTGATTTGGTTGAATGGTACTTGACAGGCAATGGACCTACAGGTCGTTATGAGATAAAAGACGTTGACATGGACGAGTTTGAGCAAATGTATGATAACGGTTTGTTTGATGCATTTGATTCAGCAGATGAAGCATTTGACTTTTTCAAGAAAAATTGGAACGAGCAAATTGTTCTTACTGACGAGCTCATTCAAGGTTCGCATGACCTAACGTTTAAGTTGAAAGGCAAAAAACTCACTGTTCAAGCAGTAGATGCATTTGGTTCTCAAGTCGATGAAAGTCGCGTTGACGAAGCAAAAATGTATAAAAAGAGTGTTTGGTTGACTTGCGGTTGGGAAGGTGAGAACAACGAAGTTGTCACAAAAGAGGGCAGACTATTTGACGTTGAAAACGATGGTTTTAACCCGAGCAAACACGCCCCTGTAGTTGATTACAACACCGCTCTTAAGGCCATGCGTTTTTGGTTTGACGTCAGAAGTGAAGTGTTGAAAGTCAAAGGTACACCTAAAGACTTGAGCGACCTCGAGAATATTCTCAAGCAATCATTTGAAACCAAGCGTCCTACTATCGGTGACATCACCATTGGCGATGGCTGTCAATTCGGCATTATTACAGACAGTGTACCTGTTGTTATGGGTGCTGAAGGTTATGATTTTGGAGATATAGATTATATATACGCTGATTAAAAACACAGACTTGTCTAACAGACAACTTCAATTAACTTGAGTTTTAACTTTTAATGTGGAGAGATGACTATAGTCATCTCTCTTTTTGCTTATACAAAATCACTTAAAAACCGAACTTCACTTTTAAGGCTATCCAGAGGCCTTCTGGTCCTATCATCACTGAAACTGATACATTTATCATTTCTTTAACTTCATAAGACCAGAAGCCTTATAGATAGCTAATCTGGGCATGTTTCAAGATGCTTTGTTTTTGTACTACAAAAATACTGATTATTTATCAAAAGTTTTTACATTCTCGAGTGAACTTTTCATGTAAAGTTTTATATTGATATATACAAAATTAAACAGTTATGAGATTAACAAAGGAACAAAAAGAGCAGCTGATGCGCTCAATCACGCTACAGAATTTTGTTGATTGGCTTGACAGCAAA
>Ga0265298_10007441_pt1 | contig 13302 bp, 13 predicted proteins | sample AusTroGonzalo_MG_3_FD_193486 | JGI IMG/M metagenome (GOLD analysis project Ga0265298, IMG submission 193486) | Bovine rumen microbial communities from tropical cattle in Woodstock, Queensland, Australia - Gonzalo_01 | ecosystem: Host-associated > Mammals > Digestive system > Stomach > Rumen ...
CTAGATTACAGACAGCAGCGAAAATCCGGCTGACGAAGAGCTGATTGACATCCTGAACAGGATGGGAACAAAGGTGTATTGTGCAAAGAATGGGGGAATACAGGTGATCACAGACGGATCACACCTCACTGTGAATTCCCTGTAGGAAAGATGAAGAAGAATGAAAGTGCAGAATCAGATGGATCAGAACTGGGATGAGATAGATCTGCTTTGCAAGGCGGCGCAGATGATGCTGGAAAGTGGGGCAGAAACCTATCGCGTAGAGGAGACTGTCCACAGAATGGCGGAAGGCATGGACATTTCAGTGGATACAGTGGCGTTTCCCACATCCATCTTTGTGGAATGGAAGGAACGGACAAAAGTATGCCGGATTGATCACAGAAGAACCAATTGCAGTCGGATTGATCAGGTCAACACTGTTTCCAGAAAACTGGCAGGGCATCTGATTTCTCCTCAGAATGCCTGGGAGCAGCTGCAAAATATCGGAGAAGAAGAAGGGTACTCTCGGGGAACAAGGATTCTGGGATATGCGATGTGTGCAGCAGGATTCAGTCTCCTTTTCGGTGGGAAACTGAATGAATTCCTGGTAAGCTTTCTGATTGGTTCCATTTTGCAGACACTCCTGCCTGTGTTGTCCAGGTTCACCCATACTGCGCTGTTCTCAAATATCATCGGCGGTTTCATAACGGCGACACTGGCAGTGATCGCATACAAGACAGGGGCGATTTCGGACTTCAGTCCGGTGATTGTCGGGGGAATCATGCCCCTCCTGTCCGGACTCCTGATGACCACGGGAATCCGGGATGCCATCAATGGAGACCTGATTTCAGGAATGGCGCGAATTATGGAAGCTGCACTTCTGGCTGCTTCTGTGGCGCTGGGTGTGTTTGTGAGTCTGAGCCTGTTTTCAGGGGTATAGGAGAGAAGATGACGATTGAAACAATCATCCTGACACTGGCAGGAGCCTTTCTTGGAACGCTGGGCCTTTCCTTTCTGATCAATACACCCAGGCAGATCGTGATGATGTCATCGGCAACAGGAATGATCGGATATCTGTTTTATAAATATCTTGAAACTGCGGGACATGGTCCGCTGTTTTGTTATTTTGTTTCAGCACTGGTTATCGCGCTGGCCTGTGAAGCAGAAGCAAGGATTATCAAAAGGCCGGTCACCATTTTCCTGTTGACTGCCCTTGTTCCTCTGGTTCCGGGATACAGTCTGTACTGGTCCATGCTGGAAATGGTTCGCAATGAAACTATCCACGCGGCGGAGGATGGGGTAAATGCAATTCTGGCGATTGCAGCCATTGCCATCGGGGCTGCTGTGGCATCGATCCTTGCAAAGATGGTCACAACCATCAGAAAAAGGAGGCGTCAGTTGACGCCTCCAGGAATGGAATAAACCAGATCCCACAGCTTCTGAAGTTCATCACGGCTGGAATAGGGAAGAATCAGTTTTCCGGAATCGGGACTTCCCTTGATCTGAACCTGCATGCCGGTAATATTACGGATTCGGTCACAGAGGTCATTCACTTCAGGAGGGAAGGACGGCTTTTCAGGCTTTTCCTCTTCTGAAGAGGGAGGGCCTTTTTTTGCTGCGTTTTCCAGCTGACGCACGGTCCATTCATTGGACAGGGTGGCGACAAAAAGAGCATTCTGGAAATCCGGATCATCGATGCCGGCCAGCACGCGGGCATGTCCTGCAGTAAGTTCCCCGTTGATGACGGAATCCTGGATCACCTGAGGGAGGTTCAGAAGCCGAAGCAGATTGGCAACAGCCGGGCGGCTGCGGCCGATTTTCACACTGATCTGTTCCTGGGTCAGGGAGTGCTCTGAAATAAGCCTGTAAATCCCCCTTGCCTCTTCAATAGGATTGAGATCTTCCCGCTGTATGTTTTCAATCAGGGCGACTTCCTGACGACGCTGTTCGTCCAGATCCCTGACAATGGCCGGAATCTTGGACAGTCCGGCCATTCTGGCAGCCCGCCAGCGCCGTTCACCGGCGACGATGGTATAGCGGTTGTGATCGTCACGGACCACCAGGATGGGCGAAAACAATCCATTCTGGGCGATGGAATCCGAGAGGGTCTGCAGAGAGTCCTCATCAAACTTCTTCCTGGGCTGATTGACATTGGGGTCAATGCTGCCAATGGGGATTTCCACGATGGTGCCCTCAGGCTGAGGCAGATTCTCTCTGTTTTCGGTGACCTGTTCTACGGTGACATCCATATCTGGAATCAGGGCATCCAGACCTCTTCCAAGTGCTGATTTTTTTGACATAGCTTGCCTCTACTGCTTCTGATGGCTGAGAAATTCTTTGGCAAGATCCCGGTAGCTCTGGGCACCGATGGATCTGGAATCATACATGTGAATGGGAAGTCCATGGCTGGGAGCTTCGCCCAGACGGATATTTCTGGGAATCACGGTGGAATAGACGCTGGATTTGAAAACCCTCCTGACCTCGGTGGCTACCTGTACCCCGAGGATCGTGCGGTTATCCAGCATGGTCAGAAGAATACCTTCAATCCGGAGTGCAGGGTTGATCTTCTGGACTTTCTTGATGGTGGTCATCAGGGCGCTGACGCCCTCCAGCGCAAAATACTCACACTGGATTGGAATCAGGATGGTGTCCGCGGCACACAGGGCATTGATGGTGATCAGGCCCAGCGATGGGGGACAGTCGATGAAGATGTAATCGTAGTCTGCTTCCTTGAGGGCATTGGCGAGAAATTTTTCCCGATCAGCAGCATTGGCCAGTTCAATTTCCGCTCCGGCCAGACGGATGTCGGTGGGAAGAATGGACAGTCCCGGAACAGGTGATTCACAGACGGTATCCTGGAGAGAGGAGAGACCTGCCATGACATCATAGAGAGTCGGCGTCTTTTCATCCACCTCAAGCCCGAGACCGCTTGAACTGTTTCCCTGAGGATCGGCATCCACCAGCAGGACCTTTTTTCCTTCTGCCGCCACACAGGCAGCCAGATTGACGGCTGTGGTGGTCTTGCCAACACCACCCTTCTGATTTGTAACTGCAATGATTTTTGACATATTCGCCTCCAACAGATGCGCTGCAGAGCAGTCATTTATCCTGCTGGTTCTCGATGAGGACCTGAGAGATCATCTGTTTTTCATCCTCATCCAGGGGATACCGGGACAGGAGCGTCCGCATTGCGGCAAAGGAGCCGTTGCGGGACAGGTCATATAGCAGATCCTGCAGGAGTGGATCGTAGGGGTGCTCTGCGTAGCTGATTGACAGCAATCGATCAGCGAGATCGAGAATTTCATTACTTGTCACACGTCTCATCCCCGAACCCCATGGAACAAGCATGCTCTCATGGGAATACTGGTAGAGACTGTTAAAAAGGAGAGAATCGAGGCGGTTCCACAGGATGACGTATGAGGTCTCCTTCCGTTCCGCTTTCAGAAGGATGCGATAGACCTGATGGGGAAGATCATTATTGCGTTCCAGAAAATCAGAACCGCAATGACGTGTTATCAGTTCGGAAATCTGCTGAAGTCTGGAAGACATGCTCTATTCCCTCTCTCTGTGTTCCGCCTGTTCATCTTTAAACCACCCCTTATTCTACACGGAACAACTCCATCGTTCAAGACTGTCATTAAAAAGACAATAAATAATAATCATATATTTAAAATAACAAAAAGATAAAAATCCATGACGCAGAAGTCCAGGAGATACTGATCCGACAAGGAAGCGTCGGCAATTCAGGAATGTGAGATATGGCTTGCGCGGGTCTTTCCGCAGGGCGTAAAATGGGGCTATAGATAAGGAAGAAAAAGCTTCCGAACAGGGTGAGATATTTGGAGGATGTCATGCTGAATCGAAAAATATGTGAGCAGGTACTCGAACTGGCCCTGTCAAGGGGAGGAGATTTCGCGGAACTGTACTGTGAAGACAGCCGGAGTTTTTCCATGGTTCTGCGTTCCGGAAGAATTGAAAATGCAGGATATTCGCGGCCCTATGGCGCGGGGCTGAGAGTGTATGACGGGACTCGTTCCATCTATATGTTTACCAGTGACACCAGCGACAAATCCCTGCTTCAGCTGGCGCGCAGGGCGGCAGAGGCCACAACGGTCCCGGGAAAGAAGGACATCGATCAGCTCAGGAGGATGGAGATGCCCAATCTTCATCCCTGGAAGATTCGCACGCTGGATGTGGATGCCCAAAACCGGGCAGAGCTGCTTCGTGCTGCAGACAGTGCAGCACGAAGTGCAGGGGAAGCGGTTCAGCAGGTGACGGTTTCTATGATTTCCAGAGAATGCCAGGTTCAGATCTGCAACAGCGAAGGGCTGTTTGTACAGGATACCAGGATGCACAGTCGGCTGACCTGTTCGGTGGTGGCCGGGGATGGGAAGGAAAACCAGACGGGGACAGCCAGCCGGGGTGCCATGAGGGGATATGAGCTGTTCAGCGAAGTGTGCAATCCTGAGCAGATGGGCAGAGAAGCCGCCGATTCGGCCTGCAGGATGCTCAAGGCTTCTTACTGCAGGGCTGGAGAGATGCCGGTGATCATTGCCGGGGGGTTTGGAGGTGTCATCTTCCACGAGGCCTGCGGGCATGCTCTGGAGGCCACCAGTGTTCAGCCCGGAAACAGTGTTTTCTGCGGAAAACTGGGTCAGCAGATCGCTTCTTCCTGTGTGACTGCCATCGATGACGGAACCATTCCCAATGAATGGGGCAGTGAGAATGTGGATGACGAAGGAATTCCGACCACCCGCCTGGTCCTCATTGAGAACGGAATTCTCAAAAACTACATGGTGGATCGTTTTAACGGGCGGAAGATGGGTATGCCCTCCACGGGCAGCGGAAGGCGGGAAAGCTACAAGTATGCCCCAACCAGCCGGATGCACAACACCTTTATTGCACCGGGACAGGATGAGGCAGAAGAGATGCTTCGCACCATGGGAGAAGGCCTGTATGCTTCCAAACTGGGTGGCGGAAGCGTCAATCCCACCACAGGAGAGTTCAACTTCAGCGTGACGGAAGGATATATGGTCCGCGACGGAAAGATCTGCGAACCGGTGCGCGGGGCCACCCTGATTGGAAAAGGTGAGGAGATTCTCATGCGGATTGATCGGGTGGGTCGGGACCTGAAGCTGGATCAGGGCATGTGCGGTTCCATCAGCGGAAGTATTCCGGTGGATGTGGGACAGCCGACAATACGGGTCAGCAAAATGACCGTAGGTGGAAAGTGAGCGGAGTATGGAAAACAGTCTTCATGAATTTGCAAGGATGCTTCTTCAAAAGGCCGGAGAAAACGGCATTTCACCGGCCCAGGTGAAGTACTCGGAAGAGGAAGCCTTTGCCGTGAAAATGAGAAAAGGGGCCATTGAGGATGTCGAATCCAAATGCACCCGTTCCGTGCAGCTTCGGGGAAAGGTCCATGGAAAAATCGGATCGGCTTCGACCAGTGCGCTGGATGAAGAATCCATTCGTCTGCTGATTCAGGGGGTTTGTGAAAGCGCCCTGCTGATCGAAAAGGAGGATCAGGATGAAATCCTGCCGCCGGATGAATCCTACGAGGAAGTCATTACCTATGACCCGGTGCTTGAAAAGTTCAGCATGGAGGATGCGATGGAGCTGACCCGGAGGCTGGATGCTGCCATCGCGGACAATCCTCCGGGGTTGCGGCCGGATGATACCGGTGTAGGGCTGCAGTCCTCAAACAAGGGAATGATGAATACGCTGGGCCTGGATCTGTCACAGCGTCGAAATGGGATCGTCGGATATGTCAGCATGATCGGGCAGGAAGGCGAGTCATCTGCCACTCAGGTGGAGATCGCGATAGGTCATGAGATTGGGGAAATTGATCCTGCGGTGCTGGCAGGGGATTGCCGCAGGGAGCTGCTGCGCAAGCTTCATGCCGTGACCCTGCAAAGCGGGGTCTATCCGGTGGTGCTTCATGGCAAGGTGGCCTCCAGCATGTTGAGCGTCTTCAGCGGGATATTTTCCGCGGAAAGCGTGGACAAGGGCTTTTCCCTGCTGAAGGGACGCGAGGGAGAGCAGATTGCATCTCATTGTGTGACGCTGATGGATGACCCGTTCCTGCCCTGGAAGACGGGAACCACCGCATTTGATGAGGAAGGAGCGGCCACCCGGAAAAAAGAGGTGATCTCCGAAGGAGTGCTGAGCACCCTGCTTTACAACAGGAGAACGGCCAGAAAAGCGGGAAGGAGCACCACGGGGAATTCCATGGGGGAAGGCCTTGCGGGACCGACCAATCTGTATATCCGGGAAGGAAACCGCACGGTGGAAGAAATCATGTCAGGAGTGAAGGACGGCATTCTGGTGACTGAAGTCAGCGGACTGCATGCCGGAGCCAATCTCATCAGCGGAGATTTTTCACTCCTGGCCAGGGGCTACCGCATCCGTGAAGGACGTCAGGAGGAGGCGGTGGAACAGTTTACCATTGCAGGAAACTTTTATCAGACGCTCCGGGACATTGAGGAAGTGGGAAATGACCTGAAGTTCAGGGTTTCCAACATCGCTTCCCCGTCTTTGCTGATTTCCGGAATGAGCGTGGCAGGCAGGGACGAAAACTGAACCGGCTTTTGAATTCGCCCATGGCTGACGGTTTGACATCGGTTGTACGGGGGTCGTATAATTGCGATACTTTGGACAATGCACAGCAGATCATGGGATTGGAGGAGATGGGCGGACAGCCTGGCAGACATGAGACGTGTTTTCGATCAGTTCCAGCGGACTCCTCTGAGAAGGTATGATCTTCCTCCGAGGGAAGAACCTCGGATAAAGGATATTGGCCGATTCCGCAAGCGCCATTTTGACGTTCCCGTCAGCAACACACGGACGGGCATCCGGATTGGCGCTCTGGCAGGCGTCATGCTGCTGGTATTGTTGCTGTGCAATGCCAGTTCACCCATGAACGAGGTTCCGGATGTGAATACCCGATTCCAGGAATGGGCCAAGATTCAAAATGAAAAAACACTTCAGGTGCTTCCAGGAGATACCCCTGAACCGGATTCGGAAATTGCCCAGGTGATCAACTTCACGCAGGAAGACCAGATGCAGACCATTGAGCAGACCATTGAGGAAAGCATCAGTCAGCAGGGACAGTCTGTTGTGAACCAGACGATCACCACGGATGGATTCAAGCATTACGAGCCGGGAGACCTGGTCTACGATACCAACAGGATGCATGTTTCCATCGAACAGAAGAAAAAGGATGGGATTACGTATTTTGCCTGTGATATCCGGATCTCGGATCCGAGTCAGCTCAGGACAGCCTTTGCCGGAGACGACTTTAAAAGCGGAATCTATGAAACGGTCAGCGACATTGCGGACCGCTACAGCCCCGTTCTGGCGATCAATGCGGATTTTTGCCGATACCACCGAAATGGCGTCATCATTCGGAACGGGGAGCTGCTTCGAAAGCAGAATATCACAAAGCACCACCTGATGATAGTGGATCAGGAAGGAAGAATGTCCGCCCTGACTGACCGCTCCGGCAAGCAGGGGGTTGTGGCGGAAAACCTGAAGAAGGAAAACACCTGGCAGACCTTTGAATTTGGACCGGTTCTGGTCAGTAACGGGGAAGCAGCAACCCTGCCAAAGACCTTTTACATCAACTGCCACGATGGATACTATGAACCGCGCACCGCGGTGGGGATGTACGAGCCTCTTCATTATCTGGTCATTGTGGTGGACGGACGCCGGGAGGGATATTCCACAGGCGCATCCATTCCGCAGCTGCAGAAGATCTTCCTGGATGAAGGGGTGAATTTCGCCTTTAACTTGGACGGTGGCGGTTCCACCACGCTGTATTTCCTCGGAAATGTGATCAACATGCCTTCCGGAGGAAAGCAGCGTTCCGTCAGCGATGTGCTGATGTTTATGGCAAACCCCATGTGACATGAGGAGAAACAACAATGTGCCCGCAGGGCTGGAGGAAAACAGACAAGATGAAATACCTGGCAAAACTGACGGTTGTACTGATGCTGATGATGGCCTTTGCGGTTCCGGCAATGTCTGCGCAGGATCCCAACAGCAAATCCATTGAAGAAGTCACCAACTATGAAAGCGATACCCTCCGGATCAGGGTGGATCACTGGGTCTGGAAGTACAATCGGACGGCGCTTCGTTTCTTTGTCGCGCATATTTACGTGCAGCGTCCGGACCAGCTGCAGACCGCTTTTGCGGGTGAGGCGTATACCAAGAACAAGGCAGAGGCGACCAGTGCCATCGCTGAGCGGCATGACGCCGTGCTGGCGATCAATGGAGACTACTACAATTACAAGGACAATGTGGGAATGGTGATCCGCAACGGCGTGCTTTACCGGGATGCCAATTCCACCCGGGATCAGCTGCTGGTGATGAAGGACGGAACCTTTGTTGCTCTGCCTCAGGGTCAGTACAAGGGAGGCACGGGCGAACAGTACATGTCACAGGGCGTGGTCCAGTGCTTCACCTTCGGTCCGCTTCTGGTTAATGACGGTGCGATTGTGGAGCTCCCGAAAAAGTATATTATCAACACAAAGGATTCCATTCGTGAACCCAGAACCGCCATCGGACAGGCTGAGGACGGGCACTATGTGTTTATCGTGGCGGATGGCAGAAGAAAGGAATGGAGCGACCTGGGCATGACCCTGCAGGAGCTGCAGCAGGTCTTTGTGGAGCAGGGCTGCCGGGTAGCCTACAATCTGGATGGAGGCGGAAGCGCCACCATGGTGCTCAACGGCGAACGTGTCAACAAGACAAGCGGTTCGAGGGAACGCAATGTCAGCGATATCATCTACTTTACACGCTAAGCGCAGATGCATTGCCGGAGGACTGCTGGTCCTGTGCCTGCTGCTGTGCACGAGTGCATGGGCGTCCGAAGGAGATCCTCTGCTGAGCGTCGATGATCTGCTGAGTATCCAGGGACCTTTTGAAGCCCTGCTTGACGGTGTGGGCGAGCTGGCCGTGCGCCATGGGATTCTGGAGGAGTCGGAGCTGAGTGAATGGAAGCGGATGCAGCTGGGGGATTTTCTGTCCAACGGAGGGTATGGTTCGATCCTGATCAACTATATGCCCGGGATTCTGAAGTACGCGGTGGAAGAGGAGATGCCCCTGGAACTGAGCACCGGTGTGGGCGAAGGCAGAACACTGGAAGTGCTGACCATGAGGCGCTTTGAATCTTCGGAGGGGACCACGACAGTGTTGCCGATTGCCCTGTCCATGCAGGATGCACAGGGGCTGCCCATGCCCGTCAGGTACGAGATCGGAAGCGATTCGGGGATGCTGTACAAATGGGATGTAGGCGCCGGAAGGTATATTTCCGTGGGGCAGTCTGCCGAGAGCGAAGGAGAAATTGTAGGCTGGGTCGGAGAAGCTCCCGCAGTGGATGCATCCAATGTCGTGATTGAAATTCAGGCTTTCACCCTGGATAACAACCGCAGTGTCGCTGAAGCGGAACTGACCCTGTATCCTTCAGGGGCAGGCTATGATCTGGATGTCAGTTCCCTTTCCGGAAAAGGAGAGTAAAAGCAGGTCTGTCTTCGGCAACCTCCGGTCAGATGTGCGCCAGAATTCCCTTTGCGAAAGGGTGTGCCGGTCACTCATGGAAGAAGCTTAAAAGCATCCGGAAGCAATGGAAAAGAACAGCCCGAAGAGGGCTGCGGTCCTTTGAAAACACATATCAACAGAGCACCCAGGCATCATGCAGCTGGGTGCTCTTGCGTACCTTGCCGGTGTTTGCGGAGCGATCCGCTGTGGGCCTTTTGGACCCTCTGTCAGATGAGTTTTTTTTCGATCCACTGCTGCCAGGTCTGGGGTTCAAAGCCCACCGTGGCCAGTCGTCCGCAGCGGACAATGGGATAACGGATGAGGACGGGCCTTTCCAGCAGACCCTCAAGGATGGTGTCCCGGTTCTGGGTATATGCAATGGGGCTTTCGATGAAGGCCTTGCTGGTTTTGTCACAGACCTTGTCCAGGCCGACTGCGGAAACGATGCTTTCCAGTTCCCGGCGACCGATTCCGTAGCGAAGGGCATCCACCTTCTGATAGGAGATCCTGCGTTCCTTGAAAAACCGTTCCGCTTTTTGCGTGTCAAATCCTTTCCCGCAGTAGATCTGAAGCGCCATGATTCATCCCTCTTTTCTCACAGGTTCGTCAGACAGATGATAGAGGAAAGCCGGGCATCGGTCAATAGAGGGGACACAATGAGGAGAATAAGATGAAAGAAAACAAGACATTTCTCGTGCTGGGGGCCTCCGGAGGCATCGGGATGGCCTGCGCCAGCCGCCTGGCTGCCCAGGGACATACCGTCCTGGCACAGGGGTACCGCCATACGGAGGAGATCCGCAGAAAAATCCCGGAGGGGGATGTGACGGCCTTTTCCTGCGATCTGGCCAGCAACCTGCAAATCACACAGATGTGCCGAAGGATTCTGGAGGTATATCATCAGGTGGACGGCATTGTCTTTTCGGCAGGCGTGGCTCACAGCTCGCTGCTGACGGACCTGAAGGAGGAGGAGTGGCAGCATCTGTTTGATGTGAATGTGACCTCGCTCTACAGAATCTGCAGGGAGCTGCTGCCGGGAATGGTTTCAAGACAGTCCGGCAGCCTGGTGGTGATCTCCAGCATGTGGGGACGGGTGGGCGCCTCCTGTGAAGCGGCCTATTCCGCCACAAAGGCCGCACTGATCGGATTGACCCGGGCACTGGCCAAGGAGGTCGGTCCTTCTGGTGTCAGGGTCAACTGCATCGCTCCAGGGGTGATCGATACAGCGATGATGGACTGCTACAGTGATGAGGTGAAAAGAGAGCTGGCGGAGGAGACTCCGCTGGGACGCCTGGGCCGTCCCGAGGACATTGCGGGGGCGGTAGCCTTCCTTCTGTCCGAGGATGCATCCTTCATCACAGGACAGACGCTGGGAATTGACGGGGGATTCATCTGAAAAAAATTTTGGGGAGCAGGGAAATCAAAGCGTGGTGGATCAGGGCACTTTCTGCACACCATCTTGTGGATAACTCCGGGAAAACAGGGGAAACTGTGGACAAATAAAGGCCGGAAGTCAGAACATGAAGGTATGAAGAATCGTTGAAAATAAAGGATTTTTTTGTTAAACTCTGTCGCGAAAATAAAGTTATCCACATGTAGGACTGAAACTTATCCACAGGCTTGTGCATAACTGAGTATATATGGGAAGGGATAGCCGGGGACAGGAAGAGGGGTCCCCGGGAAGGCAGACAGCATGGAAGATGTAACGCAGATCTGGCAAAAGGCAAAGGAAATACTGAAGGAAGAAATCAATACCATGTCCTATGATACATGGATTGATCAACCCCTGCGGCCTGTCTATGTGGATGGTGATATCGTGGCCATAGAGGCCATCAGCAGGATTACGGAGAACAATGTCCGCAGCCGGTATATGCGGACTATCGAAAACGCGCTGAGCACGGTGACCGGGCGCCCCATGAAGCTGGAACTGATGGATGTGGAGCGTCGCAGGCAGTGGCAGATGGAGCAGGAGGAAAAGAACCTCCGCACGCGAAATGCCAACATGTTCAATCCAAAGTCCACCTTTGACAACTTTGTGGTCGGGTCCTCCAACCGGTTTGCCCATGCTGCCGCAATGGCCGTTGCGGAGGCGCCAGGGAAGGCCTATAATCCCCTGTTTCTCTATGGCGGTGTGGGGCTGGGCAAAACCCACCTGATGCATGCGATCGGCCACTTCATTCAGGAACACTTCCCCAAGATGCAGATGGTGTACCTGCCCAGCGAGATGTTCACCAACGAACTGATTCAGGCGATCAAGGACAACAAGAATTCAGAATTCCGGGACCGCTTCAGAAATGTGGATGTCCTGATGATCGACGATATTCAGTTCATCGCCGGACGCGAATCCACTCAGGAGGAATTTTTCCATACCTTCAATGCGCTGCATATTGCGGGCAAGCAGATCATCATTTCCTCGGACAAGCCGCCAAGAGAGATCAACCGGCTGGAGGAAAGGCTCCGCTCCCGCTTTGAGTGGGGAATGATTGCGGATATCCAGAAGCCGGACTTTGATACCCGGGTGGCCATTCTTCGCAAAAAGGCGGAGAGCGAGGAAATCGAGGTCAAAGATGAAGCCCTGGAGATGATCGCCGGAAGGATTGACAGCAACATCCGTGAGCTTGAGGGCTCCCTGATCCGCGTCAATGCCTATGCACGGGTCAATCACTGCGACATCGACGAGCGCGTTATCACGGAAGCCCTGAGGGACATTGCCGCCGTCAGGGATCCCAAGCGCGTGACGCCGGACCTGATCATTGAAATGGTCTCCGGATATTACAATCTGACGCCGGATCAGATCCGGGGAGACAGTCGGAAAAAGATTATTGCGCTGGCCAGACACATGGCGGTGTACCTGACCCGGGAGCTGACGGACATGAGCCTGCCCCGCATCGGGGATGCCTTCAATCGGGATCACTCCACGATCCTCAACAGCTGCGACAAGATCACCAGCATGGCCAAGAAAGACCCTGAGGTTCGTGATGCGGTGGCGGATCTGAAAAAGCAGATCAGCCGCTCCTGAGGACGCGGCCCCGGCGTTTTCCAATCGGGACAACGTTCCCCTCGAAGAGAAAACAGGACAGGGTCCTGGAAGGCCGCTGAGGATCCCTGTACTGTCCGGAAAAGTACCTTGCGACAGGCATAAATCAAGAGGGGATCGGAAACGATTCCCTCTTTTTGCGCCGAGGAGGACGGGAATGATTTGCAGTCTGTGAGACGGTGATCGATGTGAATCGGACCTGGCGGGGAAGAACGGACTTTCCATCAGAGTCTGGCAGGGGCCCGGCTTTCGCCAGGGAAGCGGGACGATGCTTCATCAGTCCATGCCGCCTGTCCGCGGACGGCGGATTGCCTTGCCAAAACGGTGTGATTCCGGCATGACGTCTGCGCGGAAGCAGATTTGCCTGATTTGCAGAGGAATTGGCAGGATGAATCCCGTCTGCGGAGGGATCTTTGGTGTATGTGCGGTGCGTGGCCCCGGCGAAGACCCACCCTGATGCGGGTGTTTTTCCATATCGGAAAACGATTTCTGAATCATTGATCTTTTGAAATTGCAAAGGCTGCAGGAAGGAAGGATAAAGGGAAACGACTCTGAACCGGATTTCCTTGTTTTTTAAAGTTATCTTGGGGTTTGGCTTGAAAATCAAAAGAAAGGAAGGGGGATAAAGGAGAAAAAATGAATAATTAACGAAGATGACTTGCATGAATGGGAAATCGATGGTACAATAGCGCCACTCACTAAATAATGGAGGTTGGGATTATGAAGAAAATCGCATCGATCGTTCTGGC
>Ga0265298_10007445_pt1 | contig 13298 bp, 8 predicted proteins | sample AusTroGonzalo_MG_3_FD_193486 | JGI IMG/M metagenome (GOLD analysis project Ga0265298, IMG submission 193486) | Bovine rumen microbial communities from tropical cattle in Woodstock, Queensland, Australia - Gonzalo_01 | ecosystem: Host-associated > Mammals > Digestive system > Stomach > Rumen ...
TAACGCTGAGCTGAATGGAAGAACCCGTGTAGTCCTTGATGTCCGTGTCCGTGATGCTGCTATTGTATTCCACGCCCTCCGTCTCACAGTTAAAGGTCAGCTTACCTTTGCTATAACTAATAGTGGGAACAGGTCTAAGTCGCTGCCCTCGTGATGGTCACCACGGGCTACGGAGCCGAACATACGCATGGAGGTGATGCCGAATTGCTCTTTCAACTCAGTCTGGTGCGCCCTGATGATGTCCATGTACTCCTTTGCTGTCTTCATAACCAACGTTTAAAATCCTTCTGCCTGCTAAGATAGTGAATGTTTTTGAAACGGCAAAGAAAAAGGTGGGAAAAACGCGCTCCGATTCGGAGAAACGTTAAAGATTATTATATTATAATAAGGTGGGAGCGGGAATTGTGAGGGAATGCTTAACTTTGCGGGTTAAAAGAGAATAGACGTTAGTATGAGTGAGAATAATACCCCCTGTCCGACGGGCAATCAGACTTCAGGTCCGACGGATAAAGAGAGGAAGAATCCGTTTTTTGAGCCATACGGTACACCGCACGACACGGTGCCTTTTGACCGCATCCGACTGGAAGACTACGAGGAGGCGTTTATGGAGGGCATCCGCCGCGACAATGAACAGATTGAGAAGACCATCAACAACCCTGAAAAGCCGACGTTCGACAATACCATTATCAATACGGAGGAGGACGAGGGCTACTACGACTTGCTGTCGAGGGTCTCGACGGTGTTCTTCAACCTGCTGTCGGCTGAGACTAACGACGAGATGGACGCCCTGGCTCAGAAGATACAGCCCATTCTGACCCAGCATGCCAACGACGTGCGGCTGAACCCGCAGTTGTTTGAGCGTGTCCGCCAGGTGCACCTGCATCACCGCCGACTGACACCAGAGGAGCAGATGCTGCTGGACAACTGCTACGATGGTTTTGTACGGAGCGGTGCCCTGCTCGACGAGGCAGGCAAACAAAAGCTGAGAGAACTGACGGAAGAGGCTTCGATGCTTGGTCTGCAGTTCTCGCAGAACCTGCTGAAGGAGCAGAAGGCCTTTACTCTCGACATTACTGACGAGGCTCTCTTAGATGGTCTCCCTGAGACTGCCCGCGAGGCTGCCGCCCTTACCGCTAAGGAACAAGGTAAGCAGGGCTGGGTATTCACCCTGGACGTACCAAGCTACTCGCCCTTCATGACCTATTCCACCCAGCGCGAACTGAGGGAACGGCTGTACATGGCCCGCAATACGGTTTGTACCCACGACAATGCGGAGAACAACCTTGCCATCTGCCAGCGCCTCATCAACCTGCGCCGCGAGATAGCCCAGCTGCTGGGTTACAAGACCTATGCCGACTACGTGCTGAAGCGCCGTATGGCCTCCAATCCACGTAAAGTCTATCGTCTGCTCAACGACCTCATCGATGCCTACAAGCCTACGGCCATCAAGGAGCGCGAGGAGCTGAAGAGAAGCCTTCCCCCATCCCCCTCCAAAAAGAGGGAGGGAAGCCTCCCCCCATCCAAAGAGACGGGAAAATCCATGTTTAGGATGGCTCCCTGGGACGTTTCTTTTTACACCCACAAGCTGAAGATGAAGAAATACAACATCGACCAGGAGATGTTGCGCCCTTATTTCGAACTGTCGAAAGTCATTGAGGGCGTTTTCGGACTGGCGAACAGGCTCTATGGCATCACGTTCAAGGAGAACAAGGACATCCCCGTCTATCACCCTGACGTCAAAGCCTACGAGGTGTTCGACAAGGACGGCTCGTATCTCGCCGTCTTCTATGCCGACTTCCATCCCCGCAAGGGCAAGCAGGGTGGTGCCTGGATGACGGAATACCAAGGGCAACATATAGAGACCCACCCCCTTCCCCAAAACGTCCGGCCGCACGTCTCGGTGGTGATGAACCTCACCAAGCCGACGGAGGACAAACCCGCCCTGCTGACTCTCGACGAGGTGGAGACCTTCCTCCACGAGTTTGGCCACTCGCTGCACGGCATGTTTGCCAACACGCGTTTCGAGAGCCTCTCAGGAACCAACGTCTGGTGGGACTTCGTCGAGCTGCCCTCGCAGTTCATGGAGAACTACGCTGTCGAGAAGGAGTTCCTGCGCACCTTCGCCTTCCACTATCAGACTGGCGAACCCCTGCCCGACGAACTCATTAACCGCATCGTCAAGAGTCGTAACTTCATGGCTGCTACGGACTGTCTGCGACAGGTCTCATTCGGACTGCTCGATATGGCGTACTACACCAAGAAGGAGGCGTTCACCGATGACATCATCCCCTTCGAGAAGCAGGCCTGGAAGAAGGCCATCCTCGGCGAACAGCTGCCAGACACCTGCATGACGGTACAGTTCTCGCACATCATGGCCGGAGGTTATGCCGCAGGCTACTACAGCTACAAGTGGGCCGAGGTGCTGGAAGCCGATGCCTTCAGCGTCTTCAAGCGTCACGGCATCTTCGACCAGAAGACGGCCCAGAGTTTCCGCGACAACATATTAAGTAAAGGTGGTACTGAGCACCCCATGACGCTCTACAAGCGATTCCGCGGTGGCGAGCCAACCATTGACGCCCTGCTCAAGCGCAACGGAATTGGGAAAAGTAAAAAGGTAAAAAGGTAAATAAGTAAAAAAGTAAAAAGGTAAATAAGGTAAACGATAAAAGAGATGGACAAGGAGAAGCAACTGAGGTTTGACCAGCGCTATTTGGAGATGGCCCGCGTCTGGGCACAGAACTCCTACTGTCAGCGCCGCCAGGTAGGTGCGCTGGTGGTGAAGCAGGGCATGATTATCAGCGACGGCTATAACGGTACGCCGAGCGGTTTCGAGAACATCTGCGAGGACGACAACGGCGTCACCAAACCTTACGTGCTGCACGCCGAGGCCAACGCTATTACCAAACTGGCCCGCTCGTCGAACAACAGCGACGGCGCCACCATCTACATCACCGCCTCGCCCTGCATCGAGTGTGCCAAACTCATCATCCAGGCTGGCATCAAGCGTGTGGTCTATGGCGAGAAATACCGCTTGATGGACGGCATCGAACTGCTGGAGCGCGCCGGCATCGAGGTGGTTTACTTAGGAGAATAAGGGAACCACGGAATTACGGAATAACGAAATAACGACATAACAAGACAACGACATAACGGAAAAATGACAAACCAGAAGACAAGCAACCGTTTCATGCCCCTGCTGATGGCCATCTGCGTGGTGGTAGGCATCTTGATAGGAACATTCTATGCCAACCACTTCTCTGGCAACCGGCTCAGCATCATCAATACCAGCAGCAACAAGATTAACAACCTGCTGCACATCGTCGACGACAAATATGTCGATACCGTCAACGCCAACGACCTGGTGGAGAAAGCCCTGCCGCGGATTCTGGCTGAGCTTGACCCACACTCAGTCTATATCTCCGCCAAGGATGTTCAGCAAGCCAACGACGACTTGAGGGGCTCGTTCTCAGGTGTGGGCATCGAATTCACCATCCGTCAGGACACGCTGCACGTACAGAAAGTCATCAGCAACGGACCAGCCGAACGTGCAGGGCTCATTGCTGGCGACAAGATTGTCGTCGTCGATGACAAACCCTTTACAGGCAAGACGCTGACCAACGAAGAGGCTATGCACCGCCTGAAAGGTCCTAAGGACACGAAGGTGAAGCTGGGCATCATGCGTTTCGGCGAGAAGAAAATCCGTGATTTCGTCGTGACACGTGGCGAGATTCCCACCAAGAGCGTGACGGCAGTCTATATGCTTGACCAGCAAACGGGCTACATCCGCATCAAGAACTTCGGCGAGAACACATATCCTGAACTGCTCATCGCCTTGGCCAAGTTGTCGAAGGAAGACCTCCGCAACCTGACTATCGACCTGCGCGGCAATACAGGCGGATACCTGCAGTCGGCCGTACAGATAGCCAACGAATTCCTGCCGAAGGGACGCCTCATCGTCTATACCCAGGGCCGCAAGTCACCCCGCATGGACTATCGTAGTGATGGTCGCGGCTCGTACCAGCAGATTCCGTTAGTGGTGCTCATCGACGAAGGGTCGGCCTCAGCCTCTGAGATTCTGGCTGGTGCCATTCAGGACAACGACCGCGGCACCATCATTGGCCGTCGCTCTTTCGGCAAGGGACTCGTCCAGGAGCCTATGGCGTTTGGCGACCAGTCGATGATACGTTTGACCGTTGCCCGCTACTACACGCCATCTGGTCGCTGCATTCAGAAGCCTTACACCTCGGGCGACAACAAGAATTACGAAGAGGACATCCTGGAGCGCTATCAGCATGGTGAGTTCTTCTCGCAGGACAGCATCAAGCACGAAGGTCCAGCCTTTAAGACTGGGTTAGGCCGCGTTGTCTATGGCGGCGGCGGCATCACCCCAGACATCTTTGTCGGCGAGGACACCGTCAACGTCACCTCTTATTATAAGCAGGCCTCGATGAGCGGACTCATCATCCAGTTTGCCTTCGAATATACAGACAACAACCGTCAGAAACTCAGCAAGATGGATAGTGCCAACGAACTGGCCAAGTATCTGGTGCGCCTGAATACCGTCGAACTGTTTGCCAACTATGCTGACCAGAAGGGTCTGAAGCGCCGCAACCTGATGATTCAGAAGTCGCACAAACTCTTGGAGCGTTATATCAACAGCCGCATCATCTACAACATGCTGAGCGAAGAGGCTTGGATGCAGTATCTGAACCAGGACGATCCCGCCATCCGCGAGACGCTGCGGGTGTTCCGCGAGAACAAAGCCTTCCCGTCAGCACCTGCTCAGGAGGAGATGCTCAAGAAAGTTGCTTAATTGTCCGATAGGGGCATTAGCAATAGAATAATAGTCAAATATAAGGTGTTCAAGCGTGACGTTCTTAGCCTGAAGGACATCCTGCTCCGTAATCTTCGCGAACAGGGTCTTGAGACGCCGCTCATGCAGAAGCGGCTTGTCGAAGCGTGGCCAGTTGTGGCTGGTCCCGTCATTGCAAGCTATACGCTGAACACCTATATCTACAACCAGACGCTTTACGTCCGACTGTCGTCGCCTGCCCTGCGTTCCGACCTGAGCATGCGCCGTCAGGAACTCACCCAACAGCTCAATGCCGCCGTCGGCGAACAGGTCATCACAGACATCAGATTTTCTTGACCACGAATTACACAAATTTCACGAATTGAAGTCGTGGTTTATAAAGCGTTTGAGGATATCACGCCGTTCTCTACGTGGAAAATCTTGTAGTCGAGGGTTGTGTGGCTTAGGATTTGGTCCAGGTGTTCGCGATTGGTGTCAGTAATAAAGATCTGTCCGAAGCCGTCTCCAGAAACTAACCGTACTATCTGTTCCACGCGATTAGCATCCAGCTTGTCGAAAATGTCGTCAAGCAGCAGTAGCGGTGTCGTTTGTGAAGGGGTACGCTTCAGGAAATCGAACTGCGCCAGTTTCAGGCTTGTCACATATGTCTTCAGCTGTCCCTGCGAACCCTCGCGGCGCATGGGATGGTCGCCTAAGGTAAACTCCAGGTCGTCGCGGTGTATGCCGTGCAAAGAATAGCCCACGGCAAGGTCTTTATGACGGTCGCGCCGGATAACGTCCAACAGCGGACCGCGCTGACAATGCGACACGTAGCGCAGCCCAACGCGTTCGCGGTCTTGCGAAATCAGCTGATAGTATTCCTGGAATATGGGAATCAGTTCTTCAACGAATGCAGTTCTGCATTGGTACAGCTGCTCACCCTCAGCCGCCATCTGTTCCTCCCACAAATCCATAAGCGCCGGATCATAACTAACCGACGGTTCATTGGCAGCACTCGCAGCCTTCAGAAGTGTATTGCGTTGCAACAAGGCATTGTTATAGCGAACTAGATGGTCCATATATTGCCTGTCATATTGCGCTATCACCATATCCATCAGCTTTCGGCGCTCTTCGCCACCTCCTTCCACCAGCAGCGAGTCTGCCGGCGACACCATTACCAACGGAATGAGTCCGATGTGCTCCGACAACCGCTTATACACCTTCTTGTCGCGCTTGAAGAGTTTCTTCTGTCCACGCTTCATGCCGCAGGAAATCAACATTGAAGGATTGAAAGATTGAAGAGTTGAAGGATTGAAGTCTTCATTTCCATAAGCGTATTCTCCTTCTATCATGCAGAACGCCTCGTCATGATGAATGACCTGCGAATCGACGGATGTCGATGCCGAACGACAGAACGACAGGTAGTACACCACGTCTAAGACGTTGGTTTTACCCACCCCGTTTGCGCCAATGAAACAGTTCACCTTCGGCGACAGTTCCAGCTCAGCCTCGCGGATGTTCTTATAGTTCAGTATGGACAGCTTCCGTAGAATCATATTTTAAAGGTAAAAAGGTAAAAAAGTAAAAAAGGGTCTATAGGCGGAAGCCGAAGAAGGCACGGGCGCGCCACTTGATGTTATGCAGGGCGAGGTTGTCCTCGTCGCCGTTGTTGGTGAAGGTGTAAACCATCGACAGACCGACGAACCTTTTTTTCAACTGACGCACAATGGCTGCACGCCCTGTAATGATGACTTCAGGGAAGTGGTATTTCAAAGGGATGCGGTCTCCGTCAAGCGTTAACGACGTATTACTATAGACGATGAACGTCGGCAGGGCTGAGATGTGGAACAGCCACTTCTTTGTCGGGACGAAGTTGTAGCCATAACCCGCACCAATTCCTATGTTCGTTATCTTAAAGTCAAGCTCACTATCGCCCCTAAATTTTCCATTTTGTCCCATAGCAGAGACTGCCAGTTGGAAGCTGCCTGCCGAACGCTGCTGGATGTAGCTCTGGGAGAAGGCTGCGGGATAGGAGAAACGACGGTGGTTGAAGTTATAGAAGGCATTCGCATTGAGCGTCTTCACCGAGAGCTGGTCTTCGGGCAGGTCTTCTCGCCCAATTCCATCTGTTTCTCGCCAGCCGGAAAAGTTTTTGGCATTTTGGTAGGAAAAGTCGAAGCCAAAGCGCTTACCATAGGAGCTGATGTTCAATTCGTAGTCGTGGTACTTGCCCAACAGCTTGGCGGGATTGAGCGCTGCGCTAAGCGTGAGACCCATATAACTGACGGCCAGGCTAACCGTCGATTTGTAGTCGGCTTTTATCTCCGACCTGAAATGCTCTCCGTTGTCAATCCCCTCAGACTCAATCATCGATCCTGAGAAATTGAGGCGTGCCGAGACCGTCCACTTGGTTTCCGGACGGATCACGTAAGCGGTGTCAATGTTGCCCCTGCGGTATCTCTTGGTCAACAGACTATCGACCCGCTTGAAGAACGATTGTTTCTTCTCTTGCGCGTCAACCGGAAGCGCCAACAGCATTACGACAATGCTCAAAAGCAGTTTCTTCGTCATATCAGAATTCGTAGCCAAGGTTCAGGTAAAAATAGGGTTCTTTGGTGCGGTTGCTATAGCCAACGGAAGCACCTACAGGACCGACAATGGTGTTGTAGTAGAAGGCAAGCTGCCCTCCAATCAGGGTACGCGTGTCGAAAAGCTGCTTCAGATGGTCGGACTGCTGGGCACCTGCTATGCGAAGCAGCACAAAGCTCTTGCCGCCGATGCGCTGTTGAGCCTGCAGCTGGGCAGCCACGAACTGGTGGCCGACGTATTCCAGGTTTCCAACGCCGGCAAATGGCATCTGCTGCTCGACATAATGTCCGAACCACTCGCCTCCGATGGTGTTTCCAAAGGCTGGCGGAACGACGGTTCCGAAGAGCAGTCGGCCATAGAACATGGGCTGCAATGTGAAGCGGCTGTTCATTGCGAACGACATGCGCCAGTTGGCGTTGACCTCGCTCATACCGGGTTTATCGTCGAGCTTGGCGAAATTGTCGGTCAGGTAGGAGTATTCTGCCCTGAAGCGGGCACCGCGAGTTGGGAAGTTCCAGTTGTCCTCGCTGTTAAAGTTGACACGGGCGTGATAGCTGAAGTAGTGCTTGTTCTTGAGCGTCGACTTGATAGCGTTTTCCGTGCCAAGCAAATTGCGGTAGTGCATATAATCCCACCTCAATCCATATTGTATGTTGAAGTGGCGCAAGTCGTGGCTGATAGGTATGATCTCGGCCTGCGACTGGTTATAGCGGATGTTATAGTCACGGTCGCCTTCCAAATAGATGTCCACGTCGTTGCGACGGAAGGTATAGATAAGTGCTGGACGGATGACGCTGCGGGGGTGAACGGTCAGCTCGCCACGAGCCATCATGCGCTTGCCCAGTCGCAGCGTGATATCGGTATTGATGGGAATGGCGGCTTTCAGCGGAACGTCGAGGTCGAGCTGTACGGCGGCATATTCCTCAGTGTCGTAACGCACACCGGCATACAGCTGTACCGATTTACGCTCGCCTGCCGAAAGGATGACACGCACGCCGTCACCATCGGGCACCAGATGGCACTCGGCGGTCTGGTAGAACAGGTCGACGCGCATCGAGGTCGTGAGCTGCTGCATCAGGGCTGCGTCAATGTAATTCCCGTCGGAGGAACCGTCGGACGCACTCGAGGCTTGGTCCTTCAGGTGGAACTTCTGACGAAGGAAGCGCTCAGCCTGAGGCGTCATGTTCTCAAAGGTGTAGCTGGTGACGCGCTGCTTCTCGGTCATCACCTGCGGACGCAGCGGCTGGTGAATCACAGGGCGGAATGCCTCGTCGATGCCAATGCGCTGCTTCAAGGCGACTATCTGATCCCAGTGACGCATAGCCTCCTCTTCGCCGCGACGTATCAGCGTGTCGATAGCGGCTGGCGAGAAGCTGGCGGAACCGTAGCCCTTCGTGTCAACCTGCAAATGCAGGTCGGTAATGGCCAGGTTCTCTTCCACCTTGTTCTTACAGTTCACATCGACTATCTGGCTGATGATGCTCATCGTGCCACCCATGTCCTCGGCACTTTTCGGTGCTCCCTGAACGGTGACGCCAATGATGATGTCGGCACCCATCTCACGGGCCAGGTCGGCAGGATAGTTATTCTTCAGGCCACCGTCCACCAGCACCTTGTCGCCTGTTCTGACGGGCGAGAAGGCAGCAGGGATGGCCATCGAGGCGCGCATGGCCTGTGGCAGACGGCCGCTGTGGAAGTCCACCTCATTGTTCGTTATGATGTCCGTCGCCACGCAGGCAAAGGGAATGCGCAGGTCACGCGAGAAGTCGAGCGAGTCGGTAAAGCCCGTACAGAGCTGCTGGAACAGCTCTGCCAGATTCTTACCCTTGATGATGCCGCCAGCCTGTTTGTTGTGCTTGCCAAAGGTTAGGCCGGTACTATATATATAGGTGTACTGCTTCTTGAGGTCGCGAAGGCTCTGGTTGCGCAGGTCTTCCTTGTCGGTGATGACGTAGCCCCAGTCCTGCACGCGAACCATTGAGTCCAGCGAATTGGCGTTATAGCCGATGGCATAGAGTCCACCGATAATGCTGCCCATCGACGTGCCAGTAACGATATCGACAGGAATACCCGCCTTCTCCAACACTTTCAGCACACCGATATGTGCCATACCTTTTGCTCCGCCACCACTCAGCACGACACCCACTTTCTTCCTGGGCGCTGCGGCACTATCCGTTTCCTGAGCACTCACCATGCTGCATATCATCACGGCAGCAATAACTATACTTAAAAACCTTTTCATACTACCTATTTCCAATTTGGCGGCAAAGTTACGAAAAAACGAGAGAAATGCGAAGTAAAAGGTACAAAAAAAACCGAAAGCTTAAAGACTTTCGGTTTTTTTATTCTCATTTGCCTTATTTGACAACGACTTTCTTGCCCTTGTTGATATAGACGCCCTTGGCGGGTTTGTCCTTCATCAGACGGCCTTGCAAGTCAAAGCAACGACTGGTACCGTCTTCATCGACTACGCGGAAGGTCGGCTCGACGGCTGTCACGTCGGTTTCCTCGATGATGGGAATGTCACCCTCGAATGCGATAGTGGCAGTAGCATCAGTCGTCTCAGGCTCGGTAACGCTGCTCACGCCTGCATTCTGGAACATGGTGCGGTAGCCGCTGCTCTTCGGAGCGCGCAAGGCAGGAGCGGACTGATGGGCAGAACCCGATTCCTCAATAGCCTCGTCGGCCAGGAAGTATCCGCGGAAAGCATCGAGCTTGGCGCTTTCGGCACCCTCGCCCTCGGCCTTCTTCAGGCGACCCCACGTACCGTCTTGACGCAGGCAATACATGTTCAGCTCATCAGCTTCCTCATCCGTAATGGTGCGGAAGGTGCCCAGCCACTCGCCTACTCTGGTCTTCTTGTCGTTGAACCACCAGTCCTCGAAGTCATAGACTAACGTCGTGCTGTCGTTTTCCTGTGCGGCATACGGCGTAGAGGTGAGGGTCACGTTGTGGGCATCCAGTCGGACACTGCCGAACTCAACCACAGCGAGATAAGCCCTTCCGGCCTTGACGGCGTCAGCCTTGGTGATGAAGATGAACTGCTTGTAGTAGTTGTCGATGAACGTCAGCTGATAGAGCTTCACCTTGCCCAGCTCGTAGTAGTCGGAGAACTTGTAGTCGTAGGGCAGGCTGATGGTGTAGGCACGCGGAGTCCAAGTGCCGTCGCCGTTGTCCTGTGCCGAGAGCTCGCGGTCGTAAGAGACGTTAACCGTCATACCGTTATAGGTTTCCAGCACAGCCTGGTTGGTGTCGTCCAGTCCTTCGGACAGAGCCACAGCGCCTGTGGGCTGGTGGAATCCGAGGAAGTTGTCGAGCGAGACGTTCTTACCCGTGAAGCGGAGCTGATAGACGCCGCTGTAGGGAGCTACGAAGAAGATGGAGTCGGACTTGGTGTAGGCACCGTAGAACTTCCAGTCATTGTTGTTGCCTGTAGCGTAATAGACGTTGAGCAGTCCTGTGGGAGTACTCTCGCCACCGCCCATGAACATTGAAAGCATATCCATGAGGCCACCGCCACCGCTCATGTCAGCATGGAAGCGGAGCACGTCGCCCTGAACGGCCTGAAGCTCGGGAGTAATCAGCTCGTAGTCTTCGGAACCAGTCTTGGCCATCCACGAGTTGTTGGTTTCTTCGCTGCTGCCACTGCCGCCCATCATGCTCATGATCATTTCTATCAGGTTGCCGTCGCTGCTGGGCTTGCGAACCTCCCAGCCCGTGGTCTCCCAACCAAAGGGCAGATTGATGGGTGCCGACTCGTCTTCAGGAATGAACTCGGGTTCGAAGTCCTCCGACCAGGCATCGGCGTATGTGGTATAAGCCCTGAGGCTGACGGTCTGCGGCTGTAGCACGTCACCGGCAGGAGTAAAGGTGATGGCACCCTTGTGCTCGCCGAGGGATTCGGGGTCGAACAGGAAGGTGACGTCCACCGTGACGGTGTCGCCCGACTCTACTGAGACATTGTTCTGGCTCAGCGAGAACAGGTTCTCGTCGGTCACTGCCAGAGCCACCTGCAACGTGCCCGTACCTGTATTAATAATAGAGAAGGTCTTGACGTTGTTGCACTGGGGCATACCGAAGTTGACGTCGCTGACCTGCTTGCCCTTGTAGGTAATATAGAGGTCGGGGGCGTTCTCGTCGAGATGGAAACCGGCAATGCTGTCGATGACGATGCTGTCGGAGACTGCAAAGCGGAAACGGTACTCACCCTGGGGAATGTACGACGCCCACAGGTCTTTAAATTCCTCTCCAATCTCGTCGGTATATTCCTTCACCTTCTCCCATTTGTTGCTGCCATAGACAGACCTTTCGAGAACGACCGAGCTGCTGCCGCCCATGCCAAAGCTGCCGCCGCCCATGCCACTGTCATCATCACTCTTGGGCTTCTTGATGGTGAACACCAACGACTCGTTGACATCCTGGCCGACAATCAGTGGCGGAGTCACCAAGTACTTGATCTCGCCGCCGCCCATCATGCCGCCGAGTCCGCCGCTACCACCAGTCGTAGTAGCCACGCTGTCGCGGAACTCCCAGCCTTCGGTGAACCAGCCCTTGGGCTGTACGCAATCGTTGAAGTTCTCAGACCAAACGCCCTCTTCGCCGCGGACGGCAACAAAGCGGTAAATTCTGGAATAGACGCGCCCGTCAGTAGGTTCGAAGACTATCTCAGACTCGTTCTTGCCGACATGTGCCACCTGATAGTTAAAGGTGATATCGACTGCGACCGAGTCACCGACGGCAACCTCTATCTGCTGGGGATTGACGGTGAACACCTGCTCGTCACCCTGATTGTCAGAGATGACATTGACGTTCAACGTACTCGTACCGGTGTTGATGACGGTGAAAGTGCGCGTGCTGTCAGCATTGCAGACGCCTAAGTCAACGTCCTTGGCAAACGCATCGTTCTCGACGACGTAGATGTCCGGAGCCTCGTTGTCGAAGCGGAAGCCTACGATACTGTCAATCTGCACCTCAGATTCGGCCTTGAAGCGGAAGCGGTATTCACCAGGCTCGGTGCCGGAGATGGTGAAGGTCTTGTACTCAGAACCTATTTCCTTGGTCAGGTCGGCCACGCGAACCCACTTGTTCTGGCTATACAGCGAACGTTCCACGACGAAAGTAGAGTCGCTTGCCATGCCAGGAATGCCCGTGCCCATACCTGAACTGCCCTTCTTGGCCGAGAACACCAGGTCCATGCCTTCCTCAACAACCAACGGCGGAGTGAGCAGATAATTGGCAGAGCCGCCACCGAACAAGCCGCCAGAGCCAGACTTCTTCTGGGCAACGCCCTTCTTCACTTCCCATTCTTCAGCAAACATGCCGAAAGGTATGGTATCGTTCTCGTTGAAGTCCTCATACCAGATGTCGGGATCAGGAACGATGGCCCTGAAGCTGACCTTCTGTGCTGAAAGACGACCGTCGGTAGGCTCGAAGGTAATCGTGTCGTTGCGCTGGCCATATTCCTCTAACAGATAGTGGTAAGTCACGTCCAAGGTTGCCGAGTCGCCGGCAGCAATGCTCAGGCTGCTGGGACTGACCGAGAAGTACTTGTCGTTAGTCGACGAGACATTGACGTTCAGCGTGCCAGTACCCGTGTTCATCACGATGAACGTGGCGGTGCTGTCCTTCTTCAGGTTGCCGTAATAGACATCGTTCACCACGGCGCTGTCGAGCGTCACGTAGAGGTCGGGAGCCTCGTTGTCGATGGTATGTCCGGCCACCGAGTCGAGATAGATCGTCGACGACGTGAGGAAGCGGAAACGGTACTCACCGTCGGCAATGTCCTTGATGGCAAACGGGCTATACGACGAGCTGAGGGTGTCCTTCAGCACAGCCACCTGTTCCCACTGTCCACTGCCATAGACCGACTTCTCGACGACGAGTGAGTCGGAGCCGCCGAACGACATGCCAGATCGGA
>Ga0265298_10007446_pt1 | contig 13297 bp, 28 predicted proteins | sample AusTroGonzalo_MG_3_FD_193486 | JGI IMG/M metagenome (GOLD analysis project Ga0265298, IMG submission 193486) | Bovine rumen microbial communities from tropical cattle in Woodstock, Queensland, Australia - Gonzalo_01 | ecosystem: Host-associated > Mammals > Digestive system > Stomach > Rumen ...
TAGTTCCGATCCGGTGATCAGCCGGCGGTGGCGGGGTTGTCGGTCGGCGCCTTGACCTCGGTGCCCGCTCTTCCCTTCCCCCTTTCGACAGTAAGATTATCTCATAGAATTGTTACAAAAACAAGCATCTTTCTGTTACAATTTCGGGAACTATTTGTTAAGTTTTCGTAACAATTCGGCTGATCCAAAAAAGTTGGATCCTGTATCCAAACGCGAAAACCGGTCGTTGCGCCCAGCAACGACCGGCTCAGGTCTTGAGCTGGTCGCGGTAGGGCGGGACACTCCCAAAGGGGCAGGGGTATTTTCCATTGTTCCCGGGCACGTCGATCCCATGAACGGCGTATTTTGCGATGCAGTACCCTGGCCCCATCATGGTTTCCTCTTGCCAAAAGGGGCAGATGTGGCAATTTTCGTGCCAGTGCTCCGGAAATTTGTCTAACCCCATCAATACAACCATTGTCAAACCTCCTCGTTAAACTGTCGTTTGTAGCTGTCGAGATAGTCGGACAAACCGGCTTCAGCTGACCAACACTCTTCGGCAAGATCCTTGAGATCCGGGTCATTTTCGGCTTGCTCCTTCAGAAATTCGTGTTGCTCTTGCAACAGTTCCAAAGTTTCCTCAAGCTGTGAGAGTTCAGGCCGTTTCATTTTTACCACTTTACCGCTGTACATTTTTCTTACCCCCTTAATCCTTTCAGAATTTCCACAATATCTTGCGGTGCGTAAGCACCCTGACCCCAGGTGTTGCGGTTTCCTTCCTCATCATCGAACAGGATGCCACCGCCACAGGCTTCCTTTTTGTTTGTGCCGTAGCGGACAACCTTGATTTCATCCCACTCAACAGAGGGCAGGTGCTTCGCAAGCCACGCACGCTTCGCAATCTCAACCGCCAGATTGTAGGCTTCCGAGCCATTCTTGGCAGTCCACGAAATGATGCCGATTTTCCAACCATCAGCCTGCAAGCGGTTCAGCAACCGAGCGAACAGGGAGAAGTTGAGCATCGGGAGGGCTTCGGCGTAGGGGCGGACATTCTCCGCACGCAGGTCAGCAAGCCAATTCTCCACCGCATACAGGTTGGCAATCGTGCCATCCATGTCGAACCAAATTTCCTTCGTCACTTTTGTGACCCCCTTTCTGTACCATTATAATACACCTAACGGGATTTTTTGTCAAGCACTTTTTTCACACAAATCGAAAAAAATTTTTCCCAGACCTGTGGATCAGCTCAAAAACTGCTCGCGCGCGACCGCCCGCGAGCAGCCCAGATCAGACATTGTCCAATCTGGTATTTGCGGCGCGGATTGCGGCGGTTACATACTTGACGAGGGAGTCAAAACCGATTGTCCGTGATCCGGGGTTGTAATAGTTGTCATCTGATCCCAACTGATCTTCGATTACATCCCCCACAAGCCCTTCAAGGCCGCCCATGTAACTTTCCCCATCTTTGATCCAATCCGGGGCGGTTTCATCAATGTTGATCGTGCATTTTACAAGGCAATCAATTTTCATCAGTCCGGCACTCCTTTCCAAATTTCGTGGAACATCTTCAAAATCTGATGCTCCATGATTTTCATTTCGTCATGGTGTTCGGTGAGGTAGTCACCTGCCCAATCAGTAGCAATCCGCTCATTGTAGAGCTGAAAATAGGTCTTGTTGTCCGTGATGGTGTTCCGCTCTTCTACATCGTCCACCATGTCCCATTCTGTTTCAAGGTGTCCCAGTTCGTGCATGAAGGAGAGCATGAACTCGGAGAAGTCGGAGCAGGCAGGAAACCGGCTGATGAAGTCAGTAACAAACTCATCAACAGGGGCTTTCGGCATTGCAACGGTGTAGTAAACGATTTCCTGAATGTTGTCCGCACAGAATTTGTGAGCCACTTCCACAGTGTATTCTTCATCAAACATCTGCACGAAGTCATTCAGCAGGGCGGTAACAGGGGCGAACAATTTCATGATTTCTTCCATCGGTTATCCCTCCTTACACTCATCATTATACGCTTCACGCACTCGCTTGTCAAGCCTTTTTCGTTCGGCACGAAGAATTTTTTTCTTCAGTTTCCTCTTGCTTGGCTTGCTTGTGTCTACACAATGGCGACAGCCGGGGTTGAGATCCCATGCGGCAAGTTCTGATCCTTTTTTGTACTGATTACTCATCGTACTCCCTCCCCTTGTGTTTCGGCTTTTTGTGCCGTTTGTCCGGGATCACCCGGGTCACGGGGTTGACATTGCCCCAGGACTTCCGCTCGGAGCGGAAAATCTCAGTGTAGGTCTTGACCTTTTGCTTCGCCATTGGGGTCAGCTCCTTTCTCTTACTGTAGTAATAATATCATAATTTTGGGATTTTGTCAACAACAATTTTCGCATGACTTGCGCTTTCGATAAATGTGAGAGGCCCCAGTGATCCGAAATGCTGCCCGGTCACGCACGTGAGCGGGCAGCCGAACTGATCCGGCTGCCCGTAGGGGTGGGGTGAGGGGTGTCCCCCGGGCTTACGCCCGGGAGAACTTGTTGACCCGCTTCACCGGGGTCTTGACCGCCTTGCCATCGGCGACCAGAGCGTTTACCAGGGCGCTCACCTTCTGATTGGAGAGGGCGCCGAGGTCGGCATCCCGCGCCATCAGCTCGGTGACCGTGGCGGGTTCGGCGGTCAGCACCTCGAGCACCTTCGCCTTCAGCGCCTCGTTCGCCACCTGCGCCTTGGTGGGCTTGCGGTCGGCGGTGTTCCGCTTCTCGGTCTGAGCCTTGAGAGCGGTCAGCTTCTCGGCAACCTCGGCGGGCAGGTCGGTCACGTTCTCGAGCACGTAGGACAGAGCGGCAACGTAAGTCATCTTGGTCATGGTATCAACCCTTTCTCCGTTTGTGAGGTTCGGCTCCTCTTGATTACGTGGTAATTATACCACAGGTTGCGGGGCTTGTTAACCCCTTTTGAGAATTTTTTTCGGCCCCGGGGGATCCGGCCTTGGCCTTCGGCCCTTGGTGCGCTACTCCAACCCCCCGGGTTCTTGCCCCCGGGGGGCGCTCCCCGTGGGCCTCGGTCCGTGGTCCGGGCCTCTCGGGCCCCTTCCCTTTCCGCATGATTATAATACCATAAATTTGTTACAGATCAATAACGAAAAGATCACATTTGGGTTAACTAATTGTTAAGTTTTCGTAACATTTTCCGGTGCAAAAAGTGTGGGATCCCCAAAAAACCCAAATGCCGACCAGGCGCGGCCGCGCTTGGTCGGCTCAAAAGAAATGGCTCACGCGATTGCGCGAGCCACAGAGTAGATCAGAGCGACTTCGGGATGTCCGGCGAAAATCCAGATCGCCAAAGCTTTTTCGGTCAGCAGATTTCCAATTACCGCACCCACAAATTTACTGACTTTTTCCATCTTAATACCACCTTTCAGAAATCCATGCACCAACAGCAACCGCACCGATAATCAGCAGAGCCAGACCCCAACCGATCCACAGGGGAGCAAGCACCCACAGCCAAGACCAAGAGATCACACCGCACAGCTTGAGGGTAATGAAGATCAGAGTCAGAGCACTAGTAAAGCCGATTCCACCACTACGAGATTTTTCCATTTCAGTCAACTCCTTTTCTTTTGATGATTCATTATAACATGGGGTTGAGGTTTTGTCAACCCCTGTAAAGCAAAGTTAGGAAATAAATGTTCATGATCAGGCTTGCTCCGTGCATCAGAAAATCATTGATGTGGCGGTTAGGGTTCTTTACATCTTTGATGATCCCTAAAACCGCAAGGGAGAAGCCGAACCAAGAGGAAGCGAATCCGACCGTGATGATCAGCAACAGGTTGATGATCATGGTCAGCGCACGCAAGTCATTGGTTTCGTACTTGTAACCATGCTCGATGTTGAGCCACTTGCGAATCTTATCCATGCCTTATGCCACCTCCTTGCAGATCCGATTCAGACGGCGCCGGTCGATCCGGTCCATGCGCTTGCGCAGGCCCCGGTGGTTGGTGTGGCGGCAGGGCCACTCCCACTTGGGCTGAGGGGTGCAGGCGGCTTTGCGGTAGGTGCGGGTCATGGTGGTCACTCTCCTCTCTTGATCTGTGAACAGTATACCACTAACGGGATCGGTTGTCAAGCGTTTTTCCGCAGATTTTTCAAATTTTTTTCTTCGTAGTTCTCTGTTGATCGCTAAAACCGCGCGTTGCGGCCAACAACGCGCGGCCCGAATCTAAAATGGATCAGCCCTCAGCTGATCCCCTCTTGGCTATTTACCCCGGCTCCTCGCCGGGGCGGTTACCACCCGTTGCGTCCATCCTACCAGCCCCGGGGTCCCAGACGCTCCCCTGTTGTTGCCCGCACATTTGAGCCCTTTCGGACCCCGGGGTTCCTCGCCCCGTATACCGCAGAGTAGGACTTCGGCCTGCGGTGGTTTCATCGGCTTGGTCTTACGGACTCTCGTGGGTCTCACCCGCTCCGGGCTTTGCCTCGCCTCAACCTGTTGCCGGTCTTGGGGGCCCTCCCCTCAACCGGCTGGGTGCTTACCTCCCGCCCATGTGGCCCGCTTCGCACCTGCCTGCGGGCCGGGGGCTTCGATCCCCATCGGAACCATCTCCTTTCGACATGATCATTGTATCAGATCCCGGTCTGTTTGTCAACCCCTTCCGAAGAATTTTTTCTCGAAAATTTTCGCTTCCTTCCGGTTCTCCGGATCATTCAGCCAACAGATTGCCCAACAGGTGGCAAGCATCTCGTAAGGGATCGCCATGTAAGCATCCATGTCGGAGCCTGCCTGCTCGGTCTGTTTGGTGTACACATCGCCGTTGAAGTTGCTCCGGGTGGCGAAGTGTCCGCACTCATGCAGGATCGAGATCGTCACATCGGCGAAGCCCCGGGCGATGGGGCAACGGCTAACGAAGTTAGCCCGGAAAGCCTTGTCGGTGTCCTTGTGCTCGGCGAAGTCAGCCGGAACGGTCAACCGCATGGAATCCTCTTCGGACACAACCGCCCAATCGTCACGCACCCGCGGGATCACGGGGCGGGTTCCGGTCACCAGTTCCACGAAGTCACGGATCAGAGTCAGCTTAGTCATCACAGAGCACCTACCTTTCTGTAAGTATGATATCACATCTGGGATCAGCTGTCAAGCACTTTTTTTATGCAATTCGCATGAATAATTATGCAACCCCTATTGTAACGCCAAATCTGGTCGCGCACGCCCGCGCGCGACCAGCCAAAAAGCTGGGGCAGATCAGATCCGCTCCCAGCTGTTCACGACCCAGTTTTTAAGGCCGACCCAGTACCACCGGTCACCCGGAAGCTGGACGTAAAGCTCGTCCATCTCCCAAGTGTAGTCCTCGATCCCGGGGTCACGGATCAGATCCTCGTAGGGCATTCCCATGTAACCATCCATTAGTCATCCACCTCCTCATCATCTTCGGCGAAGAAAGTCGCCTGACAGTCGGCACACAGGCCGGAGATCACGGTCTCCCGGTCGGTGGCGTCAAGGGACTTGAAGGCGTCCTGCGCCAGAGCGCCGGCCACGTAGGCGTCCCACTCGGCCTGCAGGGCGTGGGTGTGGTTCAGCTTACCACAGCAGGGGCAGGTGGTGCGGATGATGCAAGCTTCAGTGTTGAACATGGTGGTTACCTCCTAAGTGTGGCTCGGGAGAGGGGGTCGGCTCTTTCAACGGCTTTCGCAGAGCGATCGTCCGACCCTTTGGTCGCCGCCTTCTCCCGGCACCATTATATTACCACATCCGGGATCAGAAGTCAACACTTTTTTTCGCCAAATCGCAAACTTTTTTTTACTGGATCCCCATTACATCGCAAATTCTGCGCGCCGCGGTCGTCGGCGCGCAGCCCAAAAGAAAAGGTCAGCTGAGGGTTTCCTCAGTGACCTTGCCATCTCTGTCAGTGATCCGGACTTTGACCTCGGCGAAGGCTTCCTGCAGGTCATCGCCTTCCAGACCCAACCGCTGAGCCTTGCGCTTCAGAAGGGCGAGCCGGTCAGCCATCACCCGCTGAGCGGTGCGCGGGTTGTTGGTGTATTCGGTGTGCCGGACTGAGCCGTTGATCATCAGCTCGTACATCACATTCACCCGCTTGATCGGCTGATTGATCTTGCCGATGTAGCGCCGGTTGTCCATCTTCTGAATCAGATCCGTGTATGTGGTCATTTGAGTAATCCCCTTTCTCTTGATGACTTATTCTACCACACCTGCCGGGGGTTTGTCAACCCCCCTGCAGGATTTTTTTCAGAGTTTCCACGATCTCGGCGGGGGTGTAGGCACCGGCTCCCCAGTTCGTCCGGTTCGGTTCCTCATCATCGAAGAGGATCCCGCCACCAGTGGCAACCCGCTTGTCGGTTCCGTAGGGCTTGACGAGGATCGTGTCCCAGTTCACCGAGGGGAGATGTTTGCCGAGCCAACCGACCTTTGCGGCGTACACCCGGGCATTGTACCCGGCGGTTCCGGCTTTGGAAGTCCAAGAGATGATCCCGATCTCATGGCCTTCGGCCTGTACCCGGTTGAGGAGCCGGGCGATCAGTGCGAGGTTTCCGATCCCCTTCGCCACTTCGTAGGGGCGGGTATCTTCAGCAATCAGAGCGGGGAGCCAATCAGCTACTCCGTAGAGGTCGGCGATCGTGCCGTCCATGTCGAACCAGATCTTCATCAGTGGGTCACTCCTTTCTGTGTCTATAATATACCACAAGTCAAGCGAAAATACAACCCCTTTGGATCAGATTTAACAGAATTGTAATAATTTATTTTTTTCTCTTTTTTTCAAAAAAAGTGTTGACAGATCCCCTAAGATGTGGTATCATGTTTCCAGTGGGAGAGATAAGGCAACTCCTAAAGGGCGCCGAAAGGCGAGAGGTGGCCCACCAGAAAAAACAGCCTTCGGGATCGGACAGGTAAGACCGCGATCCCGCTTTTTTATTGCCGAAATGCTGAGACCCCCAAACAACTCAAACTCTGGCCGGTCGCGCCCGCGGCCGGCCAGCCAAAAAGAAACCCTCCCGCCCAGAAAGGAAAGAAGCGGGAGGGGGCTGCGTCTGAATTAGAACTCCTTCCAGAAGGTGAGGACGTTGGCCTGCTCGATGTCGTACAGGGTCCAGCCCCACCGCTCCTGATTGGCGATCCGCTGAGCGATCACCTGCTCCACGGTGCCCATGACCGGGATCACGCCCTGCTTTTCCCACGGGCCGTTATCATCACGGGTCTCGCAGTAGATGTCAACGGAGTTGGGGCCAACCTGCTTGAGGGTCATCTTGCTTTCACGGATCATGGGGGTTACCTCCTTGTTTCTTTCGATGATTTATTCTAACATGGATCGGGCTGTTTGTCAAGCCCTTTTTATCATTTTCCTAAAAATTTTTTTGAAGCGATCCGGAGGGCTTCATCGTAGTCCCAGCCGGCTACCTGCTTCCACTCGGTGGCCCAGTTCAAGGGCTTCGCCGTTCCGTAGTACTTGTAGATGCATCCGGTCCGCAGGTTCTTCCAGTAGGTGATGGGCAGGTTCTTCATGGTTTCGTCCTCCTGTTTCTTACTGTAGTCATTATAGCAGATTCGGGATCAGCTGTCAACCCCTTTCGGCACATTTTCCAAAAAAAATTTTCCCTAACCCACAGATCAAGCCAAATAAGGCGCGCGGACGCCCGACCGCGCGCCTGCGAAACAAAGGGGCTTAGCAGTACGCCAGCCCCATGGTTGCCCACTTCAGAACAGAGATCTGATTGCACGCCCTGCCGATCTCCATGGCCTCGCGCTTGGTGCTGACGCGGTGGCTCTTGTCCACGTAGTAGATGCCCTCGCTGTACCACACGCCGCAGTTGCCCTTGTACGCCTTGACCGCGTTGATGGCCTCGCGTGCGGTGCGGCACTCGACGCCTTCAGTAGCCACCTGCCAACCGGACTTGTAGCTGATGGGCTTGCCTGCCTTGAGGGTCAGTCCGTCGTTGTTGGCCAGCTTGTTGATGCTCCTGATGTTGATCATTGGTGTGTCCTCCCTCTCTTGATCTGTGTACATTGTATCACACTTGGTTCAGCTTGTCAAGCCTCTTCGGCATCGCCGAAGAACTTGTCCCTGATCCAGTGCTCGCGCACCTCGTGCGCCACCTTGCGCGTGCTGAAGGACGCCATGGTGACGAGAGTCTTTCCATCAGCCTCGAACACCCGCACGTACCAGCTCTTGCCCAGCTTCTCTACCTTGATCTTACGCATAGCCCCTGACCTCCTGTCTCTTACTGTAGTCATTGTACCAGATACGGGAGCGGTTGTCAAGCCCTTTCAGCCACTTTTCACAAAAAATTTTTTAGCTGATCCCTACTTTAGCGCAAACTCGGCGCGCTGCGACCGCCAGCGCGCCGCCAACAAAAAAGGGTTCGGATCAGATCCGAACCGCTTCGCCCCGGGTGATGAGGATGGCCCGGTGGCCACCCTTTTCCCACTGCCGGGTGTTGGCGGGGTCATCGTCCACCAGGATGCCGTCCTCGCGGATCGCGTCCACCTTGCGGCCCTTGGTGAGGATGATGGTGTGGTCGGTGTCCATCTCCGGCACGTACTTGGCGAGCCACTCGACCTTGCCCTGAGCGCCATCGGCGTTGGCGGCCTTGGTGAGGATGTAGCAGGTGTGACCGGCGGCGATCAGATCCCGGAGGGTGTTGACGTTGGCGAAGAAGGGCTCGAGGTTCGCCATGGCTTCCCGCTTCAGAGCGGTGGCCTTGTCAGCGGCGTAAGCCTTGTGGAAGTTGGCGAGCACTCCGTCCATGTCCCAGTAGTAAGTCATCGTTCGTTCCTCCCCTCTTGATCTGTAAACAGTATACCACCAAAGGGTCAGCCTGTCAAGCACTTTTTTGCAATTTGTCGAAAAAAATTTTTTCTGATCCATCAGCCGGGCTCAGCTAGGCCCGTGGGCGGTGGCTCAGTGGCTGAGCCACTGAACCATCTGCTTTGTGTCCATCTCGCCTTCGTAGTAGACTTCGATGATCTCATCATCTTCTTCGGCTTCGCCCATGTTCCACATCAGCAGGTTGAACATTGTGCCAATGTGTGCATCCTCTTCCTCTCCGTAGAAGCTCCACACCTGTCCATCCTTGTCGGTGCAGTCGATGACCCACAGGTCAGTGTCGCCGATGCGCTCGTAGCCGGTGACCACGGTCAGCCGGGGGTAGAACTCGCCACGGTCGCCCACCTCAGCAGAAGCGGTCATGACAAAGGAGCAAGCGATGATGATGGCGATGGTGATGGCGGTGGCGGTGGTGATGATCTTCTTCATGGTGGTTACCTTCCTTTCCTCTCTCTGTGCCTACATTATAGCACAGGACGTGTTACATTGCAAGCAGATCTTTCTGAACTTTTTGTAACATTTTGTAACACTTCTGTAACATCTTGCTTGGTTACATGGCGGTTACATGGGAGGGATCCCACCAGTTACAGGACAGTTACATGATGGTTACATGGCTAGCTTTGCACAACAAAAAAGCTGTAACCACAGATTACAGCTAAATGCCGGGCGTGCCGATCAAGCACGCCCGGGCGACGTTTTCCCGGAGGCCAGACTACCCTGTGTGTTTTTTGTCAGGTTCAAAAGACCCGGGGGCCACTTTTGGGAGAAAATTTTTTAAAAAATGAAAATGTGTTTCCGCCTGGACCACACACTCTCCAAGAGTTATTTGAATTTCGGATCACGGAAATAACTCTCAAAATCACGTTCGCTCCAGTACTCAGCCCATTTTGCATCGCCATGTATCTTAAAATTTCTAACCCATAAGAAAGCACTGCATACATCCCTTGCTTGTGGGTGATAATCTGGATTTTTATATTTTTCCCCAGTATCAGAAATTTTATATGGAGGCGTGTCCTCGTAGTGCCGTCTTGCGCGCTTGATGGCCTCATTCACATCTTTCCTTGGATCCAGATCGCCGCACAAGCCACACCAACTTATAAAGGTACCTTTCCAGTCCCATATCCCATATTGATATGCCGCACGCAAATGCAATAGTGTTACGGCATCCTCAACATGGCTATAGTAGTGCCATAATCCGCGCATATGAAACATAATGCCGTCCACGCCATCATAGAATATATGCCCATATTCACTCGCATCTCCCAGATACATTAATCTTTTAAACTTAAATCCCTCAATATGCGCAAGAATCTTCTTCCCAATACAAAGATTTTCCCATTGCCACACAAAATACCACAACAAAAATATAATCATTGCTTCAAAGCCTCAAAATTAATAGTAGGGCAATAACCTTCGATTTCTTTGCGCAGCTCATCCACTGTTTCATTCAGATCCTTCAAGTAGTCAGGATGTTGGTTCAAAAACTCGGATGAGGCGGTCGCCGCATATCGCCCATTCTTATTCTTCCTGTATTGAGGAGCTTGCCGCATCTCCTCGATTCTCTTCTTTTGCTTCTCAAGAATCTTTTTCCTGCGCTCATCCGCACAAATAACTTCATGGTAATATGCCGGCCACTCATTGCCCATCTCTTGGAATCCATTCAGCTTTTTCCGCAGGTTTTCGTTTTCAATGTATTTGCCGCGATCCCAATACATTTCACCATTATCTACAGCCTGCGGATAAAAATATCCATCCAGATACCAATATCTTATCGTGCCATCTTGACTATTGCCGAGATATAGCATTCCTTTGTAAAATCCTGGTTCGAAATCAGCCCACTCTTTTGGCCGAATAAAAGTGTGCTTATCTGCTTTTTTAATATGCCGGAATCGCCACTTCTTATACCAATTGTAGCCACAAAATCCCACACCTGCAGCTAGCACTATTGGAGCTAAATGAAGTACGAAGAACAAAGTAGCCACCCCTGCAATTACAGGGATAGCAGCAGGTATCAACACATTTAGAATTTCATCATCCATTTTTAATCTCTCTTTACATTAATTGTCTTTTCAAATAAAATATGAACTGCCCAAGTTCCCCAAAATGCGGTCCAATATGTGATTGCGGGACCAGCGAACATCCCAGCAACTATAAGGTTCCATGCGTGCATAACGACCCAAGGACCTGCGAAAATCAATAGTGCAATCATAATGATTACTCCTAGACAACCTCCAACAGGATGCTCTTCCATAAAATCATTAGTGTAGTGCTTCATCTTGTTCCTCCTCTTGTTTTTCACCTTTTAATTCAAAAATACTATTAATATAATTCATACGAATATTATAAGTTTTTGCGGCTTTGATTAATTCTTCTTTATATTCTTTCTCAGTTACTTTCTTGAGTTCTTTTGGATCCATATCCATGTATCGTTTTTGCATGGTTAAACATGCGGCGTTGTGTGATCCATTCGTAGGACAATGTCCAAAAATACTATAAAAACATTCAAAACAACGCAATGATTGAGATTGACCATTTAACTCCCTAGTCATCATTATCTCCTCCATTATAGGAATGTATTCTTCCATTCCTTTCTTTTTTAATTCATCTGCTAAATAACCCATTAATTCAACACCTTACTTTGTGGGCGCCGTCCTCTTTCATAAAAATGTTCATTATAGAAATTTTCCCAATATGGATCCCAAACTTTCCAATCCTCTTCATCAAGTTCAAGACCTTTTATAAAATCTTCATATTTTACAATGTTTGCGGCGCAGCCTTGTGTCATGAGAGAACTCTCTTCAACACCAGGCATTTGTACCACTAAAATTTTTACACCTTTGGCAAAAGCATAACCAGCTTCCCAAGATGTTCCGGCAGTTGCTTGTCTGCCATAGTCAGCAAGAACCATCCATTCGCATTTATCAATAGCAATAACATCCATAGTAAAGACACATTGACCCCAAGTCTGCATATCAATACCCCAAGCATTAGGTACTTTGTGCCGGCCAGGTCTATAGACTTCTACATAGTCGTCTCTCATGTCACATTCACCAGGACAGATCGGTGGAAGTTTCATATTATCCAAAACTTCTTCTAAAGTATTCATCTGTTTTTTTATCTCTGGATCTTTCGTCACTACTGGACCCGCTAGATAGAATTTCATGCTCTAATCTCCTTAATGCTTCTCTTACTGCTTTTTCTCCACAAGTGCGGCAAAGCGTTTGTTTAGTGCCCAACTTGAACCATTCATCATTTGGTTCTTGTTGCTCGATCCATTTAATACCACACTCTGGGCAAATAAATTCTACAGGGAATGTAACCATTGTAATATTCCTTTCCTTTTTACAAATATATTATATTATAATTTTTCAATTTTTTCAAGTTTGGGCAAAAACCGTCGTTGACTCAGTAGAAAATTTTTAGTATAATGAGTGTAGTAAGTGGGGACACAAGACCATTTATAAGGAGTTGATTGGTATAATTCAATTAGATTATACTATTGATTCTCCAGAAGAAAGACGAAAACTAGTAGAATAGATCTTGTAGGAAGTGCCCGACCCAAGCGAGCAATACCTCGAGATCCTCGGCGACTACTTGGTTCTCTGCATGGAGAAGCAAGAGAAAAAGGAGAAAAAAATACTTACTGAGAATCGTCTAGCTACGATTAATAAGCGAGAAATTTCTTATGAAGGTCTGGTCAGTCAACTTGAGAACGGTGAAGATGGAATTTATAATTTAATTACTGATAATGGAAAGAATACAATATTTCAACCGAAAGTTACTATTACAAAGCAAGACATAGAAGATATACCGTAGTTGAAACGACTCCGCGAAAGCATTGAGTTTTGGGAGAAGTTGCAAAAGACTGCATCCGGACGTGCGGCGTATATAATAAAAAGTACGCTGATCGAATTGCGCAAAGATCAATATGTCATTAAAAATGCTTATAAGCGTCCCATTGTATTCACTAAATTATCGAGAGGTATGAAAACGTTCCCACCATTACCTTGGAATGAATGGATAGAATATGATGAACAAGGAAATGCTTTAATTAAATATGAAGGTATCTCATTTTGTGATTATCGAGTTATCAATGAAATACTTCAGTTGTACCCTATATTAAAGGGCCGCTCTGAAGGATGTTTTGAAGGCGACACTTGGTATATGATTCAGGATTTTGAGCCGCTGGTTGAAAGAGCACTTGCGGACTACCCGATGTATAGACGCATAGTTCAATATAAACAAGAGCGATTACAAAACGTTGAGATACAAGCTTTACTTGAACAAGAGTTCCAATTTACGCACTCAATAGAATATATTAGTAGTTTATGGAGAAACAAGATTCCGAAACTGATTGCGCAAAAGGCACAAGATGAATGGATAGTATGGTATTTCACTTATGTCGAGAAAGGTAAGTGGAAGAAGTGCAGCCGGTGCGGCGAGACCAAACTTGCTCATTCTAAATTCTTTAGTATCAATAAGACATCAAAA
>Ga0265298_10007447_pt1 | contig 13297 bp, 11 predicted proteins | sample AusTroGonzalo_MG_3_FD_193486 | JGI IMG/M metagenome (GOLD analysis project Ga0265298, IMG submission 193486) | Bovine rumen microbial communities from tropical cattle in Woodstock, Queensland, Australia - Gonzalo_01 | ecosystem: Host-associated > Mammals > Digestive system > Stomach > Rumen ...
AACTTTCTGGGAATACCTTGCTCCGTGTTAATGGAAGAGGTAAGCAGGAAGAAGGTCAACAGCAGAAAAGAAATATCTGACATTGCGCCTGTATTCAAGCCTGGTGTTTTTCTTTTACTCATGTTAGTTTTTGTTTTTAACGGCGTTCATAATCAAGGTCGCAAAAATGGACACGATTGCAACCAGCAAACAAATATAGACTGTGAACACGGCAGCGTTCACCATCTTATAACCGGAGCTGCTCATACCTGCTTTAATAGCAGACGGGCTCAGGGCAGGCGTACCGACCAGATAGCCGACGAAGAAAACTACCACAAGGAACAAGAGTCCGACAAGAATCTTGTAAGAGCTCTTGAAGTCGGTGACCATGTTCTTCAACAAGAAGAATAACATTAAGAATGCAGCACCGAGACCAAGGATGTAAACCAACATGATAAAGAAGTTCTGGAGAGAAGCACTCTTACCAAAGCTCTTCAAATCAGCTTGCAAGCCTTCAAATTCTGTAGCTTTCTTAGAAGCTGAGGCATTGTCTCTAATAGCAACACCTTTGTTGATAAGGGCATTAGCAGATTTGATATAGTTACGCTCAATCAAATATTGTTGTTTGATGCTAGCATACTCATCATTCATTTTGTTAACATAACCTTCGAGATCCTTATAGGTTTTCACTCCGTTGAAACCATCCACATATTTTTGCTTGTTCTCGCTCTTAGCAAAAAGGTGTTCAGAACGTTCCGGGAATTTTGACTTATATGATTCGAAATTATTTTCGTCGAGGCTCTTCAAATCTTGAAGATAGGTGTAGAGAATATCCTTTTCGAGTTGGACATCTTTCAATTTGGTGCTGCGGTCTTGAGTCTCCTGCTGGTATTTATCAATCACGGCAGGGAGAGTCTCCAGCGTGGCATTCTCAAAGTCAGACACCATTTCGGGTGTTTGAGCCTGAATCTCACGCACTTGGATGTAGCTATCTTTCTTTTCTGCATCAAATGAGAAAAAAGAAAAAGCAATAGCCACAAGACAAGCCAAGATGGCGACCACAAATATGACGATATTGATTATTCTATTTTTCATTATACAACGCTTTAATTAAATTAATTGTATATATATAAATATAGGTTAAGCGTTAAGCTTATTTATTTTTGACGAGAATGTCCATGAAGGAGATGGTAGCATCTTCCATGTCATTGACGATAGCGTCGATACGGGTAAGAAGATAGTTATAGAACACTTGGAGGATCATGGCGGTGATCAAACCGAAGACGGTGGTCAACAAAGCCACTTTCATACCACCAGCGACGATGGTCGGGGAGATATCACCTGCGCGCTCGATATCATCGAATGCTTGCACCATACCGATGACGGTTCCCAAGAATCCCAAAGAAGGAGCGAGGGCGATGAACAAGCTGATCCAAGTCATATTGTTTTCCAATTTTGCCATTTGGACGGCACCGTAAGCGGTGAGGGATTTCTCGACAGACTCGAAACCTTCATCGTAGCGGTCAAGACCTTGATAGAAAACAGCGGCGAGAGGGCCTTTTGTATCGCGGCAAAGTTCTTTCGCTGCATCAACACCTTTGGTCTTAATAGTATTCTCAACCTTGTCCAATAATTTTTTGGAATTGACAGAAGAAAGGTTGAGGTAGAAAATACGTTCAATGACGAAAGCCAAACCTAAAATCAAGCAGATCAACACGGGGGTCATCCACACAGCACCACCCTGGATGAATTTGTCTTTTAAAACATAGTGTAAACTTTGGTTGATCGTTTCATCGGGATCTTCCGTTAATTCTGCCTGTGCAGTTGCGGGAGCAGCCTCTGCAACTTCCTCTGCGACCTGCTCAGTGGCAGCAGCTTCGTCAGATTTTTGTTGTTTTTGCGCAAATGCTGAGTTTGCAATACCGAAGGTCAAAAAACCGAAAACGGTAAGTAAGGCGATAAGCTTTTTCATAATTGATTGTGATTTTTTGAAATTAATTATTTTTACTTTATTGATTTTCAATACTTTGGGTCTTGCGGAGAGAAAGGGATTCGAACCCTTGAAGCGCTTTTGGCGCTTACGCGCTCTCCAGGCGCGCGCCTTCGACCACTCGGCCATCTCTCCGAAAATTTCAGGCTGTAAAAATACATTTTTTTTGATTAGGTGCACCACTTTTTGAAAAAAAAAATCTCACCTCCAAAATGTGAGAATTCAGTCGCTTTTTTTGTATCTTTGCCGCATAATATTTTTCCCTAAAAATCATTAATATAAATAACATATCTTATTAGTTATGAGCGAAGTACATAATTTTAATGCAGGACCTTGCGTCCTCCCGAAAGAAGCTGTTGAATCCACAATCAACGCTATCCGCAATTTTGATAACACTGGCATTGGCCTGATGGAAATCTCTCACCGTACCCCGGGTTGGGAAAGAGTGATGGCTGAAACCCGCCAACTGTGGCGCGACCTGCTCAACATCCCCGACAATTACGAGGTACTTTTCCTCGGCGGTGGTGCCAGCACCCAATTCTTTACGGTGCCCGCTAACCTCCTGAAGACCAAAGCCGCTTACCTCCAAACCGGTGTCTGGGCTAAAAAATCCGCTAAAGAAGCTAAAAACTTTGGTAAAGTTGAAATCGTGGCTTCTTCTGAGGACAAAACCTACAACTACATCCCCAAAGGTTGGACAGTCCCCGCTGATGCTGATTATTTCCACATCACCACTAACAACACCATCTACGGTACTGAAATCCGCAAAGATTTCACCGCAGCTGAAGTGAACAACGTCATGCTCGTCGCTGATATGTCTTCCGACATCATGAGCCGTCCCGTTGACGTGACCAAATACGGTCTCATCTACGGTGGTGCTCAAAAGAACGTCGGCCCTGCAGGCGTCACCTTCGTGATCGTTCGCAAGGACATCCTCGGCAACATTGGCGACCGCGCTTACATGAATCCGCTGCCTACTATGGTGGATTATCGTACGCACGCCGCAGAGGAAGCTAAGAACATCTCTATGTTCAACACTCCTCCCGTGCTCCCCATCTTCGTGATGCACGAAACTCTCTTGTGGCTCAAGAACACCATCGGCGGTGTGGCTGAGATGAACAAGATCAACATGAAGAAATCTAACTTGTTATATGAAGAAATCGACCGCAACAGCATGTTCGTGGGCACCGTCGCTGACAAGGCTGACCGTTCCATCATGAACCACTGCTGGGTGATGGCTCCTGGTTACGAAGACAAACAAGACGCTTTCATGGCATTCGCTAAAGAGCGTGGTATGGTTGGCATCAAGGGTCACCGTTCTGTCGGCGGCTTCCGCGCTTCCCTCTACAACGCTTGCACCGTCGAAGACGTTGAAGCTCTCGTGGCTTGCATGCAAGATTTCGAAAAAGCAAACAAATAAAACCTAAACTCTAAACTATGAAAGTTTTAGTTGCAACCCAAAAACCTTTTGCAAAGGCAGCTGTTGATGGCATTCGCGCTATCGTGGAAAAAGCTGGTTATGAATTGGTTCTGCTGGAGAAATACGAAACTCCTGAGGAACTTTACGCAGCAGTCGCTGACGTGGACGCTATGATCGTCCGCTCCGACAAAGTCACCGCTCAGGTGATCGACGCCGCCAAGAACCTCAAGGTGGTCGTTCGCGCTGGCGCCGGCTTCGACAACCTCGACCTCGCCGCTTGCACCGCCAACAATATCGTGGCAATGAACACCCCTGGTCAGAACTCCAACGCTGTGGCTGAACTGGCTCTCGGTATGATGATTTACATGGCCCGCAATACCTTCAAACCCGGCACTGGCTCTGAACTGAAAGGCAAAAAAGTCGGTATCCAGGCTTACGGTAATGTCGGTCGCCTCGTAGCTGAGAAGGCTCGCGCTCTCGGCATGGAAGTTTGGGCATTCGACCCGTTCGTTCCGAAAGAGAAGATGGAAGCTGAAGGCGTGGTGGTTCCCGCTACCCTCGAAGAGATGTACAAGAATTGTCACTACATTTCCCTGCACATCCCTGCTAACGACCAAACCAAAAAATCCATCAACAAAGCCTTGGTTGGCCTTATGCCGAAAGGTGGCTGCGTGATCAACACCGCCCGCAAAGAGGTCATCAATGAGGAAGAACTCATCGCTTTGATGGCTGAAAGAGAAGACCTCAAATATTGTACCGATATCGCTCCCGATGCTATGGAAGAGTTCGGCAAATTTGAGAAACGCTTCTTCGCAACGCCAAAAAAACAAGGTGCTGAAACTGCTGAAGCCAACATCAACGCTGGTTTGGCAGCTGCCACCCAAATCGTGAATTTCTTCGTCAATGGCGATAAGAAATTCCAAGTAAATAAATAATAGGAATTTTTTTCCGATTTTCTGTAGAGACGGGGCGCGCCCCGTCTCTACATTTTTTATATCTTTGCGACCGAGAAATTTCATGTAATATGGCTGAAAATAAGAATTTTGTAATTGGAATTACACAAGGCGATATCAATGGTATCAGCTACGAAGTGATTATTAAATCCTTGAGTGACAATAGAATAATGGAACTCTGCACCCCTGTGGTGTACGGTCTGTCGAAAGTGGCTTCTTATCATAAAAAATATATGGAGTTGCCTGATTTTTCATTCCAATTTACGAAAACTGCCGAACAACTCTCCACAAAACGTCCCAATCTCATCAATCTTTACGAAGAAGAGGTGAAACTGGATCTGGGCACTTCCACTAAAATCGCGGGACAAATGTCTGAGCGTTCTCTTTATGCTGCCGGCCGCGATTTGAAAAACAAGTTGATTGATGCCATTGTGACCGCGCCCGTGAACATGAACAACATTCAATCTGACAAGTTCAAATTCGCAGGTCATACAGAATTCTTTGAGCACTATTTCGGTGGAAAAGAACATCCCGCCATGATGCTTTTAGTGGCTGAAGGCATCCGTATCGGACTTGTAACCAACCATTTACCGATGAGTGCCTTGAACGGAGAAATTACTACGGAAAAAGTGCTCCAAAAATTGGAGATTCTGAACCAATCTTTAAAACAGGACTTCGCTATCAGCAATCCTTCTATCGCCGTACTCGCTCTCAATCCGCATACTGGCGACGACGGTCTGTTCGGAAAAGAGGAACTCGAAGCTATCCAACCTGCTGTGAATCAAGCATTCCACGACGGAATCAACGCTTTTGGTCCTTTCCCCGCTGACGGCTTCTTCGCAGCAGGCACTTATCGCAAATTCGACGCAGTGCTGGCCATGTACCACGACCAAGGTATGATTCCTTTTAAATTGTTAGGAAAAGACGGTGTGAATTTCACCGCCGGACTGCCCATTGTGCGCACTTCGCCTGCCCATGGTACCGCTTACGACATCGCCGGCAAAAACATCGCCGATGCTCAATCCATGCGGAACGCCATCTACCTGGCATTGGATATTCTCAGAAACCGTAAAAATTTAGGAGCGCAACAATAGCTGATGACTGTTGGCTATTGGCTGAGTATCAGTTTTTTATGTTCTTCTTTTTCCTATATTGAATGGATTTAATCATTGATATTGGCAATACGCTTCACAAATTGGCTGTTTTCGACGAAAACGGAAAAATTCTCCGTGTTTATCACGAAAACAGACTCTCTATCGCATTTTTGGAATCTGTATTTGCACAATATCCTATCAATCAGGCGATTATTTCTTCCGTTGGGAAAGATGACGATAATTTGCTGCACTGGTTGGAGACGCACACAAAACTTGTCCTTTTTTCTCATCAATGTCGATTGCCTATTAAAATGGGTTATGCCAGCCCTGAAACTTTAGGCACAGATAGAATAGCTAACGCTGTGGGTGCCAATGCTTTATATCCCAATCAAAATGTATTATCCTTAATGGCCGGCACTTGTCTCGTAGCAGATTTTGTGAACGAAGATAATGAATATCTTGGTGGCAGTATCTCCCCAGGCTTGCGTATGCGCTTTCAAGCATTGCCGCATTTCACTGCTCGCTTGCCGCTCATTGAACCTGAAAACATCGATTTTTTGACTGGTGACACCACAAAAAATTCCATTTTATCCGGCGTCATGCACGGAATGACCCACGAAATTAATGGTATTATACGCCAGTATTCTGCCCAATACAAAGGGTTAAAAGTAATTCTTTCAGGTGGCGATGCACAAATGCTTCAAAATTCCATAAAAAAACGTATATTTGCCGCCCAAAATCCGATTCTACTCGGATTGTATAAAATATTAAGACTGAATGCTTCTGAAGATTAATCATATCAAATGGATGCTTCTGTTTTGTGTTCTGTGTACCCTAACTACACAAGCGCAAAACGAGATTAGTTCGCCCTATTCCAGCTACGGCATTGGCGTTTTAAACCGTTCATCTAACGGTATTTTGGATGCTATGGGCTCTGTTTCGTATGCCATGCAGGATCCTTATTACATCAACTTTAGAAATCCCGCATCATACGCCGCATTCGATTCGTTATCTTTTGTTGCAGATGTCGCCGCTTCTATCTATTCCACAAAACTGTCTCAAGGTCAGTTTATTCAGAAAAACACATACGCTAAACCTGGCTACATCTCCATCGGCTTACCAGTCACAAGGCACTGGCGCACTAGTGTTGGTGTTTTGCCTTTCAGCGATGTCGGATACAACATCTCCAATGTTGAGTATGTGGATGATATCGGCGCGGTCAATTACACCTATTCTGGTGAAGGCGGCGTTAACCAACTTTATTGGGGTAATGCTTTCAAAATCTGCAAAGGATTGTCTATTGGCTTGAATGTCAGCTATATGTTTGGTTCTGTCTTCGCTCGTAGCAACACCGAATTCGAAGGAAGCAACTACTATAATTCCTACGTATGGAATGCATATCATGTGGATGGAATCTACCTCAACGCCGGAATTCAATACTTTTTCAATGCTGGCGAGAATCATCGGGTCGGCATTGGTGCCGTTTATAGCAACACCGCCTATATTTGGGTTAAAGAAAAACTGTTGGTCAACTCCTACTCTGGTCAATTCGTCAGTACTAACTTGTACGACACGATTATGTACAAAGAGGGGCTGCGTGGCACATTGAATATTCCGCAATCCGTCGGGGTGGGTCTTAGCTACACTTTCAAAAACAAAATGACCATTGCCGGTGATTTTACTTGGCAAAATTGGGAAAAATTCTCGTTTATGAAACCCACCAGCAATATGAAAAATTCCATGACAGGCTCTTTAGGTTTTCAATATATTCCTAATCCGCTGTCTAACAAATTCTTCCAAAAAATGGCCTTCCGAGCTGGTGGAAAATATTCTACAGGAGAATTGATACTATACAATAAACCCATCACGGAATTTGGAGTCTGTATAGGCGTAGGTGTACCTCTAACAACTTTCAATACGCACTCGTCGATTAACATCTTGTTCGAATATGGAAAAACAGGTACACAGGAAAATAACTTGGTTCAAGAAGACTACTTCAGATTCTCATTCTGCTTCACTTTACAAGAAAGATGGTATCAAAGATTCAAGATAGATTAGAATAATAACCCTATAAAAACAACGAAAAAATGAAAAAGATTATTGTAGTTATCGCTTTGGTTGTCTGCGGAAGTTTCGCTTTCGCTCAAAAACCGTGCTCCTTCAAATATGGAGCCAATGAAGCTGACTCTCTGAAATGCTTGGAGCAGATCACTAATTTCAGAACGTTCTATAACGCAAAGAATTACGTTGACGCTTACGAAGCTTGGCAGTATGTGATTCAAAACTGCCCTTGCTCTTGGGATGGCATTTACACCAATGCGCAAACATTGTTTCAAAACTTAATCAAAGATGAGAAAGACTCCGCACACCGTGAGTTGCTTATCGACTCTTTGTTCTACACTTTCGATGTTCGCAGCACCTATTTTCCTGAGAAATTCACCCCGGGTTCTGGTTTAGGTTTCAAAGCCTATAACACCATGCGTTACCGCAAGAGCCAATACGAACAAGCTTTCAATTGGTTTGTGCAATCCGTGGAAATGGAGAAGGAAAACACGCAACCCGCAATTTGGGACGCTTACTATCAATTGGCTGAAAACATCACCAAAGCTAAAAAGGATACATCTATCGTCGTGGAAGCTTACGAGCGTGCTACCGACTACTTGGATCTCTCTATCCTGAACGCTACCAAGGCTTACGAACAAGGTACTGACGCTTTAGAAGAACTCCAAAAACAACTTGACAATGGTCAAATCGACCGTATGGCTTACGACAAACAAGCAAAAAAGTTGAGCGCTGATACCGCTCGTCAAGCAAAACTCATCACCAACTATCGTAAAACATTGGCCAAAATCAACAATGCTGTGACTCCTTATGCTTCTTGCGAAGTCCTGGATATGCTCTACACCAAGAAGTTCGACGAAATCAAGAGCGATCTTGCAGCTGTCAGCAAAATGGTCAACACGATGTTCAAGGGCGGTTGCACAAACAGCCAAGTGTTCCAAGATGGTCTGGAAATCCTGCACAAAGCTAATCCGAACCGCAATACAGCTTACATGATGGGTAACCTCACCTTCAAGAACTACGCTAAAGACCAAAACACTGAAGAACTCAACAAGGCTATCGAATATTTCAAAGAAGCTGTTAAGTTGAGTGAGACTCATGAGCAGAAAGCTGATGCCAACTACATGCTGGCGCTGGCATACCGCATGAAAGGTTCCTTCTCTGAATCACGTTCTGCTGCTTACGAAGCTTTGAAGGCAAGACCCAACATGGGTAAGGCTTACATCTTGATTGGCGACCTCTATGCTAGCTCCGGTGGCAGATGCTCCGACGACCAAGTTCCTGGCGCATACGCATGGGCTGCTGCTGATAAATATGCTAAGGCTGTTGCCGTGGATCCCAGCTGCGCAAACGAAGCTAACGCTCAACGCGCTAAACTGAGATACCCCAGCAAGGAAGAATTATTCAAACGCGGTCTCTCTGCCGGTGCCACAGTACACGTTGGCTGCTGGATTCAAGAGAATACGACAGTGAGATAAAATCGAATGGTTTTCAAACCAAAATACTACGCTCAAAGCATCATAATCGCCTCGTGCATTATGATGCTTTTTGCTGCTTGTAAATCCTCAGGCAGCAAAACGCAACTATTGGAATATCAAGGGAAATACCCCGATGAATCGGCAGAAAACATGCAGATTACGGTCAGCGACTCCGGCCGTATCAGTTTCATTGTCAATACGCCAATGCTCAATCGTTACACTTTCGGCGACACCGCTTATTTGGACTGTCCCGAAGGCATCACCATTACGTCTTTTAACGATTATGGGCGTAAACAAGCCATTGTTACAGCCAAATACGCATGCCAAATCAACAACAATCTCTTTAAGGCCTCCGACAGTGTTATCATCTATGACTTAATCAGTGGCGACTCTGTCATGACCAATGAGGTGATTTGGGATCAGCGGCGGCGTTCCATCTACTCTACTAAACCAGTGAAGCAAGTGAAACGCGACGGTTCCGTCAACTATGGCGACGGTTTCGATGCCGACGAACGGTTTACCCGCTACACGATCATTCATCCGCATGGAGAAATGTCAGGATATGATTTCTAAATAAACGTAGAGACGCGATAAATCGCGTCTCTACATAAACAAAATTGCGTTTTTTCGTAGTAGTCCCGCTGGGAATCGAACCCAAATTTAAAGTTTAGGAAACTTTCGTTCTATCCATTGAACTACAGGACCCTGAAAACAAGGCGGCAAAAATAAAATTTTTTCGGATTCATCGTATATTTTGTACTGCTTACAACGCCTGAATCTTATTGCAAATATAGATCTTAGCTTGACTAAAAAGTGTATCTTTGCCGCCGCTAACAGAAATAAATAAATCATCTTATAATATGGAAAGAATTTCAAAAAGAGTGCTGGATATGCCAGCATCAGAAACGTTAGCCATGACCGCATTGGCACGTGAATTAAAAGAAAAAGGTCAAGATGTCATCAGCTTGAGCATCGGGGAACCCGATTTTAACACACCTGAAACGGTGAAAGAATACGCCAAACAGGCTATTGATGATAACTTCACTCACTACCCGCCAGTTCCTGGTTATGCTGACCTGTTGAAAGCAATCAGCAATAAATTCAAAAGAGATAACAACCTCGACTATACAACGCAACAAATTGTGGTTTCCACAGGTGGTAAACAATCTATTTATCAAGCTGTTATGGCTTTGGTGAATCCTGGTGACGAGGTAATTATCCCCACTCCTTATTGGGTCTCTTATCGCGCTATCGCGCAAATGGCAGAGGGTACTCCTGTTTATGTTCCCTGCAAAATTGAGAACAACTTTAAGATTACACCCGCTCAATTGGAAGCCGCTATCACCCCAAAAACCAAGCTTTTGATGTTTAGCAGCCCGTCAAATCCTACAGGTATGATCTATTCCAAGGAGGAACTCCGCGCCATTGCGGAAGTGGTCGCAAAACACCCGCAAATGATGATTCTGTCGGACGAGATTTACGAACACATCAACTTCGTGGGCGGTCACGAAAGCATCGCACAATTCGATTTTATTAAGGATCAGGTTGTTACAGTTAACGGCGTGGCAAAAGGCTTCGCTATGACTGGCTGGCGTATCGGTTTCATCGGTGCTCCCGTGGAAGTGGCCAAAGCATGCAACAAATTACAAGGTCAAATCACGTCTGCTACAGGTTCCATCTCGCAACGCGCTGCACTGCGCGCCATGGAAATGGATCCGAAAACCTCTGAGGACATCCTCTCCATGCGCGACACTTTCCTGAAACGCCGCGACTTGGTGTACGGATTGCTCAAAGAGATTCCTGGTTTTGAAGTTACCTTGCCGCAAGGTGCTTTCTACTTCTTCCCAAAGGTGAGCAGCCTCTTCGGCAAACATGTACCCGCCGATTCCAAATTCGCCGCTCAATACAACAAGACGGTAATCGAGAACTCTACTGATCTTGCTTTCTACTTCCTGCTGGACGGTAGCGTCTCCACCGTGCAAGGCACCGCTTTTGGCGACGACGACTGCATCCGCCTCTCTTACGCCACCTCTGAGGACCGCCTCATCGAAGCCTGCAAGCGCATCAAAACCGCTGTTGAAAATCTGAAATAATTATAAAAAACATAATTCCTTAAGCAGTCCCGATGGGACAAAACGCTCGAAGTGCTATTACCCCCATACAAGCGACGAAGAAGCGCTGTGTGGGGGTAGCACCAAAAGCAAAGAGCCACCTGCATGATGCGACGAAGGAGCACAGTTCGGGGTTAAAACAAAAAAATATGAACATCATCAAAAGAACAATCATCATCTTGACCGTCATCCTGGGGGTGGCGACGGTCGCGCAGGCACAAAACATCAGCTACACACTATTGAGTTCTAACCAAAACGAAGCAGTAGTGCGGGTGGATTTTGGCACCTACCAGACGGAAACCGTTATAGTGAACGGTACGGAGATGCAAAAGTTGAGCATGGTAGATGCTTATCCCGTGCTGAAAGCGGGCAGCCCCGAGTTGCTGCAAACGGCTTTCTCGCTCATCGTGCCTGATGGATGCAATCCCGAGACGGAAATTTTGGATGCGCAATATACTACTGTTGAGCATTTTGCACTCGCACCGTCCAAAGGTAAAATCTACCGTAATGTGGATCCAGCTACCATCGCCTACACCACCAATCAGGATTACCAGTCCAACAGATACTTGCTTGGCAACAACATCGTTCCAGGTGACCAGTACCAGTTGCGCGATTTCCATGGCATGAATTTCAAGGTTTACCCCTTTGACTATAATCCCATGGCACAAACCCTGAAAATATACTCTTCTGTGACAGTCAAGATAACATTCAATGGTACCAAATCTGCAGCCGTTCCTGTCAAAAACAATCGTACTTTTGATGCTGTTTATGCCCAACACTTTCTGAATTACAAAACGTCGCGTGGCACGTTCATAGGAGAAGAAGGCGACATCCTTATCATTGCTCCCGAAAACTTCATGGAAGCTATGCAACCCTATGCCGATTGGAAAATCCGCAATGGTTTTAATACAGAAATCGTTTCTGTGGCTACTGCTGGCGGTAATGCCAACTCCATAAAAACTTATATATCAGACTACTATAATACTCATAATCTTGCTTATGTCATTATTGTGGGCGACAATGCACAGTTCCCCACCCCAACGATCAGCGGTAACAAATGCGACAACTACCTTACGGAGATAGTTGGCAACGATTCCTATCCTGACATCATTTTGGGTAAGATTTCCGCTGAAACCGTCGAACAAGTGGAAACACAAGTGCAACGTTTCATTGAATACGAACATAATCCGACAGTGACCTCTCATTTCACGTCATTCATGGGCATCGCCTCCAATCAAGGTCCTGGCGACAACAACGAATATGACTATCAGCATATCCGCAATATTGACAACAAACTGTTAAATTACACTTATACTGCTGGTTATGAATTCTTTGAAGGTAATCAAGGTGGTTTGGACAACAATGGAGCCCCAACGTCAACAATGGTTGCTAATGGTGTCAACAGTGGCGTAGGTATCATCACTTATTGCGGCCACGGTTCAACTAACAGCTGGGTCACCTCAGGGTTTAACGTCTCCAATGTCAACGCATTGACGAATGTTGGCAAATTGCCCTTCATCATATCTGTGGCTTGCGTGAATGGTGAATATGATGCGGGAACTTGTTTTGCAGAGGCTTGGTTGCGCGCTACAAATGAGGATCAACCTACTGGTGCTGTTGGTTTTGCGGGGTCTACTATCAATCAACCGTGGAATTCCCCCATGTGCGCACAGGATGCCATGATCGATTTGTTGATTGGAACTACACCAGCAGAACAGAAATTTACGTACGGCGGCATGTTCTTTAACGGATTGATTAAAATGCTCGACGTTTATAATGATGTAGAGGTTTTACGCACATGGATTCATTTTGGCGATCCCACTCTGCTATTGCGCACGACCGAACCGCAAGAATTATCTGTTTCATACAATGAGGTTCTTCCTATGGGTGTTCCATCAGTAACTTTCTCATCAGCAACTGAAAATGTAAGAATTACATTAATGAAAGACACTGAAATCGTTGGTACCGGAAGTATTATTAACGGTGAACTCAGTCTTTCATTTGAAGAAATTTACGTGCCAACCGACACGCTTCATGTTCTGGCTTCTGCACCCAATTACTTACCTTACGAAGGCATCATCACCTTTATCCCGAACGAAGGACCATACGTGATTGTCGGTAATCTGAATTTAACTGAGCAAAATGCCTCTGATAATAACGGTTTGGCTGAATATGGTGAAACCCTTATAGCTGCTCCTGAAATCACTAATA
>Ga0265298_10007448_pt1 | contig 13296 bp, 16 predicted proteins | sample AusTroGonzalo_MG_3_FD_193486 | JGI IMG/M metagenome (GOLD analysis project Ga0265298, IMG submission 193486) | Bovine rumen microbial communities from tropical cattle in Woodstock, Queensland, Australia - Gonzalo_01 | ecosystem: Host-associated > Mammals > Digestive system > Stomach > Rumen ...
AGACTACAGCACAGGGGGTCAGTTGTGGTATGCTAACTCTGGTATTTTTTTGCTGTCGGTCAATTTACATTTCGCTTGATGCATCTACAACCCATTTACATTCAATTTACATTTTCTTAAAAAACCACGTATTATAGCCATTTTTCGCACCTCAAAAATTTACATTCAAAGTACATTTCCAAAATGAGAAATTTTCCCATTTACAACAATCGCAAGAAAGTACCAAAAATTTTCAGCACACTTTTTTCGCACTTTCTTGCGGCAAGATAATACTATTCAAAATTTTCATTTATTATGTACAAAAATATGCACATACTTTTGTGCATTCCGTACAGTAGAAAATACTTGACATTTTACACCATGTATTATATACTATTAGTAGTGGTTTACCTCACCACGCATTACACGGTGTAAATTGCGGTGTGCTGATAAAATTATTTATGGGGATAATTTTGGTTCACTGTACACCGCAAACACCGGCAATGCAAGAATATTCCGGAATATTTTTGAAATGAAAGGAAAGGTGTATACTATGTATAGTACACAATCTACGCTTGACGTTACCAAAAGTGCAATCAGTCAGTTGATTGCAAAAGGTTACATGGATGAGGCTGACGGAGAACTTGCCGCACTTGACGATCATGTGATTGTCGATCTTGGCGAAAAGTTAGGTTTAAATGGTGACGGGGATTTTTCCGTTGACAGTGCGCCGGACATTATGTTCAAAGCACTGCTTGCACAGCTTGGCAAAATCGTTGTTGATACACGCGCGTATACTGCACGTTTGCCGAAACTGTTTGTTGACACCGTGAATTGGGGCATTATGCAAGAACACATTAATATTGATCTGTCTGACTGCATGATCGATGAAATGTGGAATGCAAACGGATATGTTGCATGGAATACTCCCGAAAGCGGCGGTGTTTTCCCCGGTGTTGAAGAGGGTAAACGTATCGCGGCAATCGAATTTGGTTGCTATAAACCGCCGGTTTCCGCAAAGCTGTACAAGAAAGCACACGGTATTATGGTTGCACTGACAACCGCGCGTGAACAGTTCTTTACAGCATTTCGCGGCTTGTCTGAATACGAATCATTCCTTGCCGGACTGTATAACAGCGTGGAAAACACATTGCAAGTCAAGGCAGAAATCTACGGTATGATGTGCCTTTCCATGGGCATTGCAACCGCTTTCGCTAATGGAAACGCGATTGATCTCCGTGCAAGCTATGTTGCAGAGGGCGGTGTTGACACCGGACTTACGGCGGCGGAACTGCTTGCAAAAGAAGATTTTCAGGTGCATGTACTGAAAATGATTGATTTGACAAAAGAGTATATGCGTGGTCTTTCTGCTCTTTACAATGATCATGAATTTACAACATTCAGCACAGAACCGATTGTCACTATGCTTTCGCAAGTTGCAAGTGCGTGTAAGTTCGGTGTACGCGCAAACACTTACAACGAAAATCTGCTTGGCATTGGTGATTATGACCGCATTCCCGCATGGCAAGCGGCAATTGCAAGCGGCACCACAATGCCGTACACGTTTGATACGGCAAGCACGATCTATCTTACCAATGCGGCGGCAACTGCGGCGGGGCTGACACCGGAAGAGGATGAACCTCTTGCACTGGAAAATGTTATTGCTGTTGCATATGACCGTTTTGCAATGGGTGTGACCGTTGACAAGCGAAAGGTCACACAGCAATATAGTGCAAGTCGTGATACAGTCAATTCTTTTTACCATAGTTTGATCAATTATGTCGTAAATTCGCATTTTCCGATTGTTGCGTTTTATATCGGGGAAGAGCAAACCTAATTAAAAGTTTGAAAAAATCCCCTTTCGGCGGTACACGAAAGGGGATTTTTGTATAATATTGCGAAAGGGTGATTTTGTTTGAGTACACGCAAAACATTTGGCGTTTCGCTGTCAAAAATGCAAGCGAATCTTGATACATTTGTCCGGCAAGAGGAACACTTTACAACGCTTTTATGCGCTGACGAAATGATGTTTGAATACACCGGACTGCCGGAAACAGTGGACACCAAACACATAGAAGATTATCTGAATATTTCCGGAAATTGCGCTTGGTGTAAATCTGACGGTGTATTGTATATTGCACCATATGCAAGCCGCGCCGGACAGTTAGATCAATACGGTGACGGAACAGAACTGACGGCATACGTTCCGAACGGCAAAACATTGCGCGGCATAATTGGAAAGGATTGCTATATAATGTATAACAATACTGCCCGTGCGCCGGAATTAGATTTGATTTTTGACAGCATGATCTTAACAGAAATTGAAAAATCCACAAATACTAATGTATTGTTTGCACGTATCGCGCCTATTTTTTCCGCGCTTGATGATAACACTAAAAAAGCAATGAAAGAAATCATGGAAAATGTGATTGCCGGAAATCTTGAAACCGTTGTTTCATCGAATATCACTGACGTTTTAGGAATTGGAAACGGTGACGGGATAAAGGTGCTTGACGTTTTTCAGCACCCTGAACGTGTGCAATATGTGCAATATCTTTCACAGCTTTATGACGTTATTCAGCGGCGGCATTTTGCAAAGCGTGGTCTAACGATCAAAACACCGGCGAAAGCCGCACAGCAAAGTGTTGACGAAATACACGGTATGGACAGCGTATCATGGTATTATCCCGTAAACAAGCTAAACGCGCGGCGGCAAGCACTGACGGAAATAAACCGGATTTTCGGAACAAATATAACCGTTGAATTTTCGGAAATTTGGAAACAGGAATATCAAGCGTACATTTTGAGGATTTTGAAAACTGACGAAACCGCCGAAACAGAAACGGCGGAAATTGCTGATACAGAAAGGAATGATAATAATGATTTTTCCGATGATACCGCCGATAATGACACCGCCGGAACCGCCGACAACGAATGATTATCGTGTTTTTGATATCTTGCAAGAATCCGGTATTGCTGATACCGACAATATCTTACAAATCACGGTTGACGGTGACGAAATTGTAGATTTTGACACGGTTTATAATCTTTGGACAAAAAGACAGGATTATGTATACAGTCAATCGAAACTCAATCATTTTTATCTGCGTGGCGTTGAAATTGACGGCGGTTATATTTTCGCCGAATGGTCATATTTTATATCAAGAAACGGCGAAAATCTTGTACGAATGATTGCCGCGCTATACAGTGATTACAACCCGATCAACAATTATGATATGATCGAAAAATCCGTTGACGGTGAAACACTTGACGAAATCGAAACCACGCCAAGCGGCAAAACAATAACAAAAAGTTATGCCGCCGGTTTGAACAGTTCCGGCGACGGTGCGCTGACCGGCAAGAATGAAACGTCATTTGAAAATGCAAAGTCTACCACATCCCCCAAAAACACGAAATCTGTTACACTGGATTCGGAAACACTTGCAAATGTGCATAAAGCAACACAGCACATTTTGACACGTTCCGGAAATATAGGCGTAACAACGTCAGCGCAGATGATCACACAGGAAATTGAATTGCGTGTGGTTGATCTGATTGACGATTTTGTCAAGCGTTTCTTTGATATGTATACAAGATATGTCGGATAGAAAGAGGGTGTAATAAATGCCAAGTGATTTGACAGTGACACTTTATAACACCGCTGACGATAAGCGCATTTTGACGAAAACGCTTACCGGCGGACTGCAATACACCGGAAACATTCGCGGCACAATTGATCTGCATAATCCCGTGATTGATATTGAGGGAACAGTTACGGCGGATATGAACTATTGTTCCGTTGTTGTTCCGGTTGACGATGTGCCCGATCACAACCAAACGCGCTATTATTTTTGTACGGTTGAAAATATCCGTACAGGGCTTTCGCGTATTTATTGTGAACTTGATGTGTTGCAGACTTTTAATGCAGATATAAAAAATTGTGTTGTGTGCTGTAAACGTACTTTCGTTTCACAAACTCCTTACATTAATGACAGTTTAGCACCGATTGAACAGCGCAAAGTGATTGCGTATCAGGAACCGGTTTCCGGCAATGACAACTTATGTGCACACGGCGGAAACTTTATTTTAATAACAGTGGGGTGATCATATGGCATATATACAACTGTATGAAGATGTGAATTGCACACAATTATACGGTGCGTTTCCGACACATCATATTGATTTTACCTCTAAATCCGGCAATACTGAAAATGTCACGGTATCTGGTAAAACATATCCGATTTTTGGTTATGTTTCAAATCTTTGTTCCCTTAACGGTTGTCCCGCTATCACAGCAAATCCCGCTTTTTTATCAACAAGAAATCGTTTTCCAAACGGAAAAACTTTTTATTTAAAAAACGGTTTGCGTTTTACTATTACAGAAAAAAGTGCACTGTATAGCAATTGTTTAGTTAGTGATACGTATATAGGCGAACAGCGCATAACAAGAAGTGGTTCATCACAAGTACAACCTGATACACCGGTGTCATTATTTTTCGTTGAATTTCTATTGAACGGTGCTGTCTATTATGGTTTTAGCTTTTTCATTCGTAATAGTACAAATCAATCTATCATGATTGCGCTTGCAAGTACCTCTGATTTTTGGGAGGGTACATTCCGCCCACCGTATGATTACAGCGCGGGAACGGATGAGGACGGCGGACAGGCAACCGGCACCATACCTAATAATGCAAGCACGGCAAGCAGTACCCCGTCAAAAATCATTCCGACAGGCGGCAGAGGTTTGCACACGTATCTTATAAATAATGTCGCATACGGTGATATACAAGGCTTTCTATGGGGTGATAACAGCACGATTGCGAAAACATTATGGCAAAAATTTCAGAACAAAACACACACGCCTATCAATTGTGTTTTGGGTTGTTACAGTCTGCCGTCAGTGTTTATGCCGTCGGCAAGCGGCAATACCGGCGTACACCTTGCCGGAATATATCTGTCACCGATCAGTGGTACATGTGCAAGTGTAACATTAGGATTTGTTGATAAAACGATCACATTTGCCGCGCTTGATGAACCTTTTCACAGCTTTGCAGATTATACGTGTGTAGCGTGTAAACTGCATTTACCGATTGTCGGTGATATCACAATACCGGCGGAATTTATCATAAATAAAGCGGTGTCGGTGCGTTATCGTGTTGACCAAATGAACGGAAACACGGTTGCAAGAGTTGTTTCCGGTGGTCAGGTGATTGCGGAACTGTCCGGAAACTGTGCTTATAATGTTCCGATCACCGGCGGCGACGACGGCACATTGACACGACTTGGCGCACTTGCAAATACCGCATTGCAACTTTCCGCCGGAAATGTTGCCGGTGCGCTTGCACAATCAGCCGCCGGACTTGGTGCACAATTCCAAACGCAAGTAGCAAATGCTAGTATGAACGGCAGTACAACGGCGTGTCAAAACGGTTATGCATATATAGAGTATATCTATCCCACAACCAATTATCCGGCGCAATATGGTCAGGTTTACGGCTATGCGTGTAGCGTTTCCGGTGTGTTGAAAGACTTTTCCGGCGGTTATGGTGAATTTGAGATAAATATTGACAGCATGGAAATTGGCGGCGCAACACTTGCCGAAAAAGAGGAAATCCGCACATTATTGCAAGGGGGTATTATGGTATGTTAAGTCTGAAACATAGTGACGATATAGCGTACAACGGCAGTGTGAATGTTGCTAGAATGGATTTGTATGCAGATACCGCCGCCGATTTGACCGGCGTAACATCGTATGACAGCATCACGCTTTTAGGCGGTTCAACCGCGCTTGTTATTGATACCGGCGAACGTTATATCATGCAAAGCGGCGGAACATGGATTTTGCAACCGTCAAGCGATATCACAATAAACGTACCGGATTATGATGCACTTGAAAACGATGTGCAGCAATTGCAAAGTGATACAACTGATATATCCGATAGGGTAACAGCGATTGAAACAACAAAAGCGGGGTTAAAATTTACACCGGAAACATCGTCACCAAGTTTAACGAACAGTCAGCGCGTGAAACTTTCAGCGGCGAACAGCAACAATGATGTTGAAATGCTGATAGGTAAACTCAACGCCACAACAAATTATGTACAGTTCTATATAAACGGCGTGGATAAGGGTTACATAACATTCACCGTTTCACGTAATGTTGACACTTGGGAATAAAACAAAAACCGTGTGCAAAATTTTGCACACGGTTTTGTTTTGGTGTTTACTTTTCCGGCGGTACGATTACAAGATTGTAAGTATGCTGTCCACCGCCAAGGTCAACATTTTGGCATTTGACGGTTACAGGAGAATCCCACTGTGCCGGATTGCCAAACATGCTGACAATACGCTTGACGGCGTTGTAAATACCGACGCTGACAGCCTGATATCCCTTGCCGTACTTGTCGATGATCACAACGCGCGGAACGTTCACAAGTTCTCCGGTTGTTTCGTTTGCGCACTGGATAATCTCAACATAAAAGTGTGTCATTTCGATAGGTTCATTGATCTTGCTTGACAGCTTTTCGGGATTTGCACACGCATTGTACAGTGTAGCTTTCGCGCGGTTATCCTCTGCCGTCATTGTGCAATATCCCTTGCCGCCGCCGGCGATATCTCTTGCAAGATTGATCTTGCCGAAATAATCAGTGGACAGTGCAAGGGTTTCCGTTGCATCATCTGCAACAATGTCCGGTGCCGTTTCCGGTGTCGTTGCCGGTGCCGTTTCCGGCGTGGTGATTGCTTTCTGCTTTTCGTCTTTCATGGTGGTTTACCTTTCTAGCTATGTTCCGTGACGGCTTGCATCATCGGGGGATATGTCGCCACACATTCCCGACAACCGGCAATTGCCGGTTGTTTCGCTTTTTCACGGTGATTCTTTCCAGATAGTTAAAATGTCAACGTCACTTGCATTTGCAAGCGTGACTTTGATTTGAAAACGATGCGCGGGGTTTAAACCGTAACTTTTCTTTTTGTTGTCGATCTTGGCGGCAATCCGGTCAAACCGTTCACGCGCTGATTTTGTATTTTCTGCTTGCAAGAAACAACAATCGGATTGATAACCGCCTTTTTTGATAACCCATGTGACTTTATACCACTTCATTTTAATACCCCTTTCTGACTTTGCGCGGAATGTTATATTCACGCTGTAAATAGTACGGGTGAAAATCATTCCAGTGACGAACAGAAACGATTTCACCATATTCGGTAACGAAACGAACAGCGGATTTCATGATTTCGCCGGTAGTGGTATCATGTGCCCAAATTACAACAACCGGAGAAATGTCAAACGAATCATATTGATACAATCGCATTTCAATGCCACACGTTTTTGCCATATTGCAAGCCGCGCGAATTTCCGTTTGAATAGTGTTGTATTCCTCAATAGAAAACTCTTTTGAAATCATAAAGTTTCGCTTTTCGCAAAGTCCGCGAACATGTTGAACAACCGCCCGTAAATGGTCATACATAGCATTCTTTTCATAGTCATACATAGCAATTTACCTCACTTTCAATTTTCAAAAAACCCGTTTTCCTTGATAGATAGAAACCTATCATACTAATTATAGCATATTAGTGCTTTTATGTCAATAGGTTTTTGAAATTGTAACTATTTACAATTTGTAAATTTTGCAAGTTTTATAAAAAGCTATATACAAAAATCACGATTTTAAAAATACGAAAATACGCAATTTTCAAAATCGTGTTTTTGTTCATTAAAAATACTTTACCATTCGCGCGGAAAGCGTTTTCCGGTATAATCAGCCCCAAAATAACAAAACCCTCTTAAAACGCAATCTGACGCAATCTGAAATGTGCATTTTTCTGCACATACTATTGTTATATACCATGCGTATTTCTATTCCGGTTTGCTTGCACAACGGCGTTTACATATGCTTTGAACAATGCGCCGTCGATATTGGTTGCATAGTAAAAACGGTTTGCCTTGTACAATCGCCAAAACACATCAAGCAATGAACCTTTCGCACCAAAACCGTATATTTCGTTTCGTGTTGTTATGGTATCATGTGTTAGAATCACACTATCATTATATGTGCGTGTCGCCGGTCTAACATAAACACATAACCCTATACTGTTTCTTACAAGCTGTAATTTTAGCAGTTTTCCGGATTGCCGGATAAACACACGGTTAAAAACTATCTGCGCACTATCATCTTTTTCCGACGGTATGTGCGGATAGTTTTCTACAGCCCAAGTTCCCTTGCCGGTGATTGCGGCAAGTTTCGGATTCGGAAAACCGAAAAACCTTGTGTTTACTTTCTGACGTTGTTCAGAGATATTCGGCGGCAAGATTTCAAAATAAATGTGTGTGCCGTCAATTGTTTCAATCTGCCTTGTTTCACCCTGTTGCATGATATTCGCAATATCACGAATACACAGTTCATCAAACCAAGGTGACGTTAAGTCAATCGTGTTAGACAACATAAAAATAACCGGCGATATCCGATCACGTATGATCGTTTTACAGATATCCGAAAAGTGAATGAAATCATAGTAACCATATCCGGACAACTGCACAAATTCATCAAAGATGATCAGATCGCCGCGCGGACAATTATACGACGATTTCAACGTGTCACTGTCCGGCAGAGAACAACAAAACATGAAATGTTCTTTGCATTTCTCTGTGATTGTGCCGTTTTCATCAACATTACAATAGTACCACCGTTTGCCGTAATAATATACGCTGTTCCATTCACCGCCGGTGATCTTTTCTATATAGTCAAATTCGATGATTGTCTGAAATAAATCTTTCATGTTTTTCGGTGTGATCATATCCGGCGTACATCTGACATAATGTATAATAGTACCGTATAGTCTATTCATGATCATTCCAAGCAATAAAGGGTTTGTGGTTTTGCCTTGCGATCTGTCAGACATAGAGATTATATAACCGAAAGTTTCAAAATCCGCTTTACATGGATTGTATACGTTTTTCGGGCATTTCAGCTTTTGATATTCTTTCTTGATCTTTTTCCAGTCGTACAAAATGCCCTTATTGATATCATTATCAATATATTTTATCTCTTGCATGGTTTCCGCCTTTCTTGCAAAATCTGCTCTAATAACCTAATGTATACATCGTCCATTTTAATACTAAAAGGAATAGGGACTAATGCAACACCGGATTTTTCGTGCATGATTTCTGTATTGCCGTATTCGTCAATAACTGTTTCGCTGTATTCGTCACACGCATACGCACTTGCTAGTTTGTCGCTGTCGTCACATGCTAGTATAAAATTGTCTGTAAATAGGTCAAATAATTCATTTTTGTCAACGTAACCGGCAATACGTTTTTTCTGTTCGCCGGTTTCCGTTTCATACGTGCTGTAAACCGCATAGCTGTTTTCAGTTGCAAATGTCTGCATAAGTTTCCGTTCATAGCTGTTTTTGCGCATACCGGCAACTGTGATTTCAGCATGATCATTATAAAACTTGATGTATCGTTTTGCACCAAGCGTTTCAAATTCATAATGTACTGGTTCACCGGTTTTCTTGTCGCTGTCTATCCATGTAAATTCCCCAATACCGGCGAATTCTTCCGGCAAAAACTGATTGTTATAATTCCGGATTTCGGCATTGTATGCCGCAATAACCGCGCGGTTTACCGGTGTATCATCAAAATATATGCTGTCAGTGTCGCAATATAATACATTATTACACTTTGTATTATAGTCTAATGCGAATACACACCGTAAAAGATTTGCGCGTGCATGTGCTGTAACCCAAATGCCCCAAAACGGCGACAAAAGCTGTTTCGATATCATTTGCTCATATGTCTTTTTGCTTTCATTTTCGTACCATTCACCGGTATTTACTGTTTTTCCGTCGTCAGTCACAAACGGTTCATCCTGATTGTACTTGTATTCTGTAAAATTCAATCTTGTCACACAGCAACCGTAAAACGCATTTAACCGCGCTTTCGCGTTTTTATATTCTATGGTATTATCTTTTCCCTCTTGTTTCAACCGGTTTTTCATGGTGTAATAGTGTTTCAATGGTTTTAATACGTAATTGGGCAATTTACCCCTTTCTGCGCAATGTGATTCGACAATTGTAATTTTATCCCATTTATAGAACTTTTCGTATATTTCATAATCAAGTTCTGTCAGACAAACACGGATTTTTTCGGCAAAATATAATCTGCCGTTGTCAAACTTGGCATTCCGGTATTTTATAAGTTTGTGCTGTGATTCGATTGCATGATATGTCTTACGCTCTATATTATCAATGTCCGCCGTAATGATCATGCACTTATCTTTCAGCTTGGTGTCGGTGATTGTGTGCCCGTCACATGCACATTCGCACGGCGTAAATGGTGTCATCGGAAAATATTTTTGCAACATAACCGCCGGATAACTTGACGTAAAGTCAACCCCTATTGTGTTATCCCATTTACAACACACATACCATATATTTGCATGTGTATAACCGCCGCGAAACAGGAATTGCATATAGTAGTTATAATTTATTCTGTCCGGATAAAGTTCATAAACCGCTTTCCGTATCTGCTCAATGCAACCGGTGTTTTCTGCACATTCTTTGATATCGTTTCGCACGATGCTTGTACCGGTTAACGGTATATCTTTATGCTTATCAGAAAATGCTTTGTAAATATAGTCCGCCCATTCGGACAATATGCGTACATCATTTTGAACATAAACAATTTCATTTTCAGTGCCACCGGTTCCGTCAGATAAAGGTGTCAAGCTGTTTCTGATCTTGTTGTAATTAAGTTCCCCTTTTAATTTGCGCGTTTGGCAGTAGTTCTTTGCTAAGTTTGCCAAGCCGCCCTGACCGGAAATTGATAAACATTCGCGGAAATCTATTTGTCCGGTTGTTGCTGTCAAGGGGTTGTGACTTTCACGCGCAAAGATTTTTGACCACCGAAACCGGCGGCACAAAAATGCAAATTCGTGCCCCAAGTTTGCAACCCAAAAAATAATATATGCTTTTTTAGGTTGCAACCATTGGTTTATTTGATCTATCAGATATTCAAAATCTGACCATTTGCGCAAAAGTAAATCATCATCATTCCACGACAACTGCCAATGATACATATACGCATAGTTTCCAATACGTGTTGTTTCGATATCGAAACCGGCGCAAATTCGTATGTATTTCTTGTGTTGACTGTATACAAACAACTGTTTACGCCGGTTTAATTTCGCGCGTATGAATTGTTTTACGTCAGTGTAAATCATAGCGGTTTACCTCTTCACCATTGATTTTCTCCGAACTTATCATGCACAATTTCGGCGTTTTCATCCTCAATTGCTTTTTCTAAGATTTCACGCATTTTCTGCAAATCTTTCTCGGATGTCCACCGCCCTTTAGAAAGTGCTTTGATATCGTCGTGTGCTTTCAGCCTGACACCTCTTTTCTTTTCGATTTCATAGAGCTTTGCAAGCTGTCCGGAAAACGCTTTTTCACTTTCTGTATACCTTTCCAGTTCCTCTTGCAATGCCGCTTTTGTTGCTTGCCGTCCTTTCACTTGCTGTCCGGTGCGTGTCTCATACGCTTTTACCATAGCTTTTTGTGCCGCTTGTACTGTTTGCTGTTTTCCAAGAATTTTCAATTGCTTTTGAAATGCTGATATATTCGCAAAATCCCAAATTGTTGCCTTGCTGACGCTGATTTGCGGTATTTTATCTTTTGTATAGCGCACCCCCTCAAAACCCTTTCCGCGCGTATCTGAAACACTTTCACCGCCGCGATTGCCGCCGTATAATAAGGTATCATATTGCATTGCAAGGCGCGAATCCGCACCAAGTTTTGTATATGCCTGTCTGATCTGCCGGTTTATCCGGTCAATTTCGCGTTTTATCTCTAATTCTTTTCCCGTATATTTAGCCATATCTCTTTACCACCTTTCATTTATTCTTGCATGTGTATTTCGGGTTTATCTTGTCACCGTATAAATACTTTAGCTGTCCTAATCCGATTACACGCTGTTTTTCACTCCCATAACGATATACAATTTTATGGTGATTTACAGTGATCGTCAGCGGATAACACGTTTTACAGTATTCTTCACAGTTTACAGCTTTCATATAAACACCACCTTTCAGATATCATCAAACAAGTTATCTAACGTATCAGTTCCGATTTTGTTACACCAGTGAAACGCATAATCATAACGTTGCCCTGTTACACATTCATACAATAAATTATGTAATGACGAAATAACATCAATTAATGAGCTTATATCATCGTTATACCATTCTAACGAATCATTTCGCCAAACATTTATTTTTAAATATTCCGTAATTTGATCTAACTGTTTTTCTGTTATTTTCATATTGAACCACCTTTCAAACAACTTGTTTTGATACATATTCAAGCACACGTTTTCTTGCACGGCGGATACCGTGGCAAACGGTTGTTATATCCACATCAAAATACATTGCAATATCGGCAAGTTTAATACCGCCGTATATATAGTATGTGTAATACTTATATTGTGTGGGTGTTAGAATGTTACGCAGATATGCCGGTGCTTTATCTAGTTTTTCATCAAGTTGTGTTTCGTACATTTCAAGTTCCCATAAAGGGATATGCTGTAAATCAGTCATATAATCACCCTTTCTTCATTCAAACGCTCAACACGCCCATTATGTGCTTGTGTTGCATCATGCAAAGCACCGGTAAAATCATTCATCATGTACCGGTATTCCGCGCTTGCAAGCAAATTGATGTACCATTGCGGAATATGCAAATCCCCGTGCATGTGCAACCACCTCAATTCTTGCGTGATCATATCACGCGCTTTTGATCTGTCACGGTTTGTCATTTTTGGTTTCCTCACTTTCCTTTACATTATTGAGTACACAATAATCACTTACGCATTCTGCTCTACATGGACATAGACAAACCCCACTATCATCCATATATCGGCAATCGAAACAATCAGACATTTTTCACCAACTTTCATTATAATAGTATATCATGATATGCGATCTATCAGCACTTGCATATACTGATACATTTTCAGTATACAACTTAATACAAGTTTTGTCAATAGTCTAATCTTGCCGCAAGAAAGTGCGAAAAAAGTGTGCTGAAAATTTTTGGTACTTTCTTGCTGTGGTTGTAAATTGGAAAATTTCTCATTTTGGAAATGTAGTTTGAATGTAAAATTTTGAGGGGTGAAAAATGGCTATAATACGTGGTTTTTGAAGAAAATGTAAATTGAATGTAAATGGGTTGTAGATGCATCAAGCGAAATGTAAATTGGCAGACAGCAAAAAAATACCAGAGTTAGCATACCACAACTGACCCCCTGTGCTGTAGTCT
>Ga0265298_10007449_pt1 | contig 13295 bp, 13 predicted proteins | sample AusTroGonzalo_MG_3_FD_193486 | JGI IMG/M metagenome (GOLD analysis project Ga0265298, IMG submission 193486) | Bovine rumen microbial communities from tropical cattle in Woodstock, Queensland, Australia - Gonzalo_01 | ecosystem: Host-associated > Mammals > Digestive system > Stomach > Rumen ...
CGCGGTCGATGCCGTCCACGTGCTCCTTCAGATACATGATCTTCTCGAAATACTCCTGCGGCAGGCAGTAGCCCGTCGTGTCGGGAATGTTCACCACCGTGGCGCCGGCCTTGATCACCGCCTCCACTACCTGCGCCAAATACGCGTTGTCCGTGCGACCGGCATCCTCGCAGTAGAACTCCACGTCATCCACGTAGCGCTTGGCGTACCTCGTGGCCTCCACAGCCTGTTCGAGGATGCGCTCACGGGTGGAGTTAAACTTAAACTGGATGTGCTCGTCTGAGGTGCCGATACCCGTGTGGATGCGCTTGTGCTTGGCATACTTCAGCGCCTCGAAGGCGATGTCGATATCCTTTTCCACCGCACGCGTTAGCGCACAGATCACGGGCCACGTCACGGCCTTCGAGATCTCAATCACCGAGTTGAAGTCGCCGGGGCTCGACACCGGGAATCCGGCCTCGATCACATCGACGCCCAACAGCTCCAGAGCCTTAGCCACCTGAATCTTCTCTACCGTGTTCAGTTGGCATCCGGGCACCTGTTCACCGTCCCTCAGCGTCGTGTCGAAAATGTAAAGTCTGTCCATCTTTCTATGTTAATATGTTATTCTGTCTTTTTTATTTGTTCTTATGTTCTTATGTCTAAAATAATCTGTTAGTCTGTTATTATGTCTTTTTAATCTGTTCTTCTGTCTAAAAAAAGCCCCTCTGCACTCGGAAGTGAGAAGGGCTCTATCTAATTTTCAATGATCAATTTTCAATTATCAATTAATTACACGCCTAATCACTTCCGACCGCTCCCTGCAGTCGAATAATAATAAGGCCACTAATTAGATTCATCATCTTCATTATTTATGATTTATTTCGATTTCGGCTGCAAAAGTACACATATTCTTCGTAACAAACAAATCTTTTGTCACTTTTTTACGCAACATGTTGACAAATTATCACTTTTTATCATTCATACCTTACTATTTTGAAGGGTGTCTCGTCAACTGGTTAAAATGGTCATTTGGTCAAAATGAAAATCTGAAAATCCTCCGCCTGTGGTGAAGCGGAGGATTTGTTTTTTATTCCTGAATCTCGGCCCAGTAGAGGTAGGGATCGCGAGGTACGGGGAGCGACTTAATGTAGTCGGCAGCCTTGTCCTTCGCAAAGGGCTTGCCGTCGAAGGTGCATTCGTCGAGCTCGCCGTAGACCTCGAGGACGGTCATGCGGTGGACGACCTGGCTGTTCTTGAGCTCGTAGAGCTGCGTGAAGACGGCCGGTCCTCCCGCTGAACCTGCGATGCGCAGCCAGCCCTTGCTGCCGCGCACCTGGGTGAACGAGGGACGCAGCTTTTCGGTTTCGACGCCGATGAGCCGGATATCGTCGCCCTTCACCGTGAAGAGGGCACCGTGAAGATCGTCCTTGTCACGCATCCACAGCTCTTCGTTGAAGTCGTTGTCGATGTCAATCCAGCGGTATTTCGTCAGCTGGTAGAATTTGTTGGCGTGCGGGTCGTTGTCGAGGTAGAGCTTGCGAAGGGTGGCGATGTCATTCTTCCAGAGGGGCCTGGACTCGTCGACCAACTGGTGGTAGACCTCGAGCGTCTCGCGCTCAAGCTTACCGTCGCGGAGGCGGAACATGCCGACGGTGGCACTCTCAGGGGCACGGTGCTCGAAGGTAAACTCGAGGCCGTCTGGACCCTCGAAGGCGGCTCCGATGCCGCTGGAGGCGTATTCACCGCCGTCGTCGACATTCCACGTGGAGTTCATGTCCTCTCCGTCGTACTGGCCCTCGACGGGAATGGAGTAGACCTTGTCGCCGTCGGTGACCACCTCGAGGGCATAGACCTTCTTGCCCTTGGGCTTGAACTGGAGGATGCCGTACTGGTAGCGGCCGTCGATGGTATAGGTGAGCTCGGAGCGCTGCGTCTTCATGTCGTACTGCTGCTCGAGCTGTTTGACGACTGCTGCGGGCAGGGGCTTGACGGCATCGAAGGGCGACTCGAGCTTCGTGGCGAGGCGACGATGCGTCTTCAGGTAGTCGTCGTGGACGATGACATAGAGTGCGGCAAAATGATCGCCTCGCAGGGCGTCCTTCGGATTGACGAGGGCATACTTCATGCCCGGAGCGGGGATCGTCGGGCGGCTGTGGAGCTCACCGGGGAAGAGATCCTCGCCGTCGGGGTTCTTCAGCTGCTCGCCGATGCAGCGGATGGGCACGGACTTCATGCCGTCGAGCAGCATCTGCGTGTAGCCGGCGGCATTGCGGCGGTAGGCGTCGAACTGCTCCCACGTCCTGTGGGCATCGGCGTAGTACTCCGACATGTCGTTCTTGTCGTACCAGGCACGGTCGGGCTCCTTCGCGTCAGTCCAGTAGACCACCTGCATGTGAGCGGGGTCGAAATAGTAGAGGAACAGGGGCTGTGGCGTGGTGTCACGCACCTCGGCCACAGGGCCGCCAAGAGTGTCAGCAGCGAGGGAGTCGCTATCGGCTCCACCCGCTGTCTGACTTCTATTTGTGCATCCGGCCATCACGGTCAGCGCACTTACAACAATGAAACTAAAGATCTTTCTTCTCATTACTCCGTCGTCTGAGGTGCCGGCTGTGTCTGAGTGTTCTTACCCTTAGAGGCGAGCTCCTTCAGCTTGTCCTTGCCCTTGAAGGCGAAGACCCAGATGAGGAAGCCAGCGATGGCGAGGAGGCAGATGGCAAGCACGGGACGATAGAAGAGCCATGCGAGGGCGATGACGATGAGCGACCACACGATGCCGATGACGGTGCAGACGATGCCCACGCCCCAGCCGAAGATGTTGGCGATGAACGGCACCACCTTGAGGATGGTCTCGAGGAATCCGAAGATACCCTTCAGACCACCGATGACGATCATGACGCCGAGGATGCGGAGAGCCCAGAGGATCATGTTGTTGGCCTCCTTCTCACCCTCGATGATCTCGTCGCCGCTCTTCTTGCCCATCACGAGGGTCTGGAAGCGCTTGCCGTTCTTGGCCTTGTAGGGCTTGAAGCTGTCGCCGTCGACAACGGCCATCACCGTGACCTTGGCTGGCACCACCTTCTCGAAGGAGATACGCACGTCGCCCACCTCGGGAACACCGGGCACGCGACCGAAGTAGAGCACGTTGCTGGCCTGATGGACGTACTGCAGGTCCTTCTTGTTCTCGGCACTGGCCATCTGCTTGTTCAGCGAGTCGGTGACGGCCTGGATGGAGTCGAGCTTGGCGCGGACGGAGTCGGGCAGCAGGGCCTTGATGGAATCGGGGATGGCAATCGAAGCAGGCTGCTGCACGGGCTGTGCGGGCTGGGAGACGGCCTGCGAGATCTTGTTGAGGGCGGTGTTCACCATACCGTGGGCACGCTCGTAGGCGGCCTGTGTGGACTTGTCGAACTGCTTCAGCAGATCCTCGGAGATGGCAAGGTCTATGCCCTCACGGGAGGAGATGCGGTGGAAGAGGCTCTCGGGGAGCGTGTAGGCACCCCACTTCACGGTTTCTGCCCACTGGTCGGCGTCCTCGAAGGTGGCCAGCACGGAGTTCTTGTTCTGATAGGCGGGATCGTGGAAGTCGGAAGACTGGATGGGACTCGACACCCACTCCTTGGTGTAGGTGTAGGTGGTCGTGGTCACTTCCTTACCGCCGAGCTTGTCCTCGCGCTTGGTCTGTGAGTGCTCCACCCACTGGTAGTACTCCACGTTGCGACGGATGGAGATGGCCTTCGCGCCGATGCCGAACTGTGTATCGACGAGGGAGTCCTCGGTGGTAGCCATCGCTGTACCGCAGATGAGCTCGCCCTCGAGCGAGGCGTCTTTCTTGTTGGGGTTCTCCATCTCGACGTAGTTGTTGCCTGCCTCGTCGAGCATCTTCTCTGTTTTCACGGCACGACCTTCATTCCACCACAGCAGCGCCGTTCCCAGGACAAACATCAGGAATCCGCTGCCAATAGCCTTGAATGAGTTGCCTACTCGGGTACCATAACCCGTCGTTGTTACTTCTTGATAAGCCATTTGATTTACGATTTAATTAATAATTAATGATTTATTGTTGATATTTCTGTGGCACTGTAGTTGATTTTCAGGGCGTAGGCCTTCTGCAGGGCCCGTTTCACGTCGCTGACAAGTCCCATCGGCGCATGACGGTCTGCCCGGAAACTGACAGTCAGCCGCTCTGCATTCTCCGGCGAGAGCTTGCTGCGGATGGCATTTATACGTGCAGGTATCTCTGAGGGACTGACAATATCGCCATTCAGTTGCACCAGCCAAGTATTGTCCTGTCTTCCTGTCTCCTTGTCTCCCTGTCTCCTTTTCTCCTTGTCTCCCTGTCTCCCTATATAAATATTCACGATGGCAGGATGGCCGGCAAGCTTCTTCACCTCCGAGCCGGCAGGCACTTCGAGGCGCACCTTCACCTCGTCGCTCCGCATATGGGTGACGATCATGAAGAAGAACAGCACGGTGAAGATCAGGTCGGGCATCGACGCGACATTGAGTGTCGGCACACTATGCCGGCGACGGCCGTGAAACATGCTGCGCATGGGTCTCATTGCCCACCTCCTTTCTCTTGGAGTGACTCGCTGATGCGCTGAGGGTAGTAATCGTTGACGAGGGAGCGCTCTTCGGTCGTGAGACGATGATAAGGCCTGCCGTAGTGCTTCTGGGAATACTGCTCGCGCAACTGGTGATAGGCGCCCACAATGGCATCCTGCATCCGGAAATAGGCTTCGTAGGTGGTCTCACGGTCGGCCTGGACGGAGACGACATGTTCCGTCCTGTTCACCGTGGCCATAGAGACTACGGCCTCAGAGAGTTCCTGCAGCGTCACAGGCTTTCCGTCACAGGTGAGCTGGTCGTGGGCGTCGAGTTCGACACGCATCACGAGGTCTTTATTCACGTCCTGAGGCTGCTGGTGCTCTATGGGCGGCGGTGCCATCTGGCGCAAGAGCCCCTTGTCCGTGTCCATCGACGATGTCACGAGGAAGAAGATCAGCAGCATGAACGAGATATCTGCCGTCGACGTGGTGTTCAGCTCCGGAATCTGCTGACGAAAGCGCTTACGAAACATCCGATGATCAGAAGGGTTGAGGTATAGATGAACATATCCGTCGCCTTCAGCCAGAACGTGCTGGTGAAAGGCTGGCCGTTGGTCATGACGGGCGAGGATGATCCCAGGAGGAACGTGACGACGAGGCAGACGATCAGTCCGATAAGCACGCACCACCCTATCCTACCCGCCGGCACACGGTTGACGATATCGTCGCCCTTACGACGGGTGCGCATGCCGTGCCACACAGAATATGCCGTCACACAGAGGGCGACAGCGAGCACGATGTACATCAGCCAGAGCATCACATCAGCGAAGAAGGGCGAAACGAAGCTACTCATTGGATTTTGACTTATACTCTGTGATGAGGTCGAGGAGCGTGATAGCGCTCTCTTCCATCTGGGCGGTGAGACGCTCGATCTTCGAGAGGATATAACTGTAGAACAGCTGTAGGATCAGGGCCACCACGATACCGAAGATGGTCGTGATGAGTGCCACCTTCATACCGCGTGCCACGATGGTGGGCCCGATGTCGCCGGCCAACTGGATTTGGTCGAAGGCCATCACCATACCGATGACCGTTCCCAGGAATCCTAATGACGGCGCCATCGCGATGAAGAGCTTGATCCACGAACAGCCCTTCTCGAGGTTCGCAGCCTGCAGACCTCCGTAGTTCGTGATGGAGCGCTCGATGGCGTCCATCGACTGGTGGATATGCTGCAGCCCCTGATAACACACGGAGGCAACAGGACCACGCGTATTGCGGCAGATGGTCTTTGCCCCCTCCACGTCGTCATGTTTCAGACGGTTCTCGATATCCTCCATCAGCTTGTGGGTCTTGATCTCCGAGAGCGTCAGGTAGATGATGCGCTCGATACAGAAGGCCAGTCCTAATACGAGGGCGAGGGCGACGAGCGACATGAAGCCTGCGTTGCCGTCGATGAACTTCGTCTTCAGCTGTTTGTGGAAACCACCTTCCTCGTCAGCGTCGGCCTCAGGATCGTCCATCACCATCGCCTCAGCAGCCAGTGAGTCTGCCATTGCTAATGAGTCAGCTACAGCCGTTGAGTCTACAACTATGCCTGCCACAGGGGATACGTCTTTGGGGGAAGGGTTTTGTGCTTGTATGGTTTGCGCGAAACAGAGCAAACCGCTGAGTACAATCAGAATAGTCAGTCTTTTCATAAGCTTACTGGATTCTGCGGAGAGAACAGGATTCGAACCTGCGAGCCAGTTTTGCCGGCTACACGCTTTCCAGGCGTGCCTCTTCAACCACTCGAGCACCTCTCCAGTTGACATCTTTGTGATCGCCAAAACGCGACCTTGCCGATTTGCGGATGCAAAGGTAATCATTTTCTTTGAACTTTGAACTTTGGACTTTGAACTTTAAGATTTGTTAACTATCGATGGAAATATCCGTTCCACGTTGGCGGTGGTCACAGCGTCCACAGTTTCCTCGTCGGCGCCATAGGTCTCGGCGAGTTTCTGCAGCACATAGGCCACGAAGGCGGGTTCGTTGCGCTGGCCACGCATGGGTACGGGTGCCATGTAGGGAGCGTCTGTTTCAAGAACGACACGTTCCAGGGGTACAACCTCCTTGAGTGTCACAGGGAGTTTCGACTTCTTGAACGTGAGCACGCCGCCGATGCCGAGCACGAACCGTTCGAACTGCAACAACTCCTGTGCCTCGATGGCATTGCCCGTGAAGCAATGGAACACGCCACCAGGCAGATCGTCCTTATACCTCTTTAATATAGTAACCATCTCGTTCTGCGCCTTCCGACAGTGAATCATCAGCGGCAGCTGCATCTCTACCGACCATCGCACCTGTTCCTCAAACGCCTGTAACTGAGCTTCTTCGAACTCACGGCTCCAGTAAAAGTCGAGGCCGATCTCGCCGATTGCAATTATTGTGGAGGAGTGAGAAAGGGCTATATGCTGCTTGATAGCAGTCAAGACCTCCTTCCAGTCGTTTTTGACTTCCTCGGGATGGAGCCCCAACATGGGAAAACAGAAGCCAGGATAACGCTCGCAGAGAGCCATCACAGAGTCACAGGATTTCAGCTCGATCCCAGGCACACCAATAGCCTTCACCCCAGCTTTACGTGCTCTGGCAATCACAGCTTCAAGGTCATCCTTGAACTCTTCTCCGTCCAAATGACAATGCGTATCTATCATGATTGTCTTTTCATCATGGCAGCGGCGTAGGCCTTCAGGATAGCCTTACGCTCCTCGCTGACGCTGACTTTGTCCATAAACGTCTTGGCACGGGCGTAGCACTCCTCGATTTTCTGTTCGCACAACTGGCGGATGCCGATCTCGTCGTAGAGTGCCGTCACCGCCTTCACTTTCTCCTCACGGTCGAACTTTTTCGCGTCAATCCAGCGCATCAGTTCCTCACGCTGCCCGGCATTCGCACGGTTCACGGCATTGATGAGCATGTAGGTCTTCTTGTTCGAGGTAATGTCGCCGCCGATGTTCTTGCCGAACACCTTCGGATCGCCATACACGTCGAGCAGGTCGTCTTGCAGCTGGAAGGCGAGGCCGATCTGTTCACCGAAACCATAGAGGTTCTCCTGATCCTCCTTCGAGGCGTCAGCGAGGATGGCACCGATCTTCAGCGCACAGGCCAGCAGCACACTTGTCTTCAGGCGAATCATCTCGATATACTCCTCCTCACGCACGTCGTCGATCGTCTCGAACTCCACATCGAGTTGCTGTCCCTCGCCGATCTCGTAGGTGGTCTGCATGAACGTGGCGAAAACATCCTTCAGATACTTCACCTCACAGGCCTCTACACGCTCAAAGGCCTGCAACAGCATGGTGTCGCCGGAGAGGATGGCCTGATTGGCATTCCACTTCTTGTGTACCGTCTCATGACCGCGACGCATGTCGGCATTGTCCATCACGTCGTCGTGCAACAGGGTGAAGTTGTGATAGGTCTCCAGTCCGACGGCCTGGGTGATGATACGCTCGGGATCGTCCTTAAAGAGGTTATAGCCCATGAGCATGAGCACCGGGCGTACCCGCTTGCCGCCAAGCGACAGCACGTAGCGGATAGGTTCATACAGCGAGGCAGGCTTGCGGTCGTATGCCAGACCGTCTAACGCCTCATTCACCAACTTCAATAATTCTTCAGCACTTTTCATATCACTTTTATTTTTTCTATTCACTTTTTCACCTTTAAAGATTAAACACCACCGGTATACAGACTTTCGTGCGGCAGGGCTTGGCATCCATGAGTCCGGGCTCCCACTTCGGCATCATCCTGAGTACCCGCAGCACCTCATTGTCACAGGCATGGTTCAGATGCTCCGTCACTTCGAGGTCTGTCACGCTACCGTCCTTATTTACGATAAACTGGGCCACTACCCTGCCCTTCACCTGCTGCGACTTTGCGGAAGCCGGATAGCGCAGGTTCTTCGTGAGCCACTTCATGAACTCTGCTGCCCCGCCAGGGAACTGAGGCAGATCCTCCACCACGCGAAAATCCACGGGCTCGTCGTACATGTCCACCACCTCGGGCTGTTCCTCCTGTTCGGGATTCTCAGGTGGCTCGGGCGTTTCTGACTTCGAATCGTCTGGAATCTCAGGGGCAAGTTCCGTGTCGTCCTCCACGAGCCTGAGCTCCTCGCTCTTAGGCTGTTCAGGCGTCTTCTCCTGCGGCAGCATCATAGGTATCTCGTCCTTGTCGCGTTTCAGCGGTTCCAGTTCCAGTTCGGCCTCCAGGTCGTCGTCATCTTCGAAGAAAGCCCAGCCCGAGTCGCCGCTGTTCCATTCCAGCGCCACGAAGAGCAAGGCGAACACGAGGATGAGTCCAAGGAGGAACCCCTGCACACGCTTGCCTTCCAGGTCGGCCTGACGACTTTTCTTCTCTTCCATAATAAATCCGGTTTTCTTCCGTTTATTAACTGAATGGTTATGCAAAGGTAGTAAAAAAGTAAAAAGGTAAAAAAGTAAAAAGGGAAAATGGCTGTGAAATTAAGAATTATTTTGTAATTTTGCAGCCGAAATAGAAATTTTAAATGTTAAGAAGATATAGGAAGATAAAGGAAGATATCCGTCTGACGACAGCAGAAGATAGAGGACAATACGCTGCGAGCAGTCATTCTGCAGCAAAACTTTTGTCTTTTATCATCCTCTCTCTTCTTCTGTCTTCCTCTGTCTTCTCACAGGAGAGCGAGACCGCCTACAACTTCCTCCGTCTGCCCGTCAGCGCCCATATCGCCGCCCTGGGCGGTGAGAACATCACCATCACCGACGACGATGCGACGGTCATCTTCCACAACCCCGCCCTCATCAACGGCGTCAGCGACCGCACCATCAACCTCAACTACATGACCTACATGGATGGAGCCAAGACCGCCAGCGCCTCCTTCATCAAGGGCGTCGGCGAACGTGGCACCTGGGGTGTTACGGGACAGTACATGGACTATGGCACGATGAAGCAGACCACCGTTGACAATGAGGACCTGGGCACGTTCTCTGCCCGCGACATCTGTCTTGCCGGCTCCTTCGCCTATGCTCTCACCAACGAGCTCAACGGCGGCATTACCGCTAAGGTCATCTCATCACACATCGCCGGATACAGCTCGCTGGCCGTAGGCATCGACCTCGGACTGAACTACTTCGACGAGGAGCATGACCTGAGCCTCTCTGCCGTCGCCAGGAATCTCGGCGGTCAGGTGAAGGCCTACGACGACAAGTTCGAGAAGATTCCCCTCGACCTGCAGGTGGGCATCACCAAGGGACTGGGCAACGCGCCCCTGCGCTTCTCGCTCACCCTCAGCCGTCTCAACGACTGGAGCGAGGGCTTCGGCCGTCATATCGCCATCGGCGCTGACGTGCTTCTCTCCCAGCAGATCTACGTGGCAGCAGGCTATAACTTCCGTCGCGCCAGTCAGATGAAGATCAGTGAGGATGACGGCTCGTCATCCCACGGTGCCGGTCTCTCCGTCGGAGGCGGCCTCTCGCTGGAACGATTCAAACTCCACGTCGCCTACGGCAAGTACCACGTCAGTGCATCATCATTATTATTTAACGTATCATACACATTATGAAGAAGATTACCATTGCCATCGACGGCCACTCCTCGTGCGGCAAGAGCACGATGGCCAAGGACCTCGCCCGGGAGGTCGGCTACGTCTATGTCGACACGGGCGCCATGTACCGCTCCGTCACCCTCTATGCCCTGCGTCACGGCCTGTTCAGTGAAGACGGCAGCGTCAATACCGACGCCCTCGAGCAGCAGATGGCCGACATCCGCATCTCGTTCAAGTTCAACCCCGAGACGGGACGTCCTGACACCTACCTCAACGGCGAGTGCGTCGAGAAGGAGATCCGTTCGCTCGAAGTGTCCAATCACGTCAGCCCCATTGCCGCCATTCCCTTTGTGCGCACCGCGATGGTTGCCCAGCAACAGCAGATGGGTAAGGACAAGGGTGTGGTGATGGACGGCCGTGATATCGGCACCACCGTCTTCCCAGATGCAGAGTTGAAGGTATTCGTCACGGCCTCCGCACGGGTTCGTGCCCAGCGCCGCTACGACGAGCTGAAGGCGAAGGGCATGCCCGCCGACTTCGACGACATCCTGAAGAACGTCGAGGAGCGCGACTACCTGGACTCCCACCGTGAAGTCTCTCCCCTTCGCAAGGCCGACGACGCCCTACTGCTCGACAACTCCGAGATGACCATCCCCGAACAAAAGGAATGGCTCCTCGCCCGTTTCAACGAAATTACCAACCAAAGATAAGCAAAGATGAAAAAGATTTACCTCGCCTTAACCCTGGCCCTTGGCACGGCCCTTGCCGCACATGCCGGCGGTCTGATGACCAACACCAACTATCACATCGCCTTCGACCGTATGTTCGCCCGTGGCGCCACGACGGAGATCGATGCAGCCTACTCCAACCCCGCAGGTCTCGCCTGGGGACATGAGGGCTGGCAGCTCTCGCTCAACTTCCAGAAACCCTGGCAACGTCGTAACATTGACTATAATGGCACCACCTACGAGGGTATCGCCTCTGCACCCATTGTGCCCGCCCTCTTTGCCTCCTACAAGAAAGACCGCATCGCTGTGTCTGGCATGATCGGCATCGTGGGCAGTGGTGGTTTCGTGGAATATGACAACGGCGTACCCATGTTCAACGTACTGCTCACCAAGACCATTTCCGATCTGTCGGGCGGTCTGTCCTCTGTCACACAAGGAGCCATACCAACTATCACCCCTGACCAATATACCATCGACGCTGAGATGAAGGGCAAACAGTACATTTACGGCGGCCAGCTGAACTTCGCTTACAAGATTATCGACTGCCTTTCAGCCGCTGTGGGTATCAGGGCCAACTACTACGACGGCTACTATCGCGGACACGTCATCGCCGGCAATCACCCGACAAAGGGCACGCTTGCCAAGCTACTGCTCGATGTCGACCAAAAAGGCTGGGGCTTCACACCGATCGTCAGTCTAAACTACCACAAGGGGGCTCTTACGCTCTCAGCCCGCTATGAGTTCCGCACGAAGCTGAACCCGAAGAACGACACGAATATTTTAGAGACTGAGCTCAATCAGACAGGCATCATCCAAGAGCCGTTGACGAATTTGGTCATGGCAGGAGCCATCTCCGCTGAACAGGCTGTCGCCATCGGTAACGGCATCAAGGAGAAGATGGGTGGTGGCTTCAGCGCCTACACGGGTCCTTACGAGGACGGCGTCTGCACTCGCTACGATATGCCCGCACTGCTCTCCATTGCCGCCGGATACGAGTTCTCGCCGAAGTTCCGCGCTGCCCTCGAGTACCACTTCTTCGACGACAAGAACGCCAAGATGGGAACTGAAGGCAACTATCGTCAGGAGAAGCTGACGCACGGCACCCACGAGATCCTCGCCGGTGTGGAGTACGACATCAACGAGAAGTTCACCGTCAGCTGTGGTGGACAGCGCACGGACTACGGTCTCTCCGACGAATACCAGCAGAATACTTCCTTTGCTTGCGACAGCTACAGCATCGGTCTTGGCGGAGCCTGGAACATCAGCGAGAAGATGCGCCTCAACGTCAGCTACTTCTGCTCACTCTACAGCGACTATGAGAAGCAGGCATCTTACGGCCTTGAGACCTACTCCCGCACGAACCACGTCATCGGCGTCGGTCTCGACTACAAGTTCTGATAGCTTTACCTGCAAACTGATATGAATATGAAGAAGATTTTACTGATGACACTGTCCGTCATGTTTTTCGGGACGGTTGCCAATGCCAAGGTGCATGCAGCGGAAGCCGAAGACGGCGTGGAGGCTGTGGACTTAGGACTCAGCGTGAAGTGGGCCAGCATGAATGTGGGAGCAAAGAAGGATTCCGGCTTTGGTACCTATTTCGCATGGGGTGAGACCAAACCGAAGCAGTACTATTCCTGGGGCACCTATGCATGGAGCAAAGGTGATTCCAACTTCCTGATGAAGTATTCTGTCAACGACAAGATGATCAGGCTGCTGCCCACCGACGATGCTGCCCGTACCTGTATGGGAGGAAAATGGCGCATGCCCACCGTCGAAGAGTTCGATGAACTGGTCAATCCGGCCAACTGCACATGGGAATGGATCACGAAGGACGGTGTCAACGGCTATAAAGTGACAGGCAAGAAGACGGGTAACTCCATCTTCCTGCCTATCACGGGTTTCCGCTTCTATGCGGAAGTTCAGTTCCGTGCCATCAAGGGCGTTTACTGGTCATCAACCCTCTACGCTGGTAATCCCTTCAAGGCGTGGTGCCTGGAATTCGATTTCTCCGATGTGAAAGTAGACTTCGGCAACCTTTCCAGCAACCGTTTCAGCGGCCGCTGCATCCGTGCCGTCCAGGAGTAGGTTTGTACTTCTGCTCAAGACAAAGGCATAATAACTAATAATCCCCGTTCTCTCATTTGAGCGCGGGGATTATTGTTTACTTCTGCAAGAACATCGTTTTTCTACGATTATCCTTTGGTCTAACCGCGAAATGCAGCCAGTAGCCACCGCTTTTGTTTCGCTCGATAAGTAGTTCATCATAGTCCCGCTTCGTCTCATCGGCATAGTCCATCAGGATCACCGCATACCTTAATGCCTGCTCAATACCATATACTCTGATATCCACGGCGCACCCCGTCAGATGATTGCTCGTCGCAGAGCCTCCCACCTTCTTATTCAGCTCCGGACTCCGATAACCGCTGTTTATCACAATCGGTTCCTCAGACCCCCTCTGGCTCCCCCTACTCAGGGGGAGAATCC
>Ga0265298_10007450_pt1 | contig 13295 bp, 25 predicted proteins | sample AusTroGonzalo_MG_3_FD_193486 | JGI IMG/M metagenome (GOLD analysis project Ga0265298, IMG submission 193486) | Bovine rumen microbial communities from tropical cattle in Woodstock, Queensland, Australia - Gonzalo_01 | ecosystem: Host-associated > Mammals > Digestive system > Stomach > Rumen ...
CAGCTATCCCGATAAGGGGACAGCTTTGATTGCTGACCTCACGAAGGATGTATCTTTTCTCGGCTTCAATCTCTCCTGAAGGACTGACTTTGCATATAACTCCCGCATTCATCCCGTTGACCTTGCACTTTATTTGAACTTCTTTTCTCATGTTCCTACCTATATCCCTTATAGTTTCCTTCTCAGTTCCTTCACAACGCCCCTGATCACTACAGGAATGTTGTCAATCTCCGAATTATTAAAATACATTGGCGGGTATGAAACGTTATCGGATATCAGCGCAATCGTTCCATTGTCATATTTCTTCAAACGCTTGCAGCACCCGTCATTTCCATTGACTAAGGCAACCACAATCTCACCATTCTCCGCATCTTCCTGCTCACGGACAATCACAGTATCGCCATCTCTTATTCCTGGCTCCATGCTGTCGCCTTTGATGCGCAATCCGAAAAATGATCCTTTCTGCGCCACATGTGCTGGCAGTTCTTCCCAATCTATAACTTCTTCTATCGAATCGAGAGGTATCCCGGCTGCAACGCGTCTCAAGACAGGAATGCGTACGCAGGAACTGGTCGGAGCGGACAGCTCAGGATGACGGGCGTTGAAGTCCTGGGCAAAATTCCAGAATTTTTCAGCATCGACGCCCCAACCCATAAGTTCAGCAGGGGTAGTATTAAGCGCTTTTGCTAATGGCTCTAGGACTGGAGTCGGCATGTCCTTGATTGCGCCGCTTTCATATCTATATATGGTAGCCCTGTTTTTTCCAAGCCTTGCCGCCAACTCGTCAACGGAAAGTCCTAATTCTATTCTTCTCGCTTTAATTCTTTCTCCAATAGTCATTGTTTTGCCCTCTGAAGCATATCGTTCTACGAGTGAGAGTGTTTACATCATACCACTGTATTCGCATTTTTGCAACTATAAGATTATTAAAAACATTTATTTTTGCATATCACGCAAAATTGGTATTGACAGAATGTTTCGCGGTATGTTATTGTGTCGATGTCGCATGAAACGCGAATTGATAAAAGGAGGTGAGATAAGTGGTCAACGTGAACAAACTGAAAGGCAAAATCGTGGAAAACGGTATGTCTGTTCAGGAGTTAGCGGAAGCGGTAAACATGGATAAAGCCACGTTCTATCGCAAGCTGAACGCGAATGGCGAGACGTTCCTGATTAGAGAAGCAGATGCTATCGCAAAACGCCTAAACTTGACTGGAGACGAGGTAAACGCAATTTTTTTTGCTCAATATGTCGCATAATATGCGACACTGCGAGAATAAAAAAATCCCAGACGAAAACGGCCATTTTCATCTGGGAAAGGGTGAAACTTGAAACAAATTTCATGTGTGCAGTATAGCACGCGAGGGGTGAAAAGGCAATGGGTGATCGTGTTTTTAACAAGGTTGCGGATTATCGGGTATACATCACCAATGATTTCGCAAAATTCAAAATCCTTGAGGGAAATCGCGAAACAGAGTCCACAGGTGTCTTGGAAAAGAACATCAGGAAGTACGGCTATCTTCATGTACCAATTCTTGTAAACGAGTTCATGGAAGTAATCGAAGGTCAACACAGGTTAAAAGCGTGCAAGAAACTTGGAGAACCTGTTCACTACATAATCCAAAATGGGTTGAGGAGGGAGCATTGTATTGCACTAAATGTGGGTAGGCGCAACTGGACATTCGAGAATTATATTCACGCAGGAGCAGTAGAAAAACCCGAATATAGGTACTTTGAAATTCTTCTTCAAAAATATCCGGACTTGCCGAATACGGTTGTTCTTTCAGCATTGGATGGAACCTTGACAGGTGGCAATGCACAAAAAGTAGCAAAAGAAGGAGGACTTAAATGTTCGGAGTCTGATTTCAATTCAGCGGATCGTATTTGTGGATGGTTATACAGGTTTATCCCAGACATCAAAGGTACTGGAAGTGAGGATAGCATGTGGAAATTTAGGAAGTCTATTTTCAATGCGCTCACTTTTGCATACAGGTCGAAGCAGATACAAATCGGAATGTTGGAAAAAAGCGTGCACAGAAAGTTTTATCTGTTCGGAAAGTCCGTTCGAGACATGGCAGATGCGGTTTCCAAAGTTGAAGCAATATACAATCACGGACGATTGGAAGTCAACAAAATCGACTTAGTATCTGAATACAGAAAAGCGCAAAGGGAAAGCAAGACATTCAATACGAGGAAAGATAGATGATTATAGACATTGAAAAAATTATCGTCAAAGACCGTATCCGCAAAGACTTCGGAGATATTCAGGAGTTGGCTGACGATATTCAGCAGAATGGTCTGATAAATCCACCGGTGGTCAACAAGGAATATGAACTTCTGGCCGGTGAACGTAGACTTCGTGCTTGCAAGTCTCTCGGTTGGAAACAGATTGAAGTCCGGATGATGGATACCAGGGACGCAGAACATGAACTCGAAATAGAGATTTCGGAGAACGAAGTCAGGAAAGAGTTTTCAAGGGCAGAGCGCATTGATTATGCGAAACGTTTGGAGAGGATCGAGAGCGCTAAAGCGCGAACTCGAATGGGTGAAAGCGGTGGAAATATTTCCACACCTGAAGGTAAAACGCGCGACATAGTTGCCACAAAGATGGGTATTGGTTCTGGAAAACAATACGAGAAAGAAAAGTATGTTGTTGAGCATCAGGCGATACTTGAGCCAGAAGATTTCGCAGACTGGGACGAAGGTAGGCTGTCTACGAACAAGGCTTATCAAAAAATCAAAGCAGAATTGGCCGCAAAGGAGGAGCGCATAGCTGAACTGGAAGCCGATAAAGATAAGCCAAGCGTGAAAGACAAGTTCTATGAGAACAGGATCAAGAACCTTGGCGAGAAGAACGAAAGCCTTAAGGCCAGAGTGGTTGAACTGGAGCAGTCAGAATTTGACTTGAAAGAAAAACTGGAAGAATTGGAAAGCACACAGCCGGAACCTGAAACGGTAGAGATCGAAGTGGTTCCGGAGGACTACGAGCAGTCAAAGAGGGATGCGAAACACTTCCGTGAACTGGCGAACACAAACAAGGCTTCCTATGACGAGTTGATGGCGAAGTACACGAAGAAGTGTAACGAGGCCCTTGAGCTGCAAGACCAGATAGCCGATCTGAAACAGGTTACGCAAGAAGGACTGGAACACGGAAACCTGTCAGAGAATGTTTTTTACTTCTGCTCTTTGGCAAACAATTTCGTCGGGAATGTTGGTGGTCTGGTTTGGCTGACAGAACGCATTGCGGATATGCCGGAGAAGGAAAGGGGATTGTTCCTCAAAGCGGCCAGAGCGCTTGGAAGTTTCTCGCAGGCATTTATCCAGAATTTGGAAAGGGTTGGTATTGAATATGAAGAAGGAAGTAGCAGAACTGACACCGCAGTACCTCTTCTCCCTGATTGAGAAGAACACAGGCAAGATCGAGGCACTGGAAAGAAGTCAGTCGAGAACGTCAAGGACCGTAAAGGATATCGAGGAAGAATATCCGCTGTTGCCACCAGAAGCCGATGATTTGGCGAATGCTGTCAAGAGGCGTGGCGCATGGGTTTTGGGTGGAAAGAAGTCAAACGCATACAAGAATGTCACTCTCCGCAGGAATGTCTACCGTGACATTTACGGAGAGATGAAAAGGCAGTACGGCCTTATTGATGATATGGGTAGGCAGAAGTCGTACAAGAAGTTGAAGAGAAAATATCTGAATGGCGCACTTGCCGTTGTCGAGGAATACGAGTTACCGATCTCATTGCAGAACCAGGTGGACGAGGAAAACGACATAGATTTTGAGGATTAAAGCCATGGAGAATAACAGGATGTCTGTTGCGGATGCTGCGCAGGTGCTTGGCCTACATCCTTGCACGGTAAGGTTATTGGTCCAGACTGGAGAGCTGCCGATAGGAAGATATATCCGGCGCAAGGGTGCGAGAAGGGGACAATTCCTGATCTACCGAGACAAAGTAAATCAGGAACTCGGCAAAAGCCAGTAACCGCAAGGGAGTATGAACGAAGAGGGGAGAAGCGAAATGTACACAAAGCAGGAAGTCGGATTGATGCTCGACAGGGAGCGTTCAAAGCAGAAGTACCACGAACAGTGCATGATGGAAATGCTGATTTCGGTTGTTGTCGGAGCATTTGTTTCCATGATCCTGTGTCTGGTGCTTCCGGAGATAGGCAGATGGTCAACGGTAGGATACTTCTTGGCGTTCTGGATAGTATCAGCAATCGGCGTGTGGACTTGTCTGGATATCCTTGATCGGAGACGCGGAGGGCATCGTGATGCAGGTGAGAATGGTTGATGCGGTAAAGGTTCACAGGCTTCGTGAACGAGCTGTCAGGTTGATGCACTCAAACAACCATGATGCAAAGTTGATGGGAGTCGCAATGCACGATGCTATGAATGATTTGGATTTATGGAAGGAGGTGAGGAATGGTGAAACGGTGGATAGTATTAACGGTGATAGCAAGTTGCCTGAGTGTCGGGGTAACACGGGGAGATTTTGTGAACAGTCATGACGGCCTGCGTGTCCGTGCTGAACCGAACATAGAAAGCGAAGTGCTGAAAGTTCTTCCGTTTGGCGAGGAAGTTCATGGAGTAGTCAAAGGCGACTGGATGCTGACAGCAGATGGATATGTCAAGGCTGAGTATCTTTCCGAAGAGGATCCATTGTCCGCATATGAATATGTTGGTTGTTGGCTGACAACGGCGTATGCGCCGACTGGATGTGCTTGCGCAAACGGCGAGTATCCGGAGTCAGGATACACGATTGCTTGCAATTCGTTGGATTTTGGAACGGAAGTTTTCATCCAAGGAATTGGTTTTCGGATGGTTGAGGATCGTGGGCCAACAAGTATGCCAAGTGAGTGGCTGGACATTTTCATGGATACAGAGGGTGAGTGTATCGCATACGGAGAACAGATGCATGATGTGTGGATAACAAAAATGCCGTGATGGTTGGCAGACCGAACACGGCAAATGAATGAATAGCAATAAGCTATTTCTGCAATTATACCGCAGAAATGAAAGGAAATCAAATGAGCGTAACATACAGATGCAGTCTCCACTGTCCATTGATGAAGCATTGCTTCATTGTGAAAGTCAATCAGCCATTGCCAGACAGTACGACTTTTCTGCTGAAATGCGTGGCCAGAAAGCACGATGTTGCGGTGACGGCAAAGGAGACGAGACAACCAACTAAATAGAAATGCGTGTTAGTGATCCGTCTGATCGTGATGTGTAACCGGTTTCAACGTAGCGAAGAAGCAAACATAGGCTACGAAATCGGAGCATCCGGTCAGGCGGTTTTTATTTTGAGAAAGGGGGAGAAATGAAGATCAAGCTACACAACATACTGATCCGAAATTTCAAAGGTATCCGCGAGTTAGATATCGACTTTTCGGATAAGACCACGATCAATGGCCGCAACGCATCCGGGAAAACCACGGTGATGGACGCTTTCACATGGTTGTTATTCGACAAGGATAGTCACGGAAACGCCAACTTTGCCATCAGGCCGAAGGATGAGAACGGCGTGGACATTGACAACATCGAGATCAAGGTGGAGGGAACGCTGGAAGTAGACGGTGAGGCCGTCACCTTGACGAAGATACAGAAGCAGAAGTGGGTCAAGAAACGTGGCTCAGAAAGCCAGGTATTCGAAGGGAATGTGAACGAGTTCCAGATTGATGGTTTCCCGGCGAAACTGAGCGAATACAAGGCAAAGGTTGCGTCAATAGTAGATGAAAACCTATTCAAGTTGCTGACCAGCCCAAAGACATTCGCCTCTATGAAGTGGCAAGACCAGAGGAAGATGCTTCTGGAATTTGTAAGTGACATTACAGACAGGGAAATTCTTGAAACAGATCCTAAGTACGCGCCAATCGCAGCAGATGTCTTTGCGGCAGGCGCAGACAAGACACGGGAAAAAGCGATGTCTGCATTGAAGGAACTGAAAAAACAGCAGACAGAGTTTCCGGTCCGGATTGACGAGGCGATGCGGTCAAAGGTGGACGTGGATTCCATTGATGAACTGACAAAGCGTCGGAATGAAGCAGAGGCAGAACTTATTCTCATCGCGAACGAGCGTGACAGCCTTGATAGTGCATTGAAGTCAGTATCTGATGTACAGACCGAAATGATGAATATCGAAATGGCTATCGGAAACATCAAAATCCGTGTCGCAGAAGAGAACCGCAAGCACAAATCCAGTGCAATACAGGAGACAGAAGATGCGCTGAATGAACTGAAAACACTGGAACGCAAGCGCGATCAACTTTGCGACAAGGTATCCGAAGCCACAAAGGAAATCGCTGATAACGAAGCAGAAATCGCAGAACTGGCGAAGGAATACAAGACCATCCGAGCGAGAGTCATGCCGGAAGATGAAACTAAATGCCCTACATGCGGAAGAGTGTTTGGTGATGAAAAACTTGCGGATATAAAAACGCAGTTTGAAGCCAGGAAGAAGCGTGATTTAGGCCGTGTCGAAAGCAAGGGTAAGTTGTTCCGCGCAGATGTTGATGATGTAAAGAGCATGATTGCCAAAATGCAGACGGAGATCAACACACTGACCGGGCAGGTAGTTGAAACGGAAACGAAATATAAAGAGTTGTTAAAGGCTGCGCAGTCCGTAACGCAGGCAGATTTCAGAGAGGATCCTGAATACAAGAAGCTGTCAAAGCGTATGGTCGAGTTGCAGGCACAACTTACATCTATGGACAACGGAGACGAGCGCAAACAGGCATTGTCTGACCGTCAGAAAGTGGCACAGGCGGCGTTGGATGAAGTCAAGGCAGAACTTGCCACGGTGGATGCGAACAAGCGCATAGACACACGTATTGAAGCCCTGAGAGCAGAGCAGAAAGAGTGCAGTCAGAAGGTAGCTGATCAGGAGCGCATCGTGTATCTGCTTGAAGAATATGTAAAGGCAAAAATGGATCTTCTGTCTGACCGGATTAACAGCAAATTCAAGCACGTCAGATTTCGTTTATTCACCGAGCAAATCAACGGCGGGATCAAAGAAACCTGTGTCATGCAGATCAACAGCAATGGCAGTTATGTAGATTATGCGGATGCCAACAGTGCGGCGAAAATCCAAGGTGGTTTGGACGTGATTTCTGCCTTGTCTGAACTGTACGGCGTGACAGCACCAGTGTTCATTGACAATCGAGAGTCTGTAACGATCCTTCCCGACATTGACGCCCAGGTTATCAGTCTGGTTGTCAGTCCGGAAGATAAGCAGTTGCGAGTGGTAAACGAGTGAAAGGAGGCTACATGAAAATCGTCAAAGCAAAGTTTCTCCGCAACGGAGAGCCATCTGGAAGGGAGTATTCCTATCTGCTCCCCGAAGGTATGGAACTGGCAGTCGGTGACTATGCGCTGCTCCGCAAAGACGGCGTAGGCATCATCACCGCAGTGGACGTGGACAAGTCAGAGGTCGGATGCCCACTGGACAAACTGAAGGAACTGTTAGGCAAGTATGAGCCGGAGAAGTAGGAGAAATAGAGCATGGATGTTACGGAATGTAAGGATAAGAGGAAGTGCTTCGCCAAGGTTCCGAGAAATTTCCGGACGGGATGCTCAATTCTGATCAAGGGCTATCGTGACGGCAAGTGTCCATTTTGCAAGCCGGATCGAGACGTTACAGACGGGAAACGCTACAGTCACGAGATGCACTACAACGAGCATAAGGCGTGGACGGCACTCAAAACGTACAGGAGCAAGCAGAAATGATGAGAAATCAGAAAGAGGAATGTTGCGGTACTTGTCTGCATCATGTCCATGAGGGCGGCAAGTATTACATCTGCGAGAACGAGTCGAGTGAGAACTACATGTACGAGACGATGTACGACGACTCATGCGAGGACTACGAGAACAAGTACGAGGACAATTACGAATAACCAACACAAGAAAGGAGATTAAGCACAATGTCAACCGCTTTATCAACTATTCCGTCAACCGGAAGTAGCATCGGCGGATATCTTGGTAATGAAAATATCAGAAAAGGTATTGCCAAGGTAGTAAGCGAGAAAAACATGGACAGGTTTGTAACATCCATAGTGTCTGCTGTTCAGGCAAATCCGCAGCTTGCTAGATGCACAAATCAGAGCATCCTGTCAGCGGCTTTGATGGGAGAGTCATTGCAATTAGCGCCATCGCCACAGCTTGGATACTACTATTTCGTTGGATACAAAAACAAAAAGAAAATCAACGGAAAAGAAGTTGAGGTGGAAGAAGCGCAGTTTCAGATGGGGTGGAAGGGTATGGTGCAGCTGGCCATCAGATCTGGTCAGTACAAAAACATCGTCTGTAACGAGATCAAGGAAGGGGAGATTGACTACAACCCCATTACGGAGGATATAGAGCTCCATCCGATCAAAAATCCATCTGAACGAGCTACGGCTAAAACAGTTGGGTATTACGCAGCTTTTGAACTTGTCAGCGGTTTCAAAAAGCAGATGTTCAGCCCGATTGAGGAAATTCTGGAACATGCCAAAAAGTACAGCAAGTCATACAGGTATGACTTGAAGAGCGGGAAAAAATCTTCTGTTTGGTCAACAAATTTTGACGCCATGGCAAAGAAAACCATGATCCGATTGCTGCTCGGTAAATGGGGAATTATGTCCGTAGAGATGCAGCAGGCATACGTCAACGATATGGGCGTAATTGATGAAGATGGCGTGGCGCACTACGTTGACAACACACCAGAAACAATAGAAGTGCAAGTGCAGGAAGATATCGCCGCAAACGCGAACAGCGTGGCTTTTGACGAGACTGTTGTGGAACCGGAGCCTGCGCCCGTCAAAGATGTTGAAGCAGTGATCCCGAAGCCCGAACCGGCAGCAGAAGCGCCGAAGCCGTCAAAGGGCAGACCGAAAAAGTCAGAGCAGAAGCCGGAGCCTATGCCCACACCAGAACCGGAACAGGCAGTCATAGACTTGCCGCCGGCAGACGATGACGGTCCGGAGTGGGAGTAAGTCATGGATATAGGAAACTTAGACCAGATGCTTCAGGACTTCAACGATGGTGTCAAGGACTATACGGATAACGGTAAGTGCAGTGGTTGCGGTCAGTGTTGCAGCAATCTTCTTCCGCTGACGATACGCGAGATCGAAGATATCCGCAGATATATCGCAAAGCACGAAATAAAAGAGTGTTATCACCCTATCGCGCCACTTGCGTATCCGATACTTGACATGACGTGTCCGTTCCTTGACGAGAGCAAGGAAAAGAATAAATGCGTCATCTATAAGCACAGGCCGTACATATGCAGGACGTTCTCTTGTCACAACACAATGGGACATCTCATGGAAGATGACGTGATATGCCGTGGAGTGAGACTGGTCACTGATATGAGACAAACGTTTTTCGGAAAGGAGATAAGGAATGTCGCCAAAGAAGCATGATCCTGTCAACCATCCGTCGCACTACACAGACGGGAAGATAGAAGTCATCCAGTATATCGAGGACAAGGGCTTCGATTACTGCCTTGGCAACGCGATCAAGTACATCTCACGCGCAGGCAAGAAAGAGCCTGGAAACCTGCGGATTGAGATACAGGACTTGGAAAAAGCCGTCTGGTATATCAACCGCAAAATTCAGGAGTTGAGAGGCGACTTGGAGATCGAAGGAGGCGAAAGCGATGAGGCTGGTCAGTTATGACAGGCACATTGATTGCCTATACGATGCCGTGATCATCTGGACGAGGCACACGGACAGCAGCTACAAGATTATGGCGAGTCCCATAAACGGAAACGCTGATGAAGAGTACACGATGGGCAACTATTCATCCGAGACAAACATGGAGATCGAGTTGACCAGGCTTCACAAGTCATACGACATGATGAGCGTGTCTGTGTTCCAGTTTCGGCGTGATGGAGAAGTAAAGGCATGAACCTATTGACGATTGGGACAGGAAGTTCCGGGAATTGCTATCTGCTGAACAGTGAGGACGAAACGTTAATTCTGGATGCCGGTGTTCCTTTTCTGGACGCTAAAAAAGCCTTGGACTTCGACATAACACGTATCGTGGGTGTATTGGTGACGCATTGCCACGGCGATCACGCCAAATACTCCCACGAGTATGAACAAGCCGGTATCCCTGTCTGGAAACCGTATCTCGATACCAATCCACGACAGGGAAAGGCTTTCGGGAAGTTCACAGCATGGTCGTTTGATCAGAAGCATGACGTGCCGTGCGTGGGATACCAGATAACGCATCCTGACGGGCTGAGACTCTTGTATGCAACAGATACCGAGTTTATCCGCTACACGTTTCGTGGGCTTACGGCAATGCTCATCGAGATGAACTGGTCGGAGGAATACGTGGACAAGACAGAAGCCAAATACAGACATGTGCTGACTGGTCATCTTTCAAAGCAGACTTGTCTTGACTGCGTAAAGGCCAACATGAACCAAAATCTTAGTCATGTCATCTTGTGCCATTTGTCAGAAGGAAACAGTCATCAGGCAGAATTTAAAAGGGCTGTCAGAGAGATAGTGCCTGTTTGGGTGACTGTGGATTTAGCAGAAGCAGGAGCAACAGTAGATTTGAATGAAATACCATTCTGAAAGGAGTGATCAAATGGATAAATGTTTTTTCATAGGACGCGTGGTCAGGGATCCGAAAATCGGAGCGAATGGGGATAACCAGTACGCATCGTTTTCATTGGCTGTCGATACCGGCTATGGCGACAATAAAAAGGCGCATTTCTTCAATTTCGTTGTATTCGGCAAGAGCGTGGATGCTTTCGACAGGTATGTGCGTCAGGGAACGAAGTTGGCCATCGAGTCAGAAGCGCGGCAGAACGTGTGGACAGACAAGGACGGCAACAAGCGTTATGACGTGAACTTCGTCGTCATGTCATGGGAGTTTGCGGGCGGCAAGTCTGGCGAAAACACGCAAGAAGATAAAGCATCAACCGCACCGAGTCCCGATCAGGCAGAAGCGAAGCCGGATACGTCCTTCATCGCAGTACCCGAAGGAGTCGAAGAGAGCCTGCCTTGGTAGCACGTAGGAGGTAGCCGATGAACTACGAGAAACTACGGCATCACGACCTTCTTCGCCTCATGCGTAACGCTGATGCATCCGACGTGGCGCAGGCGTTCCTTGACTGGCTGCAAGAAATGCGTGATTTGCAAGAGAAGTCATGGCAGACCGTCATTGATGAGGATAACAAGGTTCAGGATTTTCTACACGAAATGGAGTTTGAACCGAATAGTAAGAAACGTGCCGTGATTGCCACGAAACTGCATGAGAGCCGATGTAAGCGCAGAGTTGCGAAGGACATATCGAAAAAGCTGAAACCTTTGACCGATTTTGTAAAGGAAGCCACGAACCGAAGCATGATCAAGCTGCTGAAGAAGATGTAGGCAGATTTGAAGAAGGAAGAGGACTTCGTACACGGGGAGAGGGTTTATAAGCCGAGAGGGAAAGAAGGTGATAGTCCGTGAAGCATTTAGGTGACATCACAAAGATACACGGATACGACATACCACCTGTTGATGTAATTACTGGCGGCAGTCCATGTCAGGATTTGAGCGTAGCCGGTAAACGAGCTGGCCTTGATGGTGAACGTTCAGGCTTGTTCATGGAACAGATACGGATTGTCCGAGAAATGAGGGAACATGAAAAAAGAAACGGTCGGTCAGATGAGTTTATTCGACCTCGATATCTCGTTTGGGAAAACGTACCAGGAGCATTTAGTTCCAACGGTGGAAAAGACTTTCAGGCAGTCCTCACGGAAATCGTCAGGATCGTCGAGCCAGAAGCCCCCGATGTGCCTCTACCTGACAAGGGAAAGTGGAGCAAATCAGGATGTGTGTACGATCAAATGGGGGGGGGCATGGTCAGTTGCTTGGAGAGTACACGACGCACAGTTTTGGGGAGTCCCCCAGCGAAGAAAACGTATCGCGCTTGTCGCAGATTTTGCAGGACTCAGCGCACCAGAGGTTTTATTTGAGCGCAAGGGCCTGTGCAGGCATTCTCAATCGAGCATCCAAACGAGGCAAGGAACTTCCGGAAATTCTGAAAACAGCATTGGAGAACCAGATGAACCGGAATAGCGATGCTGAAAATCCGTCAAGGTTGTGAGGGGGGGGCAAAGGCCCGTTAATTCAATGGAACAAATCAGCAACACTAAGCACGAGTCAGGATCAGACAATGTTTATCCTGTAGTTTGCATCCAAGGAGGGGGGGCACATCTCTTAATGCAAACGGTAAGGGATGGGACTATGGCATATGCTTCACTCTTAATGCTGTAGATGTACACGGAGTTGCTTATGAAATACATAAACCTTGAATACCATCCATGTGACTCACGGATACGGATTGTAGATGATGATGTGTCGCAAACTCTGAACCAGAGAATGGGAACGGGGGGGGGGCAACGTACCGTTGATACTTTGCTTCTCCAAGAAAAGAAGAGCAAGAGACAAGGACGATTTTGAAACATGGGAACGCAGCGAAACATCGAACACGATCAATGCTTTCGATGTGGGCGACAAAAGAGCGACGGATATTATCGTAACAAAATAATGATAACCCTGAATGATCAGGGGGGGCATCAATTAATTGGAACTATGAAGAGAGAGTGGATTGCCTACGAGCCAACATGAGGCATCACGAACCGATAGTGGTACTTGAAAATGAGCAACCAGACAACACTGACGGAGAAAAGGTTCTTTGAATGGCACGAAGATGATGTATCTGTGACCCTTAGAAATAAGGGCGGTTCTTATGGGGGGGGCAGAAGTGTTGATCATCTGCCCTACCAGAACACTGTCGGAGCATTGCAGTCCGTCGATTACAAAGGGCCGAACAGGCAATACGTTGAAGCGGATAAATTGGTGATTGAGATATGCAGGTATTAGGCATGATCGCAGACCATCCCACACCGAAAATTCAAATAGGGGGGGGCATTGCGTACACCATGAATAGCAGAGATTACAAAGGAGTGATGTTGATTGTCCTATCAGAAGATAACAGGCCCTTTGATGGCAAACAGTCATCCGGGGAGTTACTGCGGTCAGGACGCTTACACGGATATGTTTGTGACGGAGAAGAAAAATGATATTTACAACGGCAAAGCAAGATTATCACACAAAGGTGCTTTCACACACAGCCTTTGCCCTGACAGCAACGGATTACAAGGATCCACCAACGATTACAAGAATTGGGGGGGGGTATGAAGAAGAAATGGAAACTGCGGTAAGGCGGCTTACGCCACTTGAATGTGAACGGTTACAAGGTTTTCCGGACGGATGGACGGCAATAGGCGAATGGGATGAGGCAACACAGGAG
>Ga0265298_10007451_pt1 | contig 13294 bp, 11 predicted proteins | sample AusTroGonzalo_MG_3_FD_193486 | JGI IMG/M metagenome (GOLD analysis project Ga0265298, IMG submission 193486) | Bovine rumen microbial communities from tropical cattle in Woodstock, Queensland, Australia - Gonzalo_01 | ecosystem: Host-associated > Mammals > Digestive system > Stomach > Rumen ...
TGAGTCGCAGTACCGCAGAGGAAAAGATTTATGACGAGTATCAGATGCCGGGGATATTGGAGGATGATCGTGCCATATTCTGTTCGTACGGTATGAATACTCCGAAAAAACGAAACTTCGTATTGTCGGGTAATGCGGAAATTGGTGGCGGTGAGGACCCCGATTTCTACGAATCATGGGCAGGATTGAAATTCACGGGCGTTTATTCGACAGCCGCGCTTCCCAAACTCTCCGAACGCCGTAGTAAAGATTGGGCAGATACGGATATCCCTGTGCTCCGTTTGGCAGAGGCATATATGATTCAAGCCGAGGCATTGTTCCGTAATGGAGACAAGAGTGGCGCTCTCGCTATTATCAATAATGTAATCCGTTCGCGTGCAAATGCCAGTCCTCTCCTATCGATCGATGAAGAGACCATTCTGGATGAGTGGAGCCGTGAGTTCTGGTTCGAAGGTCGTCGTCGTATGGACCTGATTCGTTTCGATCGCTTCTTCGGTCCCCAATCAGATATGAACCGTTATCATTGGGAAGGCCGAATGGGCAAGCCTGATGGCGCACAGTTCTTCGAAACTGGCACACCGGAATATAGGAACTGGTTCCCTATACCTGATGAAGACAAACGCTCCAATCCGAACTTTAAGACTGATGTAGAAGGAGATTCGGAGAATGAGTTTGCTACGCAAGGCGGAGACGGTTATGTATATTAATTAGTACACTAATGAACATTATATTCATTATTTAATTCACTTTATTAACAACTTAAAATTATTCACGTATGAAGAAATTTTATGCTTTCCTGGCAGCAGCGCTGATTAGCGTATGCGCCTTCGCATCGAAGGACATTGTTCCGTCTGATGCTGTATTGGCAGATTATTATGAGCAAGGTAATGTCTGCGTATGTTTCTTCGTTCCGGCTGAGATGAACTGTAACAACGTCGTTCTGACCGGTTCTTTCAACGGTTGGAGCAGCACTGTTGCTGAGTGTGTCGCTACGGAGCCTGTTGAGGGCTATGACGGCTGGTATGTAGCTTCGTTTGAGCCTGAGGCAGAGCCGGATCCTGAGAAGGGTATTCAGGCTAAGCCGATTATGCTGGATGCAGAAGGCCAATTCAACTGGGAGTACCAGGTAGGTGCTGCTACCGCTATCCGTGGTGGTGTACAGGTAGTTCAGGGTGCTTATGCAGGCGAGATTGACCTGATTAACTATGGTGCCGATGCTCCGAACGTATTGACGGTTGACGCATGGAAGAAAAATCCGTGTGACGCTGTTTACCACAACTACAAAGTTACTGTTGTTTCCGATGGTTGCGACGGTTACGTAGTTCCGTTCATCGTAGGTGCAATGAATGGTTGGAGCTTCCAGCAAATGCAGTTGGATGTAGAAAAGACGATGGAGTATTTGGTTCCGACTTACTACATCACTTTCAAGGCTGCTGAGGGTACTCCGTACCAAATCGTTAGCGGTAAGATGGATGAGCAAGGTAACGTTCCGGAAGAAGGTGAAGACGCTCCGGGTTGGAAAGATGAGGCTTATGTTCAGAAACTGATTGACGGCGTATGGGGCCGTATCCCGGGTGAGGATGGTGATAACGCCCTCACGCACGAGGATGCAGAAATCTTGTGGGATCTCCGCGCTGAGGACCTCCGTTGGGCTCGTTGCGCTCCTCCCGAGCCGGATGAGTATGTTGTATTCGCTATTAAGCTCCCGGCTTTGAATGCACCGGCAGAGGGCGTTGAAATCATCGGTGGTTTCGATGCTTGGGAAGGTACCGCTATGGAGTGGCTCTCTTCGACCGACTACTGGTTCGCTACATTCGAGGCTAAGGCTTCGCAGTTCTTCAAGATTCGTTCTGCTGGTTCTTGGAACCAAGAGTTGGAGCTTTACAACGAAGCTGAAGACACTTGGGCTAAGATTGCCGACGGTCAATTTGTATTCGGTCAACTCTGGACGGATGACACTTATAAGGGTGAGCCGTGCAAGTGGATTGAGTTGGATTGGAGTGATCCTAACTTCTGCCGCTGGACGGAAGCTGCTACAGCTATCGAGAATATCACGCTGACCGAGCAGGCTCAGAAAGTTATCGTTGACGGTGTTCTCTACATCGTTCGTGACAACAAGATGTTCAACGTACAGGGTGCACAAGTTCGCTAACCCGAATTAGTGTATAAAGAAATAGGAGCGCTCCGGCGCCCCTATTTTTTTTACACATTACAATCTCCAATCTTCAATCTTCAATCTTCAATTGAGAAACTTCCCTTCCATCCCTTCTTTAGAATGAACGTACATTGTCCCGCGAAAGCATGCATTTGCGGTGCTACGAAACTATCCAAGCAAGCAGCATCGCCGTTAGCAGTAGCAATAAAACCTGTGCCTTCGTACTTGATCAGGTTATTGGCTTTCGGGCATAGGTTGCCGTTTTTGTCGACCACCTTCACCGTCATGTAGCACAGTTCCTCGGGATTCTCCTCTTTGTTCGCCCAAACGATCTCCAAATGATCCGGCTCTCCGGCAGTCTTCACCGTCTCGCGCGCAGCCTCTTTGCCCTTCTCGTCATAAGCCACGACAGTAATCTCGCCTGCTTCAAACGGAATGTCGAACCACATAAGCCTATAGCGCGGCAATAACTCCGGTCGTGGCGCACTGCCCCATACAGGCGGTACAAAATCACCTACTTTTGGCATGGCGCTAATGCCTTCTATCATCTCGCCTTTTGCCAAACGCTCTGTCTCTTCCGGAGTTGCAAAGCGTAGCTTGCCGTAACTCTTGCCGTTGACGAACAACTCTGCGCTCGGATAAGTCGTATAGCAGAAGACAGGTACTAAATCGCCTTCGCTCCAGTTCCAATGCGGCAACACATGCAATGTCGGCTCCTCTTTGTTCCATTGACTGCGATAGAGCCAGAAACGGTCCTTCGGCAGCGAAGCCAAATCGATAATTCCGAAATAACTGCTGTGGCTTGGCCAGGCGTCTGTGTCGTACGGCGAAGGTTCGCCCAAATAATCAAAACCCGTCCAGACGAACTGACCAATTGTCCAGTTATAATCGTCTTGGAGTTGGAAATCCTGCTCAGGAAGCCCAGCCCAAGGGCAGTATTCGACATCATAACCGCTACTCTGGAAATCATCGTACATCGCGAAGTCTTTGAGTACGGCAGGAATCTTATATACGCCGCGGCTGGATACGGTAGAAGCCGTCTCTGAACCCAAAATCATCTTCTGCGGCAAGTTCTCGTATCCCTCTATATAACGTCCCGTGCGATAATTGAAACCCGGCAGTTCTACCGCCGCACCGAAACCGTTATGAATCACATACATCGCCTGGTCCATTCCGTTCGTTACAGGGCGGGTGGGGTCGAGTTGATGGAAGAGGTCCTGTAATTGCGTCACAATCTCAATGCCATCGGGCAGCACTTGGTTCCATACCTCATTGCCACTCGACCAAAGCATCACGCAGGCATTGTTGCGATAGTGCTTGACCATATTCGCTACATCCCATTTCCACCAATCGTTGAACTCTACGCTGTAGTCATTCTCCGTCTTACCCCAGTTCCATACGTCAAACGGCTCAACCATCATCATCATACCCATCTCGTCGCAAAGTTCTACCAACTCTGGCGCAGGCATGTTATGACTTGTGCGAATCGCATCGCAGCCCATGTTTTTGAGCATCGCTATCTGGTGACGCAAGGCATCTTTATGAATGGCGGCGCCTAACGGACCTAAGTCATGGTGGTTGCAGACGCCTTTGAACTTACGCGTCTGTCCGTTGAGTTGGAAGCCATGCTCCGGCGTGTAGGATATACTGCGGATACCGAAACGGGTCTCCACTTCATCGAGCACCTTATCCTTTTTATAAACGCGCGTACGCGCGGTATATAGATGCGGTGTCTCGGGACTCCATAAGTGCGGATTTTTTACCTCTGTCACACCTTGCGGCCCTTCTACCGTAGCCACTACTTTGCCGTTGTATAGAATATCGGTCTGAACTCTTAAATCTTCATTCTTCAATTTGCAATCTTCATTCAATTCATCCACGCCGTTCTGTAACTCCACTTCAATCGTTATCTGCGCCAACTCTTTGCCGATTTTGGGCGTGCGAATAAGCACACCGAATGTAGGAATATGGATAGGGTCGGTCTCTACGAGGTGTACATTGCGGTACAATCCTGCCCCCGGATACCAACGGCTCTGTTGCGGCTTGTTCTCCAAAAAGACATCGATATCGACGCTGTCGCCGGTAATGAGTTGCGGCAGAATATAACAATCGAAGGTATTGTAGCCGTAGGGCCAATAGACCATTTCTTCGCCATTTACATAGACATCCGCATGACTCATTGCGCCATCGAAGACAAGGGTATAAAACTTGTCCTTGTTCACTTTGACGCGCGTGTGGTAATGGCCTTTGCCCATCCATGGAAGTCCTCCGCTGCGGCCGGTTTTCCACGTAGGTTCTTTCTCTCCGTTCTGCACAACGATGACTTCCTGCAAGTCGTTCGCACGGTTGAAAGGACCGCTGATGGCCCAATCGTGCGGGATGGTTACGTCTTGCCAATTCGGGTTGTCAGTCGTGTCTTGGGTGAACTGCCACTGACGAAGCAGCGTGTCCGTACGTGACGGGTTTTTGGTTGAGCAGGCGCAGAGCAACAGGCTCAGCGCCAGCAGGGAATAGAAAGATTGTCTCATAAGAATCGGTATTCAGTTGTCTCGTCGAGTTTCTCGCCTGGGCGGAGAATGATATTCGGGAAATTCGCATGGTTGATGCTGTCCGGCCAGTTCTGCGCCTCCAGACAAACGGCATGCTGCTCGTCATACACCGCGCCGCTCTTGCCTTCGTGGCGCTCGATATAATTGCCGGTATAGACTTGCAGACCCTTCATCGTGGTCCAACATTCCATCGTTCGCCCGTCGGCCTCTATTGTCGCGGCGTGGCGTAACTCTTTCGGCGCATCGCTGTCGCAAAGACACCAGTTGTTGTCAATACCTCTGCCGGGCGCGAAGAAAGCATCGTGGATACGGTCGCCGATACGCGTAGGCTGGCGGAAGTCCATCGGAGTTCCTTCTACCGGCAGAATCTCACCCGTCGGACAAGCTGTCTCATCGAAAGGTGTATAGCGGTCTGCGAAGACTTGCAACATATGGTCATCGACGCGTCCGCTGCCTTCGCCTGCAAGGTTGAAATAGGAGTGATTGGTCATTGCTACGATGGTCGGCCGGTTGGTCTTCGCCTCGTAATGAATGACGAGCCGATTGTCCTTGGTGGCGGTATAAGTGACCCATACATCCAAGTTACCCGGGTAGTTCTCTTCGCCGTCCTTCGCGCGGTAATGGAGTGTGATTTCGTGTGCACATTGCGCCACAACATCCCACATCTTCGCATTGAAACCCTCCACGCCGCCATGCAGACTGTTCGTGCCGTTGTTAACGGGCAGTTGGTAGGACGTGCCGTCTAAAGTAAACTTACCGTCCTTGATACGATTGGCCACGCGCCCGATAATCGCATTGAAATAGCACTCCTGCCTGCGCCATTCGTCGGCGGTATTAAAGCCCAACACAATATCTTTGACCTCGCCTTTGCGGTTGGCTACCAGCAACTTCGTAATTTTTGCGCCAAAATTAGATACCTCTACCTTCAGCCCGCCGTTGCTTTTTATCGTATAAAATCGTACAAAACTCATATTTCCTTTTGTATATTGTGAATTATGCAAGTCTCATCACTCCGTCTCCGATTTCCGCTACATAGAAGTCAGCTTTGAGGCCTGTTTTCTCTTCGTATTCTTTGCCTACGAAGGCTTTGAAGGTCTCAATCGCTTCATCGCGCACGAGACTCACGGTGCATCCTCCGAAACCACCACCGGTCATTCGGCTGCCGAGTACGCCCTCTACCTGCCATGCAGCTTCAGCGAGGCTGTCCAACTCCTTGCCTGTCACTTCGTAGTCATCGCGCAGCGAGACATGACTTGCGGTCATCAACTCGCCGAAGAGTGCTATCTTGCCTTGCTTCAATGCCTCCACGGCTTGTGCCGTACGGGCTACTTCGCCAACCACATGGCGCGCACGCTTCTTGGCGATGGGGTCGGTGATGGCGTCTTGTACTTGTTCCCAATCTTCCGGCGTCAGTTCCGCAAGGAACTTAATCGGTTTGACCCTACTGATTTGCTCCACCGCTGTCTTGCATTGACGGACACGGTCGTTATATGCGCCGCTATCGAGATGATGCGGACTGTGGGTGTTAGTAATAACCACCTTGATGCCCTCTAACTTCACCGGCACATGCTCAAATTCGAGTGTGTCACAGTTGAGGTAGATAGCATGGTCTTTCTTGCCTTGCGCACTGGCAAACTGGTCCATGACGCCGCACATCACACCGGCGTATTCGTGCTCGCAAGCCTGACCGATAAGCGCCAACTCAGTGCGGTATTTCTTATCGTCTGCCAGCGTCCATCCCATGAGTTCGGTGAACGCCCGCGCCGTAACTACTTCCATCGCCGCACTGCTGCTCAGACCTGCGCCTGCAGGCACATTGCCATAGTAGAGCAGGTCATAACCGCTCTCTAACTTCGCCTCGGGATGACGGCGGGCGATGATGTCTATGCATCCTAACGCATAGTTACACCATGCTCTATCCGGTTGGGGCTTGATAGCGTCCAGCGCGATTTCATACATCTGCGTCATGTTCAGCGAGCGGAAACGCAACACACGGTCGTTATTTTGGGCAATTAAAAGCCATGCGCCGAAACTCAACGCACATGGAAAAACACATCCTCCGTTGTAGTCGGTATGCTCACCGATGAGATTCACGCGCCCGGGGGCAAAAAAGATTTTTTCCGCTTTGCGGCCATAGGCTTGCTCAAAAGCCTGATTCATTTCAGAAGTAGTCATAATGATGGATTTTTAGTATGAATTTGGCGCAAAGATACATAAAAATATTCGCATACGCAAAAAAAATGCACTTTTTTCAAAGAAAAAATGACAAAACTATTGCATCTTTCGCAAAAAAGTAGTAACTTTGCGGCAAAATTACAAACAATCTAAATTTTGAAGCCATGACTAACTTGGAAATCGTACTTTATTCGCTGCTGTTTATCCTTATCGGTTTGATGCTCGTATCGTTCTTTTTGGTATGGCAATGGTTTGATGCGCGCGACCGTTTGAAAGTAGTGCGTGAGATTACGCGTGACGAGACCGTTCGCGCTATCCGTCATAGCCATAACAAGTGCCGCGTCCTATTGTATATCCTTTTGTTCTTGGCTTTGGCGTTTATCGCCATCCTGTTATTTGCGATTGGTGACAGCGAGTATTATAGTATGTTGGCTTATCCGGGCGTAGTGATTATGGCTACCCTGCTGATACTCTTCGGGTTGCGTTCGCGTAAGAAGATCTACCTGAATGCGATGGACGAATGTATCAATGAGAATGAGGAGCACGTGCGCGAGGCGATTGCTGAGCGCGCCCGTATGCGTGATGAATGGCAACGTCAGGCGTCGGAGCTGAACCCGCAGGCAGTAGCGTTGATTAAGGAGACGCTGGGTGACGATTATGAGGTGTGGTACAAGCATGATATCCTCGTTGGCCGCGATGTGCTGGCGAATAGAGAGGAGGGCCTGTTGTTCGTGCAAGGCATCGTCGTTCCGTTCAAAGAGATTATGGAGGTGCGTATGGGCCGTAAGGACCTGAAGCTCGTGACCAGCAACAGTATGCATCCGTTTATCACCATAGACTTCGGTGCGCTGCCTATCAATCCGGAGACGGGAAACAAATATATGGATGAGATTGCCGAGAAATTGGAGCAAATCATGCCGTAATGTCTTCGGAAGAGAAAGCCAATACCATCACGCATTTAATTGCCTTAGTGGCTACGCTTGGAATAGCGTGGCCGCTTTTGCGTTTGGCCCATCAATCACAAATTACCAATGACCAATTACAAATAGTAGGAACATCATTGTTCCTGCTCGGTATGTTCCTGATGTATGGCTCTTCGACACTCTATCACGCCGTGTCAGAACCGAAGCACAAACGCCGTCTGCGGGTGCTTGACCATATATCGATATATGCCATGATTGCCGGTTCCTATTCTCCGATATGCCTGACGGTCATCGGCGGATGGATAGGTTGGACGCTTTTCGGCTTTATGTGGGGATGTGTGCTGGCGGGCGTGATTGGAAAAGTGGTTGCGTTGGGACGTCACCCGCGCCTGTCGCTCGCGCTATACCTGATGATGGGGTGGGTAGCCCTATTGGTATTAGTGCCTATGTGGCGAAACATGAGCCATGTGGCGTTCTCTTTTATCATCGCAGAAGGTCTATTCTATACGATAGGTTCGTATTTCTTTAACAAAGACGAGGAGCACGCCTATTACCATGCCATTTGGCATGTATTCATCATCTTAGGCTCTGCTGCACATACGGCGGCGTTGTGGTTGGTCTTGGCGGCTTGAGAAATAATTCCGAGAGATTAGCGAAGGATTTTAAACGCTGCGCCGGTGTCGGTTGTTACGATGTAGGCGCCGTGCGGCAAATCCATACGATAGACATCCTCTTTCGTTGCGGCTACCTTGCGGCCGTACAAGTCAAAGATATTTACCCATTCGCCTACGCTGTACACGTTGGTTATCGCTTCGGAATAATAGAAATGCACACTTACGTTATATGTACGCCGGTTGATGTAATCGCTCACTACAAACGGCACAGGTTCGGTATCGCTATGTGACAGATTGACCGGTCCTTGAGGCGTGCAGTGCGTATAGGAATCGGCTACCGTTATCTCGGGTGTTACCTCTTTGGGGTTTATCTCGGGGAAAAGAGTAAGGTCTATTTCCATCTTGATAGCGTCGTCTGCAATGATACCTACGATGCCGTCAATGGAGAAACTCGTCATTTGTAATTGCGGACGATAGACACTTTCGGCGTGATTCAGCAGGTAGTCAATGATGGCATCTATCAATTCTTTTCCTTCATCAGTTAGCTGTAGGCTGCTACTTAATGCAATAGGCAGACAGATATATTTGGCACCGCCTCGCATGTTCGCCGGCACTTCGTGCAGAAATGTCTGCGGCTCGCCGTCTTCGTCGTAGTCATCAATATCCCGTGTCAGAGAGGTAGCCAGACAATGTGTACCGGGCAGGTTCACGTCAATAGGCATCAGGCCTTTCTCGTTGATACTCTGGAGTACCTGAATCTTATCGTCTCTCTTCTTACCTAAGGCTTTGAAGATGGGATGGTCATCGCGCTCTACGGTGATAAAGCGGCCGTTCTCGCTGACACTGCCGTTGTTCGGCATTCCCCAATTCAAACGCTCCGGTGTGTAAGAGAATGCTTTCATGTTCAGCACGGGAATGTACGCATATCCTTGGGTAAGCGCCAATACTTCGGCATTGTCTGCATCCGCGTCCTCGGACATCAATACCCATTCGTATTTCGCATATTCGCTCCGCGGCGGCAGTGTGGATTGGTCTGTCGCAACGCGAGCTTCAATCTCCTTGCCTTGATTCAACAGATACTGATAAACACCGTCCTTTTCCGGTGTACCTTCGTGCTTGTAGATATAGAGAATAGGGCGCTCTGCAAACGCCATCAGCGATGACGCAAGAAACACCAAAAGGAATGCGCTTTTTTGAAAAAATGCTCTCATATGCTTACCTTTGATACTAAATCGGGGACAAAAGTACTACTTTTTTTCGAAATATGCAAATTTATTTGCACATATGAGAATTTTTTTGTAATTTTGTGCCCGAATTTTGATAACAAACAAATTTTGTATAGTATGAAAAATATAATTAATCGTGCCTTTGTGGCTAAGAAAAAATCTATTTTATCTTTGTCGCTGTGCTTGTTTGCCGCGCTTTCGCTTTGTGCACAGGAAGTGGATAAGGCGAAGGTAACCACTAATGCCGATGCCGCTGCGAAGGCCGGTGCGGACCTTCAGAAGTTGGAGGAGGGTGAGAAAGCCTGGAAATTCGATGGTACAGTGGGTCTCAACGCCGCTGCTACGGGTCTATTCAATTGGGCTGCCGGAGGTAAGAATAATGTCAACGGAATCGTGTTTGCGAAGCTCCACCTGCTCTATCATAAGAACAGCATCGCATGGGAGACCAACTTTGACACCGACTTCGGATTGACGTGGATTCAGCAGAAAGAGGACCCCTTCCAGAAATCCAGCGATAACATCAAGCTGGCTACGAAATTCGGATGGGAGTTCAAACCCGATTGGTATCTGACGGTGCTCGGTTCGTTCCAGAGCCAGTATGCCCTCGGTCGTAACTACAAGGAGGGTTACAACGACATTATTTCCAAGTGGCTTGCGCCGTCGTACACCGATATATCCGTCGGTATTGACTACAAGCACAGCGTAAACGGAGCGGACTTTTCGGTTTATCTGTCGCCAATTGCGGGACGTATCACGACTGCGTATATCTGCGAGAGTTGGAACAAACGCTACACGCGTGAGGAAGCCCTTGGTCCGTACCAGTATGCTATTGACTACGCGACAACTCCGGCGGAGAAAGAGGCGGCTCAAGAGGCTTATGACGCTGCGGCTATTTCGTACGACAACAACTATCCTTTCGACGGCTATGACTTCTACCGCGAATCGCATCTGGATTTGCGCAGCAAACTACAGGAGAAATACGGTACCTATACCTATGATAAGGAAACAGGCAAGCCTGTTTATCGCAATGCACGTGTCGAGTTTGGTTTGAGTTTTAAGGGTTCCATCGCATACACCTACAATGACTTCAAACTGAGCACCACGCTCGTGCTCTTCACCCCGTATCAGGGCAAGGGCTTCAATGTAGAAGAGGTATGGAAGAAGGATAATCCCGGTGGAGAATATCCGGGCTACTTCAAGTGGTCGAATAACAACCGTTTCTTCGGTATGTTCGATGTCGATTGGGACGTAGCGCTGAGCTATCAGTTCCTCAAATGTCTGCAAGTAACGCTGCAGACCAGCCTCAAGTACTATCCGGGTACGCTGATTGAGAATGCAGACGGCGAGTTGGCTGAGCGTTGCCAGTTCAAAGGCGTCATCGGTATCGGTGTAGGTTATAGCTTCTAAGCATGCAGGCTCTCGACGACTTATCGCAAAATGTGCATCTCTTGATGGAGCGTTATACGGCGTTACAGCAAGAGAACGCGCGCCTGTGCGAGGATGCCGAGAAACAGCGGCAGGAACTGATTCGTACACACAGTGAATTACAGGAACTGCAGCAGAAAAACCGCCGTATAGCCACAGCGAACGCACTGACGGCAGCTGAAGGAGCCGAAGAGGCTACCAAGCGACTCAATGCCCTCATCGCCCAAATAGACCGTGCTATCAATGCCCTTAAGCGATAAGCAACATATCAACCTCCGTCTTGATGCCCATTCCGTGGGACTCGATGTGCCGCGCGAACAAGAACCCAACTACCGTGCGGCGGCGGAATTGTTGAATAAACGCTATCAGTATTACCTCAAGCTGCGGCCCAACGCCTCATCAGAGCAGTTATGGATGTACACAGCTCTTGAAGTGGCGGTCGCTCTCCAATCCGACGCGCGCGAGAAAAGTATCGCACCCGTCGAGAAAGAATTAAAAGAGTTAAATCAACTAATTTTAAAAACGATAAATCAATGACAGCAATTATTTGTGCAGTAGCCGGACTTCTTGTTGGAGCCGGACTCTACTACCTCTTCACCCGCTTGTCCGCTTCCAGCTTGCTTAAGAAAGCAGAAGAGGAAGCCGAGGTGATGAAGAAAAACAAGATTGTTGAGGCCAAAGAGAAATTTATCGCCCTGAAGTTAGAGCACGACAATGCCGTGCGCGAACAGGACAAACGCATACAGCAACAGGAGCAACGCTTGCAACAACGCGAGCAACAGCTCAACCAGCGTCAGGGTGATGTGCAACGCAGCCTTAACGAAGTGAATCAGAAACTGCAGACGGTAGAGCAACGCCAACAGGCGCTGGACTATAAGCAGCAGGAAGTGGAAAAACTCCATCTGCAGGCCGAGAAGCAACTTGAACAACTGAGCGGAATGTCCGCAGAGGAAGCGAAAAAACAGCTCGTCGAGGCCCTCAAAGATGAAGCGAAGACAGCGGCGATGTCTTATGTCAACGAGATTATGGACAATGCTCGTCTCGAGGCGAATAAAGAGGCCAAGAAAATCATCATTCAGACCATTCAGCGTGTGGCGTCCGAGACTGCCGCAGAGAACACCGTCTCTGTCTTCCATATTGAGAATGACGAAGTCAAAGGTCGTATCATCGGTCGCGAAGGACGAAACATCCGCGCACTCGAAGCCGCTACCGGTGTTGAGATTGTTGTGGACGATACCCCCGAAGCAATCACCCTCTCTGCCTTCGATCCTGTACGCCGTGAGATTGCGCGTCTCAGTCTGCACCAACTCGTGCAGGACGGACGTATCCACCCCGCGCGTATCGAAGAAGTGGTGGCGAAAGTGACCAAACAGGTGGAGGAGGAAATCATCGAGACCGGTAAACGCACCACCATCGACCTTGGCGTGCATGGTCTGCATCCCGAACTCATTCGTCTGGTCGGAAAGATGAAATACCGTTCGTCTTATGGACAGAACTTGCTCCAGCACTCGCGTGAGACAGCCAACCTCTGTGCCGCGATGGCGGGTGAGTTAGGTCTGAATGTCAAGGCGGCGCGCCGCGCAGGTCTGCTCCACGATATAGGTAAAGTGGCGGACGAAGATGTCGAACTGCCGCACGCAGAACTCGGTATGAAATTATGCGAGAAATACGGCGAGAAACCCGATATATGCAATGCCGTAGGTGCTCACCATGACGAATGCGAGATGACCACGCTTATCGCACCTATCGTGCAGGCATGTGACGCCATCTCCGGCGCTCGTCCGGGTGCACGCCGCGAAATCGTAGAGAGTTATGTGAAACGTCTCAATGACCTTGAGAACATGGCAATGTCCTTCCCCGGTGTAGTGAAGACTTATGCTCTCCAGGCTGGTCGCGAACTGCGTGTCATCGTCGGAGCCGATAAGATATCCGATAAGGATACCGAACTCCTCTCCTTCGATCTCGCCAAACGGATCCAGGACGAGATGACCTATCCGGGACAAGTGAAGGTCACCGTCATTCGTGAAGTGCGCGCCGTCAATGTGGCGAAATAATTATAGATAGAATTCCTTGCAGAGTTCCGAATAGGCGGCTGAACGGCCGCCTTTTTCGTCTTCAAGAACGAGGGTGTCTTCGGTATATCGGTATTCCGGTATATCGGTGTTCCGAGAAAATGCCATCAATACTCGTCTGGCCGGCTTTGACTCCTTACTATAAACGCGCGTCA
>Ga0265298_10007452_pt1 | contig 13294 bp, 13 predicted proteins | sample AusTroGonzalo_MG_3_FD_193486 | JGI IMG/M metagenome (GOLD analysis project Ga0265298, IMG submission 193486) | Bovine rumen microbial communities from tropical cattle in Woodstock, Queensland, Australia - Gonzalo_01 | ecosystem: Host-associated > Mammals > Digestive system > Stomach > Rumen ...
GTATAACACGGGCGCGGTCATAGGTATCTTCACGTTCATCATCACCGCAACGATAACGCTTATAACGTACAGGCGAAGCAAAGCGTACAATGAGGAGGATACTTTCCAATGAGCAATATTACAAAGCAAAAATTCAGCAGTCAGAGCAGGAACCGCCGTATCAGCCTCGCCGTCACTTATATAATCTTAGCGATAATGGCTGTCATCTGGCTTATCCCTCTGGTTTGGATATTCATCTCCGCGTTCCGCTGCGAATACCAGGCGGACGGTACGTTTATCGGACGCGTAACGAGCAATTTCTTCCCGCGTCAAATAGGCTTTGAGAATTTCAAGCTTCTGTTCACCAAAACGTATTACGGCGTTGAATACGCTTTCCCGCGCTGGATCCTCAACACTTTGGTGATCTCGGTGATAGACTGCATCATTTCAACGTTTTTGGTGCTTTCCGTCGCTTACTGTATCTCAAAGCTGAAATTCAAGTTAAGAAAAGCTTTCATGAACATCACGATGGTGCTGGGACTTTTCCCGAGCTTCATGAGCATGATAGCGATATACTTCTTACTTAAATCAATAGGCTTATCGGGCAACCCGGAGCATCCTGAGCTGTCGCTCGTAGGTCTTGTGCTCGCATACAGCGCCGGAGCCGGCATGGGCTTCCAGATCGCAAAAGGCTTCTTCGACGTCATACCGAACGCGCTTGTGGAGTCCGCTAAGCTCGACGGCTGCACGAACTTCAAGGTGTTCTGGAAGATAATCCTTCCGCTCGCAAAGCCGATAATCATTTATCAGGCGCTGATGAGCTTCACGGGCCCGTGGATGGACTTCATCTTTGCAAAGGTCATCATAGGCGCGGACAACGCAAAATACTGGACGGTGTCCGTCGGACTTTACTCAATGCTTTTCGGAACACACCCCGATACGAACCTGTTCACACAGTTCGCGGCGGGCTGCGTGATAGTGGCGATACCCATAGTCACGCTGTTCATGTTCTTACAGAAGTATTACGTGGAGGGCGTCACCGCCGGCGCGGTAAAAGGTTAAATTCAAAAAGAGCTGCTTAGGCGGCTCTTTTTGAGTGAAATATTCCGCAGAAGCGGAATGTGAAATTTGCCCTGTCGGGCAAGTGAAATCGCCTGCGGCGGTGAAATCCGTCCGCTTACGCGAACGGGTGAAATCGGTGTCGGCATAGCCGACGATCTTTGGGGGTCTCCCACCCCTCACGGCGCGTACCGCGCCACCCCCAAACCCCCTGTTCCCCTCCGCTCAAGTCGCAGACTTGAGGGGGCGCAAAAAAATCACAGGCGACCGGATGGTCGCCCGTGTGGTTTTGAGAGTATCAGAAAAACTTGCCTCTGTTGCTTTGGATATTCAGCATCCTTACCTTTTCGGCGACCTTGTCGTAGTCAACGGGGAGCATACGCCACAGCCAGTTGCAGCCGACGGTGCCGGGGGTGTTCATACGGCACTCCTCGCCCAAATTCAAAAGATCCTGCATAGGTACGACAGCGACCTCGGCGTCCGCGGTGAACGCCGCCTCGAGCATATGATCGACTATACCGTCGTCATCGTCCTTCATATGCAGCTCTTTCATCGCCCTCGCCTTTACCTCGGGCGCGGCGCCTCTCCACCAGCCGAGCGTCGTATTGTTGTCGTGCGTGCCGGTATAGACGAAGCAGTTTTCCGTATGCGTCTCGGGCAGCTCGCCCTCTGTCTCTCCGTCAAACGCGAACTGCAAAACCTTCATTCCGGGGTAGCCGCAGTACGACAAAAGCTCGCGCACTGTCTGATTTACGACGCCCAGGTCCTCCGCGACGATCTTCAGATCCGGCAGCTCCTCTTTGATCTTGTCAAACAACTTTTTTCCCGGTCCTGTCTCGTACTTGCCGACGAGCGCCGTCGGCTCGCTTGCGGGTATCGCGTAATAATTCGCAAATCCGATGAAGTGGTCTATGCGAAGGATATCGAACATTTCGCCCAGCGCTCTCAATCTGCTTATCCACCACGCGTAGCCCTTCGCCTCGTGCTTGTCCCAGGCGTATAACGGGTTGCCCCAGCGCTGACCGTCGGCGGAGAAATAATCCGGCGGCACTCCCGCTACGCGCACGGGCCGGCATTCCCCGTCAAGCTCGAACATTTCGGGGTTCAGCCACACGTCGGCGGAGTCCTCCGACACGTAGATAGGCATATCTCCCATCAGCTGTACGCCCTTGCTTTTCGCGTACTCATGCAGCCGCGACCACTGCATAAAGAACAGATACTGCTCGTATATGTAGAAGTTTATCTCGTCCTTCAGCTCCGCTTTATACTTCTCTATCGTCACGGGATCCCTCAAACGCACCTTCTGATCGGGCCATTCCATCCACGAATTTTCATAAAATTTCGCCTTGATCGCGCGGAACAGACCGTAGTCGGCTACCCAGCTCTGCTTTTTTTCAAATTCCGCTATCTCGTCGTGAAGCTTATCAAACGACAAATCAAACGACAGCTTCATCAGTCTTCCGTGCTGTTGTTTTACCGCCTCAAAATCGACGTTCTGCCGTATTTCAAGCGGCTCATAGCTGCCTTTCGGCAGAAGTCCGTCGTCTTCAAGCATTTTAAAGTCGATGACGAGCTGATTGCCAGCGAACGTCGAGCAGCTCTGATACGGCGATTCCGCGTAGCCCGTCGGTCCGAGCGGCAGCATCTGCCATATCGTCATTCCGGCGTCCTTTATGAAATCCACAAAATCATACGCGGCTTTGCCGAGCGTCCCGATACCGCCGTCCGACGGCAGCGAGGTGATGTGAAGAAGCACACCGCTTTGTCTCATAGTCTTTGCCTCCTATATATTTTCCGTTACGGTAAACCGTTTTATCAAAATCTCGGGCCGCCGTTATATACAAGCGGCAAGCCCTCGCGGTAAAGGTGCGAGTCGGACGAGTGTGTGAGCACTTTCGGCACGGCGAAGCCGCCGAAATCCTGAAAATCTATGACCGTCATCCCCGTCGGGCAGATATCGAAATGCGTACATATCATCGGGTACGGTATATCGAGCAGACAGCTCAGGAACACGAGCCCGAAGCCCTGATGCGCAAACAGCGCGACGCGCTTTTTGTTCGGCTCCGTGATTTTGTATTTTCCCGTATAACGCTCGTGCTCGTAGCCTAAGCCGGCGAAAAACCCGTCCGTCGCGTTATAAACGCGGTCGATACCCTTTTTGTAGTCGTGCGGCGCAAGGTCGGGGTGTTCGTACCAGCGGTCGCCTAAGTCGCGTATCTTTTTGCTGTTGAACAGCGAAACCGTTCTTCTGTTGTAAAACAGCCACGTCACGCCGGGCTTGCCGTCCTCGCGCTCGACGGTCAGATCCTCCCACGTATAGCGCTCGTTTGCAAAATCGAGCATCTTTGCCTCGAGCTTCAGCATCTCGCACGTCGGCTTTGCCGTGAGCATCGCGCGGTTCGACGTTGACGTATAGACCTCGTCAAGCCCGTACAGCGCAAACCGTTTTGCGAGCGCCTCCGCCTGACGGTGACCGAGCGGCGTCAAAGAGTCGGGATCGTATATCGGATCGCCGTGACGTATAAGAAAAAACAGCATTTTGACAACTCCTTATATTTTTAATCATTATATCACAGCTTTGCGGGTTTTTCAATAGATATTTTATAAGTTCCTATCTTATTTTTACGTATCTTGTCGCTCTGCCGCTCCCCACTTTTTTTATCAGCCCGCCGCGCACCATTTTTCCGAGCACCGCCTCTACCGTGGTGGGGCTGACGTCGGGCAAGATACCGCAGATCTCGGATTTCGACAGCGGGGTCAGCGAATTCATGACCGTCGCCTCTATCCGCGCGTTTTTTGAGATCTTCTTCCCGTTCAGCGTCGAAAACCTCATATCGAGCTCCTTATAGCACATATACAGCGTTGACAGGAAATTTTTGATAAACGGCAGATAATCGTTTTCGTTTGTCTCCCAGCCGTAAGACGACTTTTTCAAGTCCTCATAATACATATTCTTATAATTATTGATCTGCTCCTCAAACGACACGTATTTTACGACGTCGTAGCCGTTTTTATAGAGCAAAAGCAGCGTCAGAAGACGCGACAGCCTCCCGTTTCCGTCTCTGAACGGGTGGATACACAGAAAATCGAGTATCACGCAGGGGATAAGCAAAAGCGGCTCGATATCGCCGTCCGACAGCGCCGAGGCGTATGCAAGCTCAAGCTGTTTCATCGCCTCCGGCGTTTCCGCCGCGGAAACGGGTCTGAACCTGATGCGGCGGTTGCCCGCCGTATCCTCCTCGATTATGAGGTTGTCCTCCGTCTTATATCTTCCGCCGAATTCGTAACCGGCGGGCGACAGCATCTTTTTGTGCATAAGAAGCACCGTTTCCTCGCTGAATCGCAGCTGCTGCCAGCCGAGATGTACGTCGTTCAACACGTCGCGGTAGCCGGCTATCTCGCTTTCGGTGTGGCTCAGCGGCGCGCTGTTCCGCTCGACTATCGCGCGCACGCGCTCGTCGCTCGTTATAATTCCCTCGATGGCATTCGAGCTTTTGACCGACCGGATCTTTGCGACCGCCTCGAGCGATCTGAAAACGGAAATATGGTTTTCTTTCCGCATATCCGCCCTCGTCCGAAGCGAGGAAATTCCGGACGTCAATGTTATGATATTTCCGGGGATAAGATTGCCGCGTAAAAACGAATAATCGAATTTTCTCATATCATACCGCCTTTCTGCACATATTATATCATATTATATGCATATTGTCAAGCGTTATATGCATATATTTTGTGATTTTCTATGCACTTAATAAAAATACAAGTTTATTTTATACTGAATAATACCCGCCTTTTCTGTCAAGAATGTAAAAAAGGAGGAGAATAAACATGAAATTCAGAGCGCTTATCATATTCACGGTACTTGTTTTACTTACGTCCGCCGCGGGCGCGGCGCTGCCGATAAACGGCGAGGTCGGGTTATACGACAAGCTGATACGCCTGCACGTGATCGCAAATTCCGACAGCGAGGAGGACCAGAGCCTCAAGCTGTCCGTGCGCGACGCGGTGCTCGGCTATATCACGTCCTGTGTGTCGGACTGCGATAACGCGGAGGAGGCGCGGGCGGCGATAGAGGAAAACAAAGCGGAAATAACCGCTATATGTCGGAATGCGGTCAAAGAGCTCGGTTACGGCTGCGAGGTAAAGGTCGAAACGGGGATCGAGGCGTATCCGGAGAAGTCGTACGGTGATTTCACGCTGCCGTCGGGCGACTACTATTCCGTCCGCGTCAAGATCGGCGAGGCGGCGGGGCGTAACTGGTGGTGCGTGCTTTTCCCGCCGCTGTGCGTCGGCGCGGCGACGGAAGAGCGCGCCGTAATGGCGTCCGCGGGGCTTACGAAGAACGAAATCGACGTGATAACGGAGAACGAGGGCGGCGGTTACGTCGTAAAATTCAAGATAATTGAGTTTTTGCGCGGTATTTTTACCTCAAAATGACAAAATTTTTTTAATTTACTGTAAAACTTGGTGTAAAGTATCTTGCATTTGGCGAATTTTGTGATATAATGCGTATATTATAATAGGCGGGATAGGTTTTTTCAAAACGCCTGTATAAAATCAGACACGGCAGGGTGTTGCAAAATGGCAGAATTCAAGAGAATAGGTGTACTTACGTCCGGCGGCGACGCTCCGGGAATGAACGCGGCGGTCCGCGCGGTCACGCGCTCCGCGCTGCTTTGCGGCGTTGAAGTAATGGGAATATACGGCGGCTATCAGGGTCTTATGGAAGACGATATGAAGCTGTTCACGTCGCGCGACGTCGCGGGCATAATCTCCCACGGCGGAACGATACTTTACTCGGCGCGCTCCGAGGAGTTCAAGACGGAGGCCGGCATGGCGAAGGCTATCGCCGTTTGCCGCAAAAATCAGATAGACGGACTTGTTGTGATAGGCGGAGACGGCACGTTCCGCGGCGCGACGGACCTTTCCGTGCGCGGCATCAGAACCGTCGGCATTCCGGGAACGATAGACAACGATATTTCGTCAACGGACTATACGATAGGCTTCGACACGGCGATGAACACCGTTATCGAGCTGATAGACAAGATACGCGACACGTGCGAATCGCACGCGCGCTGCGACGTCGTTGAGGTCATGGGAAGAAACGCGGGCGACATAGCTATACAGACCGGTCTTGCGACGGGCGCCGTAGCCGTAGCCGTGGGCGAGCTTCCGTTTGACGAGGAGGCGGCGCTCGAGCGCATAAGACACGCGAGGAACAACGGCAAGCGCAACTTTATCGTCGTCGTTGCCGAGGGCAAGAAAAACTTTGCGGAGGGATTTACGACGCGCATAGAACAGCAGACCGGCGTCGAGAGCCGTTTTACGAGGCTCGGACACGTACAGCGCGGCGGAAGCCCGACGCTCCGCGACAGAGTGACCGCGTCGCTTATGGGACAGTTTGCGGTCGACAAGCTGTTTGAGGGTCATTCCGACATAGTCGTATGCGAGCGCAACAGCAAGATAGTCGCGATGAACATAGGCTTTGCACTGAACGTTGACAAGATGTTCAAGCACAAGATGACGGACGAGGACAAAGCGAAGATCTCGCCCGAGGATCTCGCCAAAATGGAGGAGATCTGCATGGAACGCCAGGCGAAGAAGATGCAGCTTTACAATACCGCGAGGATCACCTGCGTATAAAGTACAATATCAAAGCACGCTGAAACGGTTTCGTTTCAGCGTGCTTTTTTTACTTCTTTCGTCCGGGCTCAACTTTTTCGTCGACAGACACGATTCATGCGCCGAAGGCGCAATTCATCAAAGCCGCCGCGCGTACGGCGGCTTTGTCCTCAGCATCTGTTTCTGCCGCGGCAGCCGTCGCAGTTACAGTAACAGAAAAGTATAAGCGCGATTATAATGATGAACCATATATTATCATCGTCAAAGATATCGCATAAGCAGCTCATTAGATTACCTCCGAAAAATAGTATAGAGCGCGATTTTTCGTCTCCGATATTATAATATGCTTACGCGGATATATTGCCACTATAAAAGTCTGTTGTCCGATTTTCCGAAGCGCACGCGGCTGCTTGCCAAAAACGCGTTTTCTATATGCGTTATGTTATCTATAAAATACCATAGATGACCGTCAACATCAAAATGATTGACTACCGTCACCTCTATTACGTCAAGGCGCGGCTGAAGCGCAGTCGGGTGATCGAACAAATACTGCTTTGCCGATCTCGCCACGGCATTCTGCTTGTGCTGATCGACCGCAGACGCGGGGCGTCCGTAATACTGCAGGCTTTTTCCGCCGTACCGCGTTTTTACCTCGATAAACGCTGTGACGTTGTCCTTCTCCGCGACGATATCGAGCTCGCCGTACTTTACGTAATAATTGCGCGAGACTATTTTGTAGCCCTTGCCCGCTAAATACGCGCACGCGACGCTTTCGCCGAAATTGCCGAACTCCTTACTTGTCATCGTCCAAAAACTTCAAAAACGTCCGTCTGTGGCACGGACAGGGACCGTATTTTCTTATCGCCTCCATATGCTCCTTTGTGCCGTAGCCCTTGTGTTTTGCAAAGCCGTACTGCGGATACTGCCTGTCAAGCTCATAGCAAAGCCTGTCACGGCTGACCTTTGCAAGCACCGACGCGGCGGCGACGGACGGGCATTTCGCGTCCCCGCCGACTATCGTCTCCGCGGGGATCTCTATGCTGCGTTTGCAGTTTCCGTCTATCAGCGCGTACTGCGCGGCGGGGGAAAGCCCGGCTATCGCGCGGTTCATCGCGAGCATCGTCGCGTTTAAAATATTGTACTTGTCTATCTCCTCCGCGGAGGCGAAAGCCACGCTGTACGCGACGGCGGACGAGGTTATGATCGGGAAAAGCGCCTCGCGCTTTTTCTCCGTCAGCTTTTTGCTGTCGTTTAACCCCTCTATTTCAAGGTGGCGCGGCAGGATGACCGCGGCGGCGCACACGGGACCCATAAGCGGTCCGCGCCCCGCCTCGTCAACGCCGCAGATAAGCGCGTATCCCGACGCTTCCGCTCTGTCCTCATACGTAAAATCAAGCATTTTCCGGCCTCTCCAGCGTTATTTTTCCTATTTTGCCGCCTCTGAATTCGTCGAGCAGCAGATCGGCGCATCTGTCTCTGTTTATCTCGCCGCCTTTAACTATAAGCCCGCGTTTTTTCGCGACGCCCTCGAATATCCCGTACGGCTCGGCGGAATCCACAAAGCCGCGCTCGAGCTTGTATCTGTCGCACAATAGGTCGGGATAAAGCTTTTTCAGCCGCTCGCACAGCGCGTACGCGACCGCCTCGCGCTCAAAGACCTCGTCCTTCACCGCTCCGGTTATCGCCAGGTTTTCGCCGACGGAGCGCTCGTCGAACTTCGGCCAAAGCACGCCCGGCATATCGAGCAGGTCGATGCCGAGCGACGTCGGTATCCACTGCTTTGCCACCGTCACGCCCGGGCGGTTTTCCACCTTTGCGGACTTGCTTTTCGCGAGCCTGTTTATAAGCGACGATTTGCCGACGTTAGGAATGCCGACGATCATCGCCTTTATATGCCTGCCCGCCATTCCCTTTTCTTCGTATCTTTTTAACTTCTCCGCAAGCTTTTCGTTTATCGCCGCCCGCATTTTATCTAAATTATATCCCGTTATGCAGTCGGTGAAAATACAACTCTGCCCGTTTTTTTCAAAATAAGCGCGCCAAAGAGCGCACGCGGACGGATCGGCGAGCGTGTATTTGTTCAGCACCGTCACGACGGGCTTGTCTTTTATTAGCTTTTTGAGCTCCGGGTTTTTTGAGCTGTACGGGATCCTCGCGTCAAGCAGCTCGATGACTATGTCAACGGACGGCAGATTTTCTGTGATCAGCCGCCGCGTTTTCGCCATATGACCGGGAAACCATTGAATAGTATCAGTCGGCATATATGCCTCCTTTAAAGAATAAAGAAGAAAGAAACAGAACTTCCTTATTTATTCTTTATTCTTTCTTCTTTATTCTTTATTGAGAAAAGTCGCTTGTTATCGGGAACGGGAACAGGCGGAACAGCACTTTGCCTAAGACGTACCGCTCGTCAACGGGTCCGAGCAGGCTCGATCTCGAGTCGGTGGAGCCGTTTCTGTTGTCGCCCATGCAGAATATCATTCCCTCTTTGATCGTCATCGGGTAGCTGTACGAGCCGCGGTTCATTGTGCGGTTAGAATAGTACGAGCTGTGCATCGCCTCTATATACGGCTCGTCGAGCGGCGTCACCGTCGCGAGCACCTCCTCGACCGAAAGCGACGCGTCGTCATACACGTAGACCTTCCAGTTTTCAAAATCTATATACACGGTCTGACCGCCGACGGCGATAACGCGCTTGATTATCGGCTCGCTCGTCAGATTGCTGTTCGGCACCTGGAATACGACGATATCGCCCTGCTTCGGCTTGTAAAACAGATCAGATATGACTATCGTCTCGCCGTCGTGGAACGTCTCGCGCATGGAGTCTCCGTCAACGCGCGCCTGTCTTGCGACGTATGAAAACATAAGAAGAACGAAAGCGAGCGACAAGGCGATTATCTCCACCCAGTCAAAGACCTCTCTTATCAAAGACGGCTTTTCTTTTTCGGGCTTTTGCTCCGCCGCCGCTTCCGAAGGCTGACCCTCGGGTGCGCCGACCGGCTCTTTTGTCAGTTCTTCTTTATTGCTGCTGTTGTTGTCCATCTTCTTGCTGTGTCTCCTCTTTTTCGACCGGAGCCGGTATCCTTATCATGAACGACGTGAATTTATATCCGCAGCCGTCCGGCAGGCGGAAGCCGCCCTTGCCCGCGTTGAATTCCGAGAACGGCTTGTAGCCGACCTCGGTGCGCTGTGAATTGTACATGAAGAACGGCGCGTGCTCGTCCGCGAATTTTTTGTCCTCGTACGGAGCGGGAAGCACCGTGTGGACGAGCAGCTTGAACTGATCGCCGCAGCCGCAGAGATATTCGTAAACGGGCGCGAGGATAAGGCTGTCCGCCGCCTCTATCGCCTTTATCTTGCCGTCGCGGTCGCCTGAAAGCGCGGCTTTCGCGACGCTTTCGGTGTGAAGCATCACAAGGTCAACGCCGGATCCGAACTCGTCGATCACGGTCCTGACGGCTTCCGCGTAATCCTCGGCGCCGTCGGCAAGCGGCGTATCGACCGTCTTCATGCCCGCGCAGAGCGCCGCGCCTTTGAGCGCCGGCGAGCGCGTTATGACCGTTGCGGCGGAAATCTGCCGTGTTTCCGCAAACGGCTCGAACTCCGGTCTCTTTGACGGCGACCACAGCCACAGCGAGTTGAGCGGCTTTTTGCCGAGCTCGCGCCTCTTGACGTTGACGGGGTGGTCCTTTAATATCTCGTAGCTTTTTTCAAACATCGGCAAAAGCCTCGCGGCGGCGCTGCCCGACGGCAGATACGCGCCGATCGCGCCCTCGACCGTGTCTGGCGAAACAAGGTCCGCGCACTCCGGCGCTCTCTTCCAGACAAGACAGCCCAGACCCGCGGATACGGGGTAGAACTTCTTTATTTTGGTCGACAGACCTTTGTTCAGCGCGCTTATAAGCTTTGCCGTCTCCTCTTTCGTTATATCGCAGGCGCAGCAGCCGACAAGCTCCTTTTCGGCGTACGGCTTACCGTCCTCCGACAGCGTGACAAAGGAGCAGCGCAGGGCTGTATCGTCCGGCTCCAGCCCGACGCCGATGCTCTCGGCGTCAAACGCCGCAAGCCCGTCAAGGCTGTCCGGATCGTAGCCGAGCGCGGCTACGTGCGCCGCGTCAAGGTCAGCGCGGAATTTATTTGAAGCTCCGGAAATATATCCGTTGAAGCTCCTGTAGGAAAGCATATTGAAGGTGGGCTTGACCGCCGCCTCAAGCGGCGTTTTGAAACCCGGTTCGTTTTTTTTGCGATCGGCGGCTCCGTCGCACAGCAGAACAAAATATTTCATGTTATCTCCTGAATTGACCTATTTTATCAGTTAAAAGTGTACCATATAATTTTAGCATAGAAATATATAAAATTTAAATTTTGACCTATAAAAGCGTTGACTTTTTTATCAGAATGTGATATTATTACAATATCCAAGGCAAAAACGGAGGAAACGGATGAAAAAACTTGTATCTTTATTCATTGTACTTCTTATGATCTTTGCATGTATAGCCGGCTGCGCGGGCGAGACGGCGGAAACAACGGGCGCCGAAACGACGGGCGCCGCGCCCGAGACGACGGCGGAAGTGACCGAAACGGAAGCATTAACGGAGGAGGAAACAACCGAAATGACGACGGAAGAAGAGACGACGGAAGCGCCGGAGACGCTGCCGGAGGTAACGGAAGACCTTGAAGCGATGAACGCCGAGCCGGCGGCGGCTTTCACCGTATCGCGCGCGTTCGGCGACGGAATGATACTTCAGAGAAACGAATATATAAGGATCTGGGGCTGGGCTAAGGACAGCGAGAACGGAAAGAGGATAGAAGCCGAGTTCAGCGGACTGCACGGCGCGACCGTCATAGAAAACGGCGAGTGGACGATAACGCTCGGCGGCACGCTGCCTGAATGCACCGAGGGCAAGACGCTGCGCGTGTTCGCGGCGGACGGCACGGAGCGCGTGTTCAACGACGTGCTCGTCGGCGACGTTTACTGGGTGGTAGGTCAGTCGAACGTCTGGTATCCCGTATCGTACGTGCTCGAGGAGCCGAAGGCGTGCGAGGAGGCGAGGAACGCCGAGATAAGCAACGACCTGCAGATACGCCTGAACAGAACGTACGCGGGCGACTTCGGCGGCATACAGATAGGCACCAACGCCGTGTCGCGCGACGTAGTCAACAGACGCGGCTGGCAGAAGCCGGAGCAGGGCGCAAAGGATTTCTCCGCGCTCGGATATTTCACCGCGCTGATGCTGTATAACAAAATGGAGCGCAAGGTTCCGATAGCGATGATAGAATTTGACGGAAACGGCTGCGCGCTGCACGCTTTTCTGCCAAACGAAGTAAGAGACGAGCTTAATATAAGCACGGAGAAAAACGGCGTTTACTCGGCACCCGGCGTCAACGCGCACGTATCCTCGTTTATGTATAACCACGGTATGTATTCATTCCAGAAGATGCCGATAAAGGGCATACTCTGGTATCAGGGCGAGTCCGACTGCAGCGCGGAGAACAAAAACAACACGGAATATGCAAACCGCTTCACCGCGCTGATCAAATATCTGCGCAACGCGCACGATCAGATACATAAGGATTACCCCGTGTATATAGTCGAGCTGCCGCCGATATTCATAGCGTTCGACTTCGCACAGGTAAGAATGAACATGGGCACCATCCCTACGCTGCTTGAAAACGCGCATATCTGCCCGACGTCCGACTTGTGGAGCGACAAGGATTACGGCGCGGGCGAGCCCGTAAAGAACAACCTGCACCCGTACAACAAGTGGGAGATATCACAGCGCATGACGCAGATAATCCTCGCGGATATGAAGGTCGAGGGCAAGATGAACGACGTGACCGGACCTCTGCCCGTGTCGTACGAGTTGTCGGAGGACAAAAAGACGGTGACGATAACGTACAAATACGTCGGCGAAGGACTGAAGCCGTATAACGAGATCATAAAGGGCTTCAAGGTCATAACCGGAAATAAAAAGACGTGGGGAAAGCCTCTGACGATAGAGGTCACCGCGCCGGATAAGCTGACGATAACGGCGAAAAACGAGATCAAGTCCGTCTGCTACGGCTCCGCGTATAACGATTACTTCCCGCAGACGCTGACGCTCTGCTCGAGCACCGGCGTCCCCGCCTGCGCGTTCAGATTTGATATAGCGGACTAAACAAAACCATATAACAAAGGGCACCGTCGGGACACTTGCGACAGAGCAGGTGTCCCGATCTTTCTTTTGATTTGTGAACCTGTCTGATCTGTATAATATCCTTCCGCATAAATAACGCAAACGCACTTTTGACAGCCCGAGGCCGTCAAAAGTGCGTTTTGTTTATTTATTTAAAAGATGACGTAGTTTTAGCAGTTATTTCAAAACGTGAATAATTATTTTGCAAAAAACAGTATTCTCATTGAACAGGAACAGTATCGTTGTTTTTCTTTTTTACAATATACATCAGCATGAACGTGACCACTCCCGAAGCTATTATCACGATTATATCTATCGGTGCAAGCACGACTCCGGGTATCCCGTCAAAGAGAAAGCCGGTACCGAAGCGGTAAAGATGAGCGTGAAGCAAGATCATTTCTCCGATATACATTACGAGTGTAGTAATGGTTGCTGCAATCGTCGGAATCCAAAGGGTA